>Ga0114939_10001897_pt1 | contig 16124 bp, 12 predicted proteins | sample AshMeaCrysSpring_FD_87196 | JGI IMG/M metagenome (GOLD analysis project Ga0114939, IMG submission 87196) | Groundwater microbial communities from Big Spring, Nevada to study Microbial Dark Matter (Phase II) - Ash Meadows Crystal Spring | ecosystem: Environmental > Aquatic > Deep subsurface >... | reverse complement strand
TAATAGCTAATAGCTAATTGCTAATAGCTAATCGCGCTAACAGCTAATTGCAAAATGATATTAGCCATTAACCATTAACCATTAGCCATTAGCCATTAGCCATTAGCTATTAGCCATTAACTAGTCTTCCACCATAACTATGCATCATGGGTAGCTTTACCACTGAATTTAATTTGGGCCATGCTGGGGTTTTCGCCAATACGACGAGGCACGTAACGAACTTTTTCACGTCCTTCATTGACTTTTTCTGGGAAGACGCCATCTGCCGGGTGAATCATTGTTGTTTCACCGCTGGGGAGAATTCGGTAGATTTTGTAATCGTTAATCTTTTTTCCCCTGAGTTGGCGAACGCCAAGAGCGATGCAGTGTTCTTTGCGAGGTAAATACAGTAGGTTTTCACCTTTCCGCATTACAGCAGCGCCGCCGCTAGGCATTTCAAACACTTGTTCCTTAGCGCTAGTCCAAGTGATAGCGTACTTTTCTTCCTCTTCAGCTTTTTTGAGTAAACCGCCGGTGCTGCCGCCGAATAGGGGCATTTGCCCAGAAAGTTTGTCTGCCATAGGATTATCACGAACACGTTTTTAGGGCATGTTAACACTGCTATTGGTCTAATATTGCCATTGTGTAAGGAACTGTAACATCTCGGAACTAAAAATTAAAAATTGGTAAATATAAATATTAGAGAGTAATTTGTCAAGACTTTTACGACCTTATTTTTCAATACTTATACTCAGACATAGTACTGACAGCCAACTAGTACTTGAATCCTAATTTGCTGCCAAATAGTTAATTCCCTTTAATATAAATCGACCTAATTTAGATATTAACCCTTATTTTATAAGCCTTCTATATTCTTTTGGAAAGACACCCTATGGGGTGAAGGTCAATGTCTAATACATTTCCACTTCCTCAGTTCTTTGATTAACAATGGGAACAGTAAAGTGAAACTGACTGCCCCTGTTTTTACCAGATGATTCGGCCCAAATTTTCCCACCCCATCCAATAACGATTTGTCTACAAATTGCTAATCCTAATCCCGTGCCACCTGTTGTACGTCGTAATGCACCTTCTTCTTGATAAAAACGGTCAAAAACGATTTCCAAACGATGAGGCTCAATACCACGTCCTGTATCAGCAACGGTAACTTCTACCATTTGATTGCCGTGACGGTGTGCTTCAATAATAATCTGTCCATTAGTAGGTGTGAATTTACAAGCGTTATCCATCAGTTTGGCTAATACCTCCACTAACCAATCACCATCTGCCCTTACAAAAGGTAGGCTTTGGGCTATTTCTGTAGAAATAATAGGTAGTTCGCCTTGGCTGATACGGGTACTTATACGACTGAGAGCTAAATCAATACATTCCTGGAGAGTTAAGGATTCGGGATGCCATTCTATACGACCGCTTTCTAAATTAGAAAGAGTTAAAAAGTCTTGAATTAATTTACGCATTCTTTCTGAGTCAGAAAGTGCTGTATCTAACATTATTTGCCTTAATTCCAAAGGCATATCAGGTTCCGTGGCAAGGCTTTCTAGACAAACTTGTATTGTTGATAGGGGTGTTCGCAATTCATGGCCTGTTATGGCAATTAAATTACTGCGGGTGCGGTCTAATGCTTCTAACTGCTGGTTTAAGTCTTCTAAGTTAGCATAGGCATCTGCCTGAATTAAGGCTGCACCAATTTGAGTGGCGATCGCTTTCACTAGGTCATATTCTTCGTAATGCCATTGGTGGGGCGTTTCACCACAATAATGTAGTTCTACAATTCCCATTAGACGCCCCTGATATAACACTGGCTCCATAAAAACAGAGCGAATGCCATATTTTACAATCCTATCCCAAAGAATATTTGATTCGCTTACACGCTTATCTAATGAGGTATCCGCGATAGACAAACCTTCTCCAGCTTTGACTATTTCTTGAAATAAAGGATTTTCTTTTAAATTCCAAGTCTGTCCTGCAACAGGTTCAACCCCGGCGCTTAAAAACTCGTGTTGTATTAAAGTCTGGGAATCCGTAGCTTGAGCCTTGTAAATAAGACAGCGAGAAGATTCTAAAACTTGCCCTAACTCCCGGGCTGCTACGTCGAGAATTTCCTGGGGATTGAGCGATCGCCTAATGGCAGTAGTAATAGAATTAACTAAGCTTTCTTTCCTTGCCTGTAAAGCTATAGAACGATAAGCCTTATGTAACTTATACTGACTGGCCTGGAGATAAGTTACCAAGCGCTCTACAAAGGGGTCGGCATGAATATCATGGACTGCGGCCACCTTTAAATTCCGTATTTTTTTAGGCTTTTGCAGTACACCGATACCAAATTTCTGTCTAGCTTCCTGAATTTTGTTAGATAATTCAGGTCTATAAGCCAGAATTCTTTTAAATAATAAATCTGCTGCCTTGAGACAAACTTCTCTCTCCGAAGTCCAAATGCCCTCAAATCTACGGGCTGTATCCATATCAAGACCAGGGCTTAATTCTCTTTGGCATATATTTTGCCCAATAGACCCAGGATACTCCCGACACACTAGACAGGTAGTGTAATTGCGAGAAATAACTATTAAATGCCACTCTTTAGCTAAACCATCTGATGAGTCAAAAGCAACTTTTTCATAGAAATCTGAACTATTGGCAAACTCTGTTTCCGGAGCTGATAGTACATATACCTGGTTTGTTATTTGTGATAAACGCTGATAGCGATGGGCTTCTTGGCGATAAAATCGCTCCCGTTGAAAACTGGCAATTACTATCGGTTGCTCGTCGAAAGTTGCCGCCAAAACCTGGTCTTCCATCGCATGGGAGAGCGCTGTTAAAGAAGCTTTAAAATAAAGCTGGGGTCGCAAATGAGGGAGTACCTCCAGCAAATCACTCAGCACGGAAGTTGAAATGCTCATGAATGTCTTAGGGGGAGCCACAATCTTGACAATATCCACACAGCTGCATTGTACAAATTACAATGCTCAATATGGGTTAATTAGATTGCTTAAGGCTGTAAAGATTCGTAAACAATAATGAATATGCCAGAAACCCACAGAAAGAAGGTTATTTTAAGACTTTAAAGTGGTGCCACGCCTAAATAGTAGAAAAATTAGTAGAAAATTTTCTATTTGACTGACATTAACTAATGACTGACTAAATAATACTTTACCAAAGCAATGAAAAGGGCAGGGCGATTCTTTATCTATATTACTTTTGGATGAAATGTCCCCATTCACATTACAAAAGGCAGGGTAATGGGAATAAGAGCCTACACTGCCTACAATAAATATTTTATAGCGATATCTTATTAAATTGATTATATATTTAAATAAGTATAAATAGGCACCAAAAATGTTAGAGAATGTTAACTAATCTTAATCAGAATTAAACAGTTTAAATACTTAATTTTATGTAAAAATAAATGCAATAGCACGTAATAACGAGAGCCAAAGACTAAGCATCTGTCTAAAAGTAGATGACAGCGAAAACAGATAAAAGTATTTATATTTTTTGGAAAATTGAATCAAAAAAAAATCTGAACTCCAAGAAAATTCTCAAGTTTTAATTATATAGTTTTTATACATGCCTATTTTCGAGCAAGCTGGGAGTATGATTATTGCTCGGAAAAGTTTTTTGCTGCGTCTTTCCGGAATTCCCTGTTGGCGCTGGCAACACCACGAAATATAGACCTGTAAAGAGAATTTTGGCGATGACACCGGAGAAGCTAATGACACCACCGGAAAAAATTTTGCTGGATGGCAAAACCTTTGTAAGAGCAGAACAAATTACTATCCCGGAATGGCCTTGCGTTTTAAGTGAGAGACCACAGCCAACTCTCACGGTAAAAGACGATGATTTATTTATGGTGACAGACACCCTAGGGAATATTTCTGGCTGTTCTTTGGATGAAGCCAATGGCAGTAAAGGATTATTTTGTTCTGATACCCGTTTTCTAAGCCGTTTAGAGTTGCAAATTGAAGGGCGTTCCCCAATTTTACTTAGTAGTACGGCTGATAAAGGGTTTTCCTTATCTGTTTTGTGTACTAATCCAAGAATTGAAGACCGTCTCAAAGCCGAGAATATTGGTATTCATCGGGAATTGGTATTAAATGGGGCTTTATTTGAAGAAATAGAGTTAGCTAATTACAGCACTAGTACTGTTAGCTTTGAACTCAGTCTTAGTTTTGATGCCGATTTTATAGACTTATTTGAAGTCAGAGGCTTCGCTAGAGAAAAACATGGTAAGCTTTTGCGTCTAGTAGAACCTACCACAGATGACACCGTAAGCAACCAACTGGCGACCAATGATGGAAAACTAACCTTGGCTTACCAAGGTTTAGATGGTCTGATAATGGAATCCCGCGTTGAATTTCAATACCGTTTACCTGACTATTTCAAGGGTTATACGGCAGTCTGGCAAATAGAAATGTCATCCCACGAAACCCTAAAGCTAGGGTATCGCTTAAATATGGTGACAAATAATAAGTCTAGTTCTACTGTAGGCGCCGCTTCAACTTTAGGTCAGGCAAGAGCTGCGGAGTTAATGGAGGAGCAGCAATGGGTACAACAAATTACCAAAATTCGCTTTGACAAAAGTATCTTTAATCGGGTCATAGAAAGAGCCGAGCAGGATATGTACTTACTCCGTCAATCCTTTGGTAAGTATAAAACTGTTTCCGCAGGGGTTCCTTGGTTTTCCACTTTGTTTGGGCGGGACTGCATAATTACCGCTTCCCAAACTCTGATGTTAAATCCAGAGATAGGAAAGGAGACTTTATATTTACTAGCGCACTATCAGGGCAAGGTTGATGATGAGTGGCGCGAAGAAGAACCGGGCAAGATGTTACATGAGTTACGTTTAGGGGAAATGGCTAGATGTCAGGAGGTACCCCATACTCCTTACTATGGTACTATTGATGCCACCCCTCTATGGTTAATGCTTTATGCTGAGTATTACGCTTGGACCCATGATGTAGAAACCTTAGAAGCATTGTGGCCTAATGCCCTTGCTGCAATGGACTGGATTGACCGTAACAGTAAAGAAACCGGTTATTTAGGTTATATTCGTAAATCTCGTCGCGGTCTTGCCAATCAAGGTTGGAAGGATTCTGGAGATTGTATTGTAGACCGTAAGGGTGAATTAGCTAACGGGCCAATTACCCTGTGTGAAGTTCAAGGTTATGTTTATGCCGCGAAAATTCGTTTGGCTGAAATTGCCAAAATGAAGAAGCGTTTAGATTTAGCTGAACGCTGGCAAGATGAGGCTAGAAATCTTAAGTTACGTTTTAACAAGGATTTTTGGATTGACGACCTGGATTTTTGTGCCTTGGCTTTAGATGGAGATGGCAAATTAGTTGACAGCATTACCTCTAACCCCGGTCACTGTTTACATTTGGGGATTTTTACACCGGAAAAAGCATATAGCGTAGCCGAGCGTTTGCGGGCCCCTGATATGTTTAATGGTTGGGGTATTCGCACTCTTAGTAGTTTATCTCCTGCCTATAATCCAATGGGTTATCATACAGGTTCCGTATGGCCCCATGATAATTCTCTTATTGCCATCGGATTGCGATCGCTGGGTTTAGTAGACCAAGCCTTAGAAGTATTCCAAGGCTTATTTGATATGACAAGTCTACAAAACTACCACCGTCCCCCAGAACTTTTCTGTGGCTATCAACGCAATGGCGATAACTCACCAGTACAATATCCTGTAGCCTGTACTCCCCAAGCTTGGTCTACTGGTAGTGTCTTCCAACTAATGCAAATGATGGTCAACTTAGTTCCCGATGCTCAAAATAACTGCTTAAGAATTATCGACCCCGCTTTACCAGAGTCCATAAATCAATTATCCTTACATAATTTGAAAGTTGGTACAACAATTCTTGACCTAGAATTTGAACGCTCCGGTAGTACAACTGCCTGCAGAGTTGCCAGAAAGCGCGGAAATCTTAGAGTGGTCATTGAGGCTTAGTATTAAAGTTTAATATTAAAGCTTAAGAAATTAGGAATAAATAAGGCTAAATAAAAATCCGGTAAATTAATCTTTACCGGATTTTTTTGAGAAAAAATACTCGAAATCAGACCAGTATAGTGGAGAGGGTTTCGGATAGTCATTATCTTCCCTTCCCATAGTGTCAAAATCAAGAGTTTTTAACTCTGCCTTCCCTTCAGCTTAGTATGACAGAAGTCTTGCTATGACTTATTTCGCTATAAACAGAAATTCAAAAACCTGAAATTATAAAAAATATTAACCTTCTTCTTGATTCTTATCTACTTTCTGCACTGGAGAAGCCTCATAAAGAGCATCTAGCTGTTGACGAGCATCTTCTACATTTATGGAACGCATTACCAGTAAAGGCTCCTTAATTAAATTCCCTGAATCATCTAATAATTCTGGATGGGGAACAAATTGTCGCTTAGAACCGCCATAGCTATAGTTACCGACCCTTGAGGAAGAGGAGGAATAACTCCGCTCCCTATCAAAACTAAACATTACTAAATTTCTGATTAAATTTGCTACGGCAATCACAGCAATTATTGTAAAAGCAAGAATATATAGCAGTTGTAACATTGGGTTTTCCTCCAGGAGCTGCAAGTCAAAACAACTTCAAAAAATTTGTCTATTCTTCTTAACGCCTAAATAACAGCGAAATCTTTATAATTAAACGATTCGTCAGCCTACGTACTTATCTTTAAACATTTTGTCAACTATTAGTAGTATTAAGGTAGCATAAGATACATTAAAAAGCGATTGCTATTTTTAAATTTATGCTTTAAATCTATCTTCCAAAATTCAGGTTGAGGTAATGATAGTAAAATAAAGCAAAATTACAACTCTGGCTTTTGACGGAAACGCATAGCCACTTTCCAGCATTCAGTTACTAGTTGATGCCAAGGCAACAAAGTTTCCATCTCCACCCCAACTTGTCCATTAGTTGCTTCAAAAAGCATTTTGGCTGTACCAACTTTATTTTGAGCTTGCTTAACTCTGTTAAGTAAGTCAGCTTGCTCTTCTTTACTCATAAATGAGAGTCTCTCATTTTCCAACAGAACCCGCGATCGCTCAAACCAGTACTGAAAATCATCTAGTAAAGGTTCTAAAACTGTCTTCAGTAACTCAGGCTCTGGTAAATTGGAGTCTCGCATATTTATAGAAGCATATTTCTTAGTTGTTTAATAATATTAACGCTATTCATGAATCTTAACATTTTTATTATATAGGACATATCTTATAATTTTTAAAAATTCTGTAAAAATCATTACTTTTTTTAAATAAAACGCCTTCTATCTAAAGAAGGATTTTTTAGAGGGAAACAGGACTTACGCAAAAATTGTCAGAAAGCTTGATTTGTGTAACCGCCTCTCGGCGAGACCGCCGCGTTCCTAGAAGCCAAGAACGCCAAGTTTTCGTAGAGCTTGCGTAAGTCCTAGGAAATATATAGATGGGTAGAGATAGTAAAGCAATGGTGTTTTATTTAGGCGATCGCTCCAACTCGACCGCATCATCACCCTAAACTATATATATGGATTCTCAGGAAGTGCCCCACTAATGACGCACTATACATATAGCTGATTTTTTATTAGTGGAAGTGGAAAATATTGGATAAACTCCAATAAGACTAATTGTTTTTGTAAATACTTCGCCAAAGGTTAAACAGCCGATGTCGCCAGAATCATTAAATAAACCAGAAGAAAATCAAGAAAAAATCTATCTACCCAAAACCAGCGAATCGGAAACATTAAAGAAAATTCGCCACACCACATCCCATGTAATGGCTATGGCAGTGCAAAAGCTGTTTCCGAAAGCGCAAGTCACTATTGGCCCGTGGATTGAAAATGGCTTTTACTACGATTTTGATAATCCTGATCCCTTTACTGATAAGGATTTAAAATCCATTCAGAAGGAGATGATAAAGATTATTAATAAAAAATTGCCAGTAATTCGAGAAGAAGTTAGTAGAGAAGAGGCAGAAAATCGAATTAGGCAGATTAATGAGCCTTACAAGTTAGAAATCCTGGGTGATATCAAAGATGAAACTATTACGATTTACCATCTAGGAGACCAATGGTGGGATTTATGTGCCGGACCCCACGTGGAAAATACAGGGGATTTAAATCCTAAAGCCATTGATTTAGAGACTGTCGCAGGTGCTTACTGGCGCGGAGATGAAAATAAAGCCCAGTTACAACGTATATATGGCACAGCTTGGGAAACTCCTGAACAATTAACTGAGTATAAACGACGTAAAGAAGAAGCATTACGCCGCGACCATAGAAAATTAGGTAAGGAATTAGGATTATTTATTTTTGCAGACTCCGTAGGGCCTGGTTTACCTCTATGGACTCCCAAAGGGACTTTATTGCGGACTCTATTAGAAGATTTCCTTAAAAAGCAACAAGTCAAACGGGGTTATTTACAAGTTGTGACTCCTCATATCGGAAGGGTAGATTTATTTAAAACCTCCGGGCATTGGCAGAAATATAAAGAAGACCTTTTTCCAATGATGGCGGAGAGTGAAGAAGCCAAAGAAAAGGAGCAGGGTTTTGTTCTTAAAGCCATGAATTGCCCTTTCCATATTCAGATATATAAAAGCGAACTGCGTTCCTATCGGGAATTACCTTTACGCTATGCTGAATTTGGTACAGTATATCGCTATGAACAATCGGGAGAATTGGGTGGTTTAACGCGAGTGCGAGGATTTACCCAAGATGACGCACATTTATTTGTGACACCGGAACAACTCGACCAAGAATTTTTAAATGTAGTCGATTTAATCTTATCGGTAATTAAAAGTCTAAAACTCGATAGTAATTTTAAAGCTAGATTGAGTTTCCGCGACCCCAATAGTGATAAGTATTTGGGTTCCGATGAAGTTTGGAATAAAGCAGAAGGTGCCATTCGTCGGGCTGTGGAAACTTTAGGCATGGACCATTTTGAAGGTATTGGGGAAGCTGCCTTTTATGGCCCTAAACTTGATTTTATTGTTAAGGATGCCTTAGAGCGAGAATGGCAACTGGGGACAGTACAGGTGGACTATAGTTTGCCAGAGCGTTTTGATTTAGAGTATGTAGCGGAAGATGGAACCCGCAAACGCCCGATTATGTTGCACCGGGCGCCTTTTGGTTCCTTGGAGCGATTTATTGCAATTTTAATTGAAGAATATGCTGGTGATTTTCCTCTTTGGTTAGCGCCGGTGCAGGCTAAGTTATTACCTGTCAGCGACCAATTTTTAGATTATGCCAAAGAAGTTGCAACTAAAATGCAGGTTTTAGGAATTAGGGCTGAAGTTGATTTAAGTGGCGATCGCCTGGGCAAGTTAATTCGTAATGCTGAGAAAGAGAAAATTCCTGTAATGGCTGTTGTTGGTGCTAAGGAAGTAGAGACTAATTCTTTAAGTATTCGCACCCGCGCTTCTGGTGAGTTGGGTTCTATGCCTGTGGCTGAGGTGTTGGATAAAATGAAGGAAGCTATTAATGATTTCTCCAGTTTTTAACTAGAAATCTTAGCCGAAGGCGGAGAATTTATTCTCCGCCTTCTGCATTGTTAGAATTGATTGGTGCCATTATTAGCAACTTCATTTAACGCTTCATCAATAATCCCATCACTAACACCCCGTCGTTTCAAACTTTCTATTAATGTTGTTACCTGTCAGCGACCAATTTTTAGACTATAGCAGCTTGTTGGAAAGTAATTCCATCATGCTTGTTAGGATTGATTTTGACAGCAGGAGATGTCAAGTTATCTTCTTAATGCTGTAATTGGGTCTAGTTTTGCTGCTTGTTGTGCAGGCGCTACGCCAAATATTAATCCAATGCTTCCAGAAACCGCTGTTGCTAATAATATTGCTTCAGGTTGTAATAGGGGTTTTATTGGGGTGACAAGACCAATAATAAATGCACCACTGGCGCCAATTGCTGTTCCGATAAAACCTCCTCCCAAAGAAAGGATAATTGCCTCGATTAAAAATTGACTGAGAATATTTGCACTTGATGCACCAATCGCTTTGCGTAAACCAATTTCTTTGGTTCTTTCAGTGACGGATACTAACATAATATTCATAATTCCAATTCCCCCTACTAGTAGAGATATTCCACCAACTGTAGCTAAAACTAAACTTAGTCCTCCTGTGACTTTTCCGACTAAATCTTGTACGGATTTATTAGCGGAAATGGTAAAGTCTTTTTTGCCATGCCGAAGAGTTAAAATGTTAGTCACTTGAAATGCAGCAATACGAACACTTTCTTCGTCTTTGGCTGATAACTCCATGTAATCTAAAGGAATCCCCCGAGGCGATCGCCGACCAATTAAATTATAAGCTGCGGTAGTTATAGGAATATACACAGCTTCATCATAGTTAGCTCCCAGAAAAGAGCCTTTTGGTTGCATAACGCCAATGACGGAGAAAATAAGGTTATTAATTTGTATAACCTTACCCAAAGGATTTTCTCTAGAAAAAAGTTTATTCGCTACTTCTGCACCCAAAACAGCCACTTGAGTTTGCTCTGTCTGTTCTCGATTATTAAAGAAACGACCCTGACGGACTCGCAAATTTCTGACAAATAGCATTCCTGGAGTTGTACCGGTAACATTAGCGGCAAGATTGTTTTGTTTATAGGAGAGTCGTAAATTAGATTCAAGTTGAGGGGCAACTCCTGCCACTGCTGTGGCTTGAGTGGCAATAGCTTCAACGTCAGGGAGAAAAATATATGCTTGCTGGTTTTCCTCTGGCTTTGCCCGTATCGAAAGTTGATTCGGACCAATGGTTTCTAATTGTTCTTGAGTAAATTTTTTAGCCCCCTCACCAATGGCAGATAATGCCACTACCGAACCATTACCAATAATAATACCTAACATTGTTAAGGCACTACGTAATTTATTCGCAGTCAAAGTTTTGACTGCCATATTTAGATTTTCAAAGATATTCATATATAAATTACATAAATTAAATAAATTAAATTTAATTTAATCAGGACTTACATTTCGTTACATAGTTGGTTTTATTCTCGCCTAGGGACTTAGGTTTCCAGGATACTATGGAGGTTATAAAACTTCTTTGGGTAAATCCTATGATTAGTTAAATTAAAAGTTAAATGTATCAACACCCTCAATTTTTTTATGGCTAGGAGGAGTTGTGAAAATACGGTCGCCTTCTTTTAACCCTTGTGTAACTTGTATCTTATCACCACTTGTGACGCCTACATCTATTTTCTGAAAACGTGTTTTTATTTTGGCATCAGGTACATAAACACCAGTATCTCCATTTGTTTCTGTAACAACTACTGACAAGGGTATAACTAAAGCATTTTCTATTGGGTTAGTTTGCATATTCAGGCGAACATTCATTCCTGATTTGAGTTGTTCTTGACCACTTTGCAGGGAAATTTTGACTCTAAAGGTAGTAAGATTATTATGTAATATGGCTCTTGGAGCAATTATACTCACTTTCCCTTTAAAAATTTCATCGGGAAAGGTGTCAGTGTACACTTCGACTTTTTGTCCCACTTGAATTTTAGAAATATTTGCTTCGGAAATATTTGCTTCTATTTCCAGACCACTGGAAAGTTCTACAATTGAAGTAGATGTAGCACCATCTCCATCAGAGGCTGAAGTTGTGGGTGTGACAAAATCTCCCTCCTGGGCAAAACGACGGGTAATTATTCCTGCAAACGGGGCACGTATGGTCGTATTATTTAATTGCCTTTGATAAAAATCTAATTGTGCTTTTGCATGGGCTACTTCTGCTTCTGATTGGGTTATTTCTTGAGGACGACTGCCATTTTTTAACTGTTTAAATGCTTGTTCTGCTTCTTCTAAACTTGCTTTAGTTTGGGCTACATCTTGATGTTTCGTTTTTTGTAATTGCTCTAATTTTTGTTCTACTTCTTGCTGGCTAGCAAAGGCTGTTTTATAATCCGTTTCTAATTCGTCTAATCTGTTTTTAGCTATTGCTCCTTCTTTGGCTAATTTTTGAAAGCGTGATAGCTTTATTTTCGCCAGTTTTGCCTCGGCGATCGCCACCCGAAGTTGAGCTTCTATCTGTTTTATCTCTTGAGGAATACTATTTTGAAGTTGTTTTAAATCAAACTCTGCCTTAAGTAATCTGGCTTGACCTTGGGCTATTTCTTCCGGACGGTTTCCGGAACGTTTTTGTGCTAAGTCAGCTTCTGCTTTTAAGACTAACGCTTTATATTGATTAACTTGTGCTTCTAACAATTCGCTAGTCATGCGGGCGATGATTTGTCCTTTTTGAACTTTATCACCTTCACCAACATATAAATTAGCTACTTTCCCACTATTTTCTGGACCTAGATTAATTCTTTTTAAAGCCTGTACTGAACCATTTGCTTTTATGGGTATGACTAAATTTTCACTTTCAACTACAACTGTTTGCTGAGACAAGTTATCTTTAGTATTTTCCCTTCGATGTTGAGAATAAAAAGCAACACTACCACTTAGTACAACAGTGACAATCAATCCAAAGACCCAGGGCTTAAAGAATTTAGCAAATATAGGAAACTTTAGGATTGGGTGCATAAGTATTTTAGAAGCCAACAGGATAAATAAAATACCGTAAAAATTGATAATTTAAAAGTATATAATATTTACATACATCTAAACAATTCTACGGTTAATATTTAACCAGTAAAACACCTTCCCTAACAAGACGTGTGATAATTGGTGCAATATCAGCCTCTAAATCTAGTTCCGGTGCCCAATCAGCCATATCAAACAAACCAAATTCATCTGTATTACATAAATTCTCTACAAAACCTTCTGAGATTCCCTTTAAATAAATTTTATTAGACCCCACTTGGAATTGATAATGTTCTTGACCTAATTCCTTGACGCGAAGCCGATGTAGTGGAGACCAATAGAAGCGAGTTGTCAATACATCCTGAAAAATATCGTCTCCCATTTGTATGGGTAAGGAAACAGGAAGTTTCGGTTGATGCTTAGAATTAAGAGATTCAATATATTGATGAATAGTATTAGGCTGCTGTAGGGTTTCAATTAAACGTTGTTTTAATAGATATAACTGCCTTTCGATAACATTTGTATTGCCATCGATTATTGCCGGTAAACTGGCACGCCATTCAGGGCTACTTTGCAAATTTTTGAGGATGCTATTTGCCCAATCTAATCCTGTTTGACAATCAATACCAATAGTCAGATGTAGGGAAAGTTTATCGCAAGCAATGGCGTAGTGCCAATGTCCTCTTGGAATATAAAGAAAATCTCCAGGTTTTAGTATACATCGTAAATAAGGGAGTCCCTCCGGTGGATTCTCATTTTCCGAAGGCATATCTGGAACTGGGTTAGGCATGGTTTCATCGAAAACAAACCACTCCTTTTCACCATCAATTTGCAAAATAATTACATCATGAGTATCGTAGTGACAATTAAACCCTTGCTGTTGACCGGGTGAACAATATAAATTTACATGGGCAGGATAACCAATATCATATCGAAGATGGGCGGTAAGTTCATTGACTGTAGGAACCCGATGATGAACCCCATTGACAATTAAAGTTGCTCCCTCACGCAAACGTTTAGCATATTCTTGAGGATTTCCAGAATATGGCAGCAATTGACCCTTCATGGAAAAGCGTAAATTGTTTTCTTCGAGGGTATGATTGTTTAATAGATAATTTAGATTATCCCACGAGAAAAATCTTTGAAATTTTTGAGGATTATCTGTAGAGATATGAATAGCTTTTTGTAACCAGTATTTTTCTAAGAATTGTTCTAAAGGGTAGGGGGCAAGTAAATCTTTCAGTATAGTCATGACAATTTATACAATTTTAAAAAATATAAAATTTTCAACTGATATAAGAGGTTATTTAGTAGTTGCGCTTCAGCGCTAAAGCGCAACTACTAACCATTCTAAAACTCCTTATCTTACCTCACTACCGGCCAGATACGACGAATTTTCCGAGAGGTCTATTATCTACAATTAATCATCATCACTGTCGTTGCTGTTGCTATTGCTGTTACTGTTGCTATTGCTGTTGCTGTTGTCGTTGCTGTTGCTATTACTGTTGGAGTTGGAGTTGGAGTTGCTATTACTGTTGGAGTTGGAGTTGGAGTTGGAGTTGCTATTACTGTTGGAGTTGGAGTTGGAGTTGCTGTTGCTATTGCTGTTGGAGTTGGAGTTGCGGTTCCTGCTTCGTGCGTATAACTCACCTTCAGAAGACCTAATGCTTTCATCAACAACATCCATTTCAATGGAAGACTGCTTAGAGGAAGCTGCAGAAGCATTATCTACAACTACAAAAGAACCTATGCAAACGCTTAGTAATAAGCCAAAAATTAGCTTAGGATTCATAACTAATTACCTCAATTATTGAATTAAACAAAAAATAGACACACCAAACCAACTCTGTTAAATAAGCCGAATGTAAATACAAGACGACTTGTCGTAATTCAGTGAAACCCTTAGACAAAACTGATTACCATGAATTATTTCTATCGGCTTAGCACAAGAGTCTTTGGTTGTTCTAAAAACAAGTTTGAGTTTTGGCTCTGCATTGTCTTATTTGCATTTTGTAATCCTTAAATTAGAGGAACATGAAAATCTGATGAGAAAATCTTCATGAAATCATCACATTTAATGATGTACAATTATTTGCTAACTTTAATTATTGGTCTACCCCCACCACCCTATCAAGGTTTTTTATCAGTCCTAATTAGTTAAACCAGGCGCCAAATTGCAATAATTGTCCTCTAAATACTTCTAACAATCGTTGCCAAACTCCTGGGTCTGTTGGTTTCCCATTTTCTAGATATGCTGCGGCACCGGTGCCCTGTACCCAAAGTACTAAATCTAGTTGACGAGGTTGGGTAAAAACTTTGTTGATATTGAGGCCACGAAGTTCTGGTTTTCTCCAAAATGGCACCAGTTTTTGACCTGTTAGTAATGCATCTGCTTCATTTAAAAAAGATAACCAACCATCAATCATTGGTTTTGTAACTGCTGCGTTGGGAATGACTGCTTTTTGTTTGGGATTGGGCAGCCATTCTCTATCGTTATCTGTTTCAGCTAAAATCATTTTCCAAGATTGACGGCTTAATGCTGTTACTGTCTGCATATGTTGCAATGCTGTTAATAGCCTTTGGGGTTCTGCTACAGGAAAATTAATTAGGTGAATAAATGCAATGAGGTCAGTTATATCTGTTTCACCAAAAACAAAGTTGGATTTTCCTTTTTGTAGAAATGGATAGGAAGTTTGGGGTTTGGCAAAGATTAAATGACCTGTGGAGTCAAACAATTGACTTTCGTCGTATGCCAAAACTACCTGGGCGATCGCCGACAATAAATTACAATATCCCTTCAACCACACAACGTCTCCGGCATCAAAGGCAATGGCAAACTTTTGGGCATCTTTTTCCGTCGCCTGTCTGCCTGTGAGTAAACTAAAGGTTTTCCAAAAGGATTCATTAGCCTCTAACTTTTTATTAGCATTTAAATCCATGCGAGTTAAACCAATCCGCAGAGGTAATTTCACTTTGGGGTCTTTAATGGGTTCGAGGGTATTTTTAACTTTGTCTAAATCCGTTAATAGATTTTGGAGAATGCTACGAGAATCTTTGTAGGTAATGGGCTGGGGTGTAGGATTGTTGGGAACAGGAAGACGTAATATGGGGAAAAATGAAGTCACTGCATTTTGCTGTAAACCATATCTATACAGCGATTGCATTAAACTTTCAACGCCTCCCATCAATTGCACTACTCCCAGTCCAAATCGAGTCCGGTCATCATTGGGGTTTACCTTTAGTTTGTTTAGAAGGGCTGTTTCTCCCTGTTGGAATTGACCGTTAATTAAATACTGTTCTACATCTACACTTGTGGGAGTTTGAGATTTTACTAGCGGTGCTAGGGGAAATGCCAGCATTAATATCAATAACAGGCAACATAGAAGAAGGCGTATAGGAAAAAAACGCATAATTTACGGAAATTAAGAAAATACAGAATAGTATCAAGTTATTTCCGTAAATTATAAGACGGGGCGATTGAAATCGCATCTTCGCAGGTTCAGAAGAAGACGGGGCGATTGAAATCGCATCTACACAAACGAAACCTGCCTTCGCAGGTTCACTCTGTAATTTGCCTAACAACTGTTAAGGCTGAATAACTAACACCGGC
>Ga0114939_10001896_pt1 | contig 16127 bp, 12 predicted proteins | sample AshMeaCrysSpring_FD_87196 | JGI IMG/M metagenome (GOLD analysis project Ga0114939, IMG submission 87196) | Groundwater microbial communities from Big Spring, Nevada to study Microbial Dark Matter (Phase II) - Ash Meadows Crystal Spring | ecosystem: Environmental > Aquatic > Deep subsurface >... | reverse complement strand
GGACTTCTTCCAACTGTTCGCAACCATGTATCCCTGTCCTTACTGCCGTCACCACCTCAACATGTATGTCGTGCAGAACAAGGAGGTGGAAATGTACCCCGTGGAGTATCTTGTGCTGGGACGCGATCCACAGCTGACTAACTTTGAAGTGTCACTGGATGCCAAGCTGTCTACTGTGATAGATGGTTCATCTCTGCGCTTATTCTTCTGGAAGCTGCACAACACCGTCTCTTCATCCATTGCTCGCTCGGAGGAGTGGTATCACAAGGACGAGAAAGCGTTTTATACTACCCGCTATTGGCCTAGCCTTGATTCTGAACTGGCAAGAGCTAAAGCCCTCAGACAGATTAGTATTGCTACCGATCGCATCTATCGCCTCTATGGTATCCTCAGACCAGCATCTCGGCTAGCAGGAGTGAGAACAACACTGCAAAAGCTGTTGGAAAAGGGCGATACAGCAGCTATCAAGGAAGCTTGCACAGTTGCACACGATTATATCAAGGATTTGGAGGCCGCTGTAATCAGCGGGCAGTTTTTACAAGAGACATACCAGTTTGAACCTGACTTGGTGGATACATCTGCCATCTTTACTCCTGAAGAGGAGGAGTTTGCCCGCAGCGGCTTGTTTGTGGAGACTTGCTAATTCAAGTTCGCCCTCTGATAATATTGTCAATATCATGCCACTCACCTTGGGTGTAGTGCGATCGCGGTCGGTGTCACGTTAAACGGATTCCCCATTACCCATTACCTCATCAATGCGCTTTTGCACAGCAAGAGCGACGGTGGGTATTTCTTCAGCAGGAATGTTCCACAATTTGGTAATTAACCACTGGGGAACAGGACTAATCACCATATGACAGCGACCGCACAGGGTGATTAAATTAGACAGATCGTTTGACCCTCCTTGGCTTCTGGGGATAACGTGATGCACCTGTCCGCTATGTTCTTTACCGCAGACTTGACACATGCGCCCATCCCGCTGCAATACTTCCGTTCTGATATCTCGCCAATTAGTCATTAGTCATTAGTCATTAGACTGCTTGCAGAAGTCGGAAGGAACTCTTAACAGGGAACAGGTTATAGGGAACAGGTTATAGGGAACAGGTAATAGATAGTGCTAAAACATAACTTTTGCTCATAGGTTTATTAGTTTCCCATGCCCAATGCCCCATGCCCAATGCCCAATGCCCCATGCCCCATGCCCCATGCCCTAAATCAAATTAGCGCGGGGATGAAAGGTTTCAATCTGGCGCAATTTCTCATAAAGTTCCCTTTCTTGGGGAGTTAATTCTTTGGGAGTGACAATTTGAATTTCTACCAGTTGGTCGCCTCTGGTAGTTTTATCGATGGGGTAGCCTTTATTAGCAAGGCGTAATTTTTGACCGGATTTCACACCAGGGGGGAGGTTCATTTTTACTAATCCATCTAGGGTGGGTGATTCAACTTGACCACCCAGAACGGCTTCAGACGGAGTAACTGGGAGTTGGCAATGAATATCTGAGCCTTCTAGTCTAAAGAAGGGATGGGAGGCTACGGTGATTTTTAAGTATAAATCTCCACCATTAATCCCTTGGTCACGCAGGCGGATGGTTTGTCCTGTTACCATTCCCGGTGGCATGTTAACTTCTAAAGAACGACCATCTTCGAGGCGAATCCGCTCGTTACCGCCTTGATAGGCTTTTTCTAGGGGTATGGTTAATCTGGCTTCGATGTCCCGCTTTGTAGGGCGAGAATTGACAGTATATGAGGTTTTGGTATTGCCGACGCGGAAACCACTATTGGGAGTGCTATTTCTAGTTTCTTTGCGCTCATTGTTACCTAATACACTATCTACAAAGCGGTTGAAATCAGGATACTTATCAAAATCGACATCCTGATTCGCACTGCGACTGCTCTTGCTAGAGTCTCCCCAGCTTTTTCCTTTGGACGGCTGCTGTTTACCAGGGAAGCCTTTGCGTTTCCAAAAGTTACTGAACTGGTCGTACTGCGCTCGTTTCGTGGAATCGGAGAGGACATCGTAAGCCTCATTAATTTCTTTAAATTTTTCTTCTGCGGCTTTATTACCCGGATTAACATCAGGGTGGTACTGCCGTGCTAAGCGCCGGTATACCTTTTTAATTTCTTCGTTGGTAGCATCTTTAGATACTCCCAAAATTTCGTAATAGTCGCGATAATTTTGCAAGTTTTGCATAATTGAGCTAGCAGCCTAGAGCTTAAAGCTTTCAGCTTTTTAAGTTATAAGTGGGACTTAGGGAACTGGTCGTGGTATTTTTTTGAGCGAGTTTAAATGACAACAGCTAGACCACAGACATAAAGCCTGCAGTCTTCTTGAGTGCTATTTTAGAGCCAATCATCGTCATCATCATCCCAGTTATCTTGGTAGCTAGGACGCTTTTTGCGGGGAGAGGAACCGTAGTCATCGTAGGAGGAACGTCTTTCTCGACGGGACGAGTCGCGCTCTCCATAGGAGGAGTAATCCCGGTCGCGATCGCGGTAAGTATCCCGGTCGCGGTAACTATCCTGGTCACGGTAAGTATCCCGGTCGCGGTAACTATCCCGGTCGCGATAACTATCCCGCTCACGGTAGGATGAATTCCTAGTGGGTGGATAGTCATCATCATCCTTCCCGCCTGTAAAGATGTCTTTAATCGCACCAAACAAGTCGTCATCCTCGTCATCCATGTAATACTGACGGACTTCGCGGTTTAGCTCGTACAGTGCATCTTGCAAGTCAGCGTAGGATTGGTCAATCCCCCGGTCGTCATCTTGCTGCAAATTCTCCCGTAGCTCTCTACAGAGGGTTTCTATGCGGACGCGACGATTGCGAGCGAAACTCATGCCAAAATCTAGCGCTACTTCTTTAAGTTGACGTTCGGCTGATAAAATTAGTGCCTCGGAACGGGTACGTTTTTCTACTCTTTCTTTGCGCTGACGGTCTTTATCGGCAAATTTCTCTGCTTCCTGAATTGCCTCTCTAATTTCTGAATCGCTGAGGGTGGAAGCACCTTGAATCGTGATGCTCTGCTCGCGACCTGTGGTACGGTCTAAAGCTGTTACCAGTAATATACCGTTAGCATCTACATCAAATGATACCTGTACTTGCGGCACACCTCTTGGTGCCGGGGGGATACCATTGAGTTTGAAACGCCCCAGGGATTTATTATCCGCTGCCATTTCCCGTTCACCTTGAACTACGTGAATTTCCACAGAAGTCTGGTTATTTTCTGACGTTGAAAAAATGTCAGAACGGCGAACGGGGATGGTAGTATTCCGGGGGATGAGTTTTTTCATCACACCGCCAATGGTTTCCAATCCCACAGATAGGGGGGTAACATCCAGCAGCAGTATATCTTTAATTTCTCCCGCCAGAATACTAGCTTGAATAGCTGCACCCACAGCTACTACTTCATCCGGGTTAACGGTTTCATTGGGTTCAATGCCAATCATTGCCTCTACAAGCTGCTGGATCATCGGCATCCGGGTAGAACCTCCCACCAACACAACTTCTTCAATATCTTCTGGGGTCATGTTGGCATCCCGCAGCGCTCTTCTAACGGGATTGCGTACCCTGCTCAACAAATCTTCACAAAGTCCTTCAAACTGGGAACGAGTTAGACGAGTTTCTAGGTGTACCGGACCATCTTCATTAACGGAAATAAAGGGTAGGTTAATATCGGTGACACTGACGGCAGAAAGTTCAATTTTTGCTTTTTCTGCGGCTTCCATGAGCCGCTGTAGGGCTTGGCGTTCCCGTCTTAAGTCTACACCTTCTTTTTCTAAAAATTGGTCTGCTAGCCAGTCTACAATCCGTTTATCAAAGTCATTCCCCCCTAGCTGGGTATCACCACTAGTGGCTTTAACTTCAAACACTCCATCGCCAACTTCCAAAATCGACACGTCAAAGGTACCACCCCCCAAGTCAAATACCAATACTGTTTCGTTATCAGTCTTATCCAAACCATAAGCCAAAGAGGCGGCGGTAGGTTCGTTAAGAATTCGCAACACTTCTAAACCAGCAATTCGCCCTGCATCTCTTGTAGCTTGGCGCTGGGAATCGTTAAAATAGGCAGGTACGGTAATTACTGCACCTGTGACGGGTTCTCCGAGATATTTGCTAGCGTCGTCTGCCAATTTCTTGAGAACCATTGCCGAAATTTCTTCGGCGGCGAATTCTTTGCTCAACCGGGGACACTTGATTTTAATATTGCCAACTTCGTCTTTGCGGATAGTGTAGGGTACGCGCTTAGACTCTGGGGTAAGTTCGGCATATTTGCGTCCAATGAAGCGTTTGATGGCAAAAAAGGTATTCTGGGGGTTAAGGACAGTTTGACGCCGTGCCATTTGTCCGACAACCCGTTCTCCTTCTTTAGTAAAACCGACCACGGAAGGTGTGGTGCGAGTTCCTTCAGCATTGGCAATCACCACCGGCTTGCCACCTTCCATCACGGCGACTACTGAGTTGGTTGTTCCCAAGTCGATGCCGACTACCTTGCCCATGCGTTGCTTTTCTCCTAGCGTGTCTTATAAATTTTTGTTTAGCAGCTATGTCTTGATTTATTCTATCTTGCAGTTAGAGGATACACATAACTGTAGTGTTTCTGAGCATTTAAGAGCGTTAAGCAATAGCCATCTGTAAACAATTGGACTTAAAACAGCGACTAAAAACTCATCTCAGCCAGATAGTACGCGATCGCGACCCCTATTTGGCAACGGGCGGACATTTTTTTGTTCGCCAATACATCCGCGAACAGTTGGGACAATGGGGAGAGGTAGAACCCCATGAGTTTCAAGTCAGTGGCAGGACATTTGTCAACCTAATTCTCAATTTACCAGCCACCAGCCGCCGCAACCATCTACCACCGATTTTAATTGGTGCCCACTACGATGCTGTACCTGGAAGTCCTGGTGCTGATGATAACGCTACCGGGGTAGTAGCCATGCTGGAATTGGCTAGAAAATTCGCCGCTACCCCCGCGAGGTATCCCCTCCGACTGGTAGCTTTTGATATGGAAGAATACGGTTTGTTAGGTAGCGCTGCCTATGCAGAGAAATTAAAGCAACAAAAGCAACCCTTGCGCTTGATGATGTCTTTAGAAATGCTGGGTTATTGCGATTCTACTCCCAACTCCCAACGTTATCCAGCACCTTTAGATAAGATTTATCCCAACCGTGGGGATTTTATTGCCTTAGTGGGTAATTTACGCACCATTCCTGATTTAATTCATTTGAGTCGCAATATTCGCAAAGTGGGTGTCCCTAGTGAGTGGCTACCAGTACCGAATAAAGGGTTAATTGTCAGACAAACAAGATTAAGCGATCATAGTCCGTTTTGGGATGCGGGATATGCAGCGATGATGATTACAGATACAGCTTTCTTACGGAATCCTCACTATCATCAACCCAGTGATAATATTGCATCTTTGGATTTAGATTTTCTCACGGGTGTGTGTCGGGGTTTGGAAGTGGGGATTCAGCGGTTGTGAGACGAAGATAGAAGATGGAAGATGGAAGATAGAAGAGGGAAGAGGGAAAAGAGAAGTAAAGAGAATTGTATGGGCACAACAGTGTTTTTACTTTACCACCTTAGAGACGATGTATAAAGCAAATCTGAGATGAAGGGTTTAGTTCATAGGGTGCGTTAACGTGTGCGTAGGCGAATTTAAGGTTATGACATGTTGATGAACCTATCCCACTAAAAAACTTTACTTCAAAAGAGCCGCACCCAAATCAAATAGTTTTTATAAGTTTTAAAGTATAAGAAAAAGCGAGTGCTAATTTGCTACTGCACTCAATCTGCGATTGCGTTGAGGAATGGGATCGCGCATTTGTTATATATTGATACTTCACGAATCTAGATGTAATCTAGCCTGAGATTTATGGTATTCTATAGACAATGCGAATAAATCTTTTTTTTATGATTTTTTTCATTTACTATTTATGAAGTACTAAGGTAGAAATCCAATGACAGATACCGACAAGTATTTTAACGCAGATGTTGTGATTATTGGTGGTGGCGTTGCTGGACTGGCAACAGCTTACTACTTAAGTCAAAAAGAAAATCTCGATATCATCTTGCTGGAAAGTAACTCTATCCCCAATCCTGAAAATAGTTCCTATGGTGAGGAACGCATGTATCGCCGCATGTACTCGAATGAGTACCTTGCCGAGTTGCAAGAGCAAAGCCTGAAAGAGTGGTTCGCACTTGAAAGTCAATATAATTGTCAATTATTAAGAGAAAATGGCTTGCTTTTTTACGGCGAAGCTTGGGATGAAGAAACCATTGAAGGCAGTATTCCAGGTGCTCGTCGGGTTATGGAAAAGAAAGGCATTCCCTTTGAAGCATTAAATGCCAAACAACTTCAAGAGCGTTGGCCGATGCGACCTAAACCAGATTTTATTGGTTTATTTGAAAGTACTTCTGGGATGGTTTGGTCTGCCAAAGCTATTGATTTATTTAGATCTCAAGCAGAAGCTAATGGTGTATCTATTCAGACAGGAGAAAATACTATTAGCCTTAATCCTAGCGATAGTAATGCTGTTGCCATCACAACAAGTTCAGGAAAGACATTTTTAGCGAAGCAAGTTGTTATTGCTGCTGGAGCCTGGACTAATGATTTACTAACTTCCTTTACAGATCCCCTCAATTTAGAAATTTGGCCGATGTTATGGGGACATTATAAGGTAGAAAATGCTTTACGCGATCGCTTTCCCCAATGGTTTTGTTTCCAACAAGAAAAGCCAGAGAATAATGATGGTGGATTATACTACGGATTTCCTTGTCATACTCCCGAAACATCACTGATCAAAGTTGGGATTGATTGGTGTCCTCCAGAACTACGAACCAAAACGATGAAGACCTTTGTGCGGGAACCCAATTCACAGCTTGTGCAGTTACTAGATCGTTTTCTACGTCATAATTGGGAGGGCATTGGGGAATGCGTCGGTCTTTATTGCAGTCCCTATACTATGACCCAGGATACTCTATTTGTGTTGGATAAACTTCCTGGATATCCTCAAATTAGTCTGTTTACTGGTGGCTCTGGTCAAGCATTCAAGTTTGCACCTCTGTTGGGCAAGTTGCTTGCCGAGGTGGTTTTAGATCGGACACTATCTGTTGATTTATCTCCCCTTAGTGCCAGTCGGGAATGCGTCAGACCAGTATCAACTCTTGGCAAATAAAGCAACAAAATTACAAAGACACTATGGAATCAACAAGCTGTAAGTATTCTGGTTTTATTTATTCTTTGTAGATCCGAAGATGGGTATGTACATAATCCATAGAAAACTTACTCGGGTTTTCTCGAACTAGAGCAGTAAATCTTTGGTAAAACTGGTCAACAATCTCAGAAATGTTTTCCTGAGTTCGATTAGTTAGGGCATTTCTGAAGGTATGTTCGCTCCAAGAACGAATAGTTTGGGTGAGTCCTAGAGCAAATTTGTCTATATCGTGATTATCTTCGTATTCAGACCGATAAGGGCAGGGAATTAGTACTGTTCGCATATCTCCTAAGCGTAACCCTGCTTGATAAACTTGGCTCTGAGGGTCTTGAAGACATATCGTAAACTCGTCTTGAGTTCGATAGTAATTTTGGAATGTAGCACCCACATATTCGTCGGGTCGAATCACACCCTCGCTGTGCATTTGTTGCCAAATTTCGTGAAGAACATCGTGCATATTAAAATCGACCAAGTTATTGCCTAGAAAGCGACCTTGTTCGTCTGTGGATAAGTTGACGGTTACTAGCTGTCCGCCAGATTTAAGTTCTTGAGATCTAGCCAGAAGAATAGTATTCCAATCAAGCTGGGACTGCGCTTGAAAAATAGCTTTGTCTTCTATTTGTTCACAAGCATTAACATGAGTGTGATTAGTGAGATTTTTGGGTAGTTTACTTAGCCAGTGCATAGCGGTGGATGAGAAACCCAAGTCTAAACTATTGGGGCGACAAATTGATTGATAAAACGATCGCGGAACCATTGAAACCAGAAGATTTTGATTGTTCTGCATCAATAAGGTGGCACTTTTACCTAAAGCATTAAAATCATTACTGGGTAAATCACTAAATATCGCTTCAACAAAAACGTCACTATTCTGATTTTGAATCGTAGTAATAACCTTTTGCCATAATTCCTGACTAGTACCACCATCGGCAATGCCATAATCAGCTATTGTTACCAGGGAATAGTTTTGAATAGGTTGAATTGCTTTGGACACTAAATCCCCAGCAGCTTCAAGACAAAGTTTCGCTCCAAATGTGTTAAGCGAATAGTCGGATGCCATGTAAATTGCCATTGTTTCTCCTCTTTGTATCGTTAGTGTTATGCAGTTTTTATTCCAGAATCTGCCAAAAAACCTTGCATTTTATGTCCTGCTTTTAGTTGTTGCTCTGCTCCTGAAATTAAGATGGCTATCACCTGCTGGTAGGATAGTTTACTATTGTTAATCTCTAGTAAAAACTGTTGGGTTTTTTCGGCAACAAGTTCCTCAACAAAGGCATAAATATATTTAGGATCTAATTGTTGAAAAATTGATGGAGCATAAAATTCAATAGAGTCGCAAATAATGGCTCCAGCACTACTAATCGATTCGGGAATAAAAGTAATTGATTTTGTTTGTAAAGCATCTAGTACATGAGGGTTGCTCAGAGGCACATTGGCAGAACCAACAATATATTTACACTGCAAATTATCGGCAATTTCTGGGGTAATTAAACCACTGATGGAACAGGGAACTAAAACGTCACAGGGAACATCCCACCAATTTTTTTGCTCTGAAATATTTTGGCAATCAGGAATATCTGCTCGTTCAGATTCTATATCATAGGTGATGATACTCGCTCCTAGCGCTTGAAGCCCTAAAGCAGTAGCTTTCCCTACTTTTCCTAGACCATGAACGAGAAAAACTAAACCCTGAAGATTGTCGCCAAAAATCCCTTTAATACTACCTACTACTCCATGTGCGGTAGCAATACTCGGATCTACTTGAGAATCTAGAGATGCCAGAATGTAAGGACAGTGATTTCTGAGATATTCCATGTCTTCTAACGTGGTATTTAAGTCACAGCCCGTGTACATTAAACCATTAAGTTCGTTTAACATCGCACCAACACAACTCAATATATCTTGCTTATAAACACCTTCTTCTTTAATCGCTACCACAATTTTTCCCCCACTAAAACCAGTATTGTAAATACTATGTTTATGGGTCATGACGAGGGATAAATTTCTACAGTCTTCCCAAGCCTGTTTCTCGGATAGATAGGTTTTGACTCTCAATCCACCATTACATGGCTGAGAGTGGGTCATCCCATTTAAACCAATAAAACATTGAAAGTTATCTGTGTCTTTTTGAATGATTTTCATGTAATTTTTGTCCACAGGTTTTATAAACTACGAATTTTACAATAAATGATTTTTTCATGCAAGAAGTTTTTGAATTCGCCAACAAAGTCATACATCCGCCCCGCCAGATTTTTATGATATTGGATTAGATGAAATGAGGGCTGGACTGGGAGCAGCTGCGATCGCAGCACCGATAGCAGGAATCGTCGGTTCTCTAACAGCAGCCAGTGTCTTTGCTACCGATGTGGCAGCCACGGCTGTCCAAGTAACACGATTATTACTCACTTTCACAGCCTTGAGTAACTCTTCTTGTGAAAGTTCCACTTCAACTTTTATTGTTGACATTTTCAGTCTTCCGTCAGCTAGGTTATCTATATTTTATCCACAGGGATTTACTTCCCATCTGCCTAACCCACCCTACATAATTTAATTGTGACTTGATAACAATCGCGCCACCATTCAAAATTGAACAACCTAGAAACACTAACCAACGATAAACTATCCACCTGGATGCAACAAGCCAAAGCGCAAGCCACTCCCGGAAAAATTGTCACGCGCATCCCTCGCTTAGCTGAAGCTAACCCCGAATGGTTTGCAGTTCATATCTGCACTCAAGGTGGACAAACTTATAGTCACGGGGATACGGCTTGTGTTTTCCCCCTGATGAGCGTTATCAAGCCGTTTACGCTGCTGTACCTCCTGGAATATTTCGGTGCAGATAAGGTTTTTCAGTGGGTGGGGATAGAACCATCGGATGCACCATTCAATTCTCTAGAGCAATTGATTGCTGATAACGGGTTTCCTCGGAACCCAATGATTAATAGTGGAGCAATTACCCTAGCTGATAAGTTACCAGGGAATAATGCCAGTATTCGCACCGGAAATCTTTGTCAATGGCTCAACCACATCGCTGGATGCAACCTACATTTAGATGAGAAAATGCTTGCCTCTGTTCGCTCTGCAAAGAACCACACTAATCAAGCCATTGCAGAATATCTTGCTCAATCTGGATATATCGATAATATCGATAATGTGGAGATAGCCTTGGATACTTACGAACAGATTTGCTGTTTGTCGGTCGGTGTGGTGGATTTAGCTTTAATAGGAAACATGCTTAGTTACAATAGCGATGCTATTGTAACTGAAAATCGCCGGGTTGTCAATGCCTTAATGCTCACCTGCGGACTTTATCAAGCATCAGCAGTCGCAGCGGTGCGGATTGGTTTACCGATGAAATCGGGTGTGAGTGGGGCACTGTTGGCGATCGCACCAAATCAGGGGTCTATTGCCTGCTACAGTCCAGGGTTAGATAGGGTGGGTAATCCGGCAGTGGGGTTGAGGTTCGTTGAAATTTTATCGCAGCAATTGCAGTTGAGTGTTTTTAGTTAAGTTATGTTAATAGTGCAGACTTAGTTATCGCGCTTATTCCCCAGCCATAAAAATGTCTTCTGCCGTCAAATTCAACTCAGGAAAGGTTGGCGACTGAATACGTTCAGCGCCTCTAAATTGGCTAACCTGATATTCATCCTCAACTAGAGAGTAAATCGAAATAGTAGGTTGCTTAGGGTTGCCAATAAATTTTCGTCCACCCACTCCCAGGTAATCAACAATCCAATATTCAGGAATGCCTATTTCTTCGTATTCGCCTGATTTTAAAAAGTAATCATCACGCCAGTTAGTGCTAACAACTTCTACTATCAAAGGGATAGATGCAGCTATGGAAACAGTGGATGATTTTTTCCAGAGCAATTCATTAATTAAGTTAAGGCGATTAAGCAACAACACATCTGGAGAATAACCAGAATCTTTGGTAGCTGGCTTAACTAATGCTGTTTTAGGTATGAAATAGGGAAGCTTGAGTCGGCTGTATTCTAGGGAGAATTGTGTAGCTAAAAATCCGATAATCTGCTCATGGTTGCCAGTAGGCTGTGTCATCTCAACAATTACCCCATTACGTAGCTCATAGCGCTTACTAGAGTGTTCTGGTATCCAGTTGATAAATTCTTCAAAGCTTACTGGTTTTGTGAGGGTTTGAATCATAGTTATCCTGGCAGCTTGGTGATTGCTATTTTATCAACGTTGGGGTTATTCTGGAGATAATCGCGCATCCAATCGCAACCCCGACGGAGAGCCTCATCTAAGTTTAAATCTAGCTGCCAATCCCGGAAGATAGCATTCTGGTCATTACTTGCTGAGATAATAGTCTTGCCATCGGGAGTAAAAGCTAAGGCATTTATCCTTTCTTGATGCTCTTCTAAGGTTTTATCAGGGCGAGGTTGAAACTTACCGTTACTTTCTCGCTGCCAGATTCTGATTGTTTTATCATCACCTGCAGTAGCAAGGATATTACCTTGAGGATGAAATGCAACGGCGCGCACTGCACCTGTATGTCCTTGAATTTCTTGCAAAAATCTGCCATCCTGCGTCCATAATTTCACAGTTTTGTCGTCGCTAGCGGTGGCAATTGTTGCACTGTCGGGACTAAAAGCAACGGCGCGCACTGCACCTGTATGTCCTTGAATTTCTTGCAAAAATCTGCCATCCCGCGTCCATAATTTCACGGTTTTATCTTTGCTGGAAGTGGCGATTATTGCACCATCTGGACTAAAAACGACTGCTAAAACAGCACCTGTATGCCCTTGAAGGTTTTGCACAAATTTGCCATCTCGCGTCCATAATTTCACGGTTTTATCGTTGCTAGCAGTGGCGATTGTTGCACCATCGGGACTAAAAGCGACGGCGCGCACTGCAGTTACTTGATTATCCCAGGGCAAATCTTTTAAGAAAGTGCCATCCCGTCGCCAGAGTTTAACTATTCCGTCGCTACTTGCAGAGACAATCATGCTACCGTCGGGACTAAAAGACACGGCGTTAACCTCACCGTTATGCCCGAACAATTCTTTGATGAAAGTACCGTTCCGTTGCCAGAGTTTTAGACTCCTGTCTTGACTGGCTGTAGCAATTATCTCGCCATTGAGGCTGACAGCTACGGCATTAACTGAACTACCATGTTTAACAAGGGTGGCTAGCGATATCCCTTCTAGCTTCCAGAGTTTCACAGTGCCGTCAGCACTAGCGGTGGCAATGTTTTTTCCGTCGGGGCTGATAGCTACTGCTGTCACTCTTTCCTTATGCCCTTCCAAGGTAGTGAGTAATTTGCCATCTCGATTCCAGATTTTCACGGTTCTATCTTCACTAGCGGTGGCAAGTATCGCACCATCACGGCTGTAACTAATTCCCCAAACTGGAGCGCTATGGTTGTCTAAGGTGGTGACTAATGTGCCGTCGGGTTTCCAGAGTCTCACTGTTCTGTCGCAGGAAGCGGTAGCAATGGTTTTACCATCGGGGCTAAACTTTAGGGAATTTATGGAACCTCCATGAGCAACCTTTTGCAGCACTAAAGTGCCGTCAGCTTTCCAGATATTTAACCAGCCATACCACCCCCCAGCAGCGATCGCACTTCCATCCGGACTAAAAGCGACAGTCATTAGCACGCCAAGATATCCTGAGAAGATTTTCATCGATGTGCCATCAAGTTTCCACAGTTGCACTGTTCCTTGCAATGTCGTTGTGTCACCATTCGCTGTCGCGATCGCACTCCCATCCGGACTAAAAGCAACTCCATTTACCGCTCCCTGTTTTCCCCAGAGTGTGGAAACCAGACTACCGTCTGGTTTCCACACTCTGACACTGCCATCATTCCCTGCTGTAGCAAACAGCGTACCGTTGGGATTGAAAGCAACGGCGTTAACAACACCCCGATGTCCTGTCAGGATTTTATCCAACTTGCCGTTTGGTTTCCACAGTCTAACCTCTCCATCCTCACCCGCAGTGACAATTATTTGATTATTAGGGCTAATCGCTACAGTGGTTACTGAACCTTTATGTCCTTGCAAGCGGTTGTATTCTCTAATTCCGTAAAGTAATCTTTGTAGGGATTGGACAACCAGATGCTCGGTGTTTTTTTTTAACCAAGGGAACTTTTTGAGTTTTTGCCCTGCTGTTAATGCTGCTTGCAGTGCTTCCAACTCTTGATGGGAAGCAAACAGCGCTTCTGATGTGGCACTAATAGCTTTAATTTCACTAATCGTTGATTTTTGCCCTTGCCACACCGCTACCCCAGCCAAACTCAAAGCTAATACCAAACCTGCACTCAGTCCGGAGATAGTTAATTGCCGCCTGCGTTTGAGTTTCTTATTCTCCCCCTCCCGCAGCGCCAAACTTTGCTCTATGAAACACCTCTCCCCGGCATTCAGTTCATCGTAGCGTTGAGTCAGCCAATATTCTGCATCTGTTAAGGGTTTACCGCGCAATAGTGCCCCTTCATCTCTAGCGCTAGATTCCCATTGTCGGATAGCTGCCCGCAGATGCTCTTGAGCGCGGCGAAAATCACCGTCACAATGCATCCAATACCCCAAACGTCCCCAACTTCTAATCAGCGCCTCATGAACGATTTCCGCCGTTTCTTCCCCAGTTGTCTCGTTGCGGTTTGTCACCACCAGTCGGGAAGTCGCCAGTTGCGTCACCAAATCCCAATTTTCTGGCTTTATTTCTTCATGAGTCGCTAAGCGTCGGGCATCTGTAACAGCAATTGGCTGCACCAACTGCATAAACACCCGCTGTGCCCTGAGTCTATCAGCCTCAGACAGTTGAGCATATACCGCCTCGGCGTGGTTAGCGACTGCTGACTCTACCCCACCAATCTCGTTGTAAGCTAGATGTGTCAACCAGCCATCTGTCTGCTTTGACCACAACTGGGTAAGGGCAAACTCTAGCAACGGTAAATGTCCCGGATTTCCCCAGGATTGATTAATTAGTCTAGTTGTTAATCCCTCTTCTAACTGCACTTGCATTTGTGCTGCTGGTTGTTCAATCGCCGACTGCAATTCCTCACGGCTCATCGGACCGAGGTTGTGAACTGCCCCCTGCAAGGCGTCGCTAAAGGGACGGTAAGACAGCGCATGTCCGTAAAAGTCAGCCCGCAGGGTAATCACGAGGGTAAATGCTGGTGCTAATGCTACTGCGAAAAGCAGTGCATCCAAGAAAGGTTGACGTTCTTCCTCTAGCGCTAGAGTATATAGTTCTTCAAATTGGTCAGCTATTAGTACTAAGCGAGTCCCAAAGTTTTGCTGTACAAGACTTTCAATGATTTTGTACAAGGCTTGGTTATCTTCCCGCAGGGCTATTTCTAATTGTTGTTCGGCTAGGTGCTGCGAAAAAAGAGCAAACGCATCGGTCAATGCGGCAAAAGGATTGTTCCCCGGACGAAAGGAGATAATTATTGGTGGTGTTTTCCCTTGCGCTCTTACCCGCAAGCTGGGAACTAACCCAGCAAACACGACGCTAGACTTACCACTACCGCTCGGACCTACTACTGCAACCATTGGCTTTGTTTGCACTGCTGCTACCAAATCCGAGGTGAACTCCTCTCTGCCAAAAAATACGTCTGCATCCGACTCACCAAAGGCAAATAAACCGCGATAGGGACAAGGGGGAATGCCACCCAATCTGAACCAAGTCGGCGGTTCTGTTGCCGGATTTTGGCAAATTACCGGCAGCCAAGACGCACCGGGAAACTCATCCTCCAAACCCTGTAACTTCCTGCGTGCTTGTTGCACTGCTAGATACAAGGGAAATCGCTCAAGGGCGAAAGCTGCTAAAAAATGTTTAAAAAACTCCTCGGCTACAAGATTCGGCACAGGTTCCCGCATGACAATCACTGTGGGAATATGCAATTTCTCCAAAGCAGACGCCAATCCCAATCCATCACAGGAGTTGAAAATTGCTAGCTTTAAACCTTTATCAATAGCTGCTTTGAGAGCTTCTTCTAACTGTTCAATTGTTAAACTGTTGTTGGTCGGGTTCTCATTAATATAAATCCTACCCGTTTCCCCCTCGGTTTGACTGTGACCGGCAAAAAATAGGATATCCCAGCCAGCATCATTCCAAAGTTGCGTGTTGAATTCCTGACGGGAAGGGTTGACTAGAAAAACAACTTCTGAATCTGGTACGCTTTGCAGAAATGTGGTTTCTGTTGCTAAATCAATCCCTTGACTATTACCCAGAACTGCTAAAACTCTAACTTGATTTTTTTTAACTTTTAGCTGGGAGGTTTCCCGACGTTTATACTCCGGTCTAGACAAAGCCATTTCCGCTTTGGGATAATCCCTAAAGAAAGCGCAACGATGCCAAGGTAAGCGACGCAGAAATTCATCATTGGTTTCAATAATTACCCGAATTTCTTCAGTTGGGCTGAGAGCAGAGCGCAATTGGCGTTCTATGTTGAAAAAAGCTTCTGATGACAGCCAATCACTGAGGCTATCTTGTAATTTTTGGCATGTCTCATCAAAACTAATTACTGAAACGTTGGTGATACTGCCTTCTTCAATTTCCAGTTCATCATCTTCCATTAGCCATGCAGAACGCAGTTGTTTGCGATCGCACAGACTCCGGTATATTAACTGCCAATTTCTATACAGTTCAACTAGCTCTGGTGCTGGGGGTAAGCCACCGATAAATTGCTCAGGATGGGGGTGAAAGGCTGTCCATAGTTGGGCGCTAACTCGCTGAAATCCACTGTTTAAGTCTCCATTACCCAGGTTGATGACAACTGTCTTGCTCATGATGAAGATGCATTGACTTTTGCAAGGATGCAGCTATCTACATACTGTATGTTTATTATTTCGGAAATTAAAATATTTTTGTTTGACATTTTGTTAACAGATTAGTTGCACATTCAATATCTGCGTGAGCGTAGCGTCTAGACAGTCCAATCGCAGGTTTTCTTC
>Ga0114939_10001895_pt1 | contig 16127 bp, 13 predicted proteins | sample AshMeaCrysSpring_FD_87196 | JGI IMG/M metagenome (GOLD analysis project Ga0114939, IMG submission 87196) | Groundwater microbial communities from Big Spring, Nevada to study Microbial Dark Matter (Phase II) - Ash Meadows Crystal Spring | ecosystem: Environmental > Aquatic > Deep subsurface >... | reverse complement strand
TACAACGAGACCGTGCTGCGGGCGCTCGGCGAGCTCCACCTGCGCTCGGTGCTCGAGCGGATGGCGTCGCAGTACAAGCTCGAGATCGACACGCGCCCGCCGCGCATCCCCTACCGCGAGACCATCGGCGGCAGCGCCGAGGCCACGTACCGGCACAAGAAGCAGACCGGCGGCGCGGGGCAGTTCGGCGAGGTAGCGTTGCGCGTCGAGCCGCTGCCCCGCGGAGGAGGCTTCGACTTCGTCGACGCCACCAAGGGCGGGGTCATTCCGCACAATCTGATGCCGGCGGTGAGGAAGGGCGTCGAGCAGGTGCTGGAGCACGGCGCGATCGCCGGCTTCCCGCTGCAGGACGTCCGTGTCACCGTGTTCGACGGCAAGCACCACCCGGTCGACTCGAAGGAGATCGCCTTCGTCACCGCCGGGCGCAAGGCGTTCCTCGACGCGATCGCCAAGGCGAAGCCCGTGGTGCTCGAGCCGATCGTCAAGGTGGAGATCGTCTGCCCCGAGGCGAACACCGGCGACATCACCGGCGACCTGTCGTCGCGCCGCGGGCAGGTGACCGGCACCAACGGCCTCACCGGCGGGTCGCTCGCGGTCTCGGGTCTCGCGCCGCTGGTCGAGCTCGACGGCTACGCCGCGCGCTTGAAGTCCGTGACCGGTGGCCACGGCGCGTTCACGATGGAGCTTTCGCACTACGAGGCCGCGCCGCCGCAGCTCCAGCAGCAACTCGCCGCCGAGTTCGAGAAGCGCCGCAAGCACGAGGAGGACTGACCACCCGGCACGGGCCCCCGCCGCCGTGACCGGCATCGCCCACGCGCTCGCCGGCCTCGCCGCGCTCGCCGCGCTCGCGTGGCTCCTGTCCGAGGATCGACGCGGCGTGCCGTGGCGCACCGTCGGCGGCGGCTTCGCGCTGGCGTTCGCGCTCGCGGCGCTGTGCCTCGAGATGACGCCCGCTGCCGGGGCCCTCGCGAGCCTGAATGCGGTGGTCGACGCGCTCGACCGGGCGACCGCGGCCGGCACCACGATGGTGTTCGGCTACCTGGGCGGCGGGCCGAAGCCCTTCCCCGAGTCGGAGCCGGCCGCGAGCTTCGTGCTCGCCTTCCGCGCGCTGCCGATCGTGCTCTTGACCGGCGCGTTGTCGGCGCTGCTGTTCCACTGGGGCGTGCTGCCCGCGGTCGTGAGGGCGTTCGCGCGCGTCCTGCGCCGCACGCTCGGCATCGGCGGAACGGTCGGGGTCGCCGCCGCCGCGAACGTCTTCGTCGGCATGGTCGAGGCGCCGCTGGTCGTGCGGCCGTACCTCGCGCGCCTCTCCCGCGGCGAGCTCTTCATCGTCATGGTCGGCGGCATGGCGACGATCGCGGGCACCGTGCTCGTGCTCTACGCGACGATCCTCGGCCCCCGCGTGCCGGGGGCGCTCGCGCATCTGCTGGTCGCCTCGCTGGTCGCGACGCCGGTGTCGATCGCGATCGCCGCGCTGATGGTGCCGCCGTCGCGGACCGACGACGCCGAGATCCGCTTCGAGCGCGAGGACGCCAACGCGATCGCCGCGATCGCGCGCGGCACCGGCGAGGGGCTGGCACTCCTGCTCAACATCGTCGCGATGCTGGTCGTGTTCGTCGCGCTGGTGGCGCTCGTCAACGCGATGCTGGGCGCGCTGCCCCCGGTGGCGGGCGCGCCGCTCTCGCTCGAGCGCGTCTTCGGCGCCGCCTTCGCCCCGCTCGCCTGGGCCTGCGGCGTACCTTGGAGCGAGGCGGCGGTCGCCGGTCAGCTCCTGGGCAAGAAGACGGTGCTGAACGAGCTCGTCGCCTACCTCGACCTCGCGGCGCTGCCCGAGGGCGCGCTGTCGGCGAGGAGCCGCGTGCTGATGACCTACGCGCTCTGCGGCTTCGCGAACTTCGGCAGCCTCGGCATCATGCTCGGCGGCATGGGCGCGATGCTGCCGGCGACGCGGCGGGGCGAGCTCGCCGCGCTCGGGTCGAAGTCGATCCTCGCGGGGCTCCTGTCGACCTGCGCGACGGCGGCGCTGGTCGGCCTGTTCATCTGACGGCGCGATTTGGCGGGGGGCGCGAAGGGCGCGGCCGGCGGGCCCGCGTTCATCGCGCCGGCCGCTCGCGTGTGGCGCTTCGACGGGCGACGCCGAAGAGCTCGAGTGCCTGCGCGCGAGCGGTCGCGTGGTCGATGATCGGCGCGGGATAGTCGCGGCCGACCACCACGCCCTTCGCCTGCTGGATCGCCGGCGGCACGATCCACGGCGCGTGGATCTCCTTGCCGTCGAGCGGCGCGAGCTCGGGCACGTAGCGGCGGATGAACGCGCCCTCTGCGTCGAAGCGCTGCGACTGCGTCACCGGGTTGAAGATGCGGAAGTAGGGCTGCGCGTCGCAGCCGGTCGAGGCCGCCCACTGCCAGCCGCCGTTGTTCGACGCGAGGTCGTAGTCGATCAGCCGGTCGGCGAACACCTTCTCGCCCAGGCGCCAGTCGACCAGCAGGTCCTTGACCAGGAAGCTCGCCGCGATCATGCGCAGGCGGTTGTGCATGTACCCGGTGGCGTTGAGCTGCCGCATCGCCGCGTCGACGATCGGGTAGCCGGTGCGGCCCTCGCACCAGGCGGCGAAGCGCGATCTGTCGTTGGGGAACACGAGGTCGTCGTACTCGGGCTTGAACGCGCGCGCGACGACGTGCGGGTGGTGCCAGAGGACTTGCGCGTAGAACTCGCGCCAGACGAGCTCGGAGAGCCAGGCCGCCGCGCCCGCGCCGCCCGCGCGGAGCGACTCGGCGTGCGCGAAGGCGACCAGCTCGCGCACGGATACAGTGCCGAATCGCAGGTGCACGGAGAGGTACGACGGCCCCTTGACTGCCGGATAGTCGCGCGCCTCGCGGTAGGCAGCGATGCGCTCCTTGAAGTCCGCGAAGCGCGCGGCGCCGCCCGCCATGCCCGCGACGACGCCCAGCGTGGCGAGGTTGGTGCGCTCGAAGCCCATCGCCTCGAGCGTCGGGAGCCCGCGGTCGAGCGCGGGCGGAGGAAGCACGAGCGCGGCGGCGTTCGCGTCGACGTCGTGCGGCGCGAGGTTCGCCGGCGCGAGCGCCTTGAGCCACGCGTTCCGGTACGGCGTGAACACGGTAAAGGGCCGGCCCGCCTGCGTCGTCACCTCGGCGCGCTCGAAGATCACCTGGTCCTTGAACGTGCGCCACGCGATGCCGCGATCGGCGAGCGCGTGCGCCACCGCGGCGTCGCGGTCCTGCGCCGCCGGCTCGTGGTCGTGGTTCGCGTACACCGCGGCCACGCCGAGGGCGTCGGCGAGCGCGGGGATCGCCTCGCGGGCACGGGCGTGGCGCACTATCAGCCCGCCGCCGCGGCGGCGGAGCGCGGCGTCGAGCTCCCGCACGCTCTCCCAGATGAACTCGACGCGGCGATCGGCGGGCGAGGGCAGCGCGTCGAGGATCTCGCGGTCGAAGACGAAGGCCGCGTAGACCGGCGAGCCCGCGGCGAGCGCCTGCGCGAGCGCGTGGTGGTCGTAGTCGCGGAGGTCGCGCCGGAACCACGCCAGCGCGCCGCGTTGATCCCCGGGCTTCATCGCGCGGATGGCCTCGAGGACGGGAAGCGCAGATCGACCGCGCGAAGCTCGTGCCGCCAAAGGAGCGCGCCCGCGCTGTCGTAGCTCTCGAGCGCGACGCGGCGGTCGTCGCCCGGCCCGGTCACGCGGATCAGCCCGAACTGCCGCCTGCCGACCAGCGTGCCCGCCACCACCTGCGGGTTCTCGCGCTCGGCGGCGTCGGGCTTCTCCCACGGGCGCGAGGTGAGCGGGCTCGAGGTGAACTCGTGTAGCGGATACGCGCCGGGGCGGTCGACGCGCAGCAGCGCGCCGAAGTGGCGGTCGCCGGAGAGGAAGACGAGGCCGTCGATGCGCGCCGCGAGCAGGAAGTCCGCGAGACGCTTCTGCTCGGACGGATACTGGTAGAGGCCCTCGTAGCGCGACGCCGCGTTCCAGAACTGGCTGCCGCCGGCGACGAGCTTCACGCGCCCTCGCGCGCCGAGCAGGACGTTCTCGAGCCAGGCCATCTGCGCCGCGCCGAACATGCCCTTGTCCGGGCCGTCGGGGAGCTTCGGGTGCGAGCGGTAGTAGCGGTTGTCGAGCAGCACGAGGTCGACGTCGCCGTAGGGGGCCGCGCCGAAGATGCCGGGAAGCCCGGGCAGGCCGAACGACGCGTTCGCCCAGTACAGCGTGAACAGGCGCAGCGCCTCGCCCTTGAGCGGGTAGGAGCCGTCGGCGTCGTTCGGGCCGTAGTCGTGGTCGTCCCATATCGCGACGTGCGACGTCGCGGCGAGCAGCCGCTGCAGCGCCCCGAAGCCTCGCTGCCGCTTGTGGCGGGCGGCCATCGCCGCCGGGTCGTAGAGATCGGGCCGGCGCAGGTAGACGTTGTCGCCGAGCCACAGCATGACGTCGGGCTGCCTGGCGGCGATCGCGTCGAAGATCCCGTGCTCGCCACCGGGGTGCGCGGCACGCCCGCGCGGGTCGTCGTCCTCCAGCAACGCGCAGCTGCCGATCGCGATCGTGATGTCGGCGGCGTCCTTCGCGTCGCGCCAGTGCGGCTGGGCCCGTGCCGTGCCCTCGCGGCGCTCGCCGTCGCCCTCGACGACGTAGCTCGCCCGTGCGCCGGGCGAGAGGCCGGTCAGGCGCGCGACGACGACGTTCTCGCGCTCGGCGCGCGCGTCGAGCGTCGCCGTCCGCTCGCCCGAATCGCCCTCGGCGCGCCAGGTGACCCGGATCGGGCCGGGAGCGTCCGACTGGATCCAGACGAGCGCGCTGGTCACGTCCGCATAGCCGTGCATCACCACGAGCCCTGCCGCCGCCAGGGGCGCGAACCCGCCGACGGCGGCAACCAGGGCGAGGCGGAGCGCTGCGAGGCGCGCGGACGGGGTATCGGGGCGGCGCGGCATGTCGACCTCGGTCGTGGGTTGGTCCGGCGGATCCGGCGCGTCGCTCGCGGCGCCGGGACGCTGCCGCGAGTTTAGCGTCGGCATGACGTCTGCCGCGGCGGGGTCTACAATCGGCGCGGCCATGGGTGCCACCGTCAACTTCACCCATCACTTCCTGATCGCCATGCCCGGCATGGTCGATCCCAACTTTGCCCACACGCTGACCTTCGTGTGCGAGCATTCCCCGGATGGCGCGCTCGGCGTGGTCGTGAACCGGCCGATCGACATGACGCTGGCCGCGCTGTTCGAGCAGATCGACGTCCCGTCGCCCTCCGCGGCCGTCGGCGGCACCGCGGTCATGTTCGGCGGTCCGGTGCAGGTCGACCGCGGCTTCGTGCTGCACCGGCCGCTCGGCAACTGGCAGTCGACGCTCGCAGTGAGCGACGACATCGGGCTCACCACCTCGAAGGACATCCTCGAGGCCGTCGCGCGCGGCGAAGGCCCGCATAGCATGCTGGTCACGCTGGGCTACGCCGGCTGGTCCGCGGGCCAGCTCGAGCGCGAACTCGCGGCCAACGCGTGGCTCACGGTCGCGGCGGATCCCGGCGTCGTGTTCGACACGCCGGTCGAGGCGCGGCTTCCCGCCGCGATGCGCCTCCTCGGCATCGACCCGTCGATGCTCTCCGAGAACGCCGGGCACGCCTGATTGGCTGCGACCCGCCCAACGTCCCCCGAGACCACCGTGCTGGCCTTCGACTTCGGCGCCCGCCGCATCGGCGTGGCGGTGGGCAACACCCTGACGCGCGTCGCGCACCCGCTCGCCACGATCGACGAGGAGGCGGCCGTGCCGCGCTTCGCCGCGATCGCGGCGCTGGTCGGCGAGTGGCAACCGGGCATCCTCGTGGTCGGCGTTCCCGTCCACGCCGACGGCACGCCGCACGCGATGACCGCGCGCGCGCGGCGCTTCGCCCGGCAGCTCTCGGGCCGCCATCGGCTGCCCGTGGTCGAGGCCGACGAGCGCCACACGACGCAGGACGCCCAAGCGACGCTCGGCGCGTCCGGACGCGGCGGGCGCCAGGGTCGCGCGGCGCGCGATGCGATCGCCGCGCAGGCGATCCTCCAGGGCTGGTTCGACGCGGGCGCGCCGCGATGATCGGCACGCCGTCGCTTCCGGACGCCGAGGCCGCGCTCGCGGCGCTCGCCGCGCGCATGGCGCCGGCGGTGGCGCACGACGCTGCGTTCGTCGGCATCTACTCGGGGGGCGCTTGGGTCGCCGAGAGGCTGGCCAGCATGCTCCCGGGCGAGCATCCCGTCGGCTTCATCGACGTCGCGTTCTACCGGGACGACTACAAGCGCTCCGGGCTCAAGGCCAACACGCGGCGCACCGAGCTCCCGTTCGACGTCGAGGGTGCGACGATCGTGCTGGTCGACGACGTGCTCTACACGGGCCGCAGCGTGCGTGCCGCGATCAACGAGCTCTTCGACTTCGGCCGGCCGGACGCGATCGAGCTCGCGGTGCTGGTCGACCGCGGCGGCCGCGAGCTGCCGATCGAGCCCGCCTACACCGGCGCGAGCGTCGCGGTCGCGCGCGACCTGTCGATCGTGCTCTCGCGCGACGACGCGGGGCGCCTCGCGCTCGCCGTCGAGCCGGCGGGAAGCCCCTGACGCGATGGTCGCCCGCAACCCGCAGCTCACCGCCGAGGGGAAGCTCACCCACCTGCTCACGCTGGAGGGGCTTCCGGCCCCGGTGATCGGCGAGATCCTCGACACCGCGAACCCGTTCGTCTCGGTCGGCGAGCGCGAGGTGAAGAAGGTTCCGCTCCTGCGCGGCAAGGCGATCTTCAACCTGTTCTTCGAGAGCTCGACGCGCACGCGCACGACCTTCGAGATTGCCGCCAAGCGGCTCTCGGCGGACGTGATCAACCTCAACATCGGCGCGTCGTCGACATCGAAGGGCGAGACGCTGCTCGACACCGTCGACAACCTGGTCGCGATGAACGCCGACATGTTCGTCGTGCGCCACGCGCAGTCGGGCGCCGCGCACCTGATCGCCTCGCACCTCGCCGCGACCGGCCGCCCGCACGTGCACGTGGTCAACGCCGGCGACGGCCGCCACGCGCACCCGTCGCAGGGGCTGCTCGACCTCTACACGATCCGCCACTACAAGAAGGACTTCCGCGCGCTGTCGGTCGCCATCGTCGGCGACGTGCTGCACTCGCGGGTCGCTCGCTCGCTGATCCACGGCCTGTCGACGCTGGGGACGCCCGACATCCGCGTCATCGGCCCGGCGACGCTGCTGCCCACCGGCGTCGAGGCGCTCGGGGTGCGGCGCTTCCACGACATGCGCTCGGGGCTCGCCGGCTGCGACGTCGTGGTCATGCTGCGGCTGCAGAACGAGCGCATGCGCGGCGCGCTGCTGCCCTCGACGGGCGAGTACTTCGCCCACTACGGGCTCACCGCCGAGAAGCTCGCGCTCGCAAAGGCGGACGCGATCGTCATGCACCCGGGCCCGATGAACCGTGGCGTCGAGATCGAATCGGCCGTCGCCGACGGCGCGCGCAGTGTGATCCTGCCGCAGGTGACGTTCGGCATCGCGGTGCGGATGGCGGTGATGAGCATCATCGCGGGCAACTGATGGGGATCGAGATCCGCGGCGGCCAGGTCGTCGATCCCGCGTCGGGGGTCGATCGGGTCGCGTCCGTGTTCGTGGCGGACGGCCGGATCGCCGCGGTCGGTGAGGCGCCGCAGGGCTTTCGCGCCGACCGGACGATCGGCGCGGAGGGCCTCGTCGTCGCGCCGGGGCTGGTCGACCTCGCCGCCCGGCTGCGCGAGCCCGGGCTCGAGCACAAGGCGACGCTCGACTCCGAGATCCGCGCAGCGATCGCCGGGGGCGTGACGAGCCTCGCCTGCCCGCCCGACACCGACCCGCCGCTCGACGAGCCCGGGCTGGTCGAGATGCTGCGGCAACGTGCCCGCTTCCTGCACCGTGCGCACGTCTATCCGGTGGGCGCGTTGACGCGAAGGCTCGAGGGCGCGGAGCTGGCCGAGATGGGCGAGCTCGCCGGCGCCGGCTGCGTCGCGTTCTCGCAGGCCGACCGGCCGCTCGTCGACACGCAGGTGCTGCTGCGGGCCATGCAGTACGCCGCGACCTTCGGCCACCGCGTGTGGCTGCGGCCGCAGGACGCCCATCTCGCGCGCGGCGGCGTCGCGCACGACGGCGAGGTCGCGACGCGCCTCGGCCTGCCCGCGATCCCCGCGATCGCCGAGACGCTGGCGCTCGCGACGATCCTGGCGCTGGTGCGCGCGACCGGCGTGCGCTTGCACCTGTGCCGACTGTCGTCGGCCGAGGGCGTGGCGATGGTGCGCGCGGCCAAGGCGGAGGGCCTCGCAGTGACCGCGGACGTCGGCGTCCATCACCTGCACCTGTGCGACGTCGACGTCGGCTGGTTCGACCCGCTCGCGAACTTCATCCCGCCGCTGCGCGGCACGCGCGATCGCGACGCGCTGCGCGCGGGCGTCGCAGACGGCACGATCGACGCGATCTGCTCCGACCACGCGCCGGTCGACGACGACGCGAAGCAGCTGCCTTTCGCCGAGGCGGATCCCGGAGCCACCGGGCTCGAGCTCCTGCTGCCGCTGACGCTCAAGTGGGCCGCCGAGGCGCGCGTGCCGCTCGGGCAGGCGCTCGCCCGTATCACCAGCCGTCCCGCCGGGATCCTGGGCATCGAGGCCGGGTCGCTCGCGGTCGGCGCGCCCGCCGACCTCGTCGTGTTCGACCCGCGCCGCCCTTGGCGCGTCGAGCGCGGAGCGCTCGAGAGCCAGGGCAAGAACACCCCGTTCCTCAGCCTCGAGCTCGAGGGACGGGTGCGCGCGACGCTCGTCGGCGGCGCCGTCGTCCACGAGCGCGCGTGAGCCGTACGGGAACCGTTGTGCCCGGACGCTGTCTGTTGACCACCTGATCCCCTCTGCGCCGCACCGCGGCACGAGGCCCAACCCGTCAAGGAGCGAGTGAGCATGAACGAAGTCGTCAATCCCGAGGTTCGCAGCCTGCTCGGCGACCCCCGCATCGTCGACCGCCGTACGTTCGTCGTGACGAGCCTCGGCGCCGGCTTCGCCGCGGCGGTCCTTCCCGTCTCCGCGCAGACGATCACCACCCCGGCCGACGGGCTGATCGCCGGCGAGGTCAAGATCCCGGCGAAGGGCGGCGAGATGGTCGCCTACCGCGCGATGCCGGCGACCGGCAGCAACTTCCCGACCGTCCTCGTCGTCTCCGAGATCTTCGGCGTGCACGAGCACATCAAGGACGTCGCTCGCCGCTTCGCGAAGCAGGGCTACTACGCGATCGCGCCCGAGCTCTTTGCGCGGCAAGGCGACGCCGGCAAGTACACCGACGTCCAGGCGTTGATCAAGGAGATCGTGTCGAGGACGCCGGACGCCGAGGTGCTGGCGGACCTCGACGCGACGGTCGCCTACGCGAAGGCCAGCGGCAAGGCGGACACCTCGAGGCTCGGCATCACCGGCTTCTGCTGGGGCGGGCGGACCACGCTGATGTATGCCGCGCACAACCCGGGCGTGAAGGCCGCGGTGGCCTGGTACGGGCCGACGAAGCGCGCGTACTTCCAGGGCGACAAGACCGCGCTTGACGTCGCGCCGCAGATCAAGGGGGCGGTGCTGGGCCTCTACGGCGGCGAGGACCCCGGCATCCCCAACGACACGGTCGAGGAGTTCTTCGCGAAGCTCAAGGGCTCGGGCAACGCGCGCACCGAGCTGGTGATCTATCCGGGCACGCCGCACGCTTTCTACGCCGACTACCGGCCGAGCTACCGCAAGGACAAGGCCGAGGACGGTTGGAAGCGCGCGACCGACTGGTTCAAGAAGTACCTGTAGCGGCGGCGCGACGGTCGCAGGGCGCGGGGAGCGCGGCGGCTTCCCGCACCCGCGCCGGCCGGTGCGCTGCGGCCGCGGCGCGCCGCCGGTGATGGTTCGGCGAGGACCCGGCGTCCCGCCGTTACTTCGGGGCCGCGTTTCGTGGCAGCCGTCCGAGCAGGAAGAACTCGTCGTTGGGCCGCATGCCGATGAGGTTGGCCATCCGGTTCGACAGCGCGAAGAACGCGGCGATCGCGCCGATGTCCCAGATGTCCTGGTCGTCGAAGCCGTGCGCGCGCAACGCGTCGAAGTCGGCGTCGACGATCTCGCTCGAGGCGAGCGCCACCTTGAGCGCGAAGGCGAGCATCGCCTTCTGCCGGGGCGTGATGTCGGCCTTGCGGTAGTTCGCGGCGACCTGGTCCGCGACGAGCGGGTCCTTCGCGTAGACGCGCAGGATCGCGCCGTGCGCGACGATGCAGTACAGGCAGTCGTTCGCGCCGGAGGTCGCGACGACGACCATCTCGCGCTCCGCCTTGGTGAGGCCGCCCTCCTTCAGCATCAGCGCGTCGTGGTAGGCGAAGAACGCGCGGAACTCTTCCGGCCGGTGGGCGAGCGTCAGGAACACGTTGGGCACGAACCCGGCCTTCTGCTGCACCTCGAGGATGCGCGCCTGCACGTCCTCCGGCAGGTCTTCGAGCCGGGGGACCGGGTAGCGCGAGATCGGTCGGGGATCGCCGGCCATGTCAGCGGCTCCGGACCGCCGCGGGCCGCCGGCGCAACCCCTCCGGGGGCGGCGGGTGCGGTTCCACCCTAGGCCTTCGGCGGGACGTAGCCGGAGGGCATCTCGGCGCCGCCGCCGAAGAAGTGCTTCTCCATCTGCTCGGCGAGCCACTTCCGCGCGCGCGCGTCGGCGAGGGTGAGGCGGTTCTCGTTCACGAGCATCGTCTGGTGGCGCAGCCACTGCTGCCACGCCTCCTTGGAGACGTTGTCGTAGATGCGCTTGCCGAGCTCGCCGGGGTAGGGGGGGAAGTCGAGGCCCTCGGCCTCGCGGCCGAGCTTGACGCAGTGGACGGTACGCATGTCAGGGATCGGGGGACAGGTATCGGGGATCAGAGGGACTTCACGTAGACCTGCGACTTGCGCTGCCAATTGTAGAGCGCCTGCTTCTGCTGCGGCAGGTCGGCGAGCGAGCCGGTCCGGTAGCCGCGCTCCTGGAACCAGTGCGCGGTGCGGGTGGTGAGCACGAACAGCCGGCCGAGCTTGAGCCTTCTCGCGCGGAGCTCGATCTCGCGCATCAGCGCCTCGCCGTACCCTTCGCGACGGAAGTCCGGGTGAACGGCGAGCGCGGCGAGCTCGCCCACCTTGTCCTCGGGGAAGGCGTACAGCGCCGCGCAGCCGACGATGTGGTTGTCGTACTCCGTGACGACGAAGCGCTCGATCTCGGCCTCGAGCCGCTCGCGAGAGCGACGCACGAGCACCCCCTGCTCCTCGAGGGGCTCGATGATCGCGAGGATGCCGCCGACGTCGTCGATCGTCGCGTTGCGCTGGTGCGCGAGCGCGGTGGCGGCGACCATCGTGCCCACGCCGTCGCGGGTGAAGAGCTCGAGCAGGAGCGCGCCGTCGAGGTGCCGCGAGATGAGGTGCGCGCGCTTGACGCCGTTGTCGCACGCCCGCACCGCGGCCGGCAGGTAGAGGCGCACGTCCTGGTGCAGCCGCTGCCCCTTCGCGGCGAGCAGCGCCTCGGCGTCGCGGGTCGACAGCTCGGTCAGCAGCTGCCGGCGGCCGTTGCGCACGCCGTCCGCGTCGATAAGGAAGACGAGCTTCGTCGCCGCCACGCGGACCGCGACCTGCGTGGCCACCTCCTCGACCGTGAGGTTGAATATCTCGCCGGTGGGCGAATAGCCGATCGGGGAGATCAGCACGATGTCGCCGTCCTCGAGCCGCTGCGCGATCGCCTCGCTGTCGACCCGGCGCACTTCGCCGGTGTACTGCATGTCGACGCCTTCGACCACGCCGAGCGGCTTCGCGGTGATGTAATTGCCGGACGACACCCGGTTGCGCGCGCCCGCCATCGGCGAGTTGGCGAGGCCGAGCGAGAGCAGCGCCTCGATGCGCGAGCGCACCTGTCCGGCGGCCTCGAGCACGCAGTCCATCGCATCGGCGTCGGTCACGCGCACGCCGTGCGCGTAGGCGCTCTCGAAGCCTTGCTGCGCCAGGATCGCCTCGACCTGCGGCCGGCAGCCGTGGACGACGACGAGCCGGATGCCGAGGCTGTGCAGCAGGTTGAGGTCGTGGACGACGCCGAGGAACGAGTCGTCGGCGACCACCTCGCCGCCGAAGGCGATCACGAAGGTCCTGCCGCGGAACGCGTGCACGTAGGGCGCCGCCGCACGGATCCAGTGCACGAACGTGCGCATCGTCGCGGAATTCGCGGGCGGCTGGGCTTCGGGCTTGGGCGCCATGGGCGGGCGGCCAGCGGCGGCCGCGACAGTGAGGGGCGCGCGGATTATAGCGCTGGCAAAGCGGCCCCACGCGCGCCGCGTCGGCGTGCGCCCGCCGCACCGGCCCGCGGTCGCGGCGCGACCCGCCGCCTTATAATCCCCGGCCCGGGCCACGCCCGGCCACGATGCCTTCGCCCCTTCTCGCCGACCTCAATCCCGAGCAGCTCGCCGCGGTGACGCTGCCGCACGCCTCGGCGCTGATCCTCGCCGGCGCCGGCAGCGGCAAGACCCGCGTGCTCACCACCCGCATCGCCTGGCTCCTCGCGACCGGGCAGGCGAGCCCGCTGTCGGTGCTCGCGGTGACGTTCACCAACAAGGCGGCCCGCGAGATGATGACGCGCCTGTCGGCGCTCACCCCGGTCAACACGCGTGGCATGTGGATCGGCACGTTCCACGGGCTGTGCAACCGCATGCTGCGCGCGCACCACCGCGAGGCCGAGCTGCCGCAGCTCTTCCAGATCCTCGACACGCAGGACCAGCTGGCGCTCCTGAAGCGCTTGTACCGCGCGCACGGCATCGACGACGAACGCTATCCCGTGCGGCAGCTGCAGTACTTCATCGCCGACGCCAAGGAGGCGGGACTGCGTCCCAACGCGGTCGAGGCCGGCGACGAGTTCGCTCGCGCGCAGGTGGAACACTACGCGCTCTACGAGGCGATGTGCCAGCGCGAGGGTGTCGTCGACTTCGCCGAGCTGCTGCTGCGCAGCTATGAGCTCCTGACGCGGAGCGAGCCGATCCGCGAGCATTACCGGCGGCGCTTCTCGCACCTGCTCGTCGACGAGTTCCAGGACACGAACGTGCTGCAGTACAAGTGGTTGGGCACGCTCGCTGGCGAGCGCGCGGCGGTCTTCGCCGTCGGCGACGACGACCAGTCGATCTACGCGTTCCGCGGCGCCAACGTCGCCAACATGCAGCACTTCGAGCGCGACTTCGCGGCGCCCGGGGCGCCCGTGCGACTCATCAAGCTCGAGCAGAACTACCGCTCGCACGGCACGATCCTCGACGCCGCGAACGCGCTGATCCGCCACAACCGGGCGCGGCTCGGCAAGAACCTGTGGACGAGCGAAGGCAAGGGCGAGCCCGTGCGGGCGTTCGTCGCGCCGTCGGACATCGACGAGGCGGCGTTCGTCGTCGACATCGTGAGGAGCCTCGGCGACGAGGGCGTGCCACTGTCGGAGGTCGCGCTCCTCTACCGCAGCAACGCGCAGTCTCGCGTCCTCGAGCACGCGCTGTTCGGCGCCGCGATTCCCTACCGCGTCTGGGGCGGCATGCGCTTCTTCGAGCGCGTCGAGGTCAAGCACGCGCTCGCCTACCTGCGGCTCATCGCCACGCCCGGCGACGACGGCGCGCTCTTGCGCGTGATCAACTTCCCGGCCCGGGGCGTGGGCGCGCGCTCCCTCGAGCAGCTCCAGGACCACGCCCGCGGCGCGGGGACGACGCTGTGGCAGGCGGCATGCGGCGGCATCGTCGGCGGCCGGGCCGGGGGCGGCGTCGCGGCGTTCGTCAAGCTGATCGAGCGGCTGCGGCACGAGACCGCCGCGCTGCCGCTGCCGGAGGCGGTCGCGCGCGTGATCGAGCACGCGGGGCTCGCCGACCACTATCGCGCGGAGAAGGACGGCCAGGACCGGCTGGAGAACCTGCAGGAGCTCGTCAATGCGGCCGAGAGCTTCGTGCGGGAGGCCGCGATCGCCACCGACGCGCCGATGATCGGCGAGCGCGTCGAGGCGGGGGCACCGTCGCCCGAGGACGGCGCGCAGGAGGGCGCGACCGACCCGCTCACCGCGTTCCTCGCGCACGCGGCGCTCGAGGCGGGCGAGACGCAGGCCGCGGAAGGACGCCCGGCGCTGCAGCTCATGACCGTGCACGCGGCCAAGGGCCTCGAGTTCCACACCGTGTTCGTCACCGGCCTCGAGGAGGGCCTGTTCCCGCACGAGAACAGCCGCGCCGAGCTCGCCGGCCTCGAGGAGGAGCGGCGGCTCATGTACGTGGCGATCACGCGTGCGCGGCGGCGGATCTACCTCACGATGGCGCAGACGCGGATGCTTCACGGCCAGACGCGCTACAACATCCAGAGCCGATTCCTCGACGAGATCCCGCGCGAACTCGTGCAGTGGCTGTCGCCGCCGCGCCGCCGCGCGGTCGACGTCGACGAGAGCGAGTGGGGCGCGACGGCCGTGGCGGCTGCCGTGTCGTACCCCCAGGCCACGCCGCCCGCGCCGGCGTGGCGCGTCGGCCAGAGCGTGCGCCACGCCAAGTTCGGGCTGGGCGTCATCATCGACGCCGAAGGGCGCGGCAGCGACGCTCGCGTGCAGGTCAACTTCCGCGACGCGGGCGTGAAGTGGCTCGCGCTCGAGTACGCGAAGCTCGAAGCCGCCTGACGCGGCGCCGCCGGAGGAGCCCGGCGGGTCGCGCGGCGCGCCACCGCGGCGTGACGACGCCGGCCGCATTGGCGCGGCGCGCTATCGGCGTTCGCCCGGGGCGGCCTTTAGGAAGTCGTCCACCGCCGAGTGCGTCGAAGCGAAGAAGCGCTCGTGCGCGATCTCGTACCCCTCGAGCCAGCGCGCGAGCTGCTCGCGCAGCGGCCGGTTGGCGCGCGCGAAGCGAACGTCGACGCCCAAGTCCTGCAGCTCGTCGTGCAGCGCCACCAGCACTTCCGCTGCGGTGACGTCGACGTGGGTGACCGCCTGCAGGTCGAGGACGAGGCAGCGAACCGGCGGGTCGTGGCCTTCGACCAGCGCGCGCAACCGCTCGGCCACGTGGCGCGCGTTGGCGAAAAGCAGCGGCGCGTACAGCCGGTAGACGACGACGCCGCGCGGCGCATCGCCCGCCTCGTCCGGATCGAGGTCGTGGAAGTGCTTGTCGTCGGGTCGCCTGCGCAGCAGTGCGTCGCCGGGCCGCGCCATCTCGATCGTCACCCGGGCGAGCGAAAGCGCGATGCCGAGCAGCACGCCCGGCAGCACGCCGAGCACGAGCACGCCTGCGGAGACCGCGAGGGACAGCCAGAGCGAGCGACGGTCGAGACGCGCGAGCACGCGGGTCGCGGCGAGGTCGAGCATGCCGATGCCGGCGACGATCAGGATCGCGGCCAGCGCGACGCGCGGCAGCCTCCCGATCAGCGGGGCGAGCCAGATCATGAACGCGACCAGCACCGCGAGCGCGACCCACTGCGCCAGTTGCGTCCGGCCGCCCGCCGCGTCCGCGGTGATCGACCGCGACCCGCTCGCGCCGACGCTGTAGCCGCCGAGCGCGCCCGAGGCGAGGTTGGCCACGCCGAGGGCGCGGAGCTCCGCGTCCGCGTCGACCGGCTCCCGCCGCTTCGCGGCGAGCGTCTGCGCGAGCACGATGCCCTCGGCGAAGACGAGGAACGCGACCGCGAACGCGCCGGGCACGAGCGCGCGCACGTCGGCGAACGCGACCGGGGGCAGCGAAGGCGCCGGCAGGCCGGACGGCAGCGGCTTCAGCATCGCGAGGCCGCCGTCGGCGAGGCCGGGCACCTGCGCCGCGGCGATGCCCACGGCCACGGCGACGAGGGGCGCCGGCGCGCGCGGCACGAATGCGCGTAGCGCGAGTAGCAGCGCCACCAGGGCGAGGCCGAGCGCGAGGGTCGGGTGGTGCGCGTGCGGCAAGGCGATTGCGGCATCGGCGAGCTTGTGGAAGAAGCCGTCGCTCGGAATCGGCGCGCCGAGAAGCGACGCGAGCTGCGAGGCGATCAGGATCAACGCCGCGCCGTTCGCGTAGCCGACCAGCACCGGCTTGGAAAGGAGGTCGGCGGCGGCGCCGACGTCGAAGCGCGCCGCGATCGCGAGCAGCGCGCCCGACATCATCGCGAGCGCGGCGGCCAGCGC
>Ga0114939_10001892_pt1 | contig 16133 bp, 10 predicted proteins | sample AshMeaCrysSpring_FD_87196 | JGI IMG/M metagenome (GOLD analysis project Ga0114939, IMG submission 87196) | Groundwater microbial communities from Big Spring, Nevada to study Microbial Dark Matter (Phase II) - Ash Meadows Crystal Spring | ecosystem: Environmental > Aquatic > Deep subsurface >... | reverse complement strand
ACGGCGGGCGGCGACTTCACCCATGCCGCGGGCTGAGCCTGTCACGATAAAGGTCTTGCCGGTGAACCGCCCGGGGACGAAGTAGTCATCCGCCACCGGCACAATATTCTGCCGACCGGGGATTTTCGGGTCCTGTGGATTCCACGGAGTTGTGGAGGGACCAAGCTTGGGGGCGGTCTTCGTCGCAGCCTGCGCATCCTCCGCGCCCATGCCGGAGGCAAGGGCGGCGGCACCGGCGATGGTCATACCTTTGAGTAAATCTCTGCGTTCCATGGACTTCTCCTGTGGTGGGTCTTGGGGGGCGGGCTCAGAAGGCGTAACGCGCGAAGAACATGGTGCTCCACCATTTTTCCGCTGACCCGTCCAAGGCGTCCTCAACGGCATCGCCCGGGAAGGTCACGGCGATATGGCCGTGCAGATAGAGGTGACGTGACCAGAAATACTTGGCAGTGATATTTAGTTCATGGCCATAGTCTGTGTCACTCAGGAACGAGAGCGCGGGATTGCCGCCCAGGTTCAGTGTGGAGTCGGCCTTGAACAGCCAGACCTGCGGAACCAGTTCGATCTTTGGGTTGGGCCGCAAACGGAGCTGGAAGCGTTGGGCCTCCACGTTGCCGATCTGAACCACTTTGAAGTGGTTGATGCCCTGCACCCACTGTTCACCGTTACCGCCGGACAGGAGCGGATCCCAACGCTCATAGCGGTCAGGTGTGCTGGCGTCATCACCAGAGAAGCTGGAATAGCGGTAGCTGACGGTTGGCGTCCACCTGGCCTTGGCGAAGGCATACCCAACCTCACCGAAATACGCGGTGGCGCGCATCGGGAAGTTTTCGTTGGTCTGCCACGCATATTCGCCGGCAATGAATGGACCCGCCATACCGGCAGGCTTCGGCTGCCAGCGTGCCCGCATGTCATACACGCGCAAGCCTTCGCGGCCTAGCTGGCGGCCATCAGGCAGGAAATAGTTGGTGTTGGACTGCGGAATGCGCAAGTGGCTGGCAGCTAAAGTCAGACCCGGCAGGGAGGCATTTTCGAGATTGATGCCGTTGATCCTGGTCTTTGAATCAAGGATCGGCAGTTCGTCGGGGTCGACGTGAAACAGCTCCACTTTGGTTTCGTTATAGCGGTACTGGACCAGCGCCAGCGCATCCGCGGCCCAGCGCGCATTGGCCTGTAACGCCGCGCGCTCGTTACCATTTGCTGCCGTGTTCGCAATCAGGAAGCCGTCGGCCAGAGTGAAGCGCTGGCGTCCGTAGTTGGCATTCAGGACCCAGCGGTTGCCCTGCTCGGTCGTGTTACCAGTGAGAAAACCAATATAGGCTTCCTCGACACCAAAATAGCTCCGGGTTTCATCGGTAAATAGTTCCTGCCCGTCCGATGCCGTCAGCATGGCACTTAGGCTTCCGTAAACATAGGTTTTCTCGGATACCGGGGTCAATCCGTACACGCCAAGATGCAGGTAAGCTTCGATCCAGTCTTCGTAACCCTTGCCTGACGGCGAGCCAACTACCAGCGGATTGCCAGCCAGCATCAAGTCAGGCCGACCGTACCAGGCATTGGTATTGCTGTAGTGCAGACCGAACAACTCAAGCTTCATTTTCACGAAAGTGCCATTGGCGTCATACACCAGCGGAAAATCACTGCCCCTTTTGGTGCCCAACATGCCCTTGGCCTCCGCACCGGCAGCACCGTCCTGCAGGGTCATCGACACATTAACTACCAATCCGCCGGATGGACCGAAATCGAGAGAATAGTCGGCCCCGGAAAGCGGAGCGGCTCGACGCGCCCGGGAAAGCATGAAGTCGAACGATTCACGCGAGAATCGCTCGCCGGGGAAAAGTGACAGCGTACGCCGGACCTGGTCTTCGATGCGCTGGTTTTCAGCGGCGTCCGGCCCCGGGTTGGTGATGGTGATGCGCACGGCTTCAACGCGCAGCCCGTCCTCAGTTCCCGCCACCCCCTGCGCAGCGGCAGGCAAAGTGAGAGACAGAAGCAGACAACAAAATGCGGAAAGCCCTGCGAGCAAACGGGTATTGAAGGAGATGCTCATTACGGTTTATCTCCAGAATAAGAATCGTTCGGCGGCTTCAGTTCAGGTTGCAGGCGCATGGTTTACGCCACCGCGTTGCGGAACCACAACGAAATGGATCCGCTATGCAGTCCCTCCGCCGTCGTTGGGAAATAAACCGCCAGCAACATTGGATGATTTTCGGGACGCAAGAAACAAGAATCCCCAGCTTGCTCCTCAACGATCAACGGCCCTGAGCCGACCCATGCTCATATTGCGTCGCAGCCTGGGTTTCGTTCCGCCATCAGGCGTTTCGTTTCCGTTGCCCAGTGTGCCGTCCTTCCACCATCGGTCGCAAGTGCCCTCCCGGCAAGGTGAATCGCCCCGGGTTCCCTGGACATCTCCGGGCCGTACATTACGGCGATCTGACGACGAAACCGCCCGCGTGGCGGTGTTCGTGTCCCCGTCGCGGGGGCGCGGTGCTGTCCACATCCGCACGCATTTCCCGTTTGCCCGTATACATCCCGTGCGTCAGGTGCCGCGTGGCGGAAGCGAAGCAACCCCCGGCGGGCGATGACCCGCGCCACGCCTACCGGCCGACGGTGCTGTGGCAGTTGGCGTTGCGGGTCATCCTGCCGATGGCCGCGGTGGCGCTGGCGCTGTTCGCCCTGCTCGGCTGGGAGGCGATGCGCGTTTTCCCGCCGGGGAGCAGTGGTTTCGCCACCGCCCTGCTTCGCAATGGCGCGTTGTTGCTGGCCGCGCTGGCGCTGGTGGTTGCCTCCGGCTGGCTGGTGGCGTCGCGGGCGGTGCGGCCGATCGCCGAGCTCACCGAGGCGATCGAGCGCATCGGCCGTGGCGAGCAGGTGCGCCTGCGCATCGACCGCGGCGAGATCCTCGGGCGCCTGCAGAATGGCGTCAACGAGGCCTCGCAGGCGCTGGCGCGCTCGCGCAACCGGATGGAGAGCGAACTTGGCCGAACGGCGGTGGAGCTGTCCGACAAGAACGCCAAGCTCGAAGCCGCCAGCCAATCGCGTGCGCGCTTTCTGGCGGCGGCCAGCCATGACCTGCGGCAACCCCTGTATGCGTTGACCCTGTTCTCCTCGGCTCTGCGCGCGGGCGAGACCGACCCGGACAAGCTCACCCGCGTGCTGCACATCGAGGAATGCGTCGCCTCGCTCGACCACCTGTTTTCCGAACTGCTCGACCTGTCGCGGCTGGAAACCGGCAGCGTGCAAGCGGCGATGGCCGACGTCCGCCTGGACGAGGTGTTCGACGAGGTGAGCCGCAACTTCCGGATGCTGGCTGAGTCCCGTGGCCTGCGCCTGATCGTGCGCAAAACCGACGCCTGGGTGCGCGCGGACCGCACCATGCTGACCCGCATCCTCAACAACCTGGTCAGCAACGCACTGCGCTACACCGACGAAGGCGGCGTGCTGGTCGGCGTGCGCCACCAGGCCACCGGGCAGGTGCGCATCGACGTCTGGGACACCGGGCACGGGATCGCGCCCGAGCACCAGACGCGCGTGTTCGAGGAGTTCTACCAGGTGTCGCACGAACACGCGCACCCGGGCGAACGCCAGCGCGGCCTTGGCCTGGGACTCGCGACCGTGCGCAAGCTCGCCGGATTGGTGGGCTGCCGGATTTCCCTCGCCTCCACCCCCGAACGCGGCACGGTAGTCTCGCTGTCGCTTGCTTCGGGCACGCCGTCGGTGCAGGCGGTGATGCAGGAGTCGCCGGACCTGCCGCTGGACGTCAGCGGACTGCGCGTGCTGGTGGTGGACGACGAGGTCAGCATCCTGGAGGGCCTGCGCGCCCTGCTCGCCGAATGGGGCTGCGACATCCGCGCCGCGGAGGACCAAGCGGCCGCGCTGCAGGCGGTGGCAGGCTGGTCGAGGGCGCCGGACCTGGTGATCAGCGACCTGCGCCTGCGCGAGGGCCGCAGCGGTGTGGAGGTGCTTCGCGCGGTCGCCCGCCACTACGGGCAGGACCCACGACGCCCGACCTTCGCGCGCCTGCTGGTCACCGGCGAGACCCGCGGCGACCGCATCAGCGAGATCGCCGCCAGCCGCATCCCGGTGTTGTTCAAGCCGGTGTCGCCACCGAAATTGCGCGAGGCGATGCTGGCCTCGGTGTTCGCCGCGCGGGCGATGCGCCTGGAGCACCTGCACGCCGACCTGACCAACCCGAGGAATGACGCGTGAGCAAAGGCACCGCCTATGACGTGGTCGACTACCCGCCGCTGATCCACGTGGCCATGCACCCGTCGAAGCTCGGCGCGATCGGCCGCCTGCTCGGCGTCGGCACGGCCTCGCCCCGTGCCTGCCGGCTGCTGGAGGTCGGCTGCGGTGACGCGCTGCAGTTGCTGGCGCTCGCGCAGGCCTACCCCGACAGCCATTTCGTCGGCGTGGATCTCTCCGCCAAGGCCATCGGCCGCGGCGAAGCGATGCGTGCGCAACTCGGCCTCGGCAACCTGCAACTGTTCGCGGCCGACCTCACCGGGTGGGATCCCGGTGCCGCGCCCTACGACTACATCGTCGCCCATGGCTTCTTTTCATGGGTGCCGGCCTTCGTGCGCGAGCACCTGCTCGCGCTCTGCAAGCGTTCGCTGGCGGCGGAGGGCATCGCCTACGTCAGCTACAACGCCCTGCCCGGCTGCCACCTGCGACGGATGGCGTGGGAGATGATGCAGTTCCACGTGCGCGAGGTCACCGACCCGGTCGAGCGGGTGCGCAAGGCCAGGGAGTTCCTTCAGTGGCTGGGCACCGACACCCTGGAACGCGGCGCCTACGGCCCGGCGATCCGGCATGAAGCCATGCACCTGCTCAACGACACCCAGCCTGCGGTGCTCTACCACGACGATCTCTCGTCGATCAACGAACCCTTCAGCATCACCGGCTTCATCGACCAGGCGCGCAAGCACGGCCTGGAGTTCCTGGCCGAAGCGGACTACCACGAGTTCAACCCGGCCCTGCTGGGCGCCGAGGCACAGGCGCGTTTCGAGGCGATGTGCGGCCCTGACCGCGTGGCCAATGACCAGTACCTCGATTTCCTGAAGGGGCGCCGCTTCCGGCAAACCCTGCTGTGCCGCACGTCGGCCGCGCCCACCGATGCCACGCTGCGGACCGGGGCGGTGCATGGATTGGACGTCAGCGGACACATCCGCGCCGAGCCGCTGGACGGCCAGGTGCCCGCGCGCGCCGGCATGCTGCGCTTCGCCAGCAGCGACGGCGCGGCGATCTCGACCAACCACGCGGTGGTGCAGGCAGCCTTGCGGCATGTCGGCGATCTGTTCCCGCGCCCGATTCGGGTCGGAACGCTGCTCGAACTGGCGCGGCACGAGGCCGCAAGCGACGAACCGCTGGAAGATGACGCCAACGCGCTGGCGGTGACCCTGGCCCGGGCCTTCGAACTCGGTCTGGTCGCGCTGCAGCTGGACGCCCCGCGCTTCGCAGCGGAGGCCGGCGACCACCCCGTTGCCAGTCCACTGGCCCGCGCCCAGGCCGCCGCCGGCCGCGAGATCGTCGCCAACCTGCGGCCATCGATGGTCAGCCTGGACAGCCGGCCTGCGCTGGAACTGTTGCAGTTGCTCGATGGCAGCCGCGATCGCGCGGCGATCCTGCGTGACCTGGCCACGCGCATGGCGCGACATGAGGTCCCGGCGGCGGACGGCAGCCTCGTCGCCCATCCGCCGGAATGGTGGCGCGAGCAGTTGGCGCCCCGCCTGGAGCAGGCGATGGCGCTGTGCGTGCGCAATGCCCTGTTGATGGGGGACTAGGCCGGCAGCAGCCTCAGCGGACCGTGCAGACCTGCGTCGTAACCTGCAACACGGCGTCGAACTGCACCTTTTCGTTGTCCTCGCCGAGATCCAGCAGCGCATCGACGCGGAAGCGCAAGGCACGATCCGACTCGCGCTGCGGCTCCAGGGTCACGCGCACGCGGCTCAGGCGAGTCTCGTGCAGGGCGATGGTCTGCTCCAGCGAACGCCGGATGCGGTCGCGGTCGTGCGGGCTGAGGATCCCGTAGGAGGAAAAGTCGAGGATCCCGTAGGTCAGCGAGGATGCGCGGCATTCCTTGAAGGTATCCGGGATCAGCCGCGCGCCCTCGGAGCGGGTGTTGAGCAGGTGCTCCAGGTCCTCCGACACGCTGCGGCGGATGTCCTGCAGCGGCACGGTACGGCCGCTGTCCTCGGGCAGGGGGGCATCGACCAAGCGATCCATCAGGCTGCGCATGGACCCACCCGTCCACCCCGGTGGACGCGAAAAGCCGCCGACGGGCTCGTCGGCGGCTTGCGTTCAGGCAGTCGCCGGTCAGAGCGACTTGTTGAGGGCACGGTCGTACCCCGCCACCATGTTGCCGGTGAGGCCGCCCTTGTTGTCCTGCGGCTTGTACTCGTACTTGATCTTCACGTAGTTCAGGGTGACCGACTCATGCGGGATCGAGCCGCCGCCGGCGCTGCCGGACGAATTGAAGGCGGACACGAACACGTCCTCCATGGTCACGATCAGGAACTCCTTCTGGCCCTCGCCCGCCTTGCGTGCACGCAGGATGGCCTTGGTGAAGTGCTTGCCGGAGGCGCACGACTTGATCAGGTCGTGGCTGGCGGCATCGCACCATTTGGTGAACTGGAAGTCCGAGAAGTTCGCCTTGCCGGAACCCGAACCGCCGCCGCGGCCGCCGGTGCCCTCGTTCATGCAGGCCCAGGAGAACGAATCGATCTCGATGTGTCCCTTGAACTTCTCGTCGGTGGATTCGCCCTTGATGCCATCGATTTCAAGAAGAAAGTCAGTTGCCACGGTTGTGTCTCCTCAAGTGAAAAGCAAAGCAGTGATCAGCGTGCCGACTTCGGCAGCTCCGCGACCAGGCGGAGCGAGACGCTGAGTTCGTCGAGCTGGTAGTGCGGGCGCAGGAAGGCGACCGACTTGTAGGCGCCCGGCTTGCCCGGGACCTCGGCGACCTCGATGCGGGCCTCGCGCAACGGGTACTGGGCCTTCAGCTCCTGGGACGCGTTGTCGTCCAGCAGGACGTACTGCGAGATCCAGTTGTTCAGGAACAGTTCGACGCTGGACTTGGAGGCGAAGCTGCCGATCTTGTCGCGCATCATCGACTTCAGGTAATGCGCGATGCGGCTGACCGCGAAGATGTACTGCAGCTGCGACGACAACCGCGCGTTCGCATTGGCGGCGTCGGTGTTGTATTCCTTGGCCTTCTGCGTGGACTGGGTGGAGAAGAACGCCGCGTAGTCGGTCCCCTTGCAGTGCACCAGCGGGATCAGCCCGAGGTCGGCGAGTTCCTTCTCACGGCGGTCGGTGATGGCGATCTCGGTGGGGCACTTCAGCGCCACTTCGCCGTCGTCGGTGGCGAAGGTATGGGTTGGCAGGCCCTCGACCAGACCGCCGCCCTCGACGCCGCGGATCGCCGCGCACCAGCCGTACTTGGCGAAGGCATCGGTGACCTTGGTGCCCAGCGCGTAGGCCGCGTTCATCCACAGGTACTTGTTGTGGTCGGTGCCGGTGGTGGCTTCGACGAAGTTGAACGCCTCGACCGGCGCGGTATCCGGGCCGTACGGCAGGCGCCCCAGCACGTGCGGCATCGCCAGGCCGACGTAGCGCGAATCCTCGGAGGCACGGAAGCTCTTCCACTTGGCGTATTCGACGGTGTCGAAGATCTTGGCCAGGTCGCGCGGGCCGGACAGCTCGGTGAAGTCGTCGAAGCCCAGCAGTTCCGGCGACGCGGCGCTCAGGAACGGCGCGTGGGCCGCCGCGCAGACATGCGAGATCTCCTCGACCAGGTACATGTCCTCCGGATGGCGGCCGAACTCGAAGTCGCCGATCAGGGTGGCGAACGGGGCGCCGCCAAAGGTGCCGTACTCCTCCTCGTAGAGCTTCTTGAACAGCGTGCTCTGGTCGAAGTCGGAGGCGTTCTTGAAGTCCTTGACCAGTTCCTTCTTGGTGGTGTTGAATACCTTGATCTTCAGATTGGTGCTTGTTTCCGAGTTGTCGACCAGGTACTTCAGGCCGCGCCAGCTGCCTTCCAGCTGCTGGAACTCGGGCGCATGCATCACCGCCGACAGCTGCTCGGACAGCACGCGGTCGATCTCCGCGATGCGCGCATCCAGCGCGCTGATCGCATCCCTGGAGACGGTCATCGCGCCATCGCTGACCTGCGCCACCAGCTCGGCGATGAGGTCGCGGGCGCGGGTGCGTTCGCTGTCGGAACGGGCGATCTTGCTCTGGGTCAGGATCTGGTCGAGCAGTCCGCCTTCGGCGGCTTCGGCGGTGGCGGCGGCCGCCGCCTGGGTTTCGGTATTGGCCATGGTCTCGTGCTCGCTTGGTCGTGTCGTCGTGGTCTTCGGATCGGGGGCGGATCAGTCGTCGGACTTCGGCCCGACTTCCTTGCTGAGCTGCGCGATCTTGTCCGTGCTCTGCAGGACCTCGTTCAGCAGATCCTCGAACTTGTCGTTGCCGGCCGCCTTGTTGCGCAGGTCGGCCAGCTTCTGCCGGGCTTCCAGCAGCTTGCGCAGCGGGTCGATCTGGTTGGCCACGCGCTCCGGCGAGAAGTCCTCCAGGCTGCGGAAATTCAACTCGACGCCAAGCTTGGAACCGTCGTCGGCCAGCTTGTTGTCGACCTGCATCTGCACCCGCGGCTTCATGCCCTTGAGCGCATCGTCGAAGTTGTCCTTGTCGACGTTGACGAACTTGCGGTCCTTCAGCTTCGCCAGCGGCTCGGCTGGCTGGCCGCTGAAGTTGCCGACCACGCCGGCGACGAAAGGCAGTTCCTTCTTCTCGATGGCATCGCCTACCTCCACGTCGTACGTGAGCTGCACGCGCGGGGCGCGTACGCGGTCGAGCTTGTGCTGGGTGCTTTCCTTCTTGGCCATGACGATCCCCGTGCGCGGTTGTTGGCGTTGCCTGGTGGAACGGAGCGGGGCGCGTGACGCGGGCTCCGCTTGAGTGTGGTGACGAGTCTAGGAATGCAGCGGTGGGCGCGACATCCAACGGACGGCCAGACTTGGGCATATGCCGTTCGACGTGGCCGCCCGGCCCGCGTCATTGCGTCAATGCCGGATCAGTAGGACGGCGGCAGGCCGACCCGCTCGCGGATCGAGGACAAGGTGCCCTCGTCGCGGATGATTTCCGCCAGGAACTGCTCCAGCGGCATGTTGGCCCAGGACACGGCGCGATCCAGCAGGTAGGCGACCGGGCTGTGCGGCTCGGTACGGCGGAAGAAGCCGGCGATCTCGCCCAGTGCGCGCAGGGCCGCCTCCTTCGAGGCCAGGCTGCCGGCGCCGAGGTCCAGCGCGATGCCGCCTCCCATGCCCGCGGCTGCAGCCGGTGCCGCGTATGGGGTGGCATCGCCGGCCCCGTCCTCGGCCGCCGCCGCGATCCCGCCGATGCCCTTGGCGGCGGCGACGCGTGCGTAGATCTGCTGGATCTTCTTCAATGCGTCGTCGATCGGGGCCAGGTTCGGGGCTTCGCGACCGAGCCGCCCGTCCGCCATCGCGCTGAACGTCGCGAAAGCATCGCGGGCCGCCTGGACCATATCGACGCGCTCGCGGATGGTGGCTTCCGATGTCCCCTGCATGCGGGTGTCGTAGGTCTCGCCGTTGATCCGGCCCTCGTCCAGCGCGGCCTGATAGGCTTCCGCGTTCTGCCGGCCAAGGTTGTCCACCTCGCGCGAGTCGATCCACCCGGCGAGGGTGAGCATGGCCTGCGGCTCGTCGTTCAGCATCAGCGTCTGCAGCGCGCGGCTACCGTAGGTGGCGAACCAGGCCAGCTTGCTGGCGCGTTCCTCGAGGTCGCCGTCCTCCGCGCGGGGATAGACCCCGTCCCAGTACTGGTCCAGCAGGCCGGTGAGCAGGTCGAACCCGTCGCGCGCGCCCTCCAGCCCGAACCTCGAGATCGCCGCCTCGCCCAGCCAGACCGCGGCCTGCAGGTCCTTGCTGGTGCGCAGCAGGACGTCCTCGGCCAGGCTCTGCGCCTCGCGCCAGTCGGCGACCTTCAGTTCGGTCTGCCAATCGCCCTGGGCCAAGCCGGCATCGTCGGCGCGGCGGGCCTCGCGGATGCGATCGAACTGGTCGGAAAAGCTGGCATCGCTGCCTGCCGGGTCGCCACCGGGAATCGGGGCAAGGAGTTCGTTGACGTCGATGGCCATGGCTGGGCTCCGTTCTGGTTCATTCCAGGATCACGCTTGGCACATCGGCGCGCGCTGTACTCGCGCCGAGGTACTGCTTCATTTCGTCGGACAGTTCGACCTGCAGGAAGACCCGCGCGCCGCGGAACTTCGCCGCGGTCAGGCGCTGCCTGACTTCACTCCATTGCGCGGGGCTGTAGCTCTGCCGGAAGTCCTCGATGCCGAAGGCGTGGGACCCGCTGGAGAATTCCCCGATCAGCTGCTTGAAGCCGTCGAGCCCCTCGTAGATGCGGGTCAGCGAGACCTGTTCGCCCGGCGTCTCCGCCGCCTGCATGTCGCTGGTGTCCGGATCGAATTCCTGCACGGCGTCGGCCGCTTCCGCCGCGGGCGCGACCATGTTGATCTGGATGCTGGCGGTCAGGCAGCTGGACGGCGACCAGAACACCTTGGCGGTGGCATCCGCGAGCGACGCGCCGGCCGAGGTGGCGCGGAAGTTGCGCTGGCTGCACTCGACCTGGAAGACCGTGCCGTCCGCGCCTTCGTCCAGGGCGCCAAGCTCGCTGGGCTGGGCCAGGGTGAAGCTGCCCGCCAGGAATGGCGCGATGTCGCCGAGCACAGGCAGGAACGTGCGCTGGGCGGCGACCATGCTCTGGTAGCCGGGGGTCAGTGGCATCGATACCCCGCCAACCTTCACCGGCAGGCGCTCCTTCTCGGTGATGAAGGGCTTGAGCCAGTCGTTGACGAACGCGCCCAGCTTGCCCTGCTCGCCATACAGTGCCTCGATCTGCTGCTCCTGCGGCAACGCCGCCAGCGGCTTCACCACGCTTTCGCGCCAGCGCTCCTGCACGTACTCGCCGGCCCGGTGCACGGTCAGGAACAGCAGCAGCCGGGACGGCCCCTGCACCACCGACCACGCCCCGAAATCGTCGCCCTTGAACGCGGTGGCGTACTGCGCGTCGGGCTTGTCCACCGCGTCGATCAGCGCGGTGTATTCGCTGGCCGGCGCTTTGTCCGCCTTGCCCTTGCTGGCGAACAGGTCGGAGGCGATCTGGTACACATCCTCACCCGAGCCCTCTGCCTGCAGGCGCAGGTAGGCGCGCGCGAACTCGGCCTTTTCGTTGGCGAGGACTGTGGCATGTGTGTCATGCATCGCCAGCAGCCACACCGGAGGTTGGATGCGCTCGCCGCCGAACCTGAACGAATCCGCCACGAAGCGGCCGAACGGCCGCCATGACGACAGCCACGCGGATTTCATCTGTGCCCAGGTGGACGCCCAGCGCGACGAGAACGGCCAGTCGAGCGGCAGTTCATACAGGTGGCGCTGGGCCGAGCGAAAAAAAAAGTCGTAGGGATTCTGGTGGCCGGCGGCGCGCCCCAGCAGGTCGCCGTAGTGGCCCCGCCAGAGCCTGACGCCATCGCCGAAACGGGCCTGGAACTTCGCCCAGATGGCGAAGTAGTCGCGGAAATAGGTGCTGCGCAAATCGTCGAGGCGCGCCTGCTTGTCGGGTGCCTGCTCCGCCAGCGTGGCCAGCATGGGCTGCACGATGCCTTCCCAGGCGTCGCGCGTGTAGGCCTGCGAGATGGTCACCGCCTGGTCGGCCTCGGTGCCGACCACCGTCCCCTCGGGCAACCAGTAGTGGGCCAGGTCGATGCCGGCATCGCGGCCATCGGCCCATTTCTTCAGGTCGGCCGCACGCGGCGTGTAGCCGGCCAGCAACTTCGTCAGCAGGCCTTCGAGGCGGTCGTGCTCGGCGTCAAGGACGTTTTTTTTTTGCCAGCGCAGGTAGCCGAGGTAGGTCGCGAACAGGGCCGAGGCGTTGTCGCGGTCTCGTCGGGTGTCGTTGTCCTGGCTGCGGAACGGCGCGAAGAGGCGCGAACGCGCGTCGAAGCTGACATTGTTCGGCAATTCACGCTGGCGGCATCCGTCGTTGTTGCTGCGGCATTCGTCCAGCAGGCGCAGGCGTTGGGTGATCGCCAGGACGTGTTCGATGTTGGCGCGACCCTGGTTGATGTCGGTCGCCAACATCTGGTCTTCCGGGGCGAGGATCAGGTTGTTGAAGTCCTCGGTCACCCGTTGCTTGAGCTTGTCGATGTCGCTGTCGGCGCGGCGGATGCCGAAGCTCAGGAGGGTGTCGCCGACCGCGGCTTCCAGCGATTCGATCGTGCGGCCGCAGCCGGCCACCCATTCGATGCGGCCGGTCGAGGTGCGGTTGGCGACCTCGGCGCAGGCGCTGCGGGTCTGCGCCAGCAGCGCGGTGTCGTCGCGCCGGGCCGAGGACAGGCCATAGGCGATCGAGGCCGACAAGCCCAGCATCGCCAGCACCCCGACCCCGGCCACCGCCATGCGTCCTGCGTTGCCACGGAAGCTGGCGCCGGCCAACGGCTGGTCGCTGGGCAGGAAGCGGGTGAACAGGTCGGCCGCGAAGGCGCCGCCGCGATGGGCATCATCGGCGGCACCGGCGAAGTACAGGCCACGCCAGCGCGGAGTGCGCTGGAACGGGTTGTCCTCCAGCATCAGGCCGACGAACAGCGACAGCCCCTGCCCCGCCCGGCGCAGCGACTCGACGAACTCGAACACCCCACGGCGCGACTGCGGGGTGAACTGGGTGCGCATCGCGGTCATGCGCAGCGCGTGCAGGCGGTCCTCGATTGGCTTGAGGATGTCGTCGATGCGCCCGCTGCTGGCCGCGCTGACCACTTCGTTGTCGGCGAAGCGATGGCCCAGCGCCTGCGAAAAGGCCTCTGCGGGCAAGGTGGCCCGCACCTGCGCGTAGCCCGGCAGGCGGTCCAGGCCGGTGACCGCGAAATACACCGGCATCTGCACGTTGAGGTGTTCCATCGCTTCGTCGACCAGCCGGCGCAGGCGGGTGGCGGTGTCCTTCAGCGCATCCGCCGGCCCCAGCAGGGTCTGCGCGGCCACCGAGACCACGATGCCGTTGAGCGGCAGCTTCTCGCGCTCGTCGGCCAGCTTCATCAGCGCCTGGTACCACAGGCCGCGATCCAGCCGCGCGCTGCTGTCGCAGACCACGCGCGGGTGCATCTCGATGGCGATCATCGACTTGAAGAACCACCAGCGCCAGACGTCGTCCGCGTCCATCTCGTCCTTGTCCGGCGGCGGGAACGGCGACACCTCGCAGCCCGCGCGCAGCAGGCCGTCTACGTCCGCCGCCTGGTCGCCGATGAACATGACCCACGGGATGCGGTACAGCGGCGCGCGGCCCTTGTCCATGTCCGGCGAGCGGGCGATGGTGCGCTTGGCGTCGGCGATCGCGTTCGACATCCGCGACAGCGGCTCGCGCTCGTCCTCGGCGTTGCCGGGGCCAAGGTCGCCCATGCGCTTGCGGGTGCGTCCCTTCAGCGACGCCTTGCGCTGGCCGGACACGAACCACCACAGCACCACCAGCGCCACCAGGCAGATCGCCAGCACCTGCCAGAAGCGCATAGGCACCAGCGGGATCAACGCCAGGCCCAGGAACACCAGGCCGGCCAACACCACCAGCAGCGCCAGGGTGACCACGATCCGGCGCAGCCACGGCTTTTTCGCCGTGTCCGAGCCGCTCTGGTAGAGGTGGCCGATCCGCGAGAAGACCGAGCCGATGGTGGAAAACAGGCGCTCCACGAAGTCCAGCGGGTTCATCGTGCGGGCTCCGTCTGCATGAACAGGTAGGTCGCGGACAGCTTGGCGTTGCCGCGGTTGGCATCCAGCATCTGCCGCAGCCGCGGCAGGTATTCCTCGGCGGTCTGGATCTCGGGCAACGCCTCGGCATACAGCGGGGTCGGCGAGGCGATCACCGTGATCAGCTCCTGGCCGAACGGCGCAGAGACCGTCCAGGTCTTGGACGGCGTGGCACCGACCTCGAACTGCTCCGCGGACTGGATCAGGCGGCCACTGTCGGGCTCACCGTCGTTTGGATACATGTGCGCCACGGCACCGTTGACAGTGTAGTAGTCGACGTACAGGTAGCCGTCGTAGTTCGCCTGCTGCAGCTTGACGATGACGTTCTCGTTCTCGATGAAACGGTCCGAATGACCGGTGTTGGGGGTGATCGCCAGGCCGTAGCCGTTGTCGGCATTGCGGGCCTTGTACTGCGCGAGGACCTTGACCACTTCGCAGTGCGGCCAGATCCGCAGTTGCACGTTCACGGCGGACGACTTCACGCCCTCCACGCCATCCACCCGCTGCTTGACCCCGGCGATGTCGTCGGCGCGCGACACGTAGCCATCGACCTTCACCGTGCCCTTGTCTTCGTCCGCGCTGACCTGCAGGTCCGAACACGGGAATGCCGCCAGCTCCTTCTGCACCGGCGCCAGGATCGACGGCTTCGGCGCAGCGAGCAGGATGTAGATCAGGTAGCCGATCGGAATCAGCAGGGCCACCAGCGCGCCGATGCGCAGCAGGGTGCGGTCCCACTGGCGCGGGAATTTCGGGCCGGATGGATCGGGCACGCCATACGGCTGCGGGGTGATCTTCTCCTCGCGCAGCGTGTGGATCGGCGCCGGCGCGACCGGCAACTGGCGACTGTGCAATTCCTTCAGCTTGCCAAGCTCGCCGGTATCGCCGTTCTCGTAGTAGTACTGGCCGACGAAGCCGCACAGCAGCGCGTGGTAGTAGACCTCGCGCACCTCGTCCTGGTCCTGCTTCAGCGCCGACAGGTGCTGGAAGAACTCGTTGCCAGCGTTGTTGGTGTTGAACATCGACACCTGCAACGGGATGCCGCCGGTCAGGTAGGCGGGGTTGCGCGCCATGATCTCGTCGATCCACGCCACCACCGCGAAGGTGGCGCCATCGGCCTGCTCCGGGCGCTTGCCGTCGGCCTGCGCCGCGGCCTTCGCGCGGTCGACCAGCTCGCGCGCGCGCGCGGTGACCGCCGCCGCGGGCTCGCTGGCCTGGTTCGCGCTGACCTTCTCGTCCAGCGCCAGGCCGAACGAGAACACCGGAAGGAAGTGGTGCAGGAGTCGGGACATGCGTTCAGTCCTGCCTTCAGTCTTGGGTGGCGACCGGGAACAGCTTGATCACGGTCGAGTCGGACGGCAGGTCGGAGAACACCGCGATGTTGCGGCCGTTCCTGATCATCTGCCAGAAGGGATGGGTGGTATCGACGAGGAAGTACGTGGTGTTCGGACTCTTCTGCGGCAGCTCTTCCGGCGGCACCGGCAGCAGGTCGATCTTCAGGCCGAACAGCGCCGCGGACAACAGGCGCGGCATCTCGTCCATCGAGGCGATCTTGCCGGTGCGCGACAGCCGCGCGAACAGCTCGGCGCCCTTCTGCTCCGACTCGAAGGCCAGGTAGAAGCGCGTCTTGTCGTTCTCGAACAGGTTGGCCGGCAGGTCGGCGCGGTAGAAGCGGCCGTCGTACGCAAGGGTGATGCCGACCTCGGCGCCCACGGTCAGCGCCTTGATCAGCGCCTCCGCGCGGTCGAAGCCGATGCGGTAGCAACGGCGCAGGTCTTCGTGGTCATAGTCGGGCAATTCGGTTTCGCGCGGCTTGCCGGCCAGCTCGCCGAAATAGCCGATGTCCTCGGAGAACACCGAGAACTCCGCGACCAGCCGCCGCAAATCCTGGTACATCGCGTATGCGGACACCGTGTTGAGCCGCGCGTGCTCCTGGAACAGGGTGATGTAGCGGGCGAAGGTCTGCATCATCACCACCCGCATCACTTCCTGCGCGCTGGTGGAGGCAGCGCGGATACCGCGCTGGCGCTTGACCGAGGCGAAGTCCTGGCCGCGCGAGACCAGCAGGTCGCGCAGTGCGCGCGTCCAGCGCATTAGGTTGTGGGACGCCGCCACCGCCGTGGTCGGCGGGATGTAGTCGGGCGAGAGCTTGAACTTGCCGGGACCGGCCGGCAGCAGTTCGGCGAACTTGTAGCTGTCCGAGGAGCGCACGATCGCCTCGGCGTTCTCGTCCAGCCCGGTGACGATGTTCGGCTGGTACAGCAGGAAATCCACGTCCGCCGCCGGCGCCTGCGGATCGAACGGATCGGCCCGGCTGTCGGT
>Ga0114939_10001890_pt1 | contig 16145 bp, 13 predicted proteins | sample AshMeaCrysSpring_FD_87196 | JGI IMG/M metagenome (GOLD analysis project Ga0114939, IMG submission 87196) | Groundwater microbial communities from Big Spring, Nevada to study Microbial Dark Matter (Phase II) - Ash Meadows Crystal Spring | ecosystem: Environmental > Aquatic > Deep subsurface >... | reverse complement strand
TGACTAGTAAGTTCTGTGACCAAGGTGGGGTCGTCCCCCGGTCGTAGTTGGAAAGTTGCTTGAGTAACCAAGCGATGACCGCCTTGGAGACAGGAAGTGCGGTAAGCGTAACGCAACTGTTGAGGAGTCAGAGTTTCTAAAGTTCCATCAGGAGAGAGTACTTGAGCGCTGACCAAAATATCCGCCACACAGCTAGTATGTGCCCCAGCGTTCATCACCACAGCACCACCGATAGTACCAGGAATACCCACTGCCCACTCAAAGCCAGATAAGCCGCGTTGGGCTGCTTGCCATGCTAAGCGAGGAATAGGTTCGCCAGCGGCTACAGTCACTAACCCTGTTTCTAAGTCAAATTTCATCTGGCGGAGATGACGAGTGCTGATGACCAAGCCAGAAATACCGCGATCGCTCACCAACAAATTAGAACCAGCCCCTAGCATGGTGACTTGCAACCCTTGGGAGGTAGCAAATTCAAAACTGGCTTGTAACCCTTCAATGTTGCGTGGTGCGGCGTAAAATTCTGCCGGTCCGCCGACTCTAAAGGAAGTAAAGTTCGTCAGCGGAACCTGGGACTTAATTACACAGTCTGTATCTACTAAAGGTATCGTCTTACCTTCCACCGGAGGTTGATTCTTTGCTGCTTTAGTCACAATCCAAGGCGAAACTTTACGGACGCCCGGTGTTTGGAAAATGGTCATAATTTTTGAGTTAATTAAATGCTTACAAATAGAAGCCGGAAAAGTCAGTTAGGCAGGTGTAGCACCCTACACCGCTGGCAGGCTGCTAGGGTGTAACGACCTTCGCCTGACACAGAGTCGTAATTAACTCTGGAATCACCTGATTGATATTTCCGGCTCCCAAAAACAGCGCCATGTCTCCCGGTTGGAGATTTTGGGTCAGGTAGTGGGAAACGGTGGCTAAATTTGGTTGGTAGCTCACCCTGGGGTTGTGAATGGCAATTTTATTTGCTAGCTGTTCTCCACTCACTTGACCTAAATTTGGTTCACCAGCGCTGTAGATGTCAGTAAGCACTACCAAGTCCGCACAGTCGAAGGATTCGGCAAATTCCTCTAAAAAGGCGAGTGTCCGGCTGTAGCGATGGGGTTGGAAGATGGCGACCACCCTTTGGTTTGCTTTGGCTTGCAAGCGTGCAGCAGCGAGAGTAGCACGAATTTCGCTGGGGTGATGGGCATAGTCATCAATGAAGGTTATCCCATTGGCTTGGCCGCGGAATTCAAACCGGCGTCTTGCACCTTCAAAACTGGCAATACCTTTGGCAATGTCAGCAAAGTTTAAGCCCAATAATCGACCTACAGCTACAGCAGCAAGGGCATTGCTGAGGTTATGGCGACTCAGCAGGCGCAATTTTAGCACGCCTAGAGCTTCTCCTCGCTCCCAAACTAGAGCGGTTGAACCTTCAGCACCGTATTCTACATTCGTGACGGTGTAGTCTGCTGCTAATTCAGGATTTAGGCTGTAGCTAATGGTTGGTTGGAGGCGATCGCGTACTGTTGCACAGTCCATACACCCAATGAGAGTTTGACAATGGGACTCAAAGGTTTGGAAGGTGGCAATTACTTCTTCTAGGTTTTCATAGTGGTCGGGATGATCGAGTTCAATGTTGGTCACAACCCCGATTGCTGGGGACAGTTTCACTAAGGAACCATCTGATTCATCGGCTTCGGCCACCAGATATTCACTTTCACCTAAACGAGCGTTTCCTTCCCAAGCATTGACTTCCCCACCGACGACAATTGTTGGGTCTAGACCAGCTACCATCAGCATGTAACCAATCAAGCTGCTGGTGGTGGTTTTTCCGTGGGTTCCGGCTACGGCGATACTCTTATAATTCTCAATTAGCCCAGCCAATACATCGGAACGATGGAAAATTGGACAACCTAATTCTACTGCCGCAGCATATTCTAAATTACTTTTATTAATGGCTGTGGAACAAATTACTTGCGGCAACTGTGCTTGGTCTGAATCACTTTGGTCTTTCCCTCTCAGCAGCGCGGCTGCTCCATTATTACCACGAACCGCTGAGCTAGTCACAGCTCCAGCGGTTGTAGCATTGGGTCTAAAAAAATCGAGATTTGCGGCTTCTTGTTTGCTAAAAATATGTGCGCCTATGGCTTCCAAGCGTCGGGTAATATGGGTTGAACGCAGGTCAGAGCCTGATACCGGGATTTGACGCTTAGCTACAACATAGGCGAGGGCTGACATGCCAATTCCGCCAATGCCAATAAAATGGAATGGTCTTCCACTAAAATCAATGTATTGTGCCATTGCTCTCTCCTCACACACCACACCACATTGCACAAATAACACGCGATATCATATCAAGATTTTCATTTTCACCGATACTCTCCTCACATAGTTTCTTTACCTCCGCATGATTCTATTGTCCGTAAATCATTTCATTTTTCAGGAAATATTTTGTCCCATTTGAACAAATTTTTCTATTTCCAACTATTTTTATGTTTATTCTGTGTTTTCTTGCCATCTTGGGACATTCTACCCATTAATCTGAGTTAAAGGTTCATTTTGCCTTGTCTAAGCTGTCATAAGTTTAACCGGATACCAACATAACTTTTTAAGTTTAATTAATCTCAAAACTTGGTAGGATGGAACAAGTAGCAATTTTTGGTGGTACATTTGATCCCGTTCATTGGGGACACCTGCTGATTGCCGAAACTGCTTTGAATCAACTGGAGCTAGATCGGGTGCTATGGGTTCCTTCCCCAAATCCTCCGCATAAGCTGGCGGCAGCTTTTCAACATCGCTGTTCAATGGTAGAGTTAGCCATCTGTGACAATCCAGCTTTTGCCATTGCACCAACACAAATAAATTACTATGGTACTTCTTTTGCAATTGATACCTTAACCGAACTTTCGACTTATTATCAGGATATTCACTGGTATTGGATAGTAGGTTTGGATACATTTCAAACTTTACCTCGCTGGTATCGAGCAAAAGAATTAGTGAGTTTATGCGACTGGTTGGTAGCACCACGAATTGGAAGTTATTTAACTATTGAACAAAGTGAATCTATTTGCCAGCAAGTTGAGCAACAGATAAGGGCTGAATCTGCTAATATTCGCTGGCAATTATTGAATACGCCTTTAGTAGCAGTTTCGTCAAGCCTAATTCGTCACCTTTGGCAAGAAAAAAAATCAATTAGATACCTAGTACCGGAAGTTGTAAGACGTTACATAGCCTCTCATCAGCTATACAAGGGCAACTCAGAATAAATTCTGAGATTTTTGGTGTTCAAAGAACAGACAAGCTATAATTTGGAACCCGCTTTGCGCTATGATCTGGGTCAGCGGATTTTTATGAGTATAAATACAGAGGGCAAGAAGCTGTGATTAGAGTCGCGATCAATGGGTTTGGACGCATCGGGCGTAACTTTATGCGCTGCTGGTTAGGTCGAGAAAATAGCAATATCGACCTAGTGGCGATCAATGACACTTCTGACCCCAGAACTAACGCTCACCTGCTGAAGTATGACACCATGCTGGGTAAGCTCAAAGGGGTTGATATCTCTGCCGATGATAATTCGATCACGGTTAATGGTAAGACTGTCAAATGCGTGTCAGATCGCAACCCGGAAAACTTGCCCTGGAAAGAGTGGGAGATTGACTTAATTATCGAATCCACTGGGGTATTTACCAGCAAAGAAGGAGCAACCAAACATTTAAATGCAGGTGCTAAGAAGGTTCTGATTACAGCTCCTGGTAAAAACGATGATGGCACCTTTGTAGTAGGCGTCAACCATCACGACTACGACCATGCAAAGCATCACATCATCAGCAATGCTAGCTGTACCACCAACTGCTTAGCTCCCATCGCCAAGGTGTTAGACGAAAGTTTCGGCATCATCAAAGGCACCATGACCACTACCCACAGCTACACTGGAGACCAGCGCTTACTAGATGCTAGCCACCGTGATGTCCGTCGCGCAAGAGCAGCCGCGATGAACATCGTTCCTACCTCCACTGGTGCAGCCAAAGCCGTAGCATTGGTACTACCTAACCTTAAGGGTAAACTGAATGGTGTGGCATTGCGCGTACCTACCCCCAATGTTTCTATGGTGGATTTCGTAGTCCAAGTCCAGAAACCGACCTTTACCGAAGAAGTTAACCAAGCCCTCCAGCAAGCCGCTGAAGGTCAACTCAAAGGTATTTTAGAATATAGTGACCTACCGCTGGTTTCTTCCGATTATCAAGGCACTGATGCTTCCTCGATTATCGATGCTAACTTGACTATGGTCATGGGCAACGACATGGTGAAAGTTATGGCTTGGTATGACAACGAATGGGGTTACAGCCAGCGTGTAGTAGATTTGGCTGAACTCGTAGCCACAAAGTGGGTTTAAATAGTCATTAGTCGTTAGTCATTAGTCAAAAGCCGATTAACTCTTGACTAATGACCAAGGACTAAGGACTAATGACTAAAATGCTGAAAGCCCTGGCTCAAAGATAAATCTTGGTCGGGGTATTTTTTTATGGCGTCGTGTAACAAAACTTGGGAATCTTTTGTAATTTTGCCTACAATTGCCGCTCCCTCACCCAGGTAATATACTAAATCAGCAGCTGGTTCGTTAGGTAAACACAAGACTAATTCAAAATCTTCGCCGCCATAGAGAGCATATTCTCGTGCTTGTTCTGGTGAAAGCCAGTTTTCTATAGATGGAGAGATAGGAATTTGGCGCAGTTCTACACAAGCTCCTACCCCAGAAGCACGACAAATTTGTAAAATCGCATCGGCTAACCCGTCGCTGCTGTCCATACCGGCAATGGGGAATGGGGAATGGGTGTCTAAGATCTTCCAGAGGATTGGTAAGACATCTAAGCGGGGATTAGGGCGTTGGTGAGCTTTAATTAAGGTTTGGCGGTCGGTGTCGCTGAGATTTTGTCCTAGTTCAGGATGTAGCAGCAATTCTAAGCCAGCGCGGGAAGCACCATGAACGCCAGTAACAACAATTGCATCCCCGACTTGAGCAGCACTACGACGGATGGTACGTGCAGGATTTACTTGACCAAAAGCTGTGATTGAGAGAGTAACAACGGGCGATCGCACCACATCCCCGCCGACAATGGGGGTGTTATATTTTTGTAAACATTGCGTCATCCCCTGATAAAGGCGCTCTACCCAACTGACTGGGACATCACCTAAGAGTCCCAGTCCGACGGTAATTCCCAAGGGTGAAGCACCCATAGCCGCCAAATCTGATAAATTAGCTGCTACAGCTCGCCAACCCGCATCTTCCGGGGAGGTGGTGACATTGCTAAAATGTACTCCTGCTACCAGTACATCGGTTGTCACCACTAATGATTGTCCAGGTTGTGTCTCCAGAACAGCCCCATCATCCCCCACAATATCTGAGGGACAAAAGCGCTGCAAGATTGAGAGCAGTCCTTGTTCGCCAATATCGCTAATTTTCATAAGCGTGGGGAGTGGGGAATAGGGAACTCTTAACAGGGAACTCTTAACAGGGAACAATTTCTCCCTTGTCTTCCTTATCAAGAGTCCCTAATCCCCAATTCCTAATCCCTAATTTTCTAAGCCACTTGTGGTTCAACTAAATTCTCAATACCTTTGACGACTTTAGCTGATTCAATGGTGTCACCAGCTTTAAGTTCATCGAGTACTTCCCTACCTTCTGTGAGATAGCCAAACACAGAGTAGCGACCATCGAGTAAATTACGTCCAGCCGGTGTTAGTTCTGGTTCAAACAGGAAGAAGAAAAACTGGGAAGAACCGCCATTGACTTGACTTTCTGGACGAGCCATAGCCAGCGCTCCAAAGGCAGAGAAAGGTAAGACTGGCATGTCGATGTAACGTCCAGCTTCTTCCAGGGTGATACCGTAGGTGGGTTCTTTGTCCCCTTCCACCAATATTTCTAGGGGTACAGCGCGATATTTTCCGGTTGCTGGGTCAATAAAACCTACTTCCTTACCCGCTGGGTCTCCAGTTTGCAGGACGTAGGATTCTTCTGAGCGGGTGAAGGGTAAGCCGTCATAAAAACCACGCTGCACCAAGTCTACAAAGTTACCAGCAGTCACAGGAGCGCTGTAACCGTCTACAACCATGGTCAGGTTGCCTTTGTTGGTGGTCATTTCTATCGTGGCTTGTCCCTTGAGTTGGGGTAAATTGCTGTACTCAGCAGGCACTGCAAAGGGGTATCCCTGCACCATTGCTTGCTCTAGCTCCCCGACTTTATCCAGTAATTGAGCGCGTTGTGCCCTAACTTGCTCCTTATCTTTGGCGCTAACTACTTCTCGCATAGCCTCGACCCCAGATTTCAACTCAGCAATCAAAGCTTCGGCTTGGGGTTTGCGTTCCTCTGGGACACTGACAAGCAATTTTTCGGGTTTATCGAGAACCCGCGATGCTTTTTTCAGGTCATTAGAAATAGCTCCCCAGCGACGATTAGCTCGCAATTGGGTAGAAATATCTTCTAAGCTAGCTTGGAGTTGACGCACGGGTTTGTTATCTATGGGTAGCGCATAGCGCAACAAAGCTTTACCATCAGTAATGGCATTACCTGCAGGTAGGGCGGCGCTACTAGTGGGAGTCCACCCAGCTATACTTATCCCTAAAAATAGTGTTACCAGCAGCGATGTTATCAAGCTGGGTGTTAGCCAGAGTTTTAATGATTTAATCATGGCATTGGGGTAATGCAGCATCTGATTATGGTTGTATTTGCTATCGACTGGGCGTAACCCATCATAATCTTGCCATAGTAGGGTAATCATTCATCATGGGGAATGGGAGCGAGGGGGCAGGAGGCATGGGGTATGGGGCATGGGGCATGGGGCATGGGGTATGGGGGACTAATGACTAATGACTGATGACTAATAACTAATAACTACCCTTGAGCGGTACAATAAATGCCGATTGTATAAGGGCAAATTTGAAAGCTTCATGATTTCTAGTAACGACTTTCGCCCCGGTGTTTCCATCGTCTTAGATGGGTCTGTCTGGCGGGTTGTGGAATTCCTCCACGTTAAGCCAGGTAAAGGTTCTGCCTTTGTTAGAACCAAGCTGAAAAATGTGCAAAGCGGGAACGTCGTGGAAAGAACCTTCCGCGCTGGGGAAACGGTTCCGCAAGCGAACCTGGAAAAGAGTACAATGCAACATACCTATAAAGAGGGCGAAGAGTACGTCTTTATGGATATGGAAACTTATGAAGAAGGCAGATTAAGCGCTGCTCAGATTGGCGATCGCGTTAAATATCTCAAAGAAGGTATGGAAGCTAACGTGATTCGCTGGGGAGACCAAGTACTGGAGGTTGAGTTGCCTAACTCTGTTGTTTTGGAAGTTGTGCAAACTGACCCTGGTGTCAAAGGTGATACTGCTACTGGTGGAACCAAACCGGCGGTTGTGGAAACTGGTGCTACGGTGATGGTACCTTTGTTTATTGCTCAAGGGGAGCGTATCCGTATCGATACCCGTGATGACAAATATCTGGGTCGCGAATAATTTTCACAATTTTGCTGCTAATTTCCGAACGCCAAATAGTAACTACCTGATAAAAAGAGGTAAAACTCGCTGTGCCATTGGACTTTAATGAAATCCGCCAACTACTGGCAACTATTGCTCAAACTGACATTGCTGAATTGGTGCTAAAAAGTGACGACTTTGAACTTACAGTCCGCAAGGCTGTAAGTCTGAGCAATCAAGGGACACCAGTAGGTCAAGCGGCGCTTGGGGGTGTGGTAAGTGGAGGTTTAGATGCAATAATTTCCACCGCTACAACACCTCCAGTAGCAATGGCAACGGCAACGGAAACAGTGAGCAGCCGTACTGACAATATCTCAACGGCAGTGCAGATGAGTACAGCTGCACCCTCACCAATAGAGGCAAAACTCTATGAAGTCAAGTCTCCAATGGTGGGAACATTTTATCGTTCCCCCGCTCCTGGGGAACCAGCATTTGTGGAAGTTGGCGATCGCGTCCGCTCTGACCAAACTGTTTGTATCATCGAAGCAATGAAGCTGATGAATGAAATTGAAGCGGAAGTTTCTGGAAAAGTGATGGAAGTTTTGGTTCAAAATGGTGAGCCTGTGGAGTTTGGACAAATCTTAATGCGGATTAATCTAGACAAATAGATTTCTAAGCATATAATCCAAGATTTAATTGCTACAATTAAGGGATCAATTCTTGCTTGTCAGTGCGGATGAAAGAAGCGTTGCCAGTACCGCCAGAAGTGGTGCAACAAGTCGCTGAGTATTTCAGCTTATTAAGTGAGCCGATGCGCTTGCGACTGTTGCACCTGCTAAGAGATAGGGAACTATGTGTACAAGAACTGGTGGAAGCAACCCAAACCAGTCAGGCAAATGTTTCTAAACATCTCAAGGTAATGTGGCAAGCAGGTATTCTCAGCCGCCGTAGTGAAGGCACATGCGCTTACTACCGGGTGGAAGATGAAATGATTTTTGAACTATGCAATCGGGTTTGCGATCGCCTTGCAGCGCGACTGGAACAGCAAGCAAGTCAATTTCGGGTTTTGAATGGTAAGCAGTAATTAGTCATTAGTCATTGGCCATGAGTCCGTAGGGGTGGGGTTTCCCCACCCCTACTACATATCAAAATTGTCGTCGAAACTTTTGCGCGTCATGGGCTGTTCTAGTTCTAAACCCTCCCCACCTAATGTTTCCAAGGGTTTCCCTTCTACTTCAATCCAGACTTTGGCATTGGGGTCTAAAGTCGTAGCGGTATAGACTATTTGTCCGACACGACCTGTCATTGATGCACTACCACCACCGCTGGTAAATTCTGGCGATAAATTCACATGGATACCGTCCTGTTCCATTTTCAAACCCAGGAGTTTTGTGCCCTCTGGAATGGTGCTAGCAACTGCTGTATCCTGAGTTCCCGCTAATAAACTTTGGAAAGCTGACTCTAAAATTTGATTGGGCTGGTTTCCCGTGAGTTGCACCGGCTGGGGAACCAACTCCAGATTTTTCCCCGTGTCTTTCAACCAGAAGATGTTGGCGGTTTGTTCGGCAGTATTTTGCGCGGTTGTGGGTGGTGGAGATTGCTGTACCGTGTTGGGTGCGGACTGAGACTGCTGTACAGGAGGCTTGGTAGAATTTAAACTCCACCAAGCAACACCGCCACCTGTCGCTAGTACTGCTGCTGATACACCTGCTAGCACTAAAGGAATGCGGTTAGCTCGTGATTGTTCTGTCATTGTCCAAACCTTCCTTAGTTTTAGTGAGTACGTAGGGGCAGGGTTTCCCCACCCTTGCGCTCATGTTCTAGGGACGGGGAAACCCCGTCCAAGACTATTTTCGTGAGGAATATAGTCATTCAATAACTACACTGACCTGCGGCGAATTTCCAATAACTTTGAGGATGGCTCTAGGTGTAAAAATGCCGCCAGTTCTATTTGTTTATTCCTCATATTCAATTGTAAAATCCTTGCCTGTAATCCGTACTGTTCTAAATTTTGTAAATCTAAGTGCTGACCTAAATTACTGACAAGAATTTTTACAAATGCTGGAGGAACTTCTTCCCCATTCACAAAAATAATTGGTTCAATTAATTGAATTTGTCGCTCCTGAAGCACTCCTAGTCCTGTTTCCAGTAAAACAAATAGCGACTGTTCTTTTCCTTGTTCGCGAATTTCTACTTGAAAACGCAGACGGTTATTTGTTAAAAATTCTACTCTGGGATTGATAAAATCAGTGTTTTGTACATTTCCTGGTAAACCTAGGTTAATTTTTCGTAACCTAGCAATTAATTCTGGTGATTGTAAAGCTTTATTAATATTTTCCTGGGTGAGAACCAGACGCACACCTGCTTGCAGAGGGCGTTTTAATTTTGGTTTGCTGCGGCGGAAACTGCGCGGATCTAACTCGATGGAGTCGGTTTCTAATTCTAAGAGGGCTATTTGGATATCTTGCTGCTTCAAGCGCAAATTGCGTCCAGCAATTCGCACCCTTTCCACCCTACCTTGTAGTAATTGGTGAGTCGGGGCGTTGTCTACGCGCACTTGTAGCTGTTGTGCTTGTTGCAGTTGGTCACGGATTGCGTTTTCTGCTACTTTATCTACTAGTATTCCTACGGGGGAGATGAGGCTGAGGAGGCTGGAGAGGAGGATGGTGAGGAGTTCCATTTGTGAATTTTAGTAGCTGGAAAAGTTTTGGCTGCAAGAATACTAGCCAAAGTTTTTCTAGTTTGGGATAGTTTTTAGTTCTGCAGTCTTGAGGGAGTAAATCCAGATACCTGTTCGGTTGCAGCTTCTCTCCTAGGGACATCTTGATTAAGTCACGTAGAAGTGTTTTTTGTCGAGGGCTAGCATAAACCTCTCCATTCCTCACAAATTCCTCAAGTTTTTTTTATACATTTAAATTAAATTTGGATGAATCAGCACAACATTGAATCTGTACTTAGATTGACCGAAGGTTGATGTGGTCGAAAAATAGACCCTGGAATAGTGGGGGAATTTTTGATGAGTACAGGGTATTTACCAGGAGCGTATGACTAACAATGCTCGGTATATGCCAAAATTGCCAAGATGAATCCACCGTAGATGCTGTCACTTCATGGGGGTGAAAAATTGACCCAGTGATTGTTAAGTATTTATTCTAACTGCACCTTTTGGTTGGATAGAAAAATATACTAGAAGTAGAAAACGCCTCAATCACAGTGGATTGGGAGGTGTTGTTGATGAAATTCAAAGTTATTGGCATAGCGTCATTGTTAGCTACAGTTGCCTTTTGCAATCTGGCAACCATTAGTTATGCACAGCAACCTAAAATCTACCTGTTAGATAATAAGAACAATATTTGGAGCCGAACTGAATCTATAGTTCCAAACTGTAGGTACTATCACAATTTAATTGTGACCTTGAAGATTGAAAAAGGGTTGACTCATGCATATAAACATGGTGCTGGTCTGCTTATCAGCCCTCTATATACCGGATATATACAAAGAATAAATTCTCGCCAACCTGTAGAAAAAGGCGGTCAGCCATTCAACTACGAAGATTTGGTTGAAGAAGCTCAAAAATACGATACATGGAATAAACACGTTGAACAACAATGTAAAAGCTAATTAGGTGGAATTAGTACTTTAAACTCAGGAGCATTGTGTTTCATTTTCTTGGACGCAATAATTTGGGCGAACATTTTTGAATTTGTTTGAGAAAAGCTTCTAGTGATTGCACAGAGATAGATTGACGTAAGACTATTTTCCGAAAAGCAAGATACAAATAAAACCCCCACAATAAAATTTCACGTCTTTGGGAGGTAATTTATGAAAGATTGGAAATGTCTTTTTGGTGCTTTTTTAATAGCTTTACCTGTCAGCCTGATAATGACCATAGTCCATCAAAACCCTAGTTTGGCTGAACTGAAGGTTTGTAATAGAACATCAAGACCAATATCAGTAGCGGTTGCATATCCAATGAGTCAAAGAATTGATTGTTGTGGTCAACCAGAAAATGTTGAGTACGATCCTAATGCTCTGGTTTGTTATAAGGGTTGTTCGTGGTCTTGGATATCTAAGGGATGGTGGAATTTAAAGCCTGGTGAATGTCAAATACCTCTCGGTCGGGATCTGCGATATGCTCAGGCAGTATACGTTCATGCCATTTCGCCAACTGGACTCAAGTACGGACGTGAAGCTTCTTTTTGCACGATTCCCCAAGCTTTCACAATTAATCACTGGGGAAACCCTTTGCGGTGTACGCCAATTTCTGGAGTTAGAGGTGAATATTTTCACCGAGTAGCAGTGCAGGGACAAAAGAATATTACCGTAAATATTCCTGAACCTGCAAACATGACTCTCAACAGTTCTATAACTACTATTGCACAAATCCCTGGTGGAGGACTGCACCTAAAACCTCCTGTATGGTCAATTCAGGCTTGTTCTGCAATTGGGAATATTCAGGGAAATTTGCCTGTCACCTGTGTTGGAGAAGGTGGTGGTAAAAGTGGATTCTGGGGAAGAAAACCGACAATTCTGGTCAGATTTAGAAATTTGCCGCGAGGGAATCACACACTTTATGCGAGGTACTACGCTTATAACCCATCACAGGGGAATTATTTATGGACAAGAGGCAAACATGACCAAAATCTAAAATTTACCAACCAAGTAGAAAATTGGGCATTTTGGTTTCCAGGAACTGCACGTCCTGGTGAAGGGGGGTTTGCCTTCAACATCGATATTATTCTCGATGGAGCATGGCGGGGTAGCATACGTTATTCAGGTAGTGCTGATTAACTCATCCCCTCAAGAGATTTATGTTCATACCTGAAAAATTTTTATAGAACAGCTTTCATGTTTCATGACAGTTGGTACTAACACCTGGGTTCAATTAAATCTGGATGAATCAGCGCAAGATTGCATTTGTACTTAGATTGATTGGTTACAACTCAATCACGATATATTACTGATCAAGATGGCTATTTCAAACTCAACTTAAATATTATAGCTATTTGCTCTTCATCTCATCGCAAAAATTTATGAGCTAAAGGCGATTAAATTTAGCAATGATGAGTATCTAAACCTGTGGGAGAATTTACTATGAAATTAAACGTTAAGAAATTACTATCATTTATCAATAAGCGGAATGCATCACAAGCTCTTCTTATTTCTTTGCCCATTATTGACTTATTCGTTGTGTTGTGGGTAGTTGTCTGGTTGGTAGTTGTCTGGTTGTTAATTGACTTCCCGTGTAATATTGAGAGGCTACGTGATGCCATATTCCTGTTATTGCAAATTGCCGGAATGCTGCTCGTATTTTTTATACTATATATCTTCAATGAGTGGCTGTGTGGCAAAAATGCTGGAATTATTGTCCTGCCATTTGATAATACTACAGACCAAAAACAATACTCTGGCAAAGCAATCTCTGATTCATTAATTGCAGAACTAAATCGAATTCGTCACATCCATAACTGCTTATGTGAGTGTGAAGACGAAGTTACATTAAATAAAATGAATTTCTCTTCGCAGTGGTCTAAGGACTGTCCCCCATTCAGCAACTATACACTAAACGAAAATATTGCTAATCTTGGTACAGTTGGTCACGGACAGATAGAGCTATCCATTGGCCCACTAATGGTAATTCTGAGGCGGTTATGGCCTTTCGGATCTCCAGGAATAGAGATTTCTGGTAGCATCCAAAAGTATGGTTCGACAATTCGCCTCGTGGCACGTATGGAACACAAAAATGTTGATGCCTGGGAAGTTAGTCGTAAAATTCAGGGAGACGAAACAATAACTGATTTAGTGAAGGATTTAGCATTTCAGATTGCTCCTTCACTAGGACAGAAGAGTATTACAGCGCAGAAATGGGATGCTTTTAAGTATTTCACTAAAGCAATTAGTAGCTATTGCAAACACAAGCAAACTGGTTCACTACATTACCTAGAGGATGCTGCTCAAAATTGTCGCAATGCTTTATCACGTGAACAAGAGTATAAAAGCCTGTTCTATTTGTTCTATAAAATAGGTATCGCTTACTTTGAGAAAAAGGAATATTCAAAAGCTAAAGAGGCATTTCACCAAGCAATTAAAATCGAACCAAAAAATCCCAATCCTTATAACGGGATTGCTAATGTTTACTTTGCACTAGGAAACTACGAAGATGCAAAAAGTGCCTATAACCGTGCTTTAAAATTTAAGCAAAATTTTGCCTACTCCCTTCGTGGTATTGGTAATATCCATCTTTTCAGAGGTGAATATAAACAGGCTATTAAAAACTATAGAAAGGCCATAGAAATTGAACCTGAACTATACGCTCCCTATAATAATCTTGGGATAGTCTACTGTATACAGAAAAACTATTCTGCTGCCATCAAAGAATTTAAAACTGCTGTGGACAAGGAACCTAAACTTTCGTTCCCTCATACAGGACTAGGCTGGAGTTACTTGTTAAAGGGGGATCTGGAAAATGCAGTCGGTGAATTAGAGATAGCTTATGATTTATCTAAAGATGAGCGTGTAAATTGTGGCAACTTGGGCTTGGCTCGAATTAAACAATCACGCTTAGAAGACGCTCGTAAGCTGTGGCTAGAAGCACTAGAGATAATTAACAAACTTCCTACCCAGACCCTAGAAGACAAATTATATCAAGCCTTTTATTCTGTTTTAGTGGGAGAAACAGAAACAGGACTGGGAAACATGCAGAAGCTGCTAGACGATCCTCAACTGGCACAGGTTATCGGAATTGTGGACATAATTTTATTAGATGCAAAGCTGGTCGCTCGTAGTCCAAAGAAACCCTATGGGATTAAGGAATTTATTAGGCTCCTGCTGACTGCAATAGACCGCTATCACCCAGACAAAGCTACAGGCTGATAATTATTACTAGGCAATATTGTTAATTTTAAATTTGAGATTGAGGCACCCGCACAGCAGGAATAACACAGATACACGGATATCTAAAAGTGCTTTTTTATCCGTGCATCCGTGTCCTTATCCGTGTCCTTATCCGTGCATCCGTGCCCTTATCCGTGTTGTGCCGTCCACCCCTGAATTGTACTCACCACTTCCTCAATGGCAATTTCCGCAGATTCTTTGCTAGCGCGCTGCACAACCTCTACCTTACCGTTGGCAATTGCACGTCCAGTAACAATCCGATAGGGTATACCAATCAAGTCCGCATCTTTGAATTTAACCCCAGCACGCTCATCGCGGTCGTCGAGGAGGGTTTCTACTCCGGCTTGGTTGAGTTCGTTGTAAAGTTTTGTGGCGACTTCTACTTGTTTTTGGTCGTTGATGTTGGGAATGACAACAATGGCGTGGTAGGGTGCGATCGCGACAGGCCAGATAATGCCATCTTTATCGTAAGATTGCTCTACAGCCGCTTGAGCGAGGCGAGAAACACCAACACCATAACATCCCATCACCAGGGGTTTTTCTTCTCCCTGTTCGCTGGTGTAGGTAGCTCCCATAGCTTGGGAATACTTGGTTCCCAATTGGAAAATGTGCCCTACTTCGATACCACGGGCACTGTGTAAGGTTTGTTCGGGATTGTGGACGGCTTTATCTCCTGCTCTTGATTTACGTATATCTACTAATTGCAATGGTGCTTTAATTTGCTCGTTCCAATTTGCCCCAACTACGTGATAGCCAGACTCATTCGCACCGGTGACGAAGTGCTTTAAGTCAACAGCGGTGTTATCCAGAAAGCGCAAGAACTTGGGATGCACTTGTTTGCTAGCAGCAATGAAATCATCAGCAATATCAGGAGCAATGTAACCCAAAGGTAGAGATTTTGCTGACCATGATTTCTGGGTTTCGGCGTCGGGTACAGTTAATGTCAACACGGTTTTTGCACCGTAGTTAGCAGCTAGTTTCGTCAACTCATTGACTAACTTTACTTCATTCACATCTTGGTCGCCTCTGATACTCACCAGCACCAGCACGGTTAAGCTGTTGTCATACACAGCTTGGTATAAAACGTTTTTCACTACTGCCGTTGCGGAACACTTGAGGAACTGACAGAGTGTTTCTATAGTTTCGGTCTGGGGTGTTTCCCGTTTTTCGTAGCTGGTAAAGGGTGAAGCTTCAGCTTCTGGGGGTAGGGAGATAGCTTTTTCGACGTTAGCGGCGTATTTACCATCTTCGGTATATAAAACTTCATCTTCCCCAGCATCTGCAAGTACCATAAATTCCTGGGAACCGGAACCCCCAATGGCACCGGAATCTGCATCTACAGCGCGGAAAGCTAAGCCAGAACGGCGCAGAATATTACTGTAGGCGTGGTACATATCCTGGTAAGTTTTTTTCAGGCTTTCCTCATCGGTATGGAAAGAATAGGCATCCTTCATGATAAATTCCCGTCCGCGCATCAAGCCAAACCGGGGACGAATTTCATCGCGGAACTTGGTTTGAATTTGGTAGAGGTTTTGGGGTAACTGGCGGTAGGAACGAATCATATCACGGGCAACTGTCGTGATAACTTCCTCATGGGTCGGTCCGAGTCCTAATTCTTGTTGGCGACGGTCGATGAGGGCAAACATGATACCCTCAGCTTTGGTGTAGGTATCCCAGCGTCCAGACTCTTTCCACAGTTCCGAGGGTTGCAGTTGAGGGAGAAGGGTTTCTTGGGCGCCGGTAGCGTTCATTTCTTCTCGGACAATCTGAGAGACTTTTTGCAGTACGCGCCACATCAAGGG
>Ga0114939_10001889_pt1 | contig 16152 bp, 18 predicted proteins | sample AshMeaCrysSpring_FD_87196 | JGI IMG/M metagenome (GOLD analysis project Ga0114939, IMG submission 87196) | Groundwater microbial communities from Big Spring, Nevada to study Microbial Dark Matter (Phase II) - Ash Meadows Crystal Spring | ecosystem: Environmental > Aquatic > Deep subsurface >... | reverse complement strand
TACTCACGCGACGGTCTTGCTGGGGGACGGGCTCCCGAACAGTCGGGGCGCCATGGACGAACGACCTGCCGCGCGAGGTCAAACCAACGCTACCAGTCTGCCGAGAAACAAAGGACGGGTTTACGGCGTCCTGGCGCGACACGCCCGGACTCCACCGGACGCGCCAGGAAGCAGCCCAAGCTGACGCTAAGACCTCAGCCCATGTCCTTGAACTGCTCGAATTGAGGCTTGTTGATCGCCTTCTCGTAGGCCGCGCGCCCAGTGATCACGCCCTTGTCGAACAGTTCCTTGATCGCGGAATCCATGACGCGCATGCCGTGCTGCGCACCGCTCTGCATCGCATTCTCGAGCTGGTCCAGTTTGCCCTGGCGGATCAGGTTCGACACAGCGGGCGTGTTGATCAGGATCTCGAGCGCGGCGATGCGCCCGCGCTTGTCCGCGCGCGGGATCAGCTGCTGCGAGATCACGCCGCGCAGCGACGTCGACAGCATCGTGCGCACGTGGCCCTGCTTGTCGGCGGGGAATGCGTTGACGATGCGGTCCACGGTCGGCGCCGCGCCGTTCGTGTGCAGCGTGCCCATGACCAGGATGCCCATCTCGGCCGCGGTCACCGCGATGCTCATCGTCTCGAGGTCGCGCAACTCGCCGACGAGCACGATGTCCGGGTCCTCGCGCAGGGCCGAGTGCAGCGCCTCCGCGAAGCTCGGCGTGTGCAGTCCCACCTCGCGCTGCGAGACCAGGCAGTTCTTGCGCGCGTGCACGAACTCGATCGGGTCCTCGATGGTGACGATGTGGCCTTTCTCGCGTGCGTTGATGTCGTCGATCATCGCGGCAAGCGTGGTCGACTTGCCCGAGCCGGTCTTGCCCGTGACGAGGATGAGGCCGTTGTTGACTTGGCACAGGCTGCGCACGGCCTGCGGCAGGTTCAGCTGCTCGAGCGTGAGCGCTTTCGACGGAATCGCTCGCAGCACCGCACCGAGGCCGCCGATGTGGCGGAACACGTTGACTCGGAACCGCGAGACCCCGGGGATCGTGTAGGCGAAGTCGGCGCCGTCGTTCTGCTCGAGCTGCGCCTGCGCGCGGCGGGTGATGAACTCGAGGATGATGTCCTGCACCAGCTGCTTCTCGAGCGGCTCCTCGCGCAGCGCCTGCAGCGCTCCGTGCAGGCGGATGCGGGGCGGATCGCCCGCCACGAAATGCAGGTCGGAGCCGCCGCGCTTGAGGACTTCGAGCAGGTATTCGTCGATGCGCTTCGGCGTGTACTGCGGCAGTTCGCCCGTGCTGGAGGTGGAGGCAGGCCCGGGGCCGGCAGCGGTGACCGTTTCAGTGGATGACATCGTCGTCACGCACCCAGTGTGACGTCGGCAGCCAGCGTGACCGTGCCGTCCGGGATGTAGCGGGCGAACGGCTTCTTGTCCACGGCGTAGCCGAACGCGTCTTCCGGATCGATCTCCCGTGCCTGGACGGCCGCGAGCAACGCCTGGTCCAGCGTCTGCATGCCGGCCTCGCGGCCCGTCTGCAGCTGCGAGGGGATCATGTGCGTCTGTTCCGTCGTGATCAGCTTGCCGATCGCGCGGTTCATGACCATGACCTCGCAGATCGCCTTGCGGCCGCGCAGGTCAGGGGTGCGCACGAGGAACTGCGTGACCACGCCGAGCAGGCTCTGCGCGAGGAAGCCCTTGGTCTGCTCACGTTCCTCGGCGGGCAGGGCGTCGACGATGCGGTCGATGGTCTTGGTTGCGCTCGTGGTGTGCAGCGTGCCGAGCACGAGGTGCCCGGTTTCCGCCGCCGTCATGGCCCAGCGCACCGTCTGGGCATCACGCAGCTCGCCCACGAGGATCACGTCCGGGTCTTCGCGCATCGCGGCGCGCACGCCTTCCGCGAACGAAGGCAGGTGCGTGTGCAGCTCGCGCTGGATGACCTGCGACTGTTTGCTGCGGTGGACGAACTCGATCGGGTCCTCGAGGCTGATGATGTTGAGGCGGCGCGTCAGGTTCAGGTGGTCGATCATCGCGGCCAGCGTGGTGGACTTGCCGGTGCCGGTGGAGCCAGTGACCAGCACCATGCCCTGATGGTAGTCGCAGAACTTCTTCACGATCGGGGGCAGGTTCAGCGAGTCGAGCGACGGCACGTTTGAAGGAATGGAGCGGAACACCGCGCCTACGCCCGTATCCTTGCGGAAAACGTTGACACGGAAGCGCGAACCGTCTTCCGCCACGTACGAGAAGTCGATGTCGTGTCCCTGCTTGAAGTGCTCCTGGTGTGCCGGCGTCAGGATCTCGGAGACGTAGCTTTCGAGTTCGGCTTCGGCCAGGTTACGGAACTTGATCGGCAGCAGGTCGCCGTTCATGCGCAGCATCGGCGGCACGCCGACCGCGAGATGGACGTCGGAACAGCCTTGGGAGGCTCCGAGCTTCAGGAATGCGTCGATGCGCGCCAAGGCGGCCTCAGAGGTAACGTTCGAGCGCGGCGCGCAGCTCGTCCATCGTCTGGAACCGGCGCGCCTTGTCGACAGACATTGCCTTGGAGACGATGTCCGACAGCCCCGGCGGCACGTCCGGATTCAACTCGATCGGTGGCTTCGCCTTGCCCTGGACGTGCTGATACATGACCGCCATGTGGTCGCCGCGGTGATAGGGCGGCTCGCCCGTGAGCATCTCATACAGGATAACGCCGAGCGAGTACACGTCGGCCCGTTCGTCGACTTTCTTGCCCAGGATCTGCTCGGGAGCCATGTATTTTGGCGACCCGATCACATACCCGGTGCGGGTCAGCTGGGTGTCGCCCTGCTGTTGCGCCGCGGCCACGCCGAAATCCACGATCTTCAGCAGGCCGGTGTCGTCGATCAGGACGTTGGCCGGCTTCAGGTCGCGATGGATGATGCCCGACTGGTGCGCGACGGCCATGCCGGTGGCGACGTCCATGGCGTAGCGCACGGCCTTGCCGAGCGGCAGCGGCTTGTCGTTGATCTCGTTGCCCAGCGTGTGCGACGGGAAGTACTCCATCGAGATCGCGTAGTTGCCGCGGATGAACAGGAAGTCGTAGATGCGGATGACGTTGCGGTGCGTGATCTTGCGCGAGTAGCGCAACTCGTGCACGAACCGCTTCATCATCTCCTCGTCCTGCGAGACGTTCGGGTTCAGGAACTTGAGCACGAGGCGCTCGTCGACGACGGTGTCTTCCATCAGCAGCACGGTGCCGAAGGCGCCCTTGCCGATCTTCTGGATGTACTTGTAACGGCCCTCGAGCACGTCACCCGGCTTGAGCGCGGAGATGTCGAGGCGCTGGGCGGGCGCCGCCTGGCGTGCCATGCCGTCGAACGTGGTGCTCTCGGCCAACAGCGTCCGCGAAGGCTCCGCCATGCGGGCCTGCTGGCCTCGTTGCGCGTCACGCACGCCCGTCGAGAAGCGCGCATCCATGTCTTCGACGGCGCGCATCGCCGCGTGGCTCACGGTCGCGTCGCCCGCTTCCGAGCTGAAGGACTCGAGGCGCGCGCGCACGACGTCAGCCGAGTTGTCGTCGACGAGACGCGCGAGCGCGCTGATGACCTCAAGCCGAACTTCCTTGGACGGGCTGGCGAGGAGCGGCAGCAGGCGAGAGATCGTCGTCGGGTCGCCCAGCTTGCCGATGGCGCGCACGATCGTGGGCAGCGAACGGTCGTCGCTGGAGGAGAGCAGGCCCAGCAGCGTGGGCAGCGCCCGCGGGCTGCCGATCTCTGCCAGTGCATCGACGGCGCGCTCGCGCACCCACCAGTCGTTGTCGCGCGTAGCCTCGATCAGGAAGCCGATTGCGCGCTCGTCCTTGGTCTGGTTGAGGATCTCGATCGCGGCGCGGCGGACGTCCTCGTCCTGGTCGCGGATCAGTTCGAGCGCGGCTTCGATCACGCGCGGCCCGCCGATCTTGGCGAGCGCGTCCGCTGCCCGGCTGCGTACCCACCAGTCGTCGTCCTTGATCGCCTGCAGCAGCGACTTGATGTGCGCGGGGGTGCCGATCTCGTTCAGTACCTCGACCGCGGCGCGGCGCGCATTCTCGTCCTCGTCGCGCAGCACCGGAATCAGGTGCTGCATCGTATCGGGGTGATTGGCACGCACGACGGCTGCGATCGCCTTCTGCTGCGTCTCGATGTCGGGGTCGCGCAGCACCTCGCACAACGGCCCGACGTCGATGTTCGCGCCGAACCCGGCCAGTGCGTTGAGCACTGCCTGGCGCACGAACTTGCTCGGGTCCTTCAGTTGCCGCTGCAGCGCCGACGCGACTTCGGGCCGGTCGAAGCGCGCGAGAATATTGATGATGTGCGTGCGCGCGATCGGGTCCTTGCCTTCAACGCGGCTCAGCAGATCGGGCAGCAGGCTGGCGTCCGCCGTGTCGGCGACGATGCGGAACATCGCTGCCTTTTCCGCCGCATCCTGGTTGTACGCGCGCTGCAGTACGTCGCGGGCGCTGACGCGGGATTTCTGCGCGGCGAGGATGCCGACGATCGTGGCCTTCGGCATCGCGGGCTGGTCGAGCAGCGTGAAGAGTTGGGCGGCCGGGTAATTGCGTGAACTGGACAGGGCCGCGGCTGCTCCCGCGACCGTGCGCTGGTTGCCAGCCGTCAGGCCCGCGGCCACCAAAGGGAATGTGCGGTGGTCGAGCAGCGCCGTGAGCACCGCGATGAAGCCGGTCGTTTCCTGCTTGGTGGCACTTGCCAGTGCGTCGAGCACGCGCGGGATGGCCCCCGGACCCAGGCGCACGAGTTTTTCGAGCGTGGCCCGATGTTCGTCGGCTCCATCCGACGCCTTGATATCGGCGATCAGGCGGTCGGCGCGCAGGTTCGTCAGGAAACTCATGGGCGACGGGATTGGCTCATCTCTGGTTCACGGGCGGGGACGGTCCTCGTCCGGTTGGGGTCTGCTTTCGACGTCGTGCCAGCGCCACCGGTCGCGCCAAAGACCACGCATTATGCCACGCGCACGCGGCAACCCGCGGCCGGTTGCCCGACTCGGATCCGCTGCCGTTTCCGCTACAATCGCTCGTTGACGGCGCATATCGCCCCACCCTCCAACGGACCCTCCCGCATGCAGGACGAACTGATCGCCCAGGCCCGCCTCTTGGCCGGGAATTATGTCGAACCGTACCTGGGGTTGCCTCTGGCGGCCGCCAAAGCTGTGAAGTCCGTTCGATTCGAGTCTGGCAGGCCCGTCATCGAGGTCGAACTGGGGTTCCCCGCGGGCCGTTACGTCGCCGAATTGGCCGGGCAGCTGGAGGACCGGCTGCGCGGTCAGCCCGGGCTGGCCGAGGCCCGCGTCGAAGTGACCTGGCGGGTCGCAGCCCATCCTGCCCAGGGCCAGTTGCAGCCCCTGCCGGGCATCCGCAACGTACTGGCGGTCGCCTCGGGCAAGGGCGGGGTGGGCAAGTCGACGACGGCGGCCAATCTGGCCCTGGCCCTGGCGCTCGACGGCGCCCGGGTGGGCTTGCTGGATGCTGACATTTACGGCCCCAGCCAGCCGCGCATGCTCGGACTGCAGGGCGAACGCCCCGTCAGTCTCGACGGCAAACGCCTGCAGCCTCTCGTGGCGCACGGTGTGAAGGTGATGTCGATCGGCTTCCTGATCGAGGAAGAACAGCCGATGGTCTGGCGCGGCCCGATGGTCACGCAGGCGCTGCAGCAGCTGCTCAACGATACCGATTGGGGCGAACTCGACTACCTCGTCGTCGACATGCCGCCCGGCACCGGCGACATCCAGCTCACCTTGTCGCAGCGCGTGCCGGTAAGCGGCGCCGTGATCGTCACCACGCCGCAGGACATCGCGCTGCTCGACGCGCGCAAGGGGCTGCGCATGTTCCAGAAGGTGAGCGTGCCCGTGCTCGGCATCGTCGAGAACATGAGCACGCACGTCTGTTCGAACTGCGGCCACGAAGAACCCGTGTTCGGCAGCGGCGGCGGCGAGCGCATGGCCGCGCAGTACGGCGTCGCGCTGCTCGGACAGTTGCCACTCGACATCCGCATCCGCGAAGAAACCGACGCCGGTCACCCGACCGTGGTGGCCGATCCAGCCAGCCGCATCGGCCAGGCCTACCTGGACACCGCGCGCCGCACGGCCGCCAAGCTTTCCGTCGCGGCGGGCGCCGCGACGGGTTTTCCCACGATCACCGTCGAGGACACCTGACCGTGAGCATCAAATCAGACCGCTGGATCCGCCGCATGGCCACGAGCCACGGGATGATCGAACCGTTCGAGCCCGGCCAGGTGCGCGTGGCCGACGGCCAGAAGATCGTCTCCTACGGCACGTCGAGCTACGGCTACGACGTGCGCTGCGCGGCCGAGTTCAAGATCTTCACCAACATCAATTCGACGATCGTCGACCCGAAGAACTTCGACACGGGCTCGTTCGTGGACTTCGAAGGCCCGGTCTGCATCATCCCGCCCAACTCGTTCGCGCTCGCGCGCACCGTGGAATACTTCCGCATCCCGCGCAGCGTGCTGACGGTGTGCCTCGGCAAGTCGACGTACGCGCGGTGCGGCATCATTGTCAACGTGACGCCGCTCGAACCCGAGTGGGAAGGGCATGTGACGCTCGAGTTCTCCAACACGACGACGCTGCCCGCGAAGATCTACGCGAACGAAGGCGTGGCGCAGATGCTGTTCTTCGAGTCGGACGAAGTCTGCGAGGTCTCTTACCAGGATCGGGGCGGCAAGTACCAGGGACAGAAGGGCGTGACGCTGCCGAAAGCGTGAGGAATGGGTTAGGGGTTAGGGGCCAGTCGGAGGTGCAGTTGCAATCGACGCAGCAACTGCAACTCTTGCTAGCCTCTAGCCCCTACTAGTTCCGCTGCAGCTTCACCAGCTTCATCTGCACTTCGGGGCTGCCCTTGCGGTACTGGATCGCCTGCACGGGCACATAGCCCAGGGACGGCGCATGCCACACCTTCGACACGCGATCGGAGCCGTCGCGCTGGTTGGCCCACACCTCGGTTTCGACCTGGCCGAACGGCGTCATGATCTGCGCGGTGCCTTCCTGCCAATAGCGGTAGTCGCGCATCTTGTTGCCGGTGATGATGCGGAACGATTGCGGCTTACGGCCCGCCAGCCGCTCCTGCATCATCGCAGCCTGCACGGACGCGGTGTCTTGCGTGCCGGGCGAGAGCGTGAACGACACCGGCTTGCCCTCGGCATCGCCTGTCACGATGCGCGCCGCCCAGTCGTAGTTCAGGCGCACGTCCTTGGTGCTCGACTCCGAGCCGTCGTTGAACGAAAAAGACAGCGGCCGCACGCCAGCCGGGGTGATCGCCATCGTGCTGACCTCGCGCGCCTGCGTGCTGACGGCGATGCGGCCGAACAGGTTCGGGAACGCGCGGGTTTCGTACTGCCATTGGCCTGCGGCTGCGCCGCGCTTGAAGCTCGATTCGATTTCGCCCCCGCTCAGACCGCGATAGCTCACCTGGTACCGCGCGGTGTAGGGCTGCATCGTCGGCACCGACGTGGACGGCACGACTGCGACGACTCCCTGCGCCTGCGCGGTCGGGCCGGCGAGCGCCGCGCAACCCGCCAGCGTGAACAGGGCCCGCGTCGAACGCAGTCGCAACTGCAGCAGCAACATCACTCAGTCTCCTTCGACAGCTCCGCCAGTTGCAGCGGCGTCTCCAGCCGCTGGCCGTCCAGCCACGCCGCGCCGTCGCGCAAGGCGAGCCGACCGGTCGCAAACCAGGCCAGAACCTGCGGAAAAATCACGTGTTCCTGGCGCAGTACGCGGGCGGCGAGCGTGTCTTCATCGTCGCCCGGCAGCACCGGAACCCTGGCTTGTAAGACCACCGGGCCGCCGTCGAGTTCGGGCGTGACGAAATGAACGCTGGCGCCGTGCTCGGTATCGCCTGCGGCGAGCGCGCGCCGGTGCGTGTGCAACCCGGGATACTTCGGCAGCAGCGAGGGTGGATGTTGAGCATCCGGCCGATGAAGCGATGGACGAATTCATCGCTGAGGATGCGCATGAATCCCGCCAGCACCACCAGGCCAGGCCGCAGCCCGGCGACGATGTCGCCGAGCGCCGTGCAATAGGAGTCGCGATCGGTGAATTCGCCCGGTGACAGCGCGATCGTCGCGATGCCGCGCTCGCGTGCCCATTCGAGCGCGCCTGCGTCGGCCTTGTCGCTGACCACGGCAACGATGCGGACCGGCAGCGCGCCTGCGTCGGCCTGCGCAGCGACCGCCTTGAGGTTGCTGCCACGGCCCGAGACGAGGACGACGATGTCGAGCGGGGCGGTCGGTGCCGTCATTCGACGATGACGACCTCGCGGCTGCCGCTGCGGACTTCGCCGATGACCGAAGCGGTTTCGCCGCATGCGCGCAGGAGGCCGAGCGCACGATCGGCTTCTCCCGCCGGCACGCAGATCGTCATCCCCAGGCCGCAGTTGAACGTGCGGTACATCTCGTCCTGAGTGACTTTGCCGACACGCTGCAACCAGTCGAAGATCGCCGGCCGCGGCCACAGCCGCGAATCGATCACGGCTTCGAGGCCCGCGGGCAGCACGCGCGGAATGTTGCCGGTGGGACCGCCCCCGGTGATGTGCGCGATGCCGTGCACCGGCACCGCCTGCTGCAGCAGCGCGAGCACCGACTTCACGTAGATGCGCGTGGGTTCGAGCAGCTGATCGTAGAGCGGCCTGCCGTCGAGCATCGTCGACGGGCCCGCCCCGCCGTGTGCGAGCAGCCGCCGGATCAGCGAGTAGCCATTGGAGTGCGCGCCGGAGGAAGCGAGGCCGATGATCGCGTCGCCCGCGCGCGTGCGCGTGCCGTCGATGATCAAGTCCTTCTCGACCATGCCGACGCAGAAGCCGGCGAGGTCGTAGTCCTCGCCCTCATACATGCCGGGCATTTCAGCCGTCTCGCCGCCGACGAGTGCGCAGCCCGCCTGCATACAGCCTTCGACGATGCCCTTGATCACACGCTCGGCCACGTCGACATCGAGCTTGCCGGTCGCGTAGTAGTCGAGGAAGAACAGCGGCTCGGCGCCCTGCACGACGACGTCGTTGACGCACATTGCGACGAGGTCGATGCCGATCGTGTCGTGGCGGCCGGTCTCGATGGCCAGCCGCAGCTTGGTGCCGACGCCGTCGGTGCCCGAGACCATCACCGGCTTGCGGTAGCGGTCCAGCGGCACTTCGACCAGCGCCCCGAAGCCGCCGATGCCGCCGAGCACCTCGCGCCGCATGGACCGCTTGACCGCGGGCTTGATGCGGTCGACGAGCGCATCGCCCGCTTCGATGTCGACGCCGGCGTCGCGGTAACTGATGCTGCTGGTCGGGCTCTCGGCCATGGGTCTGCTGCTCCGGGGGGATTGGGGCCCCGGTCGTGACGCGAGGCTGTGGTATTTTACACACCGGCCGACGCCGCCGACTTCCTCCCATCATGACCGTCCACCGCATCAACGTCGCAACCCCCGGTCCGGCGCGCAGTTTCGCGCGCCGGGCGGCGGTTTGGCCGCTGCTCGCCGCGACCTGCGTGGCTGGCCTGCTGGCCGTGGGCAGCCCGGCCCGGGCCGCCGTCGCCCTGTATCAGGCGACCGTGCCCCTCAAGAGTCCCGCCGAGGCCGATCGTGCCGCCGCCTTCGGTGAAGCGCTCAAGGTGGCGGCCGTGCGCGCCTCGGGCCGCAGCGATGCCGGCTCGGCGCCCGCGATCGCGTCTGCCGCGGCGGCCCCGACGAACTACATCCAGCAGTACTCGACCACCGCGGACCGCATGCTGAAGGTCGGGTTCGACGACCGGGCCATGGAGCAGTTGCTGCAGCAGGCCGGACTGCCGCTGTGGCCGGCCGAGCGTCCCGTGACGACGGTTTACCTGTTCTTGCCGACAGTGGCCGGGGGTGTCCGCGCCATCACCGCGGCGGAGCGGCCTGTCGAGTGCATCGAAATCGAACGGGCGGCAGCGGCGCGCGGTGTTCCACTGAACTGGCCGTCGGAGACGGTCGACCTCGCCTCCGCCAGGGGCCGGACGCTGGCGACCGGCCCGAAGGCAGCCGCATTGCTGGGTGCGCCCGGCGCGACGGGCTACGACTGGACTTTCGGCCACGCGGGTCAGAGCGCCCGGATGCAGGGCGGGCTGGCTTCAGGAATGGGTCTGGCCGCGGATGCCCTTGCGAATCGCTATGCGCCGGGCTCCACGCGCTCGGTGCGCACCGTGTCGATCAAGGTCGGCGGGCTCGAAGGCGTGCGTGCCTATGCTGCCCTGACCAAGTACCTGGAGGGATTGAGCCTCGTCCGCGCCGTGTCGCTGCGCTCGCTGGCGGGCAGCACGGCGCAGTTCGATCTCGACGTGCGCGGCGACCTCGAACTGCTGCGCCGGATCGTGGCGCTCGATGGTCGCCTGCAACCTGCCGCGCCGGGCGAGACGCCCGCGGAGATGGCGGAGTTCACCTGGCAGTCATGAGCCTGCGCCACCTTCCCAACTTGCTGTGCGTCCTGCGCATTGCGCTGGTGTACCCGGTCGCGCACTGGATCCTGCAGGGGCGCTTCGCTGACGTGATGCTGCTGTTCGCGCTGGCTGCCTCCACCGACGCGCTCGACGGCTTCCTCGCCAAGCGTTTTGGCTGGACCAGCAAGCTCGGGAGCCTGCTCGACCCGCTGGCCGACAAGATCCTGCTCATCACCGTGTTCCTGTGTCTCAGCTGGCTCGGCCACGTGCCCTGGGTGCTGACAGGGCTCGTGCTATTGCGGGACCTCGTCATCGTTTTTGGCGCGATCACGTACAAGCTGCTGTTCGGGCCCGTGAACGGCAACCCGACGATCGCCAGCAAGATCAACACGCTGGCCCAGATCGTATACTGCCTCGCCGTCGTCGCGTCGCTGGCCTACCAGTGGCCGCCGGAGTGGGCGGTCATCGTGCTCGGGGCGTTCGTGTTGTTCTCGACTTGCGTGAGCGGCATCGACTACACGCTGATCTACGTGCGGCGCGCGCAGGCGGTCGTGCGTGAGCGCGAGTCGCAGCAGCAGTGATCGGCGGAACTGCTCGCTGATGGAGCAACTGCCCCTGCACATGCGCCTGCGCGACAGCGCTCGCTTCGAGAGTTTCGTCGAGCGCGGCAACGAGCAGGCGTGCGCGGCGCTGCAGGTCGCGCGTCCTCCGGCGCCGCTGGTCGCGTGGCTCTGGGGCCGCGCCGGCACGGGCAAGTCGCACTTGCTGCAGGCGGCCTGCGCGGCCGCGGGCGCGCGCGGCGAAGCCGCCGCCTACATCGACCTTGAGCTCGCGTCTCCCGCCGGGCTGCTCGATGGTTGCGACACGCTGGCACTGGTGTGCCTCGACGGCCTGGATGCCGTGGCGTCCGACGCGACCTGGAACGCCGCGATCTTCCGGTTGTACACGCTGATGCAGGATGGGGCAGGGCGCCTCGTCGTGGCCAGCACGGCGCCGCCGACGAGCCTCGAGTTCACGCTGCCGGACCTGCGCTCGCGCATGCTCGCGGCTGACGTGTATCAATTGCACGAACTCGACGAGGCGGGGCAATGCGCGGCGCTGCGCCTGCGCGCGTCGGCGCGCGGCCTCGAACTTTCGGAGGATGCCGCCCTGTACCTGGTGCACCGCCTGCCGCGCGACATGCACTCGCTGTTCGGCGTGCTCGGCCGGCTCGATGACGCGTCGCTCGCCGCACAACGCCGGCTCACCGTGCCGTTCCTGCGCGACGCGCTCGAGGGGCTGCTCGGTACCCGCTGATCATCGCTCCTGACGGCGGCGCCACAGTCCGGGTTCAACCGGGAAAACACGCCGTGAATCCGTCCCTGGAGGCTCGCGCTCGCCATCCGTGGCTCGCGACGGTTTTCCCGATCGAACCCGGACTCCGTCGCCGCGACTGTCACGTGCAGTGACGCGCGAAGTCATCAGCCTTGCGAGCGCGTCAGGCGCAGGTACGCCACGAGAGACAGCGTGAGGCCGAGCGCGACCGCGATCATCGCCGCGGCGAGCACGCGGATGGCCGGGTTGGCCACGACCTCGGTGAGCGCATAAACGAAGTGCGGCGTGACGCAGAGCGTGGCCCACGCATAGGTGCGGCGGTTGCGCTGCAGGATGCCCGGCACTGTGATCGCCAGCGGGACGACCAGGAATGCCACGACCAGCCAGAACGAGACCGGGCTGCGTTCGCCATAGAAAGCAGCGAGCGCCGACAGGGCGATCAGGCTCGCCAGCAGCGCCAGCGTGATCACTCGAGCTTGATCGGCGCCGGTCGCGGCGTCGCGTGTATTCTCAGCCATTGCGCACCGCACGCGCTGCCGCGGCGAGCTCCGCCAGGCGACGACCGAGCAACTGCGCGAGTTCGCGCTCATCGTCGCTGAGCTTCACGGCCGTGGCGCCTTGCACGGCGACGTGCGTCGCGCCGTACGGTGATCCGCCTGTGCGCGTGCGATTCAGGGCCGGGGCTGTGAACGGCAGCCCGACGAGGTACATGCCATGGTGCAGCAGGGGGACCATCATCGTGAGCAGCGTCGATTCCTGCCCGCCATGCATCGAGGACGTCGAGCCGAACACGGCCGCCGGCTTGCGGTCAAGCGCGCCGTTCAGCCACAGGGAGCTGGTGCCGTCCAGGAAATGCTTCAGCGGCGCGGCCATATTGCCGAAGCGCGTCGGGCTGCCCAGCGCGAGTCCGTCGCACTCGGCGAGGTCGGTGTGCGTGGCGTAGGGCGGCCCGGATTCCGGGACCGCCGGATCGACGGCCTCGGTCGTCGGCGAGACGGGGGGTACGGTGCGCAGGCGCGCGGTGACGCCCGCCACCGATTCGACGCCTCGGACGATGTGACGCGCGACTTCGGCCGTTGCGCCGTACCGTGAATAGTAGAGGACGAGCACTTCGGCCATGTTCGATGCTGATTCCAGTGGCAACGAGAAGGTGATTCGCGGGCCACGTGCCACGCGGATTCCGGGCGGATTGCGCGCGGGATTCTAGGGCGGCGAGCCTTGACGGTACAGGGACCGCTTGTTACGGTTCCCGCAGTCGCTTTTTTTCCCAGGGTCCACACCGCTTGCACCGATTTCTCCAGCGGTCGCTGCTCGTTTGCCTGCTGCTCGCCGGGGTGGCGACGGGCGGCTGCGCCGGCGCACCGGTGCAGGAGATGAGCAATGCGCGCCAGGCCGTGAAGGCCGCGGAGCGCGCCGGTGCCGCCACGGCTGCCCCGCAACTGATGAGCGAGGCCCGCCAGTTGCTCAAGAGCGCCGAAGGCCACCTGCGCCACGGCGAATATCGCGAAGCCCGCGACGAAGCCGAACTCGCGCGCACCCGCGCGGTCGAGGCGCGCCGGGCCGCCGAAGCCTCGACGACACCTCCCTCCCGGCCTTGATCGCGCGGCGCTGCCTGGTTTCCGGGCGAGTCCAGGGTGTCTTCTATCGCGCGAGCACGCGCGCCCGAGCCGAGGTGCTGGGCGTGACGGGCTATGCCCGGAACCTGCCGGACGGACGCGTGGAGGTGTTCGCGTGCGGCGAACCGGACGCGGTGACCGCATTGTGTGACTGGCTGTGGCGCGGCTCGCCTGCCTCGAGCGTGCACCACGTGCAGGTCGAATCGGTCGACATCGATTCGATCGACGCGTGGCCACAATCGTTCCGCACCGCGTGAGCCGCGCAGGCTCGATTCAATCAGGAACGGTCCAGCGTGACGCGAGCCGGTCGATGACCAGGTCGGAGTAGTGCGGGCGGCCCAGGCTGCCGTTGTAGCGCTGCAGCGCGCGCTGGTAATTGCCCCGTTCCTTGCGCAGGTAATAGCCGAGGATCGTCGTGCCCATGCGGACGTTGTCCGCGATGCGCACGAGCTGGTCGTTGGTCATGCCCAGTTCACGCGGCCAGAACGGCATCACCTGCATGAGTCCCACCGCGCCTGCCGATGAAACCGCGTAGCGGTCGAACCGGCTCTCCACGTCCATGACGGCGAGCACGAGTTCGGGCGGAATGTTGACTCGCTTCGCTTCGCAGTGCACCGCGTGCAGGATCTGCTCGCGCTCCGTTGCATCCTCGACGTAGCGCGACAGCCTGGGCTCCATCGTCGCGAACCAGACCGCGCGCTCGTATTTGTCGTCGAAGCAGCGCGTGGGCTCGATCGCCGCCGCGATCACGCCCTTGAGCTCCGGATCCATCTGGCGGTCGGCGCGTGCGGCAACGGCGGCCAGAGTGCCGGCCGCGAGCGCGGCGCAGGCAGCGATGGCAGGGGCGGCGCGGAGGCTACGCATGGCGGCAGTGTGGCGCGGGGGGGGGGCGGCTCAGTTGCGCGGCTGACCCCGCTGGCCACGCAGGAAAGCCGCCGCTTCGGCGACCGGCACTTCCGCGCCAAAGCCGTCGCGACGGCGCTTGTATTCGAGCACGCCGCGCTCGAGTCCCTTGTCGCCGATCACGATGCGGTGGGGTATGCCGACCAGCTCGTCGTCGGCGAACTTCACGCCGGGTCGCGCGTCGCGATCGTCGAGCAGCACGTCGAGGCCCGCCGCGGTGAGTTCGGCGTACAGCGACTCGGCGACCTGCTGCACGCGGGCCGATTTCTGCAGGTTGATCGGGATCAGCGACACGTCGAAGGGCGCAATGGGCTCCGGCCAGATGATGCCGCGCTCGTCGTGGTTCTGTTCGATCGCGGCGGCGACGACGCGCGTGACGCCGATGCCGTAGCAACCCATCGACATGACCACCGATTTGCCCTGTTCGTCGAGGACGGTCGCATTCATCGCGGCGCTGTACTTGCGGCCGAGCTGGAAGATGTGGCCCACCTCGATACCGCGCGCGATGCCGAGCGTGCCCTTGCCGGTCGGGCTCGGGTCACCCGCCACGACATTGCGGATGTCGACGACCTCGCCCTCGGGCAGGTCGCGGCCCCAGTTCACGCCGGTGTAGTGCATGTCGCGCTCGTTCGCGCCGCAGACGAAGTCGCTCATGTGCGCGGCGGAGCGGTCGACGTACAGCCTGCACTTCAGGCCCACGGGTCCGATGAAACCCGGTTCGCAACCGGCCGTCGCCAGCACCTGCTCGACGCTCGCCATGCGCAGCGGCGAAGCCACGCCAGGCAGCTTCTGCGCCTTGATGGCGTTCAATTCGTGGTCGCCGCGCACGAGCATCGCGACGGCCTGGCCCCTGGCGCCTTCGACCAGCAGGGTCTTCAGGCACTTGTCCGCGCCCACGCCGAGGAACCTGGTCAGGTCCTCGATCGTGCGCACCCGGGGCGTCTCGACCTTCTGCATTGCGGCGGTGACCGCGCCACGCGGCGTCGACGGGGCGACGGCCTCGGCGAGCTCGAGGTTCGCGGCGTAATCGTCGCCGTCGGAAAACGCGATCGCGTCCTCGCCCGAATCGGCGAGCACGTGGAATTCCTGCGACGCGCTGCCACCGATGCTGCCCGTGTCGGCGCCTACCGCGCGGAACCGCAGCTGCAGCCGCTCGAAGATCGCGGTATAGGCGCGGTGCATCGCCTGGTAGCCCTCCTCGAGCGAGGCTTCGTCGATGTGGAACGAGTACGCGTCCTTCATGGTGAATTCGCGCGCGCGCATCACGCCGAACCGCGGCCGGATCTCGTCGCGGAACTTGGTCTGGATCTGGTAGAAGTTGACCGGCAGCTGCCGGTAGCTCTTCAGCTCGCGGCGCGCGATGTCGGTGATCACTTCCTCGTGCGTCGGGCCGTACACGAACGGACGGTCATGCCTGTCCTGCACGCGCAGCAGTTCGGGGCCGTATTGCTCCCAGCGGCCGGATTCCTGCCACAACTCGGCTGGCTGGATCGTGGGCATCAGCACCTCGAGCGCGCCGGCGCGGTCCATTTCCTCGCGGATGATGTGTTCGACCTTGCGCAGCACCCTGAGGCCCATCGGCAGCCAGCTGTACAGCCCGCCCGCGAGCCGGCGAATGAGGCTCGCGCGCAGCATCAGCTGGTGGCTCACCACCTCGGCGTCGGCGGGCACATCGCGCAGGGTATTGACGGGATTATTCGAGAGTCGCATGTAGCGTCCGGTCGTCGGGAAAAGCGCCGGTATGGTACCAGAGCGCATCTGCTGACTCGGACCGGGCGCTCGGAGCCCCATGGCGACGCGTGTGCGATCCGGCGCGGCTGCCTATATCATGGAGACCGCTAACACCCGCCAGGTGGCGCCTCCATGACGACCGAATCCCACGCGACGGACGCTGAGCGACCGCGTCCGCGCAATCGCGGCATCTATCTGCTG
>Ga0114939_10001888_pt1 | contig 16153 bp, 15 predicted proteins | sample AshMeaCrysSpring_FD_87196 | JGI IMG/M metagenome (GOLD analysis project Ga0114939, IMG submission 87196) | Groundwater microbial communities from Big Spring, Nevada to study Microbial Dark Matter (Phase II) - Ash Meadows Crystal Spring | ecosystem: Environmental > Aquatic > Deep subsurface >... | reverse complement strand
TGGGGGTCGTTCCATTCAGCGGCGCCCGGCCGCCCGAAGCCGCTGACCGCCCCCTCGGGGGGCAGCGAGCGAGAGCGAGCGTGGGGGGAGCGTCACTTCAGTCGCGCGCGGCGAGCAGCGCCGCCAGCTTCGGCAGCGCGGCGCAGGCGTTGCGGCGGTTGGCCGCCGCCACCTCCGCGAGTGGCAGGCCGCGCAGCCGCGCCATCACCTGCGCCATCGCCGGCAGGTCGCCCGGCTCGTTGCGCAGCGACGCCCCTTCCTTGCGCCGCCACTGCGGCGGAATGTCGGGCGCGTCGGTCTCCAGCACCCACGCATCCTCCGGCAGCGTCGCCGCCAGTTGCCGGATCCGCAGCGAGCCGTCGTAGGTCATCGCGCCGCCGTAGCCCAGCCGCAGGCCGCGCGCGACCATGCGCAGCGCCTGGTCCTCGCTGCCGTTGAAGGCATGCGCGATGCCGCCGATGACCTCGTGCCGGTTCAGGTACTTGAGCAGGCCGTCGGCCGAGCGGCGCACATGCAGGATCACCGGCAGGCGGAATTCGCGGGCGAGCTTCAGCTGCTGCGCGTAGAACCACTCCTGCCGCTCGCGGTCCAGCCCCTCGACGTAGTAATCGAGCCCGATCTCGCCGACCGCCACCAGGCTCGGGTCGTCGCGCCCGGCGGCGAGCGCCTCGCGCAGCCGGTCGATGTCGTCCTCGGCCGCCTGCGGCGTGTACAGCGGATGGATGCCGAGCGCATAGGCACAGCCGTGCCGATGCGCCAGTTGCGTCACGGCACCGAACGCGGCGACCTCGACGGCCGGGATCACCATCATCGACACGCCGCCGGCGCGGGCGCGGGCCAGCACCGCGTCGCGGTCGTCGTCGAAGGCTTCGGCATCGAGATGGCAGTGGGTGTCGATCCACATGGCGGCTCCTCCCGTGGCCAGTGTAAGGAAGGCGCCGCGGCTGCCTACAATCGGCGCATGCCGAGGAAGTTCTTCAAGCGCTACGTGCCCAGCGTCGAGAAGGTGCGCCAGGTGCGCGCGCTTCACCTCTTCGGCGATGCGCTGTTCCATCCGGCGCTGTGGCACCTGAACCGGCGCTCGGCCGCCGGCGGCGTCGCGGTGGGCATGTTCTGCGGGCTGATCCCCGGGCCGCTGCAGATGCTCGGCGCCGGCATCGCCGCGGTGCTCTTCCGCGTCAACCTCCCCACCGCGCTGCTGACCACGCTGTACACGAATCCGATCACCATCGTGCCGCTGTACCTGGTCGCCTACCAGATCGGCAGCCTCGTGATCGGCGCCGCCGGGGCACAACCGCCGGCGCCACCGCCGGACTGGGTATTCGCCGATCCGATCGGCTCGCTCAGGTCGCTCGGCGACTGGACCGTCGGTCTCGGCGCGCCGCTGGCCCTCGGCGTGTTCCTGCTCGCCAGCCTGCTCGCCGCCGCCGGCTACGTGATCGTCCGCGTGCTGTGGAACATCCACCTGCGCCGGGCCTGGATCGCGAGGCGCCGGCGGCGACGCGCGGCATGAGCCGGGCCCACGCCGGCTGGCGGATCGCCGCGCCCTTTCTCCTGGCCGCGGCGCTCGCCTACATCCTCGATCTCGGCGCGCTGCATCTCGGCGCCGCGCTCGGCGTCGCCGCGTTCGCCGCGCTTCTGCTGGCGCGGCGCCCGGTGTCGGTCAGGCTCGGCGCGCTGGCGCTGGCCGGCGCCTTTGCGCTGGGACTGTCGGCGGCGCTGTTCTCGGCGCTGCTCGGACAGTCGGTGCGCGAGATGGCGGCGAGCTGCAGCAATGCGGTCGGCGTGCTGCTCGCCATCGGCGCGCTGCTGCTGGCCGTTCTGGGCGCGCTGTGCGTGCTCTGGAGCGCGGTGACGATGCGCCGCGAGTGAGGGCAACTGCGGCGCTTGCGCGCCGAGCGGCGTTGAACGATGCTGCGCGTCGCGGCCCGCGACCGGGCAGGGCCGGATCGCACGGACCCACGACGTTGGTTGAGCCGGAGCGCAAGCCGATCGAGCCACGACCGTCGCGACCGCTGCGGTGGCTGCAGGCGCGCGCGGCCGACCTGGAACATGTCGGCTCGGAGGAGCGTTTTCCGTGGCGCGTGGCGCTCTTGCTGCCGGCGCTGATGATCGTGGTCGAGTCGTGCACGCCAGCCACCTACCTGCGGTTCGAGGACGTGGCGCTGCAGATCGCCGCGCCGCTGATCCCGCAGGGCTCGGCGGAAGGATCGCGCACCGCGCCCAGCCCGCCGAAGGAGCGGCCGACGGTGCTGCTGATCGACGACGAGGCCTTCGAGGGCCGCTTCCGGGAACGCTCGCCGCTGGACCGCAAGGAACTCGCCGGTCTGTTCGAGGAGCTGCGCGGCGGGAAACCGAAGCTGCTCGTCGTCGACCTCGATCTGTCGCCCGGCCCGGCGCTGGCGAGCGAGGAAGCCGAGGCGCAGGGCGTGCTGGACGAGGCTCTGGTGTCGTTTGCCCGCGAGCGGCCGCTGCTGCTGGCGGTCCCGTTGCCCGTACGTTCCCACGACCTGGCACTGCAGCGGCTGCGCTGGATGGACAAGCTGTGCCGCGCCGGCGTGCATTTCGCGCACACGACGCTGTTTCACTCGGGCGCCTACGTGCTGCGCTACGACCCGACCCTGCCGTCGCTCGGCCCGCTGGCGGCGCGTCTGGCCGATGTGCGCCTGGGCGAGCCGGCGCCGCTGGAGGAACCGGCACCGTGCGTCCTCGTCGCGGCGGATGTCCGTGACATCGAACGCGCCGAGGCGACGGGCGCCGCAGCCTCGGGCTCACGGACCATCGGCGCGGCGTACTTCCTGCAGGCGCCGGCGTCGGTCGCCTACTTCGTCGACGACGACTCGGCGCGCCGGCTGGCGCCGATCAACTTCGGCTACGAAAGGTTCGTCCGGCGCTGCTTTCTGTCCCCGTCGGCTTCGAACGACGATTGCCCGCAATTCAATGCGCAGGAGATCGACAACCAGGTCGTCTTCCTCGGCGGCGCCTGGGGCGACGGCGACCTGCACCTGACGCCGCTGGGCCACCGCGAGGGCGTGATGCTGCATGCCGCCGCGTTCCACACCGAGCAGGTGCCGGTCAGCAAGCGCTATCGGTCCGTGGCGGTCGCCGCCGAAGTGGCGCTGGGGCTGATCGTCGCCTTCCTGATGAGCAAGCTCTGGCGCCGCTACTTCGGCGCCCTCTATGCCCATCCACAGACGCTGGCGCGGATCGGCTCACGCTACTTTTGCGCCGTGCTGGGCGGTGGACTGGCGCTGGCCACGGTAGCGGTCATCGCGCAAAGCAGCGCCTGGCTGATGCAGCACGGCATCTGGCTCGACCCCCTGCCGCTGCTCGCCGTGCTGTTGCTCAAGACGCTGTTCAGCGCGCGCAAGATGGAACTGAAGGCGCTGCACAACGCGCCTCTGCACGAGGCCCCGGCCACCGTGGAGCCAAAGTGGTACGACCTCGGGGCGCGCGCCGTGGACGCCGTGTTCCGCATCGCCGACAACCGACTGCAGTCGCTGGCCCTGGTCGTCGGCGCCTTGCCGCCGGTGCGACGGCACTGGCGCACGATCCGCCGGCTGTGGAAGAAGCTGCTGTGGGTGGCAAGCCTGTTCATGCTCGGATGGGCCTTGTTCATACTGTCTTCCGATTGAAGGAGGCGTCGATGCGGATATCGTGGCGGTCGCTCGTTTTCCTGCTGGCGGCGTTGGCGCCGGCCGCCGCGGCGGCCGCCGAGCCCTGCATGGTGCTGGCGTCGATGAAAGGGTCGTTCAAGGCCGACGGCGAGACGCACCGGGGCAAGCGGCTCGTTCAGGACTGCCAGTCGGTGGCCGCCGTCGACGAGGAACTGTCGGTCTGCTTCGTCACGAAGCAGCGCGAGCGCTCCTGCCCGAAACTGAAGCCCGGGCAGCAGTTCAAGGAAATCGCGCGCGACGCGGCGCCCGCGGCGCGCCTTCCGGCGTCGATGCGCAAGATCGCTGATCTCGTCACCGGCACCCAGGCCGTGGTCGGCGTCTCTGGCGTCAAGCGCGCGCACGACGGCGAGCGCTGGCCGGGCTTTCCGTATGGCTCGGTGCGCCTCGACGGCGGCGGCGTGCGTGTGGCGCCTGCCGGCGCGGCACGTGTCGACTCGTTCTCGCTCGAAGGCGAAGGCAGCGCACGCGCCGCGCCGTTGCAGCTGCGCGACCAGCCGGTGCCATTCGAGATTCCCGCCACCGCGCTGGCGCCCGGCGCCTCGTACAGGTGGCAGGCACAGGTGGGCGCGCAGCGGGCCACCGGTGGCTTCACCGTGCTGACGGCCGAGTTCGCCGCCGACGTGGCCAGGCGGGTGCTTGCGATCCAGGCCAACGACCAGCTTGCGGCCGACGCGAAGCTTTTCATGCTGGCCGAGGTCTACGAGGACTTCGGCCTGATCGGCGAGCGCGATGCCGCGCTGGCGCAGTTGCGATAGGCGGCGGCGATGCGAACGGCGTTGCGCGGGGCACTGCCATTGCTTGCTGCAGCTGCGGTCGCGAGTGCGCCCGCCTCGGGGCAGTCGTTCGGCAACCTGCTCAAGGGCCTGGGCCAGCAGATCGCGCCTCCCGGCCTTGACACCTCGGCCACCACCGCGCACGCGAAGGATAAGCGCTGCGACGCGCTGTTCGAGGTCGAGGACGTGACCGGCAACGCGGCCACGCTGGTGCCGGCGATCACGGCCACCGCGGTGAATCTCGACACCCGCGACGTGCAGGTGGTGCTCAAGGACGCGCGGCTGCGCAACGGCATCCGCAACCAGCTCTGGGTCCCGGCGGAGGCGGAAACGCGGCTGGCCCGCTCGGCGCACGCCGAGCTGGTCGCGAAGCAGCAGATCGTCGAGGACGACGACCTGAACCAGATGGACCGGCTGAGCCTGGCCAAGCTGCGCACCGTGCTCGACGAACTGGTGGCGCAGTTGCCGGCCGACCAGCCGTACACGTTCGAGCTGTACCTGACCAACGAAGACGAGGCCAACGCGCGGGCGCTGCCCGGCGGGCTGATCTACGTCAGCAAGGCGGCCGCGCGAGGCTCCAACGAGCTGCTGACCGTGCTGCTCGCGCACGAAGTGGCGCACGTGACCAAGCGGCACCAGTCGCGCTGGCTGCAGGGCCGGCTGGTGGATTCGGTGACCAGCATCGACCAGCTGGTCAATCTCGTGCGCGGCAACGCCGAGGCGATCAATGCGGCCATGGCCCAAGCCGGCGGGCTGAACGCGCGCTTCGCGCGCTTTTCCGCCGACCAGGAACTCGAGGCCGACGCCTGCGCGGTACGCCTCGGCGCGGCCAAGGCGGGCTTCGACGTGCGCGGCGGCGTCGACGCCTTCCTCGGCATGATCGAGAAGGAAGGCGGCGGCAGGAAGGCGCGCGCGCCGGTCGCGAACCAGGCGAAGTTCAGCTTCGACGCCGCCCATCCGTCCTACGACGAGCGGGCACAGACGATGCACGGGCTGATCGGCCACTGGCGCAAGGCGCCGGCGAATCCGGCCGCGAGCGCAAAGGGCGAAGCCGCGCCGGCGAAGAAGGAGGACTCCGGGCTCGGTTCGCTGCTCGAGGGCGCGAGGAAAGCGCTCGGACGTTGACCGCGAGCGCTAGGCTTCGCTACGCCAAGCCGAGCCTGCCGTCCACCAGCCGCAGCACCCGATCGCACTTGCCCGCAAGTTCCGGGTCGTGGGTCACGATCACGATCGCCGTGCCTCGGCTGCGGGCGAGCGCGACGAAGACGTCGAACACGCTGCGCGCGGTGTCGCGGTCGAGGTTGCCGGTGGGCTCGTCGGCCAGCACGCAGTCGGGACGGGTGACGATGGCGCGGGCGATGGCGGTGCGCTGGCGCTCGCCGCCGGACAGTTCCGCCGGGTGATGCTCCAGCCGCGCCGCAAGGCCCACGGCGCCCAGCGCCTCGGCCGCCTGCGCGCGTGCCTGCGCCAGCGGCAGGCGGCGGATCGCCAGCGGCATCGCCACGTTGTCGAGCGCGGTGAATTCCGGCAGCAGGTGGTGGAACTGGTAGACGAAACCGAGCGCGCGGTTGCGCAGTTCGCCGCGCTGCTCTTCGCCGAGCCGGGCGAAGTCGCGGCCGGCCACCTCGACGGCGCCGGCGTCGAGGTCGTCGAGTCCGCCCAGGCAGTGCAGCAGCGTGCTCTTGCCGGAGCCGGAGGCGCCGACCACGGCGACGACCTCGCCCTTCGACAGGTCGAGGTCGGCGCCCTTGAGCACCTCGACCGCCAGCCCGCCCTCGCGGTAGGCCTTGAACACCCCGCGGGCGGCGATCACGCTAGTCATAGCGCAGCGCCTCGGCCGGCCGGGTGCGCGAGGCGCGCCAGCTCGGATACAGCGTGGCCACCAGCGACAGCACCAGCGAGATCACGGTGATCGGCACGATGTCCGCCGCGCGCGGGTCCGACGGCAGGCTGCTGATGAAGTAGACCTCGCGCGGCAGGAACTGCACGTTCATGAGCCGCTCGATCGCCGGCACGATCACGTCGAGGTTCGTCGCCAGCAGCAGCCCGCCGCCGACGCCGATCAGCGTGCCGAACACGCCGATCAGCGCGCCCTGCACGATGAACACCGCCATCACGCTGCGCGGGCTGGCGCCGAGCGTGCGCAGGATGGCGATGTCGGCCTGCTTCTCGGTGACCGTCATCACCAGCGTCGAGACGAGGTTGAACGCCGCCACCGCGACGATCAGCGTCAGGATGATGAACATCATCCGCTTCTCGGCGCGCACCGCCGCGAAGTACGTGGGGTTCTGCCGCGACCAGTCGCGCACCAGCAGGCCGGGCGGCAGCCGCGCAGCAAGCTCGCCGGCGACCTGCGGCGCGCGCTCGGCGTCGGCCAGCCGCAGCCGCACGCCGCTCGGGCCTTCGGCGCGATACAGGCGCTGCGCGTCGCCGAGGTGGATCATGGCCAGCGTGCTGTCGAACTCGTAGTGCCCGGAGGCGAAGGTGCCGGCCACCGTGAACTGGCGCAGCCGCGGCACCACGCCGGCCGGCGTAACGTTGCCCTGCGGCGAGATCAGCGTGACCCTGTCGCCGACGCCCACCCGCAGCGCGCGGGCCAGATCGATGCCGAGGATCACGTTGAAGGCACCGTCGGCCAGGGCGCTGATGTCGCCGCCCGTGGTCCTGCGCGCGATGTCGGACACCGCCGGCTCCAGCGCCGGATCGACGCCGCGCACCAGCGCCCCGCGCACGATGTCGCCCTGCGCGAACATGCCCTGCGCGTTGACGAACGGCGCCGCGGCGCGCACTTCCGGATGCTGCCTCGCCTGCGCCATCACCGCCTGCGGGTCGGCCACATGGCCGCCGACACTGGCGATCTCGACATGCGACACCGCCGCCAGCATCCGCTCGCGCACTTCCTTGACGAAGCCGTTCATCACCGACAGCACGACGATCAGCGCCGCCACGCCGAGCGCGATGCCGGCCATCGACACCGCGGAGATGAACGAGATGAAGCCGTTGCGCCGCCGCGCGCGACGGCCGGCCCGCGTGTAGCGCAGGCCGATGCGGATCTCGTAGGGAAGATTCAAGGGGCAGGCAAAGGCGGTGGCGAAGGCATTCTATCGAAGGGCCCTCGGAGCCCGACCGTAGAATCGGTCGATGCGTTGTACGGTCGTGTTGCCCGGAGCCCTGCTGCCCGCGCCGGTCGCCCCCCTCGTGCTCGACGCCGCGTCCACGCCGTGGCTGGCGCGCGTGCTGCCGAAGGCGCAGGCCGGGCCGGCACAAGCGATCGACACGGCGGACGCGCCGCACCTCGACTGGCTGTACCGGCGGTTCGGCGGACGCGGCGAGCCGGTCACCGCGCCGTACGCGCTGCGCGCACTCGATGCCGATGCCGACACCGGCGCGCAGTGCTGGCATGTCGACCCGGTGCACCTCGCCCTCACCCGCGACCGCCTGCGGGTGACGCCGCTGGACGAGGCCGCGCTCACGGCCGAGGAGGAAGCGATCCTCGCCTCGCACCTGCAGGCGGCGTTGCAGGAGTTCGCGGCCGACGCAGCGCCGCGCCTGCACCGGCATCAGGGTCGCTGGCTGCTTTCACTGGCCCGACCGTGGTCGCTGCGGGCGACCTCGCTCGATGGCGCGGTCGCGCAGTCGGCGCACGAGCATTGGCCTGAGGGCGCGGACGCCCAGGCATGGCGCCGGCTGCTGACCGACGTGCAGATGCGCTGGTACACCGAGCCCGTGAACGAGGCGCGCGAAGCGCGCGGCCAGCCGCCGGTCAACGCGCTGTGGCTGCACGGCGGCGGCGCCTGGTCGGCGCTGCCGGCGCGGCCGTTCGCCGCGGTGGCGTCGCACGATCCGGTGCTGCGCGGCTGGGCGCTCGCCTCCGGCGTGTCCGCCGAATCGCTGCACGGCGAAGGCGAACTGCCGGCGCCGCGCGGCGACCTGCTGTCGATCCGGCACGGGCTGCAGGCGCCGGCGCGGTTCGAAGCCTGGGGCCAGTGGCGGGAGCGCCTTGCCGCGATCGACGCGCAGCTGCGCGACCTGCACGCGCGCAGCTTTGACGCCGGCTACGACGAGCTCGCCCTGCTGCTTGCCGGCCGCCGGCAGGTGCGAACGATCCGCCTGCGCCGGCGCGACGGCCTGCGCTTCTGGCGCAGGACACCGGCCGCGGCGCTGCTGGCCGAGGCGATCGACGCATGACCGCGCAACTGGTGCCGCGGCCCTTCGACGCCACGGTCGCCCGCCGGCTGGCCGACGCCGGCATCGCACGGCCGCTGGCGCGCGCGCTCGCCGCGCGTGGCATCACGAGCCCGCGCGAGCTGGAGCTGGCCGTGCCCGAGCTGATCGCGCCGGCGAAACTGTCGCACGTCGACGCGGCGGCGAGGCTGCTCGCCGACCGCATCGACGCCGGCGCGCAGCTGACCATCGTCGCCGACTACGACTGCGACGGCGCCACCGCCTGCGCCGTCGGGCTGCGCGGCCTGCGCGCGATGGGCGCGCGCGCCGGCTACCTGGTGCCCAACCGCTTCGACTACGGCTACGGCCTGACGCCGGAGATCGTCGATCTGGCCGCCGCCCGCTCGCCGCGCCGGCCGGACCTGCTGATCACGGTGGACAACGGCATCGCCAGCGTGGCCGGCGTGGCGCGCGCGCGCGATCTGGGCATCGAGGTGCTGGTCACCGACCACCACCTGCCCGGCGAGCGGCTGCCGGCGGCGGCGGTGATCGTCAACCCCAACCAGCGCGGCTGCGGCTTCCCGAGCAAGCACCTCGCCGGCGTCGGCGTGATGTTCTACGTGCTGCTGGCGCTGCGCGCCGAACTGCGCGCGCGCGGGCGCTTCAGCGAATCCACGCAGCCCAGGCTCAACGCCCTGCTCGACCTGGTCGCCCTCGGCACGGTGGCCGACGTGGTGCCGCTGGACCGCAACAACCGGATCCTGGTGGCCGCCGGGCTGCAGCGGATCCGCAACGGCCAGGCGGCCCCCGGCATCGCCGCGCTGTTCCAGGTCGCCGGGCGCAGCGTGCGCACGGCGCGCGCCGCCGACCTCGGCTTCGCGGTCGGCCCGCGAATCAACGCCGCGGGACGGCTCACCGACATGACGGTGGGCATCGAATGCCTGCTCGCCGACGACCCGGCGCGCGCGCTCGATCTGGCCCGCCAGCTCGACGAACTGAACCGCGAGCGACGCGCGATCGAGGCCGAGATGCAGTTCGACGCGCTGGCCGGTCTCGACGAAGCCGGGCTCGGCGACCGGCGCACGATCACGCTGTTCAACGAGGGTTGGCACCAGGGCGTGGTCGGGCTCGTCGCCTCGCGGGTGAAGGAGCGGCATCACCGGCCGACCATCGCCTTCGCCCGTGCCGACGAGCGGAACCTGCGCGGCTCCGGCCGTTCGATCGACGGCGTGCACCTGCGCGACGTGCTGGACCTGGTGACCAAGGCGGCCCCGGAGCTGATCGAGAAGTTCGGCGGTCACGCGATGGCCGCCGGGCTGACGCTGGCGGCCGAGCGCTACGAGGGCTTCACGCAGGCCTTCGAGGCGGCCACCCGCGCCAGTTGCGCCGACGAGCTTTTCGCCCGGCGCATCGCCACCGACGGCCCGCTCGCGCCGGCGGAAATCGGCTTGCCGCTGGTCGAGGCGATCGACCGCCAGATCTGGGGCCAGGGCTTCCTGCCGCCGCTGTTCGACAACGAGTTCGCCGTCGTCGAGCAGCGGCTGGTCAAGGAGGCGCACCTGAAGCTGGCGCTCGAACTGGACGGCCGGCGCTTCGACGCGATCTGGTTCCGCCGCACGCAGCCGCTGCCGACGCGCGTGCGTCTCGCCTACCGGCCGGTCGCCGACGAGTACCAGGGCCAGCGCCGCGTCACGCTGCACGTCGAGCACGCGGCCACCTGAATCGGCGACACCGCTAAGATCGCGCCCTTCTTTGCTGCAACCAGTGCGGAGGACTCCGATGAAGGCCCTGCTACGCAACTTCGGCTGCGCCCTGGCGCTGGCCGTGTTCACGGTCACCGCCGCGGCCCAGGAAAAGGCACCGGCGCAGCCGACCTCGGCCGAGCTGCTGGCGAAGATCCAGACCGACAAGCGCGGCCTCGTGGCCAGGTTCATGGACCTGACGCCCGAGGAGGCGAAGAAGTTCTGGCCGCTGTACGAGGCGTTCGAGCGCGAACTGGCCGTGCCGCGCAACGCGGCCACCCGCGCCATGCTCGACTACGTCGGCGCCGGGCACGCGGTGACCGACGCCAACGCCCGGCGCCTGGCCGAGCAGCTGCTGGCCGCCACGCGCGAGGAAGCGAGGCTGCAGGAGAAGCACTTCCGTCAGGCGCTCAAGGTGCTGCCCGGGCGCAAGGCCGCGCGCTACATGCAGGTCGAGCGCAAGATCCAGAGCGTGCTCGCCTACGAGGCGGCCCGCGCCATCCCGCTGGTCGAGTGATCGCCATGAGGACGCCGGCCGCGGCCCGGCGGCCGGGCGCGGCGCGGCTGTGTATATTGAACGCATCCGCGCTTCGCGCCGAGCATCGATGCCGCAACTTGACGCCCACGACGCCGCGTTCCTGTACTCGGACACCACGCATTCGAACGCCAACGTCTCGCTGATCCACATCTACGACCAGTCGACGGCGCCCGGCGGCAAGGTCCGCTTCAAGACCATCCTCGCCCACATCGAGAGCCGGCTGCACCGCTCGCCGGTGTTCCGGCGCAAGCTGCAGCGGGTGCCCCTCGAACTGGACTTCCCGTACTGGATCGACGATCCGAACTTCGACCTCGAATACCACGTCCGCCACATCGCGCTGCCCAAGCCGGGCGACTGGCGGCAGTTCTGCATCCAGGCATCGCGGATCCACGCCCGCCCGCTCGACCTGAACCGGCCGCTGTGGGAGATCTACGTGATCGAGGGGCTGGACAGCTTCCTCGACCTGCCCGAGGGCAGCTTTGCGCTGCTGACCAAGGTCCACCACGCGGCGATCGACGTCGAGCACGGCGCGGAGATCGCGATGCTGCTGCACGACGCGGTCGCCGGGCCGCTGCCGGCCGAGCCACCGGTGCCCTGGTTCCCAGCCGACGGTCCGGGGAAGATCGCGATGATCTGCCGCGGCGTCGTCAACACGGTCACCTCGCCGTTGCGGCTGGCCGGTCCGCTGGGCCGCGCGCTGCGCCGGGTGGCGCCGGCGGCGCTGTCGCTGGCCGGCGACATGATCCGTCACCCCGACCGGTTGCCGGTGACTCGCTTCAATTCCGCCGTCTCGCCGCACCGCGTGTTCGAGACGCGGCGCTTCACGCTGGAGGAGTTCAAGTCGATCCGCCGGCTCGTCGACGGCGCCACCGTCAACGACGCGGTGCTCGCCGTCTGCGGCGGCGCGCTGCGCCGCTACCTGCAGGCCCAGGCCGAACTGCCGGCAAGCGAGCTGCTGGCCATCGCGCCGATCTACATCCGCGACGCCGATGCCGAGCCGGGCTCGCCACCGGAGGTCTCGTGGCTGCATGTGGGGCTGGGCACCGACATCGAGGATCCGGTGCGGCGCCTGCGCCATGTGCGCCGGCAGACGCGCTCGTCGGACAAGGTCGCGCGCGCCATCGGCGCGCGCGAGCTCACGGACGTCGGCCGGCATGCGCCGGCGGCCACGCTGGCGGTGACGAGCAAGATGCTCGGTCGCGTCACGCTCGGCCTGGGCCGCCATGCGCCGCTGGCCAACTGCACGGTGACCAACGTGCCGGGCCCGTCGGTGCCGCTGTACCTGTGCGGGGCGCGGATGACCTACTTCTCGGCGATCATGCCCATTTACGACGGCATGGGCCTGGTGTTCGCCGTGACGAGCTACGACGGCCGCATCGTGATCTCGCCGACCTCGTGCCGCGAACTGGTGCCCGATCCCGAGGACTTCGCCCAGTGCCTGCGCGACAGCTTCCAGGAATACCTGGCCGCGGCGCGGCGGCCGACGAAGGCGGCCAAGGGCAAGGGCGCGGTCAGGCGGCCGCGGGCTCGCGCGTCAGCAGCCGGTAAAGCCGCCCCGACGCGCCTTGCGGCCTGAAAGGCCGCCACTGGCCCTCGGCCTGCGCGAGGCGATCGGCGATGATCGCCATCACGATCGGGTTGAAACCCATGCCGGTATGGCTTCCGACGACACGGATGTTCTCGTGCATCGCCGGGTCGCCGTCGATGGTCGCCTCCTGAGGCGGCACCACGCCGTCGCCGATCGAATACAGGCAGCTCATCGGCACCGGCGGCCTCTGGTGCTCGCGCAGCTTGCGCGTGCGCGGCGACATCGCATGCGCGCGCGGACCCATCGGGTGCGCGATCAGCTTGTACAGCGCGCGCACCATTGATGCCGACTGGCTGCCGTTCAGGTCGATGGTGAGGGGGCTGCCGAGCGTGATCACGCCGCGGATGCACTCCGGCGCCTGGTGGGCGCTGTGCAGCGCGAACAGCCCGCCGAGGCTCCAGCCGACGATGCTGACCTTGCGCCCGCCCTGGAAGTGCATGTAGCGGATCTTCTGCTCCAGCGCCTGCGCGTGCCGGCGATGGAAACCGAGGTTGCGGCCGAAGCCCCAGGTATGCACGTCGTAGCCGCGCTGCGACAGAAACAGCTTCAGGGGCAACAGCGTGCCTTCGTTGGCCATGAACCCCGGCAGCAGCATCACCGGGTGGCCGTCGCCGCGCGGTGCCGCCGCCATCAGCGCCGGCAGCGCGTAGGGCAGCGTGGCCGCTTCGAGCAGGGCCCGCCACTCGGTGAGCGAGTAGAGGAAGTGCGGTTCGCCTTCGTGCGGGTGTCGTCTGGCCATCGTCCGATGGCGGCCCATCCCGGAGGATTTCGCGCGACCGCCTGCGCCGTTGTCGTCCCGCCCCGAGCGGGGCCGCGTGCCGATTGTGCCGGTGATCCGGTCCGAACAGCACGCCGGATAGGGGCATCATTGCACAGGTGCGACATTCCGCCCGCGCCTTCCGGCAGGCGCTGGGGCTCGGCGGGCGGGCGCGGCGCGATACCCCGGGGAGGAAGGACGACGTATGAGGGCCTTAAGCGGACTGGACGGCGCGTTCCTGCACCTGGAAACGCCGCAGACGCCGATGAACGTGGCGTCACTGCACCTGTTCGACCTGCCGCCCGGCTACGCCGGCAGCTTCCACGAGCGGGTCAAGCGCCAGCTGGCGCAGCGGCTGCACCTGGCGCCCATCTTCCAGCAGAAGCTGGCGCCGATGCCGCTGCAGTTCGCCAACCCGGCATGGATCGCCGACGACGACGTCGACCTCGACTATCACGTGCAGCGGATCGCACTGCCTGCGCCGGGCACGCAGGCGCAGCTCGAGGCGTGCGCGGCGCAGCTGCACTCCGAGCTGCTCGACCGCAGCCGTCCGCTGTGGCGCCTGTACGTGATCGAGGGCCTGCAAAGCGGCCAGGCCGCCTACTACATCAAGATCCATCACGCGGTGCTCGACGGCCAGGCCGGCGTGCTGCTGGCCAACGCGCTGTTCGACCTCACGCCGGCGGCGCAGCCGGTGCCGAAACCCGCCGGACGGCGCCGCGGCGAGCATCCCGGGCCGCTGGAACTGGCGGCCGCCGCACTCAAGCACGATGCCGGGCAGTACATCAAGTTCGTACGCCACCTGCCCGACGTGGTGCGCACGCTGGCCGGGCTCGTCTCCGGGGCCCGCGGCGGCGCGATGCGCGGCCTCGGCACGAACTTCGCGTTCGGCCCGAAGACCCCGCTGAACGTCGCCATCGGCGGCGAGCGGCGCTTTGCCGCGCTTTCGGTGCCGCTTAAGGCGCTCAAGTCGATCGCCGCGGCGCACGCGGCCACGCTCAATGACGTCGTGCTGGCCCTGTGCAGCGGCGCGCTGCGGCGCTACCTCGCCCACCACGGCGGCATCCCGAAGAAGCCGCTGATCGCGGCGATGCCGATTTCGCTGCGCGCGCCCGGCGACACCGAGTTCACGACCCAGGCCACGATGAGCCTGGTGAATCTGCACACGCACGTGGCCGACCCGCTGCGCCGGCTGCAGGCGATCCGCGACGCGGCCGGCGCGGTCAAGGAACTGGCCCGCCGCACGGGCGGCGTCATGCCCACCGATTTCCCGTCGATCGCCGTGCCGTGGGTGCTGCACGGACTGGCATCGCTGTACGGCCGCTCCGGCATCGCCGACACGATCCCGCCGATCGCCAACGTCACCATCTCCAACGTGCCCGGCCCGCGGGTGCCGCTGTACGCGGCCGGGGCGAGGATGGCCACCTACTGGCCGGTGTCGATCCCAGAGCACGGCGTCGGCCTGAACATCACGGTGATGAGCTACGCCGGGGCGATGGGCTTTGGCTTCACCGCCGCGGCCAACGCCGTGCCCGACGCAGGCCCGCTCGCCACGGCCGTCGCCGCCGCGCTCGACGAGCTGCTCGCCAGGACCGCGCAGGCCGCGGCGAAGCCGAAGCGTCGATCCGCTTCGGCCGGCAGGACAGCGCGCCCCGCAGGCAAGGCGGCGAAGCGCACCACCGCCGGCACGGCGCGCACCCAGGTCAGCCGCGCGCCGGCGCGCGGGCGTTGAAGCACGCGCGCCCCCCGGGCGCGCTCGACTGCGTCCCTATAATTTCTGTTTCCCGCGAATGCGAGCGCTCCATGGAAGCCGAAAGACTGAACCAGCTGTCCGCCACTCTCGCCGACCTCGACGCCCGGTTGGCCGACCTGCGGAGGTATCTTTGACGTCGATGCCAAGGAGCGCCGGCTGACCGAGGTCAACCGGGCGCTCGAAGACCCCGGCATCTGGAACGACCCCAAGCGGGCGCAGGAACTCGGCAGGGAAAAGAAGGTTCTCGACGACGTCGTCGGCCGGCTGCAGCGCATCGGCTCGGGGCTCGCCGACGCGCGCGAGCTGTTCGACATCGCCCGCGCCGACGATGACGACGCGACGCTGGTGGCGATCGACGGCGATGTCGGCAAGCTGGGCAAGGACGTGGCCGAGCTGGAGTTCCAGCGGATGTTCAACAATCCGCTCGACCCCAACAACTGCTTCATCGAGATCCAGGCAGGCGCCGGCGGCACCGAGGCGCAGGACTGGTGCGCCATGCTCGAGCGCATGTACCTGCGCTACGCCGAGCGCAAGGACTTCAAGCCGGAGCTGCTCGAGGAAACCGAGGGCGAGGTGGCGGGCCTTAAGAGCGCGACCATCAAGGTCAGCGGCCCCTATGCCTTCGGCACGCTGCGCACCGAGACCGGCGTGCACCGGCTAGTGCGCAAGTCGCCGTTTGACGCCAACGCGCGCCGGCACACCTCGTTCGCCAGCGTCTTCGTCTACCCCGAGGTCGACGAGTCGATCGAGGTCGAGATCAACCCGGCCGACCTGCGCGTCGACGTGTACCGCGCCAGCGGCGCCGGAGGCCAGCACGTCAACAAGACCGAGAGCGCGGTGCGCATCACCCACCTGCCGACCAACATCGTCGTGCAGAGCCAGAACGACCGCAGCCAGCACCGCAACCGCGCCGAGGCGATGGCGATGCTCAAGTCGAAGCTGTTCGAGCTGGAGATGCGCAAGCGGATGGCCGAGCAGGCCAAGCTCGAGGACAGCAAGACCGACATCGGCTGGGGCCACCAGATCCGCAGCTACGTGCTCGACCAGTCGCGCATCAAGGACCTGCGCACCAACGTGGAGATCGGCAACACGCAGGCCGTGCTCGACGGCGACCTCGATCCGTTCATCGAGGCGAGCCTGAAGCAGGGCGTGTGATGCAGG
>Ga0114939_10001887_pt1 | contig 16160 bp, 14 predicted proteins | sample AshMeaCrysSpring_FD_87196 | JGI IMG/M metagenome (GOLD analysis project Ga0114939, IMG submission 87196) | Groundwater microbial communities from Big Spring, Nevada to study Microbial Dark Matter (Phase II) - Ash Meadows Crystal Spring | ecosystem: Environmental > Aquatic > Deep subsurface >... | reverse complement strand
GCAGTACCCGCTGGCCCTGCTAGCGACCCGCCCGCCGACGCAGTGCCTCCACGCACCGCCCCGCCGTCCGGCCGTCCCAGAGCGCGGGACACCGCCCGGTCGGCCAGCGTCCGCCCAGCACGGACTGGATCCGCTGGTGGAGGTCGCCGGGCTGCACCAGCCGGTTCGAGCCCTCGGTGACGGTGATCGGCCGCTCCGTGTTCTCGCGCAGCGTGAGGCACGGGATGCCGAGGTAGGTGCTCTCTTCCTGCACGCCGCCCGAGTCGGTGATCACCGCCTTCGCCGTGCGTACCAGGTTCATGAACTGGATGTACCCCAGCGGCTCGGTGAGCCGGAGCCGCGGGTGGTCGAGCCGTCCGAGCAGGTCGTACTCCGTGAGCTTGCGACGCGTGCGCGGGTGCACGGCGAACACCAGCGGCAGCTCACGGGCGACGTCGAGCAGCTGTCCCACCAGCGGCTCGAGCGCCCCGCGGCGGTCGACATTGGACGGCCGGTGCAGGGTGACCACCGCATAGCCTCCAGGCTCGAGACCCATCGCGGCGCGCGTGCCGTCCGCCTCGATCGCATGCCGCATCATCTGGAAGGAGTCGATCATGAGGTTGCCGACGCGGTCGATCCGTTCCGCCGGAACGCCCTCGTGGGCGAGGTTCTCGTCCGCATCTGGCGACGGCGTCCACAGCACGTCACAGATCGCGTCCGTAGCGAGGCGGTTGATCTCCTCGGGCATGCGCCGGTCGCCGCTGCGCAGCCCCGCCTCGAGGTGGACCACCGGAATCCAGAGCTTGGTGCCGACCATGGCGCAGGCGGCCGTGGAATTGACGTCGCCCACCACCACGATCCAGTCCGGACGCTCGCGCATCGCGACCTTCTCGTAGGCGATCATCACGCCGCCGGTCTGCTCGGCGTGCGAACCGCTGCCCACTTCGAGGTGGAAGTGCGGCGCTGGCAGCCCGAGATCGCGGAAGAACGCGTCCGACATGTTCGCGTCGTAGTGCTGGCCGGTGTGCACGATCTGCGGGCGGCACCAGCCCTCGCGCGCAAGCGCGTGATAGAGCGGCGCGATCTTCATGAAGTTCGGGCGCGCGGCGGCGATCAGGTGGACGGTGATCGGTTTCACGCGCGGCAGTCTAGGCGGCCGCCGGGGCCGAAATTGAGGGACGGATCGAGGTTCTGCTCAGTTGCCGGCCCCGGATTCCCGCTTCGGGGCGCCGCGACGGGACTCGAGGCTCGTGACCTTCGATTGCAGGCGCCGCTCGGACTCGCGACGGCACCACACACCATCCAGGATCTCACCTTCCGGTGAATACTCCCGCACGACTGCCCGCAGCAGCTCGCTCGCCGTGCGCACGTCGAACTGGCCCATGGCGATCAGCAGGTCTGCGAGCACCTGCTGCACATGGTCCCAGGGCAGCGAGTGCTCCATGGCACGCATGATCATCGGGTGGCCCGTACCCGATACGTTGCTGCCGATCAGCAGCTCTTCGAAAAGCTTCTCGGCGGGGCGCAGACCCGTGTACCGGATCTCGATGTCGCCATCGGGGTTGCCCTCGTCACGAACCGTAAGACCGGCGAGGTGCACCATGCGCCGCGCAAGATCGGCGATGCGGATCGGCTTGCCCATGTCGAGCACGAACACGTCGCCACCCTCGGCCATGGCGCCCGCCTGCAGCACCAGCTGCGCGGCCTCCGGGATGGTCATGAAGTAGCGGATCACGTCCGGGTGCGTGACGGTGACGGGACCGCCGCGACGGATCTGCTCGCGGAACAGTGGCACCACGGAGCCCGAGGACTCGAGCACGTTGCCGAAACGCACCATGCAGAAGCGGGTGCGGCCGCCGCGCTGCTGCAGACCCTGCAGCACAATCTCGGCGAGACGCTTGGTCGCGCCCATCACGTTGGTGGGGTTCACCGCCTTGTCGGTGGAGACCAGCACGAAGGTCTCGACCCCACACTCCTGCGCGGTCTCGGCCGTGTACCAGGTGCTGATCACGTTGTTGTGGATGCCCTCGACGACGTTTTCCTCGACGATCGGCACGTGCTTGTAGGCGGCCGCGTGGTAGATCGTCTGCACGCCGTAGACCTGGATGATCTCGCGCACCCGGTACTTGTGGTGCGCGTTGCCGAGCAGGCTGGTGAGTTCGAAGCCCAGGTGCTCGCGCTCCTTGATCCCCTGCAGCTCGCGATCGATCTGGTACAGGGCGAGCTCGGACATCTCGAACAGCACGATCCGGCGCGGTCCGAGCCGCGCAATCTGTCGGCACAGCTCCGAGCCGATCGAGCCACCCGCTCCGGTCACCATCACCGACTTGCCGCGGATGCAGGCGTCGAACAGCCGCTCGTCGGGCGGCACGCTGTCGCGCCCGAGCAGGTCGCTCGCATCGACTTCACGGACATCCTCGACGCGCGCCGTGCCAGACACGAGATCGGCGATGTCCGGCACGGTCATGACGCGCACCGGAACAGGCTCGAGCAGGTTCAGGATCTCCTGGCGACGGCGGCGCGACTGCGAGGGCAGCGCGAGCAGCACGACCTGCGCGGACTCCTCCTCGATCAACGTCGCCAGCGACCCCGGCGAATGGACCTCGAGACCAGCAACGACGCTGCCGCGCAGCGACGGATCGTCGTCGAGGAACGCAACCGGGTCGTAGGAACCCGCGCTGCGCAGCGCTGCCACGGCCTGTGCGCCCGCCGAACCCGCGCCATAGACGATGACGCGTTCACCCCCGCTCGAGCGGACGTTCATCAGGTTGCGGATCAGGATGCGGCTGCCGCCGACATACACGAGCGCGAGCGCCCAGTAGATGATCACGGCCTCGACTGGCATTGAGTCGCCGGGGACGAACCACTTGATCAGCCCGAGCATGATCGCCGACCCGGTCACGCCGGCGGTGACGGCGACGATGGCGCGCGCGCCGATGAAGCGCATCACGGCCCGGTACAGGCCGAGCCGGATGAAGATCGGGATGCTGGCGAGCAGCGCCGCGACATAGAGCCACGGCTCGGCCCCGAGCCCCTGCGGCGGCCCGCCTAGCCTGAGCACCAGCGCGGACCACAGCGCCCCGGGAATGAACACCGCATCGGCGGCGAGCATCAGCGCCTTTTTCCGCGATCGCGGCTGGCGTACGAGCTGTTCGATGAAGCGTTCGGTTCCGGTCAACAATGCTGCCTTGCGCAAGGTCCTGCTCCATGGACGGGGCCGCGCGCCACCCCTTGGGCGCCGCCACTCCAGCGCGCATTGTACAGAATGCGGCAGTGCTCCTTCAGCGCAGTATAGGCCCGGTGCAGTCCGGGCTCCTGCCCCCCCCGGACCCGGCCACCGGCGGCTGGCAGCGCGACCGGCCGCGCGTCAGCCGCTGGCAGCAGCCGCCGGCGGCATCGAGGCCTCGTGCATGACTGCGGCGTGTAGTGCAATCACGTGGCGCGCCCGCGGATCCCCTCGGAGATCCGCGCTCCGAGTCTACCCGCAAGAATGACGGCCTTCGTCAAGGAGTCCTCATCAGCATTCACGGCGACTTCGAAGTTACGAGACCTTCACCAAGCGGGCGCCGGCCACGGCCGCTTGTACGAGCCTAACCGCACATATGCTTTGGATTTCGATCGCCGTCCAAGACACCCGACATGCCAAGCCGACGGTAACTGCCCTCCGCTCATCGAACGCGTTCGGGCCCCGCTGCTGGCGGTTGGCACCCTCTTGCTGTCGGCACTCCGAACCACGGCCGAAACGCCCTCGCACCATCCTTTTGGCCGGTCACGGCAATTCCAAGACAGATGGTGCAGGTCTTGCCAGCTGTATTTCTTGACAAAATCCCGCTGCATTATCAGTCGACGTTTCCTCCGATCCGGTCTCCGGCTCCATTGCCCAACAGAGTCACCAGAATCAGCTTGAAATAGTGAGAGATGGACAAGTTCTCTAGCATTTCTGCATCGGTCTCGGCCAAGAGGCTTGGGGTAGACATATCAACACCACGCACCTGTGCCAATCCGGTGACTCCAGGGCGAGCATCGAACACTCTTCTCTTCGCTCGTTCTGCAATCAGTTCTTCCTGATTGAATAGGCAAGGGCGGGGGCCTACAAGGCTCATCTCACCCTTGAGCACGTTCCACAATTGCGGCAACTCGTCGAGCTTGGACCGCCGAAGAAAGCCGCCATACGGAGTCACCGCATCGGCATTTGCCAAGTGCGTTGCGACGGACGCTGTATCGGGTCGCATGGTGCGGAACTTCACCAACACAAACGGCTTCTGGTGCTGTCCTACCCGCTGCTGGCGAAACAACGGCGACCCCGTGAAAATCAATCCGATCAGCCAAAGCAAAGCAAGCAACGGCAAGCCAAAGGCCAAGCCTAGCAAAGAGAAAACGATATCGAATAGGCGTATCAGCACGGCAACCTAACTACTGTTCTCCTCAAGCCATCGTCCACGCCTATCGGTGGCACCCAACTTAACAATTCCCGCGTCTTTGACATGTCCACTTGCAACGAGCCGCAGAGGCGTTGGCAGAAGTCCGGCTTGCCTATAAGTTTGGCACCAACCTCCAATAACGCCACCGGCACCTGCAACAGGTGCGTCGGGCGGCCCATGGCACGGCCCAGTCGGCGCAGCAGGTCAGCGGTGGACAAGTCCTCGCCATCGCTCACCAGAAAAATCTGGTTGGCTGCAGCGGGGTGCTCAAGACACGTCCGAACCAGGTCCACCAAGTTGCCCAGTGCCACGAGGCTACGCCGATTGTGCGTCACGGACCCCAGCGGCAGGGGCACCCCTCTAGCCAGCCATTGCATCATCGTGGCGAAGTTGCCTTTCACGCCAGGCCCATAAACCAAGGGCGGGCGGATGATGACCACCTCCATACCCGTCTGTTCGGCAATTTCACCCAAGCCCTGCTCAGCTTCCGCTTTGGAGGCGCCATATGCATCCCAAGGTGATGGCGTGTCGTCCGCTCGAAATGGATTCCCTGTTTGAGTTGACTCTCCGTTGACCTTCACGGAACTGAGGAAGATGAAACGACGCACACCCGCCATTGCGGACTGCCGCGCCAGGTTCAGCGTGCCGTCAACGTTCACAAGGCGACAGGCCTGTTCTGCTGCAGCAGTGTCGTCGCTCATTGCGTGCACCCTCGCTGCCAAGTGAACCACAGCGTCAACACCTGCAAGTTCTTCGCGCCAATTGCTGGAAGCGTCGACATCCCCGCCAAGGACAACCTCACAGCGAAACGGGAATGTGCACGGCTTTCGAACCGAGGCACGCACTCTGAACTCACGCGACAGCTGATCGCTCAGAGGTTTGCCAATGAACCCATTGGCCCCGGTCACCAACACCGTTCTCATTGGGCCAGGAGGGGGGTTGCTCCGTGATCAGCAAACACCCCATCAAGAAACCGTTTGGCCAACACGGCGTAGTCCCGGTTTTCGACCAACCATTTCTTGCCACGGTTTCCCATGGCTTGGCGGGCATCTGATCCCATGTCCCGGAGTTCCAAAATGGCATCGCGAATGGCCAAGTTGTTCTCGGGCATACAGGTGATGCCTGCACCGCTTTCTGCCACTACGTTGCATGGTGCATCCACCGCATAGATGATCGGCAACGCAGCCAACATGTAGTCATTGACCTTAGTGGGACTCACACCAAAGCGATACAAAGGCTGGCGCTGATACCCGACATATGCAACATCTAGATGTTTCAGGAAGTCAGCCACCTGTCTTCTGGATACCGCCTCTAAAAACGTTACTTGGCATTCCAAATGCAGCCGTTTCACTTGCTCCTGAAGCTCAGGCAAAAACTCTCCGTCGCCAAGAATGATCGCGTGGATTGAGTCGTCCTCACATTTCGCAATCGCCTCAAGGAACGGCCCCAAGACATTCGACAAACCAACCTTACCTGCATAACCGACCAACAGTTTGCCGGATGCCTTGAGTTCTAAAAGCTTCTGTTTATGGGCGTCAGGCAACTCTTCATAAGACTCCGCCGCGCTCAGTTCAATGCCATTGGGTATGTACAGGAATTTGTCTAATGCCATGCCATGGCCGTGCATGTAATCTGCGGCACGAGGCAGCACCGAAACTACCTTGTCAGCGACCCTGTAAGCATAGTCTTCCGACCACTGCATCAAGCGAATGAAGGGGTGCCGGGGACTGGCACCGCCAAGCTCGATTAGTGTCAAGGGCCACAAGTCCCTGACCTCAAACACAAGTCTTGCACCAGATTTCTTTGCAAGCATTCTGGCTGGATGAATGGCAAACGGATGGTGCGAAGAACAAATCACCAAGTCGGCATGCTCGATCGTTGGGAGCACAAACGAGCACCGAACTGTGAAACTGCATATGCTAATCACCCGCCCAACTTTGCTGGCTGGAGAATAGGTCGGTGTTTTTGCCCAGATGTAGCGAATGCCGTCGATATTCTCTTCAGTCACACGGCGATGCACACGCGGCTGTACCTGACGGATGTGCGAGAAAGACGCTGCTACGATGGTCACCGTGTGACCCAATCGTACCCATTCTTTGGCCAAGTGGTAATGCCCATAGACCATGCCGAGCCGTGGCGAGCCCGCAAAGTGGGCAACGAACACAATTTTCATCGAATTTTTCTTAACCGTAACCAACCTTTGGGCGGGACACTGATGAATGCGATTCGGGGAATCTTTGATTTGCCCGACGGGTCTGCAGCAAGGGTCCACATCGCGCGAGTACGGCGATGCAGCAGCAGACACTGACGGGGTTTGAGAAGTACGTCAAGACGACGCGCCGTGCGCTGTTCCTGGCGGAGATGGACCGGGTCGTACGGTGGGCCGGGCTGTGCGCCTTGATCGAGCCGTTCTACCCGAAGGTGAGCCAGGAGGGCGGGCGCCCGCAGCTGCCGTTGGAGCGAATGCTGCGGGTGTATTGCCTGCAGCAGTCGCTCAGGCTGTCGGATCCGACTGTCGAGGAGGCGTTGTGCGACTCGGAGGCGATGCGCGGCTCTGCCGGCATTGATCTCAGTCGTGAGGCGGCGCCGGATGAGACGACGGTCTTCAAGTTGCGTCATTGGCTCGAGCGTCACGAGCCTGGCAAGAAGCAGCTGGCGACGGTCAACGAGCACCTCAAGCGCTCGGGCATCAAGATCAGCAACGGCACGATCGTCGTTGCGACGATCATCAGCGCACCGAGTTCGACCAACAACCGCGCCAAGGCGCCCGTGCGGGCCAAGGTCGAGCACTCGATCGGAGCGGTGAAACACCTATTCGGCTTCCAGAAGGTGCGCTACCGAGGGCTCGCGAAGGACCTGCATCGCCTCGAGGTCACCGACGCGCTCGCGCACTTGTTCATAGCGAGGTGCTAGCTGCTGCGACTGCAGGTGGTCCCGCCCGCCCGCCACACAATCATCTGCGCACGGCGCGACAACGCGGCCGGCAGACTCTGCGATCGGGCGATCGGCTCAAGCCGTTTCTAGTCATCCGCCGTAACCGTCAGTTGAACCGCAGCTTCCCATCGATGTTCGCTCCCCGTGCCCGGCATACCGTTAAGACCGCGCACATCATGGAAAGTCACATTGGCGACGCTGGATCAGAGGGCCTGGAAAATGGGCGTCACGATATCCAATTGTTATAGCGCCGCGCCCAGATCTGGATCGCCAGCGCCGTGAAGATCTCCCGGTGGAAGATGCGCCCGCGGCCGTGGGATTCGACACAGTATGCCCGGTACTTCTGCAGCAGCCGCTCGCGGTCGATTAGACCGCGATCGTAGACCACGCTGTCGGCGCCGAACATCGCGGTGATCGCGGGCCGCAGCTCATCACGCATCCACTCCGCTTCCGGGGTGATGAAGCCCTGCTTGTCCTTGCGCCAGGCGATCTCGGGGGGCAGCAACGGCTCGAGGGCTCTCCGGAACACGTGCTTGGTCCAGCCGGAACGCAGCTTCAGCGACGTAGGCAGCGGCGCGAGCGTGCCGACCATGCGGTAATCCATGAAGGGAACGCGGATCTCGCGCGCGCAGGCCATCGACATGCGGTCCTCGGTGTGCAGTAACGCGGGCACCGACAGCCTCTCGACGTCCTTGTACTGTCGTTCGGTCACCGTGCGGCAGCCCTCCATGCCGATGGCCACGGGACGATAATCCTGCAGCGCCGGCCCGCGGATGTCTGTTGTCCCGCTCCGCAGGAACGATGGCAAGTAGCGGGCAGCGTCCTTCATCGAGAATTGGCTGAGGACGGTGCCGCGCGCGTGAAACTCACCGTAGGTGCGGGCGGCGCGCAGCCACCTGCCCTCTTTCGCAAGTTGCTGAAGGTAGAACCCCAGGTACTTGCGGTAACCGCACAGCAATTCGTCAGCGCCCTGTCCACTCAGGATCACGGTGATGCCGAGCTCCCGCGCCTTCTGCATCAGCAGGTAGTGCGCGACGTTCGAGAAACTGGCGACCGGTTCATCGTTGTGCCAGCAGACCTCGTCCAGCAGTTCGAAAGCGCGGTCTGGATCGAACTGCAACGTGAACTTGGTCACCGGGGAATCGAGGTGCCGGGCCATGAGATCGATGAAGCGAGACTCATCGAAGCGTGGATCGTTACTGACCGCCGACAGTAGATTGGGACGGCGTCCATCCCCGAGCACTTGCCGCATGGCCGCTGCGATCGAAGACGAATCGACGCCCCCCGAAAGCAGCACGCCCACCGGCACGTCACTGCGCAGGCGCAAGCGCACCGCGTCGACGAAGGTGTCCCGCACGCGCGTGATTAGCCCGGCCTCGTCACCGTCATAGGGCTCGCCGGACCCTATCGACCAGAAGCGGTGGAACTGCAACCGCAATTGCGGTTCATCGAGATTGATGACCGCGTAGTGGCCGGCCGGGACCTTTCTGATGCCTTCGAACCAGGTCTCTTCGCTGGCTTCTACCAGCGACTGGCACAGGTACTCGCCCACGACCTGGTGATTGAGCGCGAACCTGCGCTGCGTCATGCCCAGGATGGCCTTGAGTTCGGAGGAGAAATACAGCGCACCATCCGCCTGGCAGTAATGCAGCGGTTTCACGCCCACCCGGTCGCGGCCGAGCAGCAGCGTGTTCGCGCGCAAGTCGAGCCAGGCGATGGCCCACATGCCGTTGAACCGGTTGAATGCGGCCTGCGGCCCCCAGTGCTCCAGGGCCGTCAGCAGCACCTCCGTATCCGAATCCGTGGCGAACTTGTATCCGGCTGCACGCAGCTCGTCGCGGATCTCGCAGTAGTTATAGATCTCGCCGTTGTAGATGAGCAGCGAGCGGCCGTCCCGGCTGCGCATCGGCTGGTGCCCACCGGGACTCAGGTCGATGATGGCGAGCCGCTGGTGCGCCAAGCCGACGTGCCACCGGCCCACGCGCTCAATGGCCGTGCCCTTCGAATCCGGCCCGCGGTGCCGCTGCGCATGTTCCGCGCGTCGCAGCGCGTCCTCCAGATCCTCACTTTCCGAGACGATGCCAGCGATGCCACACACGATCAGTTGAACCTTTCGTAGAGCGCGATGAGCTTCTCAAGCTCCGCGTCCCAGTTATATTGCGTGATCACGGCCTGCTGGCCACGTTTGCCCATGGCCTCGGCCTCCTCCGGATGCTGCATGATCCAGCGCAGCGCATTGGCGATCGCGCGTGGATCGCGCGGATCCACCAGCAGGCCATAACCTTCCGCGCGCACCAGCGGCTCCCAATGCGGGAAGTTGGAGGCGATGACCGGCAGTCCCGCGGACATGTACTCGAACAGCTTGGTAGGCTCACTCTCCAGGTGATTGGCCGCCGGGAGGAAGGTGACGATGCCGCAATGTGCCTTGCCCAGCAGCTCGGCCACCTCGGGGCGTTTCAGCCACCCCAGGTAGCGTACGCGCCGCCATCCGGGCAGCGCTTCGAGCTCGGCGAGAAAGGCCGGCGGCGCTATCCTGCCCGCGATATGCAGCTCGAACGGCATGTCGTCGGGCAGCAGCGCCAGCGCCTCGACGAGCTCGCGCAACCCACGCTCGCGCGTGGCGCCACCGACGAAGGCGGCGATCGCGGGCCTCCCGGCGAAACTGCCGCCGCCAGGTGTGGCGAGCTCTCCGAGAATCGGATAGTTGTGCACCAGCACCGTCTTGCGCCTGTCGAAGTTCCTAAGCAATGAATGCCGCGTGACCACGATGCCGGCGTAGAAATACGACGCCATCCGCTCGAACGACCGCACCGCGCCCGCGACCAGGGGACGCAGGGGACGCCAGATATAGGGCTTGTCCAGGATGTCGTTGGCGAGTTCCTCGTGCACGTCGTACACGACCTTCTTACCGCGAAAGGACAACAGGATGCCCACGGGCATGAGCTCCGGATCGTGGAAGTGGTAGATGTCGGCATCAAGCGCCAGCGCCTTGCGGAACACCGCCCACGTGGTACGCAGCATGCGATCGAAGCGGTTGCGCGGACTGGGCACAGACTCGAGCACGACACCTTCGACGGTCTTGTGCTCTACGCCCGGAACAATGAGGTGCACCTCATGACCGGCCCGCGCGAGCGAGCGGCATTGCTTGCCGAATATCCGGACGTCGGTCGGCGGGTGAACCGACGTCATGTGCACCACCTTGCGCTTTCGAATCATGAGCACTTCTTCCAGCGCGCCCCTTCAAGCGCGCGCAGCGCTACGACGACCATGACTCGGCCGAAGATGCCTGCTCGACCAATCTGCCCGTGATGCGCAGGATTCGCGCCTCGTGGCCAAAATCCGCAGGACACATGTGGACACAGGAGCAGGTCATGGCAAAGGATCACCTGGGGCGGTGCACGGGCACGCCGAACAGCGCGATCGACCAGTCGCGCGGCAGGTTGATATGGGCGACCAGCACGCCGATGAACAGGTACAAGCCACGGGCGCCGACGAATCCCCCGCTCTTCATGAAGTTCAGCATCAGGAACAGGACGAGCACGAAGTAGCCAGCCATGCGCGGATCGTGTCGCGCGCGCCAGCCGCTCACGAGCACGGATGCCATGGCGACGACGAACAGCACGAGGCCGACGACCCCCGTCTCGGCGAATGCCTCGAGGAGCAGGTTATGCGGATAAATATTCTCCTCCATCTCGTAGCCCGCCATCCCATAGCCACCGAGCCCGACGCCGAACACGGGGGCCTGGGCGATCACGTCGAGGGCGACTGCGAACTCGCCGACGCGCAACGCGCCCTCGAAGGCAGTGTCGTCGCTGAAGATCGCCGCGAGGCGGGTCAAGGCTCCTTCCGCCCCCTGCCAGCGGAGGGCCAAGACCACAACGAGACTTAGCACCAGCACCGCGACTAGGGGGCCCGATCGCGCGCTGCGACCCCGCCCGCGAAGAAACAGGCTGCCCAGCACGACGAGCACGGTCGCGAACAGTAGGGGACCGCGCCCTGTCAGGATTAGCATCGCCGCGAACCCGGAGATCGCGAAGGCAACGCGCCACGGCGTCGGCACAGTAAGCGCGGAGAGGGTGCCCAGTCCGATCAGCGTGGCAAGCACGAGGTAGTCTGGGATCTTGAGTGTCTCTTTATCGAAGCCCTGGTAGATCAGGAAGTCAATGTTGCCGGTGAGGTAAAAGCCGAAGACGACCGTCATACAGCTTCCGGCCAGAATCCACAGGCACCGATCAAACCAGTCGAAATGCCGCTCGGTGCGCAGGCAAACGATCGGCGCGACGAGCGCCAGCATGTTGAGCACGAGCGACCCGGCTTTGAACGTCCAGAACGACGTGGATACGGTGTAAAAGGCGGTGAGCAGGTACCACGCGTTGAACACGATCGCGGTGGCGAGCACCAGGACAGCGGGTTGTCCGATCGGTACCGACCCACCGAGCACACGCCAGACGCAGCACGCGACCACCGCGGACCCGAACATCAGCGTCGGGTCGAGCGGCAGGCCCGGCACCCACTTCAGCATGCCCGAGAAAACGAACAGCAGCAGCAGTCCACTGACGAGCACCGGTCCCAGGGTGCGAGCGCTCATAGCCGCATCCCGCCGGACGCCGAGCGCGAAGCGAGTGAGCGCCATGCCGCTGGTGCCAGCCTGAGGAAGGCCGTGAGCGGCGTACCCGTGCCACGACAGTACGCCGCGACCATGAAGGCCAAGCCGAGCAGTCCCGCCGTCAGCTGTGCGGCCGCGGCCCCTTCCAGGCCATGATCCGGAATCCACCACCAGCCGAGGCCGGCCACGATTACGAGCGTGAGCAGCGTCAGGTAGCTACCATAGCGGTGCATGCCTTCGCCGGCCATCGCATTGAAGATCACGCTCGCGAGGCCGGCGAAGGCCATCGCGATCGACAGCAGGACGAGCGCAGCACCAATACCGGCGAACTCCTCACCGAACAGCAGCAGCACGATCTCGTCGGCGAAGGCCGCCACGGGCACGAGTACCACGGCTGCAACGATTGCGAGCAGTTGCACGACCGCCACCACCGGCTCGACGCGCGGCTCATCACCCCGGCGACCCGCGACGTGCGAGTACAGGACGGTCGCAATCTGCTGCGGAACGTTGGCGAACAGCGACGGCACCGTTGCCGCGGCGGCATAGAGGCCCACGGCGCGGGCGCCGGCGTACGCATCCAGGAGGAAGTAGCTCACCCGCTGGACACCGAAGCTGCCGAGCCCCGAAACGAACAGGTGCATGCCGCGGCCGAGCGAGTCCGTGATGACGCGCGGATGCAGGGCCGTGAACGATGGCTTGCTGCTGGCGCGAACCACGACCGTCGCCCACGCGAGTCCAGCCGCGATGCCCAGGGACGCGGCGTAGGCCCAGACCGCCCGCGGGATCGTCAGCTTGCCGACGAGACCGTAACCGACGAGACCGGCCAGGTAGGCGAGCCCCTCGACGATCACCGAGATGCTGTACGCCCGGAACGCCTTGGAGCCCAGCAGCAGGTGACGGGCGTAGGTGGCCTGCATGCTGAGGCATCCGGCGACGACGAGGCCGGCACGCGTGACGCCATCAAGGTCCGTCCAGAATCGCAGTGCCACGAGCCCGACCGCTGCGGCCGAGACCGAGACCGCCAGCGAATAGGCGAGCACTGTGCTCACGATCTCGGACTCGCCGTGGAGCCGCGCCCCCAGCACGTAGATCAGTGCCTCGGGCACTCCGAACTGAAGCACCAGCGTTACGAGGCTGAGCGACAGCACGAGGATCGCGAGCGTGCCGCGGTCTTCGGGTCCCAGCCAGCGCGCCAGCAGCACGGTCGTGACGAGGCCGACGCCGATTGCCGCCGCGCGCCACGCCAGCATCACCAGCGAGTCGCGGACGATCGACATCAGGCCGTCCCAGCCGGTTGCCCGAACGCCCGCAGCAGCGCGAGCACCTGAGCGTCGAAGGACATCGCGGACTCTGCGTAGCGTCGGGCGTTCGCGCCGATACGCTCACGGGCGCCGGGATCGCCGGCCAGCGCCACGACCGCATCCGCCGCGCGCTCCAGGAACTGCTGCGGAGGCACGAGCACCGCGTGGTCACCCTGCATGAAGCGACGCTGGGCGCCACTCGCCCCATCGACGCTGAGCGCCACGCGACCGCAGGCCATCGCCTCGCGCACGATGCTGCCGCCCTGCGGATCGGCCTCGAGCAGCGGCACGATGTCCATGGCGTTGATGTAACGGCACACCTGCTCCACCGGCACCCAGTCGGTGAACAGCGACCTGTCGGAGAGCCCGAGCTGGTCGATCATCGCGCGCAGGCCGTCCATCCACGGGCCGCCCCCCACGAGCAGCAGACGGATCCGGTCGAAACCCCGCCGGCGCAGCTTCGCGCAGAGCTGCACGGTATTGCCCACCTGCATGTCCGGCGCGATGCGCCCGACCCAGCCGATCACGAGTTCGTCCGGCGTGATGCCCAGCGTGCGCCGGAACTGCTCGCGCTCGGATGCAGGCAGGGGCCGGAACAACTCGGCATCGACCGCATCGTTCAGCTCGACGAACTTGCGTCGCGGGACACCACGCGTCGCCAGTTCTTCGAACACGGCTGGCCAGCCGAAATATCCGTCGATCAGCCGGTCGATGCCGCACCAGCGATAGACGCGGTAGAGCGTCGGCTCCACCTGCCGCAGGCTGCACCCGACGAGCCGGAAGTGCCGGGCACGGACGCGGCGGGCCGCGAGGCCCGCGATCAGGCTGCCGATGCCGCTGCCGGACACGACCACGTCCGCACGCTCGGCCCGCAGCCAGGCCGCCAGTCCCCATGCGGCCGCGACTACGCGCCAAGGCCTGCGCCGGTAGTCCTTGCTGCCGATGCGCGCACCGACACGCTGGAGGCGCGCGTGCTCTTCGACCAGCGGTTTCATCGCGCTGCCCTGCGTGTAAGCCCAGCTCACGGAGTGGCCACGTGCCGCGAGCCGACGCGCCAGCTGATAGGTCTGCGTCTGCTGACCGCCGAGGTCGATGGATTCGTAGAAGAACACGATGTTCACGACGTCCGCACCCACCCGGCCAGCCGATCGGTGGGCACGCAGAACAGCGCATCGATGATCGACAGCCCGGGCACGAACAGCTCGGTGCGCAGCTGCCGGTACACCGGGTGCTCGAAGCGGTTGTACTGGAGCGCGATACCCGCCGCCGCGAACATCTCGTCCTGCTGGTAGCCGCCTGCGCCACCCCCGCACAGGTAGGTATCGGCGCCGATCGCATGCAGGATATCGACCAGCAGCCGGGTGCCGCGCGAGGTCACACCGAGCGACGAACTCGCGATCACCCTGGGCCTGAGACCGAGGCGGTCCAGCACCGCCTCGATGAAGCGCATGTTGCGCCCCATCAGCGACGGATCCTCGTCGGCGAAGTAGGACTCCACGAGGTCGCGGTGCCTCTCGAAGTACGGCGCAGCGGCATAGGCCATCTGCACCGTGCGCAGGCACTTCTGCAGCGCCTTCGGCTCGCGCAGGTTAATAGTCATGTCGCGGATGGGCACGCCGATCACCCCGTGAACGTCCGGCCGGCTCAAAGGTATCGAGAGCCACGTCGGCTGGCCGTTCACCAGGATGCGCACCCGCCTCCCCCAGAAGGCCGCATCCCGCGGGTTGTTCTCCACGTGATCGAGCACGACCCACGTGTCGCACTTGGCGATCTTGTTGAAGAAGCCGAACCAGGGCATGAAGTCCGGCTGGTGGATCGTCGCCTTCACAGCCGGTTCACCGTTCTCGCGTAAACCGTGGCCGCCACGCGCCCGAACAGCCGCTCGTAGAGGCTCCTGGCGCGGCCCTCGTCGTCGGTCTTGACGATGACCTTGCGCACCTCTGGCCGCTGCGCCACCGACTCGAGGAACGCCGACACCAGCGGACCTGCCAGTCCCCGGCCCTGGTGCCGCGGATGGATCACGACTTCCTCGAGCTCGTAGCCGTAGCCGAGGTAGCGCGGCATGGCGAAGCGATTGCAGGTGAGCACGCCCACGCGCTCCCCGTCCTCGAATCCGATCAGGATCCTGAAGTCCGGGTGCTCGAGCAATCGCGCTTCCTCGACGTAGCGGCGGAACGACGCCTCGCTGTACTGCGCGGCTCCGCGCAGCTCGGCGAGGCACTCGTAGACGAACCCGACATCGTCGGCACCCATGGGCTCGAGCTTCATCGCGGGCTCCGCAGCGCCGCGCCGATATGCTCGATCTCGCGATCGGTCAGCAGCGGATGGAAGGGCAGCGACAGCGTGCAGTCGACGAGGCGCGAGGCGGCCGGGTAGCGATCGCGCTCGGGGGCGGGACAGAGCCACATCAGCTCGCGGCTCGCCTGGACGCCGCAGCGCTCGAGTTGCGCCAGCATCCGGTCGCGCGCCGCCCGGTCGTCGCACTCGACGATGAACCGCGAGGGCACCTCCCCCGCCTCCGGTTCCGCTACGCGCAGGCCGCAGTCCAGGGCCGCGGCACGCAGCGCCGCGTGGCGGTCGAGCAGGCGGCGCTCGATCCCGTCAATTTCGGCAAGCGTCCCGAGCGCGAATGCGGCGTGCAGGTTGCTCATGCCGAGGTTGAAGCGGGCCGCGGCCTCGAACTCCTGTTGCTCCTCGTAGCTCGCGAGGTGGCGCATCGTCTCGTGCAGGTCGGTCCGGTCCGTGAGGACCGCGCCTCCGTCGATGCCGTTCGCGAGCTTGGTCGGATAGAACGAAAGCACGACGACGTCCGCCGCGGTGCCGACCCGGCGCCGGCTGAGGAATGCCTGCGCGGCGTCCTCGACCAGCAGCGCACCGTCCGCGAGCGGCCGGCGACAGGCCGGTGCGATACGCCCGAAG
>Ga0114939_10001886_pt1 | contig 16168 bp, 18 predicted proteins | sample AshMeaCrysSpring_FD_87196 | JGI IMG/M metagenome (GOLD analysis project Ga0114939, IMG submission 87196) | Groundwater microbial communities from Big Spring, Nevada to study Microbial Dark Matter (Phase II) - Ash Meadows Crystal Spring | ecosystem: Environmental > Aquatic > Deep subsurface >... | reverse complement strand
TGTTCACTCCGCTCAGCCTGGTTTCCCTGCTGGTGTTCTATATCTACGCCTTGCAGTGCCTGCCGACATCCGCCGTGGTCGCCAGGGAAAGCGGCTCCTGGAAATGGGCCGTGATCCAATTCGTTTTCATGACGGCATTTGCCTACGGCGCGTCCCTGATGGTGTTCCAGATCGGCAGACTCTGCGGCCTGGAATGACGGAAGATGGGGAATCCGGCCAACCCGCAAGGCGAAGCATCTCGATGGTTTGCCGGCATACTTCCGGCATTGGACCACCAACGCCGCCACCGAGGGACTCAACAAGCAGGATTCAGCAGATCAAGGCCACTGCCAGGGGGATTCGCAACTTCCTGCATTGCCGCATCAGGATCCTGTTTTTCTGCAGCCGCCTGGTCATGCGACCGAAGCCGTCCCACTAAAATTCGTGAAGAACCTGAGAAGGGCGAGTGCGCGCCCGGCTCCATGCCAAGATCGGCCAGCAGATCGTCGGACTGGGATGGCTGACAAAAAAATCCAAGCCGCAGTGCTCTTGCGGACAACAAATCGGCGCATGTGAAGACGATTCTTTTTTTTCTTTTCGGTTGCGACGGGACGACGCCGCGCTAGCCTGCACTTGACTGCTGTGTGCGACAATTTTGGCAGCTGGCCCGAACCGATATGATTGAATGGGGGTCATCTTCCGGTGGTGCATGTCACGCCCGGTATGGGAAGACAGAAAGCCATTGGACGACCCCACTTATTGAGTTTACGGAACGTGGCTCACAGCGCCAATGACGGCACAGCGGTTTTTTTGTCTTGAAGAGGAAAATAAAGAACTCGCCAGTGCGCTGCAATTGACGCAATCCCAAAAGTGACTTCCCGGTCTGCCGGTTGACGCGGCCTTCTCCTGAGCGGAGAAAAACCGGCCACTCTGCCATCGCCGGCAACAAGCGCCCGGTGCCTCGCCCAAAGGCTCTCAGCGAGCGCTCCCATTTCCTTTTTTCAGGATGATTGCGAAAAAACAGCGCCCAAGCCGAAACCCGGGCGCTGGATGGAAAACGTGGCTGCGGATTGCATCCGCCATGGCCATCAATACCGGTAATGCTCCGCCTTGTAGGGCCCCTCGACCGGCACACCGATATAGCTGGCCTGCTCTTTTGTGAGTTTGGTGAGTTTGGCTCCGATCTTGGCGAGGTGGAGCCGGGCGACCTCTTCGTCGAGGTGTTTCGGCAGCACCTTCACCTCGCCGGCTTTGTAACTGTCCTTGTTCTTCCAGAGGTCGATCTGGGCGAGCGTCTGGTTGGTGAAGCTGTTGGACATCACGAAGCTCGGGTGGCCGGTGGCGCAGCCGAGGTTCACCAGGCGGCCTTCGGCGAGCATGTAGAGGCTGTTGCCGGCCGGGAAGGTGTATTTGTCCACCTGCGGCTTGATGTTCGTGCGGACCACGCCGGGCGCGGAGTTGAGCCTGTCGATCTGAATCTCGTTGTCGAAGTGGCCGATGTTGCAGACGATCGCCTGGTCCTTCATCTTCTCCATGTGCTCAAGGCGGATGATATCCTTGTTGCCCGTGGTGGTGACGTAGATGTCTCCCCAACCGAGGGTGTCCTCGATAGTGAGCACGCGGAAGCCCTCCATCGCCGCCTGCAGTGCGCAGATCGGATCGACCTCGGTGACGACGACCTGCGCGCCTTGTCCGCGCAGAGCCTGAGCGCAGCCCTTGCCCACGTCACCATAGCCGCAAACAACGCCGACCTTGCCGGAAATCATCACGTCGGTGGCGCGCTTGATGCCGTCCACGAGCGACTCGCGGCAGCCGTAGAGGTTGTCAAATTTGGACTTGGTGACCGAGTCGTTCACGTTGATGGCGGGCACCAGCAGCGTGCCGGCCTTGGCCATCTGATAGAGGCGGTGCACGCCGGTGGTGGTTTCCTCGGAAACACCCTTCCAGTCTTGCACGATCTTCGCGAAGATGCCGGGCTGCTTGACCTTGATGTCCTTGAGCAGATCCTTGATGACCTGCTCCTCGTGGCTTTCGGAAGCGGTTTCAATCCAAGTGGAGCCGTTCTCCATTTCATAACCCTTGTGGATGAGCAGCGTGGCGTCGCCACCGTCATCAACGATGAGTTGCGGGCCGAGGCCGGCGGGATTGACCAGCGCCTGCCAGGTGCACCACCAATACTCTTCCAGCGTCTCGCCCTTCCAGGCGAAGACCGGAATGCCGGCGGCGGCGATGGCCGCGGCGGCGTGGTCTTGGGTGGAGAAGATGTTGCAGGAAACCCAGCGCACGTCGGCACCGAGATCCTTGAGGGTTTCGATGAGAACGGCGGTCTGGATGGTCATGTGCAGCGAGCCCATGACGCGCACTCCCTGAAGCGGCTTTTCCTTCCCGTATTTCTCCCGCGTGGCCATCAGGCCGGGCATCTCATGCTCGGCGATCTCGATTTCCTTGCGGCCGAAATCGGCCAGGCCGATGTCGCGAACTTTGTAGTCGGTGAAACTCATGTTTTTTCTTTGTTGGATCAGTCTGATTGTTCAGATCCGACAAATCCGTCGGATCTACCTGAAAATCACCCCACCGCCTTCTTGAGGGCGGCGGCCTTGTCGGTCGCTTCCCAAGTGAGGTCCTTGTCGTCCTTTCCGAAGTGGCCGTAGTTGGTGGACTTCGAGTAGATCGGGCGGAGCAGCTTGAGCTGGCTGACGATGTCGGCTGGTTTGAAGGAGAAGACTTTCTTCACCGCCGCGAGGATTTTCGCATCGCTGACGGTTGCGGTGCCGAAGGTGTCGATGTGGATCGAGAGCGGCTGCGGGTGGCCAATGGCGTAGGCGAACTGGATTTCGCAGCGCTTGGCGAGGCCGGCGGCAACCACGTTCTTGGCGACCCAGCGGCCCATGTAGGCTGCGGAGCGGTCCACTTTCGAGGGATCCTTGCCGGAGAACGCGCCACCACCGTGGCGGCCCATGCCGCCGTAGGTATCCACGATGATCTTGCGGCCGGTGAGGCCGGAGTCGCCTTGCGGCCCGCCGACGACGAACTTGCCGGTCGGGTTGATGAGATACTCGGTGTCCTTGGTGAGCATGTTTTTCGGCAGCACCTTCTTGATGACCTGCTCGATGCAGAATTTCTCGATGGTGGCGTGCGAAACGTCCGCAGCGTGCTGGGTGGAAATCACCACGTTGACGATGCGGGTGGGCTTGTCATCGACGTATTCGACAGCCACCTGCGACTTCGCGTCGGGACGCAGCCACTTGGCGAGCTTGCCGGCCTTGCGGATGCGGGTCAGCTCGCGGCCGAGGCGGTGCGCGAACATGATCGGCGCGGGCATCAGCTCCGGGGTTTCATCGCAGGCGTAGCCGAACATGATGCCTTGGTCGCCGGCGCCCTGTTCGGCGTGTTTTTTGCCTTCCGCCTTCTTCGCGTCCACGCCCTGGGCGATGTCCGGGGATTGGGTGGTCAGGTAGTTGTTGATGAAAATCTGATCGGCGTGGAACACGTCGTCGTCGTTCACGTAGCCGATGCCGCGCACCGCGTCACGGATGACCTTCTCGATGTTGATGACCGAGCCGATGGGCTTGCGGCCGATCTTCGGAATGGTGATCTCGCCGCCCACAACGACCACGTTGCTCTTCACGAAGGTTTCACAAGCCACGCGGCTCTTGGAATCGACCGCCAGGCAGGCGTCCAGGATGGCGTCAGAAATCGTGTCGGATACCTTGTCAGGATGGCCTTCGCCGACGGATTCGGAGGAAAAAATATAGCTGCTCATGTGTTTTTTGATTTTCGTATCGTCAAATCGTGATGCGTTGATATACCCGCTGGCCATGGCGTCAATGCTTAAATCACTGAAATTGCTCTCCGACCCCACCCGGCTGCGGATTTTGATGCTGGTGGGCGGCGAGGCGCTGTCGGTGGCCGATCTCCAGGAGATTCTGGGCATGGGCCAAAGCCGGATTTCCACCCAGCTTTCCCAGCTGAAGACGGCCGGGCTGGTGGCCGACGAGCGCAGCGGGAAAAACAACATGTATTCCTGCAAGGCGGCCCCGGATCTGATGGAAGTCGCCCGCGCGGCGGCCGAGGAAGTGCCGGAAGTCGCCGCTGACAAGACAGCGCTGCGCCACCTGCTGCGGAAACGCAAGGACCGCGCCCGCGCGTACTTCGATGAACTCGCCGGCCGCTTCGGCAAGGACTACGTCCCCGGCCGCTCTTGGAAAGCTCTCGCCGAAGCGCTCATCAAGGTGCTGAATTACAAGGTCGTGGCCGACCTCGGGGCCGGTGAGGGCACGCTCGCGCAACTCCTCGCCCAGCGCGCCGAGAAAGTCATCGCGGTGGACCTTTCCCCCAAAATGGTCGAATTCGGGCAGGCGCTCGCCATTCAAAACGGTCTCTCAAACCTCGAATACCGCCTCGGCGACATCGAGGATCCGCCGATTGAAGACGGAATGCTCGACCTCGCCATTCTCAGCCAGGCGCTGCATCACGCGGAGCACCCGCAACGCGCCATCGACGCCGCATTCCGCATCCTGAAGCCCGGCGGCCGGCTCATCGTGCTGGATCTCGTGCTCCACCATTTCGATCAGGCCCGCGAGCTCTATGCCGACCGCTGGCCGGGATTTTCCGAAAGCGCGCTCGCGGCGATGTTGGAGAGAGCCGGTTTCACCGGAATCGAGACCGTCGTGGCCGACAAGGAGGGCGGCGTGCCGGATTTCCAGACGCTGTTAGGAGTGGCGGCGCGGCCATGACGCCGGGCTTCCGCACTATGCGGCGTGTGCGCCGCCACGCTCAAACGGTGCAGGACGTCACCTTGCGGCCGCCGCACTCCACCTTGTTCCATGGCATCTTGGATAGCAGGATGGCCAGTCCGCACCAGCCGGTGGAGCCCGCCAGCGTGAGCCCAGCGCCGAGAAATGCCGGGATCAGCGCGAAGTTCCTGTTCACCGTGAGCGCGAGGATCGAGCCCGTGAGGGCGAGCACGCCGATGATGAGCTGGACCTGGCGCATGAGCGGCAGGCGCTTCCTTGCGGAACGCTCGAGCGGCAAATCGGCTGATTCCCATGCGGCCACGCCGCCTTCCAAAATGGCGAGATTGCCGCAGCCCGCGGCCTGGAGTTTCTCAAACGCCCGCTCGGCGCGCTTGCCGCTCTGGCAGATCAGCACGCATTGCCCGGCGCCCGCCGCCGCTTTCACCTCCGCCGGATCCAGCCGGTCGAGCGGCATCAGCCGCGAGCCGGCGATGCGCATCTCCTCGTGCTCCACGGGCGTCCTCACGTCGATGAGTGTCACGCGCCTGCCGGAATTGAGTTCCTCTTGAAGTTGTTTGGCCTGGAGTTTCATGGGGTTGGTTATTACGAATTCACCATATAGCCACATGATTATTCTTGCAACAAATTTTTTCCGGATCATTCTCGCCGCTGATGAAACTCGATCCCGCGCAACTCGAACGCGTGGCCGGCATGTTCCGCGCATTCGCCGAACCCACGCGTCTGGCAATCATCCAGGAACTGAAGGGCGGCGAGCTGGGCGTGTCGCAAATCGTGGAGCGGCTCACCACCAGCCAGGCCAACGTCTCCAAGCAGCTCAAGCTGCTCCACGACGCCGGCCTGGTCACCCGCCGCAAGCAGACCACCCAGGTGCTTTACTCCATCGCCGATCCGCTGGTCTTCGAGCTGTGCCGGCTGGTCTGCGACAAACTTAACCGCGACGCGCTCAAGCCCGCGAAACTCAAGTTCTGAGCCTTCAGTTTTCGAACATCGGAAACCGCGCCGCCGGCCTCACTTCGGCGGGCGGCTCGATGCCGAAAGTGACGTCGTCTCCCACCCGATAGGGGCCGTAGGCGATCGGCATCACCGACAGGCAGACCAGCGGATCATCGCCATCAAGCGCCCTTTCGACGTGCAGGATCGCGGCGCAGTTCGGGCTTTTCCTGACAGACAGGACATCGCCCTGCCGGAATTGCCGCGCGGCCGTGGTTTCGGCGGTGGGAAAAACGTAATCGATGACCACGGGATAGGGCGCCGGCCTGGTGAAATCATCCGGCCTCACCAGCGCCCGGGCGCGGATGACGAATCCCCGCGCGATGAAATCGTCCGGCCCGAGCTCGCGGACCTTCTCGACCTGATAGTCGCCCTCGATGTAGGTGAGGGCGAGCGGCCGCTCGAAATTGGTGAGATAATTGCGCATCAGCCGCGAGTTGAGGCACGCGCGCTGGTTCCCGGTGAGCTGGAAAAACCGGCTGTAGAGCCCCTTGGGATCGAGCAGGTTGCCGTCAGGCACGTCGAGGACGGTGTGGCGCTTGAGCTCGGGCAGGCGGCCGATTCTGCGCACGATTTCGTAATTGCGCGGAATCTCCGGGTTTCCGAACACATGCAGGCATACCGTCCAGCTCACCACCGCGAAACAGAGCGCGAGGATGTTGGCCAGCAGCCACCAGAAATAAGCGGGGTGCCTGGGCGTGGGTTCCTCGATGACTCTGGGCACGGTGGATTTGCAAAGGGTCAGGGATTTCCGCAAGTCTCGCCAACTGCCCCGCCCGGGCTGGCACCCGCCTCCTCCGCCGTCTCGAAGGATGTGCCACAACCGCAGGAGCGGGCGGCGTTCGGATTGTGCACCTTGAAGCCGGCGTCGGTCAGATCATCCGAGTGGTCGATCCAGCATCCCCGCAGGCGTTCGATGCTGTCGGCGGCCACGATCAATCGCGCGCCACCGGCTTCCACCACCACGTCGCCGGGTTGCGGATCCGCCAGCTTCATTTCGTATTGCCAACCGGCGCAGCCGCCGCGGCGCACGGCAAGGCGCAACCCGGCACGCGCGGAACCCGCACGGCTGGCGAGGAGTTTTGCGAGCTCTTCAGCGGCTCTGGCGGTGAGTGTCATCATGGCGACAAGGAACGCTAGGCGCATTTGCGCGGATTTGAAACCGGAAATCCGCAGCGGCGTGCAGCCGTGTCTCAGCATCACGCAAAATCAGCGCCGGCCCTTGGAAAATCCGGATTGGGGGAGAATTCCAAGAATGCTCTTGACGGGTCGGAACTCCGCCATTTCAGTCCGCCCGCCTGCGGTTTTCGCCGCCTCGCCCATAGGATGGGCGGAGTGTATCCATACAGTCCGATTCAAGCGCATTATTTCCATGTCTTCCTCCAAAACTTCATCGAAGAAACCCGCCCCCAAGACCCAAACCGCGGCCGCGAAACCCAGGAAAGCCAAAGATGCCGCGAAGAGTGTGAAGTCCCAGTCGAAGGCCCTCCCCGCCGCTAAAACCACAAAAACCGCTGCCGCCAAGCCGGCTGCCAAACCGACGCTGAAGTCTGCGACCGCCGCCGCCAGGCCAGCGGCCAGACCGCAGATTCCCGCCGCCGCCGCACCCCGTTCGAAGGCGCCCGCAAAACCGGAGACCAAGCCAGCCGCCAAGGCGGAAAAATCCCCGACCAAGCCCGCCACCGCCGCGCCTGATAAAGCGCCGAAGGAACCCAAGTCCGCCGCCGGAACCAAAGTCTCCTCCAAGGCGACCGAAGCCAAGAAACGCCGGATCGACACTCCTGAAATCCAGGAAAAGATCCGCGAACTCATCAAACTCGCGAAGGAACAGGACTACCTGACCTTCGACGACATCAACGACATTCTGCCCAACGACCTCGTCGATCCCGAGGATGTGGAGGCGATCATGGAACGGCTCCGAAACATGGAGTTCGATATCATCGATGCTTCGGAGGTGGACCGATACAAGGACAAGAAGCGGGACGATGACGGCAGCGATGACGAGGATCTCAAGGCCGACCAGAAACTCGACATCCTGGACGACCCGGTGCGGATGTATCTCAAGCAGATGGGCCAGGTGCCGCTGCTCACCCGCGAACAGGAAGTCGAGATTTCCAAGCGCATCGAGGACGCGGAGATCGAAGTGGCCCGCCACCTCCATCTGTTCGGCTTTGTCACCGAATCCTACCTCGAACTCGCCGACAAGCTCAACAAGGGCAGGGAGCGCTTCGACCGCGTGATCCTCGACAAGAAGATCGAATCGCGCGAACGCTACATGAAAGGCCTGCCGAAACTGTGTGAACAGCTCAAGCAGCTCCACCACGAAAACGACGAGCTTTTCCGCCAGCTCACCGCCAAAAGCCCCCGCGGCAAAAGAAAGCTCGAAGAGGATTTTCAGAAAAACCTATTGACCCTCAACCGTGTTTACACCCGCTTCTATTACAAACAGAAAGTGGTGGAGGACTTCTGCGAGCAGGTGAACGACTGCATGCAGAAATTCTGGAAATACGGGCGCAAACTGCAGTCCGCGCCCGACGACAAGGAATTCCAGACCAAAATGCGCGAAATCCAACAGCGCTCATGGCACACCTCCGAGACGGTCGAGGAATCCAACCGCCTGCTCAAGCACTGGCTCAAGGAAGCGCTCAAGGCCAAAACCGAAATGGTCGAAGCCAACCTCCGCCTCGTGATTTCCATCGCCAAAAAATACACAAACCGCGGCCTTTCCTTCCTCGACCTCATCCAGGAAGGCAACATGGGCCTGATGAAGGCCGTCGAGAAATTCGAATACCGCCGCGGCTACAAGTTCTCCACCTACGCCACCTGGTGGATCCGCCAGGCGATCACCCGCTCGATCGCCGACCAGGCCCGCACGATCCGCATCCCGGTCCACATGATCGAGACGATCAACAAGCTGATGCGCGTGCAGAAGCAGCTCGTCCAGGAATACGGCCGCGAACCGTCCCCGGAGGAAATCGCCGAGGAAATCCACCTTCCCGTCGAACGCGTGCGCGCCGTGCTCAAGATGGCCCAGCAACCGATCTCTCTCCAAGCGCCCGTCGGCGATTCGGATGATACATCGTTCGGCGACTTCATCGAAGACAAGGCCGCCGACAACCCGATGGAGGAAGCCGGTTTCTCGATGCTCAAGGACAAGATCAAGGACGTGCTCGACACTCTAACGGAACGTGAGCGCGAAGTTCTCGAACAACGCTTCGGCCTCAAGGACGGCTACAGCCGCACACTTGAGGAAGTCGGCCGCCAGTTCCAGGTCACCCGCGAGCGCATCCGCCAGATCGAGGCCAAAGCCCTGCGCAAAATGCGCCACCCCACCCGCATCCGGAAGCTGGAAGGCTTCATTGAGCTGCCGGGGGCGTGAAGATTCGCACCGCTGGGCTTGTCAACTGAACTGCTAGGAATTTGCTGTTTGCGGGAGGTCCCTGAAACAGCCGTTGGGCCGGACCGTAGGTCGGGGAAAAGGGAGTTGCAGGGGGGAGGGAGGGCGGGAAAACTGAAATGCTGAACGGAACAATGCGCGGCGGGATGCCGTGGAGTGGGGAGGCTGGAGGATTTTGGAGGGAAGTTCATTTGCCTGGAGCGTAGCTTCCCGATTCGCCTAGCCAGGATCGTTTTTGGCAGCGGCTTTTTGGCAGTCCTTTGGGCGGAATCAGAAATCTTCGAGAACCAGAGGGCGGTCGTCGTCCAATCAGATTTCGGGTGAATGCCAAGACGGGCTTTGATCGAAGCACTCGGAGTCAGGATTGGACGGATTCTGAGGACGGTCGAACCAGTCGAGGTCCGGTTCGTCGTCGGGAATATCCATTCCTTGATCGCCTGCCAAGGCGGCTCGATTTGCTCCATCGTCTCGATGTCGAAGGGTGGCGGTGGCGGACGTGGAAGCGTGACGATTCCCTCCCAGAGCGACGCCGGAGTGATGGAGGATTGGAAGAGCGCGGTGCGGCTGGTGCTGTCGCCGAGGAGGCTAAAGACTTTGCTCTTTGGAATCCATTCTCCGTCTAGCAGATCTGTCGCCGGGCCGGGAATCCGGAAAGCCCAGCTGAAACTCCCGCTGGAATGCCATCCAGCGGGAGTCTCCATTCCGGCGCAGCCGTCAGGTCATGCCTGGCCCTTGTCGCCGCCGCCAAAGCTTGAAAGCAGCGACGGCAGGAGCGCGGCCAGGCTTTGTGAAGTGTCCGCATCCGGATCCACCTGGCCGGCGGGCGTGAGTTTGTCCACGATCTTCGGCAGGTAGTCCGCCAGGAAACCGGACGCCTGGGAGGGATCCACGCCGAGGCTCGATGCGAGGCCCTGCAACTGCTCCGATCCCAGCAGCTTGCTGACTTGATCCGGAGAGATCGATTGGTTTTCGCCCATACCGACCCAGGAAGAGAAAACCTCGCCGAGGCCGCCTTGGGAGAATTTGTTCATCAGTCCCTGAATGCCGCCGTTTTGGGCGAGCAATGAATTGAGCGCGGCGCCAAGCGGGTTGGCGTCCGCTGAGTCCGATTTGCCGCTGATTGCGGCGAGGATGGTGTCGAGTAATCCCATGGCTTTGCCTTTCTGTGTTGGCTGGTTTGATTCCGGGGGTGGCCTCAATCGAGCAGATCGGCCGGGACCTTGCCGCCGTTGGCGGCGAGCTGCTTGATGACTTCCTTGTGGAGCCAGACATTCATTTTTGCGGAGTCGCCTTTGTCGCCGGTGAACCCGAGCTCGACGGCGAGTTCCTTGCGTGAGGCGAGGCTGCTGTCCATGCCGACGAGTTTCATGAGGTCCACGATGGACTTGCGCCAATCGAGTTTTTCCCCATTGTGCGCCGCCATGTCGTCGAGCACGGCGGTCACATCGACGACTGGGGAGGCTGGCGGCGCTGCGGGGGAAGCGGTGGAAGGGGCTTCCGCGGCGGGCGGGGCCGTGGTGGGAACCACGGGTTGGATGGCGGGCGCGTGGCCGAAGATCTTGTTCATGATTCCTGAGAAGAGTCCCATTGTTTTAGTGTGTTAGTGTTTGCTGGTTGTTGGTGGTGGGGGGGAGAGTGTGGATTCAGCCCTGCTTTTTCCGGACGAACCGGTAAGCGATGAGCAGCAGAATCGCTCCGGCGGTGGCGATGAAGATGCCGCCGAGGTCGAACGACTGGATTTTGCCGAGACCGATGAAGGTTCCGAGAAAACCGCCGACCATGCCGCCAAGGATCCCGATGAGGATCGTGACGAAGATTCCACCCGGGTCCTTACCGGGCATGATGAATTTCGCGAGCGCCCCTGCGACGAGGCCGAGGAAGATCCAGGATAGTATGCCCATGGTGTGCGAGGGGGTTGGGTTGGTGGCGCGCCACAGGTCCGATGCGCCACTGCAACGGCATACAATGGAGCGTTGGAGTCACTCGAAGACAAGTGTGAAATTTTCAAACGGAAACACTCTCGCCTGGATCGTGTGGCTGATCATTCGGAGGCGCGCGACCTGAAGGGCGTGCTGTCCGCCTTCAATGAATCGGTGCGCATCAGGGAGTCGGTCTTTCGTTTCGGTGAGGTCCGCACCATCCTTACGTTGAATCCTCAAAACCTGGGTGAGGAACTTTTCGCGCGTTACGTCCGAATGGAAGAGCCTGTCTTGCACGACGCGCGGCCGTTGGCGGTGTGATCAGATCACGTTCTTGATGACGGGCGGATGAATCATGAAATCCGCACTGAGGAGCGGAGGTTTTACCAGAAGGGTTCCATCACACACCCGGCAGATTCAGTTTCGCCAGTTCCGCGGCGATGATGCTCTCGCATTCCGCGATTTGTTGTTGCCGGCGTTCGCGCGCTTCGTCGGCAAGCTGTTCGAGAGTGTCGATGTCGTAGAGATAGACTTCCTCGATTTCGCCGACGGTGGGGTCGATGTCGCGGGGCACGGCGATGTCGATGAAGAAAAGCGGGCGGAATTTGCGGGCGCGGCGGACTTTTTCCACTTCCCCGCGCTGGATGATCGCGTGGGGGGCGCCGGTGGAGGAAATGACGATGTCCACGCGCTCGAGCACGCCCTGCCACTCGTCGAAGCGCACGGCGCGGCCGCCCATTCCGGCGGCGAGTTCCTCGGCGCGGTCGAAGGAGCGGTTGGAGACGAAAATCGAGCGCGCGCCGCGCGAAACGAGGCTTTGGGCGGTCACGCGGCTCATTTCCCCGGCGCCGAGAATCATGACCTCGCTGTCCTTGAGGTGGCCGAAGATTTTCTCCGCCAGATCCACGGCGACGCTGCCGACGGAGGTGGCTCCTTCCTGGATGGAAGTCTCGGTGCGGATTTTCTTGCCGATGCCGAAGGCGCGCTGGAACACGCGGTTGAGCACGCTGGCCGTGGAGCCGGCACCGAGCGCCGCCTGATAGGCCTGCTTCACCTGGCCGAAAATCTCCGTCTCGCCCAGCATCATCGAGTCCAGCCCGCTGACGACGCGGCAGAGGTGGCGGGCAGCCTCGAATTTTCCGATCCGATAGAAATGCGGCGCGGCGCTGTCATGCAGGCCGGTCATTTCAGCGAGGTGCAGTTCGAGGAGATCGAAGGCCTCATTCGCAGCCGGCGCGGCGAGGTAGAACTCGGTGCGGTTGCAGGTGGAAACGACCACGGCTTCGGCGACCCCTGTCAGGGCAAGCAGCCCGGCGGCGGTTTCGCCGAGTTTTGCCGGCCCCACGGCGAAGCGCTCGCGCACCTCCACGGGTGCCGTCCGGTGATTGAGGCCCAGGCAGAGAAGTTCCATCAGACGAATGCGAAAACCCCGAGTGAAAGAATGAACAAGGCCACTGTGAGCAGCGAGAGCCGCCGGCCGGTGATGCCGCGCACGGTTTTCACGCCCAGCAGCAGCGCATAGCCCGCCCAGACCGCGAGCGCAGCGAGCAGGTGGCCCAGCGCGCTCTGGTCATGCGGCATGGCGAATCCCGCGATGATGCCGATGGTCAACAGTCCGCCGCCCAGCCACAGCAGGCGCACGAGCGAGACCAGCAGTTCCCTCACCGGCGGCAGGTTGTGAAACAGCCCGCTCTGCAGATGGTGTTCCTTCAACTGGCGGTCGAGCACGAGGAACATCACGCCGGCCACGGCGGCGAGAGCGAGCGCGCCGTAGGCCAGCACCGAAGTGGCGGAGTGCGTTTCATGCCACGGATTTCCGCCCGCGACTTTTCCGGGATCCGCCTCCAGCACGCCGGGCAGCAGCGCGAAGGACTGGAAGACCACCACCACCGGCGCGGTGAAGACGCCTAACAGGGAAATCCGGTAGGCAGGCCCCACCAGCAGGTAGAACAGCGTGAGCGACCAGGAAAGAAAGGCGAGGATTTCCCCGCGGTCGGTCAGCGGGCAGGCTGCGCGCTGTTCGCCGCGCAGCGCGAGAAAAGCGATTTGGCAGAGAAGCACGGCGATCATCCAGGCCACTGTCCAACTGCTGCGCCTGCCGTGGTGGACGGAGATCATGCCCCAGGCGCCGCCGACGACGGCGAGCAGGGTGGCGGCGACGAGAAGCCAACGGTCCATGAGCGGTGTAAATGCTGAAAAGCCGGGAGTTGAAAGCGGAAAGTTGGCGGGTTACTCCGCCCCGGGCGGGCGGCGCAGGGATTTTTTTTGCGACAGGAGGCGTTTGTCCGCGACCGATTGTTGTTTCGATCGGCGCGAGCGCCGTCGTTTCTGGCGGCGTATTTTCTCGATGGCCTGGGTTTTGGCGGACGCCTTGCCGTCGCGGATCATTTCGAGCTGCCCGCAGAGTTCGCGGCGGGCGTGGAAGCGGTTCATTTCACGCGAGCGCTCCATCTGGCACTTGATGGCCACGCCGCTGGCCAGGTGTTTGAGAAACACGCAGTTGGAGGTTTTGTTGATCTTTTGGCCGCCTGAGCCGGAGCCACGGACGAATTTTTCCAGCAAATCAGTCTCCGTGATTCCGAGCGCAGCCATTCTCTGCTCCAGCGCGGCGAGTTTCTCGGGCGTGACGGGGTTGTGCATGGAATTCCTTTCAAACCCAGTCGGGGAGCTCGTCCACGGCGAGCCGTCCCGGCGCCTCCACCAGATCAAGCTGAGTGTGAATGGGATCGCGCAGCGGTGTGATGATGCCGTTGTCGAGCCGGTAGATCCAGCTGTGGATGTGGATTTCCTGACCGCGCTCCCATGCGTCCTCGATGATGGTGGTGCGGGCGATGTGGCGGGCTTGCGCGAGCACGTTGAGTTCGCACAGGCGGTCGGCGGCGGCCTCGGGCGGCAGGGCGTCGAGTTCCTTGCGGTGCATGCGGCGCAGCGCGCGGATGCCGGACAGCCAGTTGTCGATCATGCCGTGGCGGAAATTCTCGATGGCGGCCTTGACTCCGCCGCAGCCGTAATGGCCGCAGAGGATGATGTGGCGGACTTTCAGCACATCCACGGCGTATTGCAGCACGGCGAGCAGGTTGAAGTCGGTCTCGGCCACCACGTTGGCCACGTTGCGGTGGACGAAAACCTCGCCGGGCATGAGGCCGGTGATCTGGTTGGCTGGCACGCGGCTGTCCGAGCAGCCGATCCACAGATACTGGGGCATCTGCTGGTTGGCGAGTCTGGTGAAAAACCCGGGATCCTGCGCGAGGGCCGAGGACGCCCACTGGCGGTTGTTTTGCAGGAGGTTTTCCAGGTTTTTCATGCGTGCGTTTTGTTTGTCAGTTGTCAGAGCCGCGCCAGCACGGCGTCGCCCATGCCGGAGGTGCCAACCTGGGTCTCGCCCTCGCGGCCGGTGGCGATGTCGCCGGTGCGGAATCCATCGGCGATGGTTCTGGCCACGGCGTTTTCAACGGCATCCGCGGCCGCTGTTTCGCCGAGTGAGAAGCGCAGCAGCATGGCGAGCGAGAGAATCTGCGCGATGGGATTGGCGATGCCCAGCCCGGCAATGTCCGGAGCGGAGCCGCCCGACGGTTCATACATGCCGAAGTAGAGGCCGTCGTCCTTCCGCTTGCCGAGCGAGGCGGACGGCAGCATGCCGAGAGAGCCGGAGATCATTGCCATCTCGTCTGACAGAATGTCGCCGAAAAGGTTCTCGGTCACCAACACGTCGAAGGAACCGGGGCGGCGGATGAGCTGCATGGCTGCGTTATCGACGTACATGTGGGAGAGTTCCACTTCGGGGAATTCCCCGGCGATTTCCACGAGTGTCTCACGCCACAGCACGGAGGATGCGAGCACGTTGGCCTTGTCCACGGAGAGCAGTTTTTTCCTGCGGCCCATCGCGGCGGTGAAGGCGACGCGGGCGATGCGCGCGATCTCGCTCTTTTTGTAAATCATGGTGTCGAGCGCGACGGGTTCGCCGTTTTCCACGTGGCGGCCCTTGGGCGCGCCGAAATAGACGCCGCCGGTGAGTTCACGGACGCAGAGCACGTCAAAGCCGCCGGCGATGAGTTCCTGTTTTACGGGCGAGGCGTGGGTGAGCGCCGGCAGGCAAACACCCGGGCGCAGGTTGGCGAACAGACCGAAGTGCTTGCGCAGCGGCAGCAGCGCGCCGCGTTCGGGCTGGATTTCCGGCGGCAGGCTTTCCCATTTCGGGCCGCCGACGGAACCGAAGAGAATGGCGTCCGCTTTTTCGCAGGCCTGTACGGTTTCGGTTGGCAGCGGGTGGCCGGTGGCGTCGATCGCCGCGCCGCCGACGAGGTGTTCGCTGCGTGAAACCATGAAACTGAATTCCGCCTCGACGGCTTCGAGAATGCGGACGGCCTCGGCCATGACTTCGGGGCCGATGCCGTCTCCGGCGAGGATCGTGATGCGGTGCTGGCGTGACATGCGCGGGAAAATGGCGGCCGCCCGGGCGGCTGGCAAGCGTGCAGCATGCGGAAAACGCGGCTTTCGCCTCCTGCGGATTTCCTTGGCTGGGCTCCCATGCCGCTGTCGGCGAGGTTGACCCGGTGGCCTTCCTCCACGAGATGCCATGGAACCATCGCCGCCAGCTTCACCCGGCGGTTCTCCATGTCCAGCTTGCCTCCGAATGGCAGGTGGAATGTCGTCAGGACTCCTGGACGACGGTGATGGAGTCCGGCTGGAAACGGATGATGGCCTGGAAACCATGTTCCGTTTCGCGGCTCTCGAACTGCCATTCGGAGGCTTTGCAAATTGCGCGGACGAGGCGAAGTCCGAGCCCCAGGCCCGCGGTGGCGATGGTGGCCGGATCGCGGTCGTTGTGAATTTCCAGAACACTGCCGTCATTTCCAGTCCGGCAGGAAACGAGGATCTTCGATTTCGCGTAGCGGACGGCGTTTTCCAGCAGTCCGTGCAGCGCCTGAAGCAGCAGGTCGGCATCGGCATCGATCCGGATGTCGGCAGTGATGTCCAGAGTCATTGCCAGCGCGCGTTCAGCGGCCAGCGGCTGATAGTCATCGGCCACGTCCCGGACAAGATCGCTGAGGCGGAGTGGTGCGGCGGCGGGTTGCAGCGATCCCTGCTCCGCCTTTGCGGCCAGCAGCGCGCGCTCGACGAAACGT
>Ga0114939_10001885_pt1 | contig 16175 bp, 14 predicted proteins | sample AshMeaCrysSpring_FD_87196 | JGI IMG/M metagenome (GOLD analysis project Ga0114939, IMG submission 87196) | Groundwater microbial communities from Big Spring, Nevada to study Microbial Dark Matter (Phase II) - Ash Meadows Crystal Spring | ecosystem: Environmental > Aquatic > Deep subsurface >... | reverse complement strand
CTGGAAGAGTTCAAGCAGTTGGATCCGGATGTGGTCCGACGCGCCAACACTTGGTTTATCAATCCTGTGCCGGCGAATCCGACGGATGGCAAGGCGAGCGCTCTGGAAACGCGCGGGCCGGCGTTGGTCCAGAAGGATTCTGCCGCGAAGGGCGGGTTTGCCCTGACCGCGGGTGTCCCTTCCCGCGTGGGTACGGTGATGGCGGCGGCAGATCCGCAGGTCCTGGCCCAGCTTGCCGAAGTCGCCCCGCCGGCGGTCCCCGTCAGTCCCTCGGCCGATTCACGATTTGCTCCGCCCGCCCATGACGAGCCGCCGAACCGAATGCTGCTGTTCGCCGTATCGGCGAACGGTGGCCTGATGTTGACGGTCGTCATGTGGCTGGTGCTCCGGGCCCCGTAACGGGCCTGGACCTTCGGCCAGGGTTCGGCCCCGGGTCTGCCACTTCTTTCGACTTTCGAGCGGTTTCACAGACTGGTCTCGCATCGCCATGAATCACTCGACAGGAACCTTCATTCAGCCGTCCGCTGTGGGAGCAGCTTCGGACCTCGCCGGGGAAGAGTTTGAGTACCGGTCTTTGAGTCGGGCAGCCATTGGCTCGATCATCTTTTTCGTGCTAGGGCTGTTCGGTCTGATGTTTGCGGCCCTGTTGGCCCTGGCGGGAATCGGGGTGGGGCTCGCCGCGTATGCGCTGCGGGCGATTGCCCGCTACCCCGAGGAACTGAGCGGGCGTACCGTCGCCTGGACGGGGCTGGTGCTCAATGGCCTGCTGTTGGTGGGTGGTATCGGCCTGCACGCCTGGATCTATCTGCACGAAGTGCCCCCCGGCTACCTGCGTGTTGCCTTTGCGGCGCTGCAGCGGCGGTCTTATGAGCCGGACGTACCGACCGACCAGGCAGCCGAGCTGAGTGGCCAGCAGATCTTCTTGAAGGGTTATATGCATCCCTCCTCGGGAAGCGGCCAACTCCGCAAGTTCATCCTCGTGCCTGACTTGGGTACTTGCTGTTTCGGCGGCCAGCCGAAGAGCACGGACATGATCGAAGTCACGCTGGAGAACGGGCAGACGGTGAATCATTCACTGCGGCGGATGAAGTTGGCTGGCAAGTTCGAAGTCGACCAACGCGCGGTCGCGGGATTCGATAATGTGGTGTATTACCGTCTGAAGGCCCAGTTCTGCGATTAGGCCAAGCCGGACGCGGCAAATGGATGTGCTGCACCCAGCGGCGAACGCGGGTTGGCTGGTCGCATGCGAGACCCTTCGGATCAGTCGGTTGACCGAATGACTGAGAGTGGGCTGTGCATGAGAAGGGCAACGCGTCTGTGCCGAACCGGATCGCTGGCTGCGATCGCGATGATCGCTAGTGGGCTCTGTGCACCTGCCGGGTATGCCCAGGATGATTCGTCGGCCGTGGTCCAGGCCGCGGATCCCGCTGCAGCGCCGCCACGGCGTGTGCTGCCCAAGAAAAAGGGCGAGATCTCATTTGATGATCTGAAGTTCGACTTGGAGAAGGGCGATCCGTTCCAGCGTGAGATGTTGCCCGAATCGATCGTCAAACTGAACGACCAGCCTGTTCGGCTCCGCGGATTCATTCTGCCCACGAGTGTGTATCAGCAATCGGGGATTCGCCAGTTTGTGTTGGTCCGCGACAATCAGGAATGCTGTTTCGGTCCCGGTGCGGCGCTGTACGACTGCGTGATGGTCTACATGGCCGAAGGAGCGTCCGCGGAATTCAGCACGCGGCCTGTGACGGTTTCGGGCAAGTTCAGAGTCGAAGAGCTGAAGTATCCCGAGGGCGATGGCCACTTGGCGATCTATCGCATCGACGCCAAGGAAGTGAAGTAAGCGAATCGCGCCGCTCGTTGCCCAAAACACAGGCCCATCGCCTAAGAACCCACGATGGGTTCGTGTCGTTTTTTTCAAGCCTTAGCGTTCAGGCAGACCAGTTCGCCGGGGGGGCGCGATGCACGAGGCTCGTCGCTTGCTCGCGTTCCATCGAGGCAATCTCGGTGGCAAATTGATCGACAGCCGCCGCGCCCACGAGCAGATGGATCTGCAGCGAGAGCCGGGCAGTCGCCCCGGCGGCCAGCGGGAGCACGCGGCCATGGCGGGATTCGAAGGAATGAGGGTTGGGAAGATTCGTGCTCGGTTCCAGCCCCGTCACATAACCATCGGCCTCCGCGGCTGTGTTCTTCCACAGTACGAAGTAGGGCAGAGCCTGGTGATCGAAGGTGACGCCGCATCCGAGCTGTCGATCGGCAGCGCGGAGCATGGCACGGCTTGTTCCGGAGTCGTCGCAATGCAGTCTCATAAAATAGACCTGCTCGGCGAAACCGGCTTGCGGTCCTTCGAACTGGGCCCAGCGTGCGAGTCCCTCCGCGGCACGCGGATCGCGCGGCGCGAGCTCCTTGACGGGAGCCAGCAACTCCGCGCCCGGCCCGAGAATCGGACGGCCGAGGTTGAGGTGATAGAGCATCTGGGCGGTCGTATCTTGAGCACTGTCGTTGATGATCTCGTCGGTAAGTTCCAGGACATCCGCGTCCAGCCGCAACCGCAGCGTGCTCCGCAACCGTAAGCTGCGGATCAGGAACCGCGTCTCGCGAACCTCTCCCGTGACAGTCAGGGTGCCCTGGTCATCGACGGCAATCGACAGATGGTGGGCTGGCGAATTGGCGATTCGTCCGTGGAGCGGGCAGGTCAACCGGCCCGCGCTGTCGAAGTCCGGTGCGCCGTTGCTGGCCAGGCCACAGCGCACCAGCAACTCATCAAAACCTTCGAGCCACCCCAATCCGCTCGGATCCGCGATCGGTACCCAGTGCGGGTGAACCGGCCCGGCGACCGGGGATGACCAGCCGAAAGGCTGCCCGTCGCGACTCGCCTGCCACAGTCCGAGCCCCCGCGTCGGGACGAGGATGAACTCGGTTGCACCGCTTTGAACGCGAAGGATTTGCACGCCTTCGCTGCGCCCACCCGACAGTGTGCCCAGCTGCCAGCTCAGGGGAGTGCCATGGTGCTCCCCTGTCCATGCGCGTGGTGTCTCCGCGACGTGGCTCTGCGGACTATCGATCAGGATCCATTGCTGGGCCATCGGTCAACTCGCGTGCAAAGTCCGAGGATTGGAAAGCGGGCCGGTCAAACCTTGGGAGGATGGAATCTCGGCCACCAGCCGGCTCGTTTCAGCGGAAACGGGCCGCTGTGCGGCCGCGGTTTTCGATCATTCCTCGGGGCGGCACGCAGGCTGCGGCTTTCCCCGGGCGGATTTGGGGCGGGTTCTCCACCGCCATTCACCGGATTACGGTGGTTTACTTGTAACGGGCCGAGCCAGGACCTAAAACCGGGCACTCAAGCATCGGCCGCGCGAGCTCGCGTCGATGGCGAACCCTTTGGTGCTGACATTTTCGTTCTTGTCGCGGCCGAACGTCGAGCGGTCGGTCGCTGCCCGCTGAACACAGAGTGAATGAATTATGGCGCTGACGCAGTTGGATGAGGGGATGGTCAAGCAGGACAACGTCGCGGATGTGTTGTCCAAGGCGATGGAGGCGGGCGGCGGATTGTTGCGGCTGACGCCGACCTGGGTGCCGCGGAGCTTTTTGCATCCGGGCCGGAGGATCAAGCTGGACCCGCGGGACTACTACGCATTCGGCGCGCCGCGAGGCGGTATCGATGAACGCTGGTTTTCCAGCACGACGGAGGCGGCCAACGAAGGGCGGGTGTGGCACGAGGGCTTAAGCTTCTGCGTGTTCGGTAAGTCGAAGTTTTTGCTCCGTGATGCCGTGGCCGAAGCCGGACGAGAGCTGGTCGGTCCGGAGATATTCGGCAAGTACGGGCGTTGGCCTGTCTATTCGAAGTTCTTCGACAATATGGGCCCGATCCCGCATCACATGCATCAGAGCCAAAAGGATGCAGCGCTGGTCGGCCGCGAAGGCAAGCCAGAGAGTTACTACTTCCCGCCCCAGTTGAACAACGTCGACAATAACTTTGCCTATACGTTCATGGGCTTGGAGCCCGGCTTGACGAAGGCCGATTTGCGACGATGCCTGGAGCGTTGGGATGAGGGCGATAACGGCATTCTTGATCTCAGTCGCGCGTATCGACTGACGCGCGGAACCGGCTGGCTGATCCCGCCTGGCGTGCTCCATGCGCCTGGCTCACTGTGCACCTACGAACCGCAGTGGGGCAGTGACGTGTTCGGGATGTTCCAGTCGATCGTCGAGGGGCGGTATGTGCCGTGGTCTCTGCTGGTCAAGGACATGCCCGAAGATCGGCATCGCGACCTGGATTTCATCATTGGTCAGCTGGATTGGGAAAAGAACGTCGACACGCACTTCAAGCAATCCAACTACCTGGAACCGATCGTCGATCGGGCATGCAGCGGACCGGGCTACACGGATCGTTGGATCGTCTATGGAGCGATTGATGGCGAGCAGTTGTTCAGCGCCAAGGAATTGACGGTTGATCCAGGGTGCCGCTGCACCTTGAAGGATCCCGGCGCCAGTGGCTGGATCACCGTGCAAGGCACGGGACGGATTGGCAGACTGGCGCTGCAGACGCCCGCGATGATCCGCTTTGGCCAGGAGACCGAGGACGAAGTGTTCATCAGTTACCGCGCCGCTCGCGACGGGGTAATCGTCGAGAACACGGGGAGCGAGCCGCTGGTGGGGCTCCGCTATTTTGGTCCCGGCGTCCATCCCAACCTGCCTGCCAATGGCGCCTGGCGGCAAACCGCCTGAGTCGCCAACTGTCTGGCATGATCGAAGGCAGCGTCGCCTGCCATAGGACGGCGGTGCCTGTGGCTGGGCAATCGGGCGAGTAAGATCCGTAACCTCTCCTTCCTGTACTGGGGCGTCCGTTGGAAAGAACGCCCGGGTGTTATCCGACAACAGGGTTTGTGACCATGAATCATCCGCATCGATATCCCAAGCTGCACAATGCGGCATGGCCCGGCGTGGTGGGGAAGGGGAGCGCCGATGGCGATCCCGTGATTGACCTCGACACGATGCTCGATCTGACCGCGGCCGCGGAGGTCGATGGTCGCAAGTTCGATGGAGTCGATCTGTTTCTGTTCGATCCACATGTCTCGATCGACGCCACGGATCGCGATCTGGAGAATCTGGCGGACCGCGTCCGCTCGCGTGGATTGGTGATCGGCAGTGTCGTGGCGCCCGTATGGCCGCCCACAGGAGGCGGACCGGCATTGGGTGGCAATGAAGACCGCCAGTCGTTCCTCCAGCAGGTTCGCAAGGGCTGTCGGATCGCCAAGGCCCTTCGCGATCTCGGGATTCGGCCCTACGGGATCGTACGGATTGACTCGGCGAGCAGCACCGAGCAGTGGTATGCGGATCCGCACGGGAATCAGCAGCGGATTGCCGACACGTTCAAGGCCGCCTGTGACATTGCGGCCGAGTACGACGAGCAACTCGCCGCGGAAGGGGAAATCTGCTGGGGCGGTATGCATTCGTGGCGGGCGATGGTCGATCTGCTGCAGCGGGTCAATCGCCCGGAACGGCTCGGGTTTCAGGCCGACATGGCCCACACACTGCTCTATCTGCTCGGCTACAACGCGCCGGAGGATGCCCTGCTGCCAGCCAACTTCGACTGGTCCAACCGGGCCCAAAAAGAGAAGGCGCTCCAGGAGCTGACCCGCGCGCTGCGGCCGTGGACGATCGACTTCCATGTGGCGCAGAACGACGCCACTGTTTTCGGTTCGGGCAGCCACGACAAGACGGGTCGGCACTGCTTGCCCGATGATCCCAACGGCAAGTTGAATATCGCCCATGACGCGGGGTATTGGCTCCGCGATGAAAAGGGACAGTTGCTCAAACGATGCCAGCACATTTGCTGGGACGGATGCATGTTCCCCAACCAGGTCATGCATCAACCCGAAACCTGGAACAAGATCCTCAAGGCGATGCTCAGCGTTCAGGATGCGCACGGCTGGTAGCGTACGGTCGGTAGTGTGATGTTCCGTCCGTGAACCGCATGCCGCCCAGCATGGTCGAACGATTTTCTCAACCCACAATCGAGCACTTGATCCATGAAAGATTTGAATATCGGGATGATCGGGTACGGGTTCATGGGCAAGGCGCACTCGAACGCCTATGCCCAGGTCAACCACTTCTTTCCGCTGCAGCATCGGCCTGTGCTGAAAGCGATTTGCGCCCGCAATCGCGAGAAGGCTCAGACGTTTGCCGGCACATGGGGCTATCAGGACGTCGAGACGGACTGGCGGAAGCTGCTGGCGCGAAACGACATCGACGCAGTCGACATCTGCGTGCCCAATAACTTGCACAAGGAGATCGCGATTGCGGCGGCTGCTGCCGGCAAGATGATCCTGTGCGAAAAGCCCTTGGCGATGGACGTTGCCGAGGGCGAAGAGATGTGCCAGGCCGTGGAAAAGGCCGGCGTGCCCAACATGGTCTGGTACAACTATCGACGCGTGCCAGCCGTCACGCTTGCCAAACAACTGATCGACGCGGGCAAGTTAGGCCGGATCTTTCATTACCGAGCCAATTTCCTCCAGGACTGGACTATCAACGCGGATGTCCCGCAAGGCGGTACTGCCACCTGGCGGCTGGATGTCGATGCAGCAGGCAGCGGGGTCACTGGCGATCTGCTGGCGCACTGCATTGACACCGCGCTGTGGCTCAATGGATCAATCCGCGATGTCGTGGCGATGACCGAGACGTTCGTCAAAGAGCGGAAACACGCCGAGACAGGCAAGGTACAGCCCGTGGGGATCGACGATGCCTGCGCGTTTCTGTGCCACTTCGCGAACGGGTCGCTGGGATTGTTTGAATCGACCCGCTATGCACGCGGACACAAGGCGCTCTACACACTGGAAGTCAATGGCGAACACGCCAGCCTTCGCTGGGACCTGCACGACCTGCACCGCTTCCAGTATTTCAGCCATTCCGACGAATCGATCGTCCGCGGCTGGAGAAGCATCCATGTCAGCGACGGCGACCAGCCCTACATGAACCACTGGTGGGTGCCCGGTCTGCAGATCGGCTACGAGCACACGTTCATCCACCAGGTGGCAGACTTCATCAGCGGGCTGGAGTCCGGCAAGCCGGCTGCCCCGACGTTCCGCGACGCGCTGGAAACGCAGCGGGTCTGCGATGCGGTGCTTGCCAGCGCGGGCCAGCATGGCTGGAGAACCGTCTAGCGGCCGAACTTCCCGCGAGGCAGCGACCGTTCCCGCCCCGGACGCGATGAAGAGGCCAGGGCTTCGCTGCTATGCATTGCGTAGTAGCGATTCCTCGGGGCTGGATGGGGGAAATCGCGGGGCATCCAGGAACTGCACGGCGCCGGTGCGAATGTCGTAGAAGCCGCCGGTGATCGCGATCTGGCCTTCGTCGGCCAGGCGGGCCAGGGTGCGGCTCCGTTGATGGACCAGCCGGACCGTCCGCTGCACGTTCGCCAGGGCCACGGCGTCGACAAAGGCTTCCCACTGGGGGCCCTGCAACTGGTAGTCGAGTGGCAATTTTTCGGCCTGGACGGACTGTTGAATCTCTGTGACCAGCGCATCGAGGTGTTCGCAGCCGGTGGCTTCGATGGCCCGCTTGCCTTTCCGCAGCAGATCGACGGCCGCGGTCACAGCGCCACAGCGCGAGTGACCGAGGACCAGGACGAGTTTTGCGCCGGCGACCGCGCAGCTGTATTCCATGCTGCCGAATACTTTCTCGCGGGCCACGTTGCCGGCGATGCGGACGGAGAAGATATCGCCCAGCCCCAAATCGAAGATCAGTTCGGCGGGGGTCCGCGAATCGATGCAGCTGAGAACGACGGCGATCGGAAACTGTCCTTCCGCCGTGGCGCTGACCTGCCGCACGATGTCGCGCGTCAGTCGCTGGCCGTGCAGGAATCGCTCGTTCCCTGCGCGGAGGTACTCAATCGCCTGGTCGGGGGTCAGCAGGGCCTGCATTTCGCGTGTCGAGTAATCGACGTAATGCAGGCGGTCATCCAATCGATAGCGATTCTGGAATCCAGTTAAACTCAGTTTCACGCCGCGGGCCGGGGCGGTCCGCTCCTGGTAATCCTCGATCGAATCCAGTACGTCCGGATCGATGTAGTCGGTTCGTCGGGCATCGATCAGGAGTTGAGTTCCACGTTGAACCTGATCGAGCGTCCTCATGAGCGCTGCGCGGTTCAGGAAAGTCAGTTGTTCCGGCAGTTCGATGCGAAGCAGATCACCCCCGGCGTGTTTTTCAAGAACTCGGTGCACGGGTTGCCGGAGGTTGTACGCGAGGATGAAGGCGATGCTGACAACCATTCCGATCACGATGCCGATCAGCAGATCGGTGAAGACGATCGCGATGACTGTGGTGAGGAATGGCAGGAACTGACTCCAGCCGCCTTGATACATATCACGGACCAGCCGCGGGCTGGCGAGCTTGATTCCGGTGTGCAGCAGGATTGCGGCCAACGCAGACAGCGGGATCATGTTCAGCAGCCGGGGAATCAGCGCCACACACGCGAGCAGCAGAACTCCGTGGGCGATGGCCGAAAAGCGCGAGGTGGCCCCGGCATTGATGTTCACGGAACTGCGAATGATCACGCTCGTGACCGGCAGACCCCCGCAACAGCCGGAGGCGATGTTTCCGATCCCCTGCGCGATCAGTTCTCGGTTCGGTGGCGAGGACCGCTGACCGGGATCGAGCTTGTCGACTGCTTCGAGATTCAGCAGAGTTTCCAGCGACGAGACGAGTGCCAGTGTCGCGCCGGCCACATAGATCTGCGGATCGAGCCAGCGGGTCCATGCGGGCTGTACCAGCAAGGACTGCAAGTCCGACAGCCGTTCGGCGACGGGGACTTGTACCAGGTGCGAGTTTTCGATCGTCAACGATGAAAGAATACTTTCCGAAGCAACTCCCGCGGCCAGGCGATGCATCAGCCACTGAAAGCAGACTCCCCACACTACGACGATCAATGGCGCCGGGACGATTGACTTCTTCAACCGGGGAATGCGGTCCCATGCAAACAGAAACAGCAGCCCACTGATCCCCACCACTGCGGCTCCCAGCTGCAGGTCGTACAGAGTCGCATACAGCTCGGAGAGCGTATTCTCGCGGTCGGGCTGAAAGAACGACATTTCCCCTTCCGGATCGGTGTCGTGTCCAAGCAAGTGCGGCAACTGCTTGAAGATCAGGATGACTCCGATGGCGGCGAGCAGGCCTTTGATCACGCAGTTGGGGAAGAAGGCGGATACTGAACCGGCGCGCCCCAGCCCCAGTCCGATCTGGATTGTTCCGGCGACGCAGACGGCCAGCAGGAAGGCTTCGAACGAGCCCAAGCTGGAAATCTGCGCGGCTACCACCGCGGTCAGGCCGGCCGCGGGTCCGCTGACGCTCGTGTGCGAGCCGCTCAGAGTGCCGACGATGATCCCCCCTGCGATCCCCGCCACGATTCCCGCAAACAGAGGCGCGCCTGAGGCCAGGGCCACGCCCAGACACAGCGGCAAAGCGACGAGAAACACCACCAGGCCGGCAGTTAAGTCACGGACGAAGGGCATCCGTACGGAATCGGCCAGTGGCTGCATCGCGCCGTCCTCAAAGGGAATCGGGTTCGTCAGTGCTCACAGCGCCGGGTATCGCCCAGACGTCTGCCATCTTCTGGCACGATACCGCAAGAGTTACTCGCGAATCATCAGCGGTTCCAGTTTGGGAGCCAGTCGTTCGAGATTCTGGCTGAGGTGGGCTCGGACTTCGGTGCTCGTTCGCATGGCCCAGATTTCGTGGGTGATCTGCCGTGCTTCAGCGCAGGTGATCTGCCGCGCCAGTTCCTTGATGCTTGGCACGAACGCGGGGCTCATGCTCAACTGAGTCAGTCCCAGGCCCAGCAGCACCAGGAATGCTTCCGGTTGCCCGGCCATTTCACCGCAGACCGTCACGGGCTTCTCTGCCCGTTTCGCACAGACGGCGATCCGTCGCAAGACTCGGATCACGGCCGGAGCTAATGGTTGGCAAAGATGACTGACTTTCGGGTTATCCCGGTCGGCGGCCATCAGATACTGCACCAGATCGTTGGAGCCGACGGAGACGAAATCGACTTCGGGGAGCAGTTGGTCGATCGCCAGTGCGGCAGCGGGGACTTCCACCATCATGCCGATCGGCACGTCGGCCACGGCGAGGCCGCGCTGCCGCAGCTGCTGCGCGGCACGATTGACGGTGGCGCGAAGAAAGACGAGTTCCTCGATGTTGGTGACCATCGGGAACATCATTCGCACGTCGGCAGGCCCGGACTTCTGAGACTCATGGGCGGCTCGCAGGATGGCTCGAATCTGAGTCGCAAAGAACTCAGGGTGTTCGAATGACAGGCGAATGCTCCGCCAGCCCATGAAGGGGTTTGCTTCGCGGTGGTTCTGCCCCAAGTAGGAAACCGTTTTGTCACCGCCGATGTCCAAGGTGCGAATCGTGACGTTGCGATTGGGGCTCGCGTCGATCACCTGCAGGTAGTATTCGGTCTGTTCATCTTCATCGGGCACATTGGGGTGCATCAGGTAGAAGTACTCGGTGCGGAACAATCCCACACCACTGGCGCCCATGTGTGTGGCCGCGCGGGCTTCATCGATCGAGTTGATGTTGGCCAGCAGGTGGAGTTCCGTGCCATCGGCCGTGACCGCAGGCTGATGACGGTTGGCAGCCAGGTTGTCCTTCAAATCGACAAACTCGCGCTCGAGTTTGCGGTAGGCGGAAAGCGCTTCTGGTTCGGGATTGACGAGCACAAATCCTTCGCGGCCGTCGACGACCACGGTATCGCCCGTTTGGATGTAGTGGCGGATGTTGTCGACGCCACTGACCGCCGGGATGCCGCGGCTTCGAGCGACGATGGCGGCATGGCTGGTGCGGCCACCTGCAGCGGTCACGATGCCGGACACCGGCTGTGAACCCAATGCGATCACTTGGCTGGGCAGCAGCTCGTCCGCGACGACAATCAACGGACCCTGCAGGTTCGTCTGCTCGCCCTTCAGCACGTCCGACAGGTAAGCGCTCAGGCGAATCCCCACATCGCGCACGTCGCTCAACCGTTCACGCAGCAGCGGATCATCCACTTTGCTGAAAACTTCCGAGTAATGTTCCAGCAGTCTTTGCAGGGCAGCCTGGGCGGAAATCTTTTGGTGCTCGATGGCGTGGCGGAGGCGTCCTCCGAATGCGGGGTCAAGCAGGATCGATTCGTGTACCGCGAAGATCGCGGCGGCTTCGTCGCCGATCTGCGATCGCACCTTGCTCTGAAGTGCACGCAGGTCGCTCAGCGTGTTGTGCAGCGCGGACTCCAGCCGCGCCAATTCGCCGACCACTTCGGTCGGTTCCAGGTTTTCCCGCTCGGGGTTCGTGACGATCTCGTCAATGCAATACGCTTGCCCGATGGCCACGCCTGGCGAGACGGCGATCCCTTTCCGCATGGCAGGCGTCCTGGTGTCTGACACGAAGAGAAGCGGAAACTCGTGGAATGGCTCGCAGCAGGCGATGGCATCGACGTCGGCGATCCGAATCCTGGGGGCAGCCGTCTTCCTCTGCGAGGTGGACGCGGTTGAGGGACGCGGCGCGTGCCACTATTCTAGCCTGAACAAGAAGGCACCCCAGTCGCGGGGAGCCGAGACGTTGAGGGGATCCCAAGGGGCCGCGCCGGCCATGCGATACAAGCAGGTGGATGCGATTGTGGTCCTGGAGCCCGGCCAACGGATTGTGGCTCGCCGGACCCTCCATGCAGACGAGCAGTATTTGTTGGACCACTTTCCCCGGTTTCCGGTGATGCCCGGGGTGATGATGCTCGAAGCCCTGTTCCAGGCGGGGATGTGGCTGGTTCGGGCCAGCGATCCGGAGCGGCATCCGATCGTTGTCCTCCGCGAGGTTCGCGGCGCGAAATTCGCGGATTTTCTCGCCCCCGGACAGACTCTGGAAATCGTCGCCGAGCTGCAGAAGTTGGGGAGCCAGCGGGCGACGGTTAGGGCAAGTGCCGACAAGGGGGATGGGAAGCCCTGCGTCTCTGGGCGGTTCGAGCTGGAACTGCGGCATTTCGATCCAAAGGACCGAGCCCTGCCACCGGCCGCGTACACTGAGGGAAAAATGCAGCAGGTCTTGGAGGAACTTCTGGCAGCCGGGAGGGCTGTAGTGGCTTCCGCCTCGGCTGGCTGACCTGGGGGCAGCCGCCGGGGATGGCGGGGCAGAATGTCCTGTTCCAATGGAAACCGGGCTCGCCCCCGGATGCCCCCTGCCGTAAAACCCGGCAACCCTGGATAACTTAGACGCACGGCGGGGCCGTGCCTGACCAGCTGGGCTGGTTGGTGACGGCCCCAGAAGAGCGAGCTTTTTTGTCGATGGGTCTGCTTCACGCAGCGTGAGTTCGTTCGAATCAGCGGGCCCTTCCAATGGTCCTATTCCCTGCAACGCGATCGAGCCATGGCAGTTAGCAAAGACGAAATCTTTCAAAAGGTTCAGAGCGCCTTGATCGATGCGCTGGGTGTGGATGACGACGAGGTCACCCCTGATGCAACGATGATTGGTGACTTGGGTGCCGAATCGATCGACTTCTTGGACATCGTGTTCAAGTTGGAGAAGGCCTTTGGCATCAAGATTCCTCGGGAAGAGTTGTTCCCTGAGGATTTGCTGACCAGCGGCAAGTATGTGGAAGATGGGCGCGTCACGGCCGAAGGTTTGGCCGAGTTGGCCAAGCGGATGCCGTGGGCCGACCTGTCGCGGTTTCAGGAAAATCCCCGAGTCCAGGACTTCGGTGATTTGCTGACCGTCAACGATCTGTGCAATTACATCGCGTCCAAGCTCAAGTAGAGTCTGTTCGAAGACCTCGTTCGCGCCCGGCGACCGGGCGCGGCGGATCTGTTTGTTTTCTGTCTAACTCTTTGCGGTCTTTCCTGTCGGTGAATCGCCGATGGTTCCGCCGAGGATGGCGGGAGCTGCATTCTCGGTGCAGGTGCGTGTAGCTCGATGCGCTGGTTTTGGATCGATCGATTCATTGAGTTTCGTCGCGGTCGTCGCGCCCAGGCGATCAAGAACATCACCTTGGTCGAGGAGGCGGTCGACGACTATCTGCCCGGTTATCCGGTATATCCGAATACGCTGATCATCGAGGGGATGGCGCAGGCGGGCGGCTTGTTGGTGGCGGAGATGCACGGCTATGAAAAGAAGGTCGTCTTGGGGAAAGTAACCAAGGCGGAGTTCTTCGAACCGGTGCGCCCGGGCGACCAGTTGCGATACACGGTGGTGATCGAACGATGGGGTGCGGAGGGGGCTTCGGTGTCCTGCACGAGCCATTGTGGAGATCAACTGCAGGCGGAGGTCGAGCTTTTCTTCGCGTTCTTGGACGATCGCTTCGGGGACCAGGAACTGATCCCCCCGCATGACCTGCTGACGATGTGCCGGTTGCTCCGCCTTTACGAAGTAGCGCAAGATGACGAAGGGCGGCCGCTGCCGATCGCGCGGCGGCTCGCAGAGTCGGAAGCGGGTTGAGGAAGGTTTTTCGCAGGGCGCGACGGGGGCTTTACCGGCAGACGGTCCGTTGGTGAGCTGACATTTCCTTCACCGGATGTAGGCAAGGTTGCCGAGTCGATCGGTGGGGCGCCATGATGTGGCGGCGGATGCGGTGAAGGATTGAGCGAACTCTCAAGTTTGAGCCACATGCTATGCGTCGACGTGTTGTGGTCACCGGAATCGGCATGATCAACCCACTGGGCAATGACCCGCAGACCGTGTGGCGCGGGCTGATGGCCGGAGAAAGCGGAGTCGGGCCGATCACGTTGTTTGATCCTGCGGGGTTTCCAACGCGGATCGCCGCCGAAGTGAAAGGCTGGGACATCGCCGACACGGGAGAAGATCCGGAGACATGGCGGCTTCGCGGCCGGCACACGCGGTTTGCCGCCGGCGCTGCGAAGCAAGCGGTTGCCGACAGCGGGATCTTGCAAACCGCCATCGACCCGCTCCGCTGGGGTATCTACACCGGAGCAGGGGAGGGCAATCAGGATTTCGGGAACTTCACGCGGATGATGTCGCGGGCCCTGGCGCATGGCGACTTCGATCTGCCGACGTTCATCCGGTCAGGCCAGGAGCTGGTCAATCCGTTGCTGGAACTCGAACAAGAACCCAACATGCCGGCCGCCCATCTGGCCGAGATGTTCAATGCCCAGGGACCCAACTCGAATTGCTTGACGGCTTGCGCCGCGAGCAGCCAGGCAGTGGGCGAGGCCACGGAACTGATTCGCCGCGGAGATGTCGATGCGATGCTGGCCGGTGGTGCGCACAGCATGATCCATCCGTTCGGAGTCACTGGTTTCAACCTGTTGACCGCTTTGAGCACGAGCAACGACGAGCCGACAAAGGCGTCGCGGCCGTTTGACCGGATGCGCGATGGCTTTGTGTTGGGTGAAGGAGCCGCGATGGTCGTGCTGGAGGAGCTTGAGCACGCGCGACGCCGCGGGGCGAAGATCTACGGTGAAATTCGTGGCTACGGAACCACGGCCGACGCTTACCGGATCACCGACATTCATCCCGACGGCAGGGGTGCGATCGCCTGCATGCGGATGGCGATCGCGGATGCTGGCTTGCAGCCGAGCGACATCCATTATGTGAACGCGCATGGGACCAGCACGAGCGTCAATGACCGCGTGGAAACCGTCGCCTGCAAAGCCGTGTTCGGCGACCGAGCCGCGCAAGTGCCGGTCAGCAGCACCAAGAGCATGATGGGACATTTGATCGCGGCCGCGGGCGCGACCGAACTGATCGTCTGCCTCCTGGCGCTCCGAGAATCGATGCTGCCGCCGACGATCAACTACGAGCATCCCGATCCGGAATGCGACTTGGATTACGTGCCCAACCAAGCCCGCGCCGCGCGGATTGATCATGCCCTGAACAACAGCTTTGGCTTTGGCGGGCAGAACGTCACCCTCTGCGTCAGCAAGTACACTGAGGCATGACGTGCCGGGTTGCCGTCGTGACTTCCGGACCGAGACTTGCGGCTGCGAGGATCTTCAAGCGTGAGTTTGCCCAGTGACATGGAACTGCTGGCCTTTCTCGATGAAGGCCTGCCCGCTCAACAGATGGCTGCGCTGGAGACTCGCCTCCGCAGCGACCAAACGCTGCTAAAGCGGCTTGCTGAGCTGCGGACGATGCGCGACGTGGGACTGCACTCCATCGGCGGCATCTGGCGGACCCATCGCCTCAGTTGCCCAACCCGGCAACAGCTGGGCAACTTCCTGATGGAAGTTCTCGATCCCGCGGAAGCCGAGTACATCCGGTTTCACATCGATCGAATCGGATGTCGCTTTTGCCAGGCGAGCCTCGAAGACCTTCGGCAGCGAGCCCTCGAAGCGTCTCGTGAACCGGCCCGCCGTCGTAGCCACAAGTATTTTCAGACGAGCGTCGGGCGGTTGCGGAAGAATCCGTAGCCGTGTGCTAGTCATCCTTCGCGAGCGTTACCTTCTACCGAGGGAGAGTCCTCGCTCGGCGAGGGAGAATCCTCGCTCGGCAGAACCGTGCGGCGGTTCGCGGTCGATCTGCCACGGAAGACTCGATTCTCCCGACCCACCGGTCGCTGGATCGAAAGCCGTTCGATCCCCATCCGGTTGGCTGTGATCACCCTCTCGGTGCGCTGTTCTGGAAACGCCTCAAGTTCTGAAAACGCCCCGCTCGCGCGGTGCGGTTCAGGATTCCGGAGGAAGCACGGCTTCCAACCGCGTCAGCGCGGTCATCAGTTGGTGCCACTGGGCGACCACATCCGCCGTATCAAGCTTGATGCCATCGTCCCGGCCAAACCCCACTTCGTTAAGGTGGATCGAGTCGTCGAGCACGAGCAGGCCTTCGGTGGCCGCGACGGCGCTTTTTTGAGCCGGGCTGAGCGTCGGATCGTCATAGAGCGGCACGATCTGCTGCATCGCGCGATGGACCGCCCACAGCGCCGCCCGCTGTTCATCTTCCGCAGCCAGTACCGCCCGCATCGTCCCGGATTCCACATAGTACTTCGCCATTTTCACATCTCCTTTGCTGAGGTACTCCACCTATCGACCGCCCCCCTGACACCTCCGGTCCCTCCCCCAAAAACCCCCGAAACCAAAAAAGGACAGGCATAATCTGTTGACGGGGGGCGGAGGGGGTGGTAGCTTCGGGGGCTGAAAGGAGACGGCCGATGACGATGCCACGGAGCCGATTGGTCGACCTGACTGTCACCCGCTATT
>Ga0114939_10001883_pt1 | contig 16204 bp, 15 predicted proteins | sample AshMeaCrysSpring_FD_87196 | JGI IMG/M metagenome (GOLD analysis project Ga0114939, IMG submission 87196) | Groundwater microbial communities from Big Spring, Nevada to study Microbial Dark Matter (Phase II) - Ash Meadows Crystal Spring | ecosystem: Environmental > Aquatic > Deep subsurface >... | reverse complement strand
TATTCGTGAGGTTGGTAGAAGCCTACTAGCCTATTAAAATATATATCAGGGTAGGAACTACCCGTAGAGCGTGATTAATATATCTGACATGAGTCAGATACTTCTCACGAAGCCTTGCCCTCTATTTAGGGCAGTGGTGGTTCACAATACAATTATAGGTTTTGGAGCAGGATTAGTAATTCCATTTTTTAGTGTATATTTGAAATTTTCTTTAAATATAGATAATGAAAAAGTGGGGATTATTATGGGGTTATCTCAATTGGGATTAGTTATAGGAGGTTTATTAGTTCCATATATTTCTAAAGTATTAGGAAGAGAGAATACCGTTGTAATATGTCAGCTGTTATCAATTCCATTTTTAATCTCAATTGCATTTCCTCAAGGTATATTTATATTAGGAGTTTCATTTTTATTGAGGTCAACTTTGATGAATTTAAATCAGCCACTTATTCAAAATATATCTTTGGAGACCGTAGATTATGAAAATAGAGCATTGATGAGTAGTATAGTATCTATGTCATCTAATGTAACAAGAGCGATAAGTATGATTATAGCAGGATATTTAATGGAAAATATATCATATAATTTTCCATACTATCTAACAGTAGTTTTATATTTAGTTGGAACTGCTGTTTTTTATAAAAATTTTAAAGCAGAAAAACCATTAAGAGGAGGAGCAGATGAATAAAAACTTTGTTCATTTACATTTACACACAGAGTACAGTCTCCTAGATGGGGTTGGAAGAATAGAGGAGTATTTAGAAAGAGCTAAAAGTTTAAATATGAAAGCAATAGCTATTACAGATCATGGAAATATGTATGGAGCTATAGAGTTTTATAAATGTGCTATGAAGAAAGGTATCAAACCGATTATTGGTATTGAAGCATATGTATCAGAATTTGAAATGGAAAAAAAAGAGGGAAGAAATTTTCACTTGATACTTTTAGCTAAAAATTTAACTGGTTATAAAAATCTTTTGAAAATATCTTCAGTAGGATTTTTAAAGGGATTTTATTATAGACCTCGTGTGGATAAAGAGTTTTTAAAGAAGCATAGTGAAGGTATCATAGCTTTATCAGCATGTATGCAGGGAGAAGTCTCAAGAGCAATTCTTGAAAATGAAAAAGAGAAAAGAATAGATGAAAAAATAACGAGTTATATAGAAATTTTTGGTAAAGAAAATTTTTATTTAGAGGTTCAAGGTAATGGAGTTGAAGGTCAAAGAGAATTAAATAAAGAGTTACAAAGATATTCTAAAAAATATGAATTAAAATGTGTAGCAACAAATGATACGCATTATGTTTATGAAGGAGATCATGTACTACAAGACTTAGTTATTTGTATTCAAACTGGAGCTAAGGTTTCAGATACAAATAGAATGAAAATTGAAACTAAAGAGTTATTTTTAAAAAGTAGAATGGAAATTATAAATTCTTTAGGTGAAGACTTTATTGACGCTATTGATATAACTGAAGAGATAGCAGAGAAATGCAATTTAAATTTAGAGTTTGGAGAGTTAAAGTTTCCAAAATATGAAATTCCAAATTGTGTAAAAACACCAGGAGAGTTTTTAAGAAAAATTGTATATAAAGGATTATCTCAGAGATATCCAAGTGGTTTAAGTGAGGAACTTTTAAAAAGAGTAGAGTATGAATTAGATGTTATTTTGAAAATGGGTTATGAGGAATACTTTATAGTTGTATGGGATTTTATCTCTTATGCAAAAGGAAAAAATATACCAATTGGACCTGGAAGAGGATCTGCGGCAGGAAGTTTAGTTGCTTATGCTTTAAAAATAACAGATTTAGATCCAATAAAATACAATTTAATTTTTGAAAGATTTTTAAATCCTGAGAGAATATCAATGCCAGATATAGATATAGATATTTGTCAGGAGAGAAGAGAAGAAGTAATTGAATATGTAACTCAAAAATATGGTAAGGATAAAGTAGCGCAAATAATAACTTTTGGTAGAATGAAAGCTAGAGCGGCTCTAAGAGATGTTGGAAGAGTATTAGATGTGAACTTAGCTAAAGTTGATAAAATAGCAAAACTAATACCTGCATTTTCAACATTAGAGGAAGCTTTGAAAGCAAATTCTGAACTTAGAGAGTTATATACAGAGGATAATGAAATTAGAAACCTAGTGAATCTATCGCAAAGATTAGAGAATAAGGTTAGACATGCTTCTATACATGCCGCTGGAGTTGTAATAACTAAAGATTCATTAATGGAAGTAGTTCCTTTATATAGTGACAATAAGGATTATAAAACTTCGACACAGTATCAAATGAAAGAACTAGAAGAGTTAGGTCTACTTAAAATGGATTTTCTAGGACTTAGAAACTTGACTAATATTCAGAGAACTATTGAGTATATTAAGGAAAGTAAAGGGAAAGATATAAAGTTAGAAGAGATTTCATTAAACGAAGCACAAGTATATGAAATGCTTTCGTTAGGAGATAGTTTAGGAGTTTTTCAACTAGAATCAATAGGTATAAGAAAAATATTGGTTCAATTAAAACCTAATAGATTTGAAGATGTAATAGCACTATTGGCTCTTTATCGTCCTGGACCATTAGGATCTGGAATGGTTGAGAGTTTTATAAATTGCAAAAATGGATTAGAAGAGATAAAATATCCCCATCCAACTTTAGAAAAAGTTTTAAAAGAGACATATGGTGTTATCTTATATCAAGAACAGGTAATGAAAATAGCTAATATAATGGCTAGTTATTCTTTAGGAGAAGCTGATCTTTTAAGAAGAGCAATGGGAAAAAAACAAGCTTCTATAATGGATGAAAATAGAGAAAAGTTTGTTAAAAGATCTATAAATAATGGATATTCTAAAGAAAAAGCAGAAGAGATATTTGACTTAATAGATAAGTTTGCAGGATATGGATTTAATAAATCCCATTCAGCAGCTTATGCCTTAATAGCTTATTGGACAGCATATTTTAAACATTTTTATCCTGAGGAGTATTATGCTTCAATAATGACATCTGAAAAAAGTAATGTAGAGAATGTTGCATTTTATATAGAGGATGCAAAAGCACATAAATTAGAGCTAAAGTTATCAGATGTTAATAATCCAGTATCTAAATTTACTGTAGAAGATGGTGGAATTAGATTCTCTCTAGCAGCTATAAAGAATGTTGGAGAAAGTTTAGCTCAAAAAATTCAAGCTGAATTTGAAAAAAATGGAATTTATTTAAGATATGAAGATTTTATTTATAGATTGAGAGGACAGGGGCTTAATAAAAAAAATATAGAAGCACTGGTTTATTCTGGAGCTTTAGATTCCCTTCCTGGAAATCGTAAACAAAAAATAGAATCAATTGAGAAAGTTATCGATTATGCTAATAAAAAAATAAAAGAAGATGATATTCAACAGATGAATCTTTTTGGAGGAGCGAAATCAGAGATGGTAAATTTTGTTTTACCTGATGTAACAGACTTTACTCCAGATGAAAAATTAGAAAAAGAAAAAGAATTTTTAGGTTTTTATTATAGTGCACATCCTTTGGATAAGTATGATTGGCTAATAAAAACTTATAAAATGAACAAAATTTCAGAAATAAAATTAGAAAATTCCCTGCATATAATCAAAACTTATGGTATACTAAGGGATGTGAAAAAAATATTAACAAAAAAAACAAAAGAACCTATGTGTACATTTGTTATTGAAGATTATTATGATCAAATTTCTGGAATTATTTTTCCAAGAGAATATAAAGATTATTTAAATATAGAGCTTGAAGGTAAAGCTGTAGTAATAGATGGAAGTATTCAAGTTGATTATTTTAATGGAAACGAAAATAAAAAATTAGTTGTAAAAAATATGAAAGCTTTAAATTCAATAGAGTTTAATAAAAAAAATAGGATATATATACTAATTAATGAGAAATCTAAAGACAAGTACAATAGATTAAAAGAGATACTTTTAGATAGTAAAGGAGAAGTTCCTTTAAGTTTTGCTATAGATATTAATGGGAATAAAGAGATAAAAAACTCAAAACTAACGATTGAAATCACTCCTAGATTAATAAGAAAAATAGAGGAGTTATTAGGAGAAAAAAGTGTAGTAATAAGATAAGATTACACTTGTAATATAATCTTGAATGATTTTTTTAATTATGTTAAAATAAGTGATAAAAACTGATGGAGGAACTTATGAAAAAAGAAGAGTTTCAAATTGAAGATTTAATTAATGTTTTAAGTGAATGTGGATTAACTGAAATTATTTATGAGGAAAATGAAAATTTAAAAATAAAAATAAAAAAATCTCCACAGCCAAAAGTTATAATACCTAAAGAAACTTCACATTCTAGAAAAGAGACTGCTAAAAAAGAGGAGAATATAAAAACTGTAGCCTCTATAGGAATAGGAAAATATTTCTATAAAGATGCAGTTAAAATAGGTGATAAAATTAAAGTAGGACAAAATCTAGGTTACATTTATATAATGGGGTTAAAAACACCTTTAAAATCTACTGTTAGTGGAGAGGTGTTGGAGATAACTGTAGAAGATGGTGGAGTAGTTGACTACGGTAAGGGATTATTAAAAGTAAAGGCCACAGCAAGATAATTGGGAGGATTTGATGTTTAAAAAGATATTGATTGCTAATAGAGGTGAAATCGCTGTTAGAATAATAAGAGCAGCAAGAGAGTTAGGAATAAAAACAGTTGCTGTTTATTCAGAAGCAGATAAAGATAGTTTACACGTTAGATTAGCAGATGAAGCAGTTTGTATAGGGGGACCTTTAAGTACAGAATCATATTTAAAAATACCTAATATACTAGCAGCAGCAGAGATAACAGGAGCAAATGCAATACATCCTGGATATGGATTTTTATCTGAAAATGCTAGATTTGCAAGAATATGCCAAACGCATAATATAACATTTATTGGACCAAGTCCAGAAGCTATTGAAAGCATGGGTGATAAAGCTACAGCTAGAAAAACTGCAATAGAAAATGATGTACCACTAACAAATGGAACTGGAATTATAAGAAGTATAGAGGAAGCTAGAAAAGAAGTTGAAGAAAGAATTGGGTATCCAGTAATGATAAAAGCTACAGCAGGTGGTGGTGGAAAAGGAATGAGACTAGCTAGAACTCCAGAAGAGTTAGAAAGCAAAATCATCGCTGCTCAAACAGAAGCAGAATCTGCTTTTGGAAATCCAGATGTTTATATAGAAAAATTTGTTGAAAATCCAAGACACGTTGAAATTCAAATTATGGGAGATAAACATGGAAATGTTATTCACTTGGGAGAAAGAGATTGTTCTATCCAAAGAAGACATCAAAAGTTAATAGAGGAAGCACCATCATATAAATTACCATCTAAAGTTAGAAAAGCAATGGGTGAGGCTGCTGTAAAATTAGCAAAATCAATTAATTATGATTCAGCAGGAACTTTAGAATTTTTAGTTGATAAAGATGATAACTTCTATTTTATGGAAATGAATACAAGAGTTCAAGTTGAGCATACAGTAACTGAGATGGTAACAGGAATAGACATTATAAAATTACAAATTAAAGTTGCAGAAGGAGAGAGAATAAATATATCTCAAGAGGATGTTGTATTATTTGGACATGCAATCGAATGTAGAATAAATGCTGAAGATACAACAGCAGGATTTTTACCTTCACCAGGAAAATTAGAAACTTATATTGTTCCTGGAGGACCAGGAGTAAGAGTAGATTCACACTCATACCAAGGATATGAAATTTCTCCATATTATGACTCTATGATTGGAAAGCTTATTGTTCATGGAATCACTAGAGAAGAAGCTATCGAAAAGATGAAAAGAGCTCTAAATGAATTTATTATAGAGGGAATTGATACTACAATTCCATTCCATTTAGAGGTGTTAGATAATAAGGTATACAGAACAGGAAAAGTTACAACGAAGTTTATTGAAGAAAATTTTGAAAAAAATTAAATAATAGCTAGGAAAAACTTTAAATAAATGTAATAATATATGTATAATATCTACGGAGGTGTTTTTATGAACGAGTTAGGAAATATAAAAATAGCAGATGATGTTGTAAAGACGATATCAGCAAAGGCAGCACAAGATGTTTCTGGAGTTTATAAATTAGCAGGTGGAGTAGCAGATGAAGTTAGCAAAATGCTAGGAAAAAAGAGACTTACAAATGGGGTTAAAGTAGAAGTTGGAGAAAAAGAGTGTAGTGTAGAGATATATATTATAGTTGAGTATGGATATCAAATCTCTGAGGTTGCTCAAAATGTTCAAAAAAATGTTTTAACAGCAGTGAGCACAATGACTGGATTAAAAGTTGTAGAAGTGAATGTATTCGTACAAGATGTAAAAATTTTAACAGATGAGTATGAAGAAAAGCATGAGGATATAGAGATTGTATAATTAAAATATGAGAGAGGCGTTTTATTACGCCTCTAATCTTTCTTTACAGGGGTGAGTTTATTGATAAAAAAGTTAATATTTTTCTTTGCATGGATAGGAATATTTACTATAGCTGTAACAGGAATAGGGTATATAACAATGCCACAATATTTTTCAACAATAGATACAAGCTCACTTATATTTAAAGTTGTTATTTTTAATATATGCTTAATATACATGTGCATATCAATATTAAAATTATTATCTAATTTTTCCAAAGAAAAAGATTATGTTATAAAAAATGAGCATGGATCAGTTCATATTTCAACAGATACAGTAAAAAATTTAATAAGAGAGATTTTGTCAAAAGATAGCGATATAAAAGGTTTAAAAATAGAGTGTGGAAATAGAGGAAGCAAATATTTTGTTAAATTAAATTTAGATATGATATCAAATAATAATCTATCGTCAAAAACAGTAGATATACAAAATTTGATAAAAACTAATTTAGAACAAAAGTTAGATTTAAAAGTTGATTATATAGAGGTAAAAATTTCTAGAATATCACCTAGAAGAGACTCAATTGAATAGGAGGAGCAGATATGATGTTAGAAAAGATTATTGAAAATTTTATTCTTAATTTTAAGAAATATCTATATGCCATCTTAGGGTTAGTGATAGGAGTTCTTTTAGTTGAGTATGGGATACTAAAAACTATTTTTATATTATTTTTGGCATTTATTGGGTTTAAATTAGGAGATAGAGATTTTCAAGAGAAGTTAAAAAAACAAATATTAAATAGATTAAAGGATTAGAAAGGAAACAATAATGAGTAGAAGAGTAGCAAGAGAAGAGTTATTTAAAATAGTTTTTGAATCGGAGTTAACTGAAGTAAAGATAGATAAAACTTTAGCAAGTTATATGTTAAGAGATGAAACTAATCTAAATACAAATGAAAAAGAGTTTATTGAAAAATACTCTAATGGAATGGCTTTAAATGATGAGAAAATTACAGAAACATTAAAAAATAATATTACTGGTTGGAGCTTAGAAAGAATTGGAAATGTTGAAAAAGCACTTTTAAAAATAGCGACATATGAGATTTTATTTGAGGATGTTCCAGCTGAGATAGTTGTTAACGAAGTTGTAGAATTAGCAAAAAAATATGGGGATGAGAAATCACATGAATTTATCAACGGTGTTTTAGCAAAAGTAGTAGTTGAAAAAAATAGATAATAACTTTAAAAAGGAGAAGTAGTTCTAAACAATTGCTTCTCCTTTTTTATTATTTAATTTTTTCTAAAATTAATGGCTTCTAATAAATGATGTTTTTCAATATCAGAAGAATTTCCTAAATCTGCAATTGTTCTGGCGACTTTTAAAATTTTATGATAGGTTCTCATGGATAAATTTAAATTTCTAATAGCTGTTCTAATTATTTGCTCACATTCATTATTTAAAGAACAATATTTTTCAACTTCGTTATTATTCATATCACGATTAAGTTTATTATTATTAAAGCGCATATTTTGAAGTTCTCTAGCTTTCATAACTCGATCTCTGATAATTTGAGAAGTATCACCTCGATCCTCGTCTAAGATTTCTTTATCATTGAGTCTATAAATTTCAACATATAAATCAATTCTATCAATGATAGGACCTGAAAGTTTTTTCATATACCTTCTAATATCATAAGGTGTACATGTACATAACTCTTCATCAAATCCATTTCCACAAAAACATGGATTACATGCAGCGATAAAGATTAATTTGGCAGGGAACTCCATTTTTCCTAAGCTTCGTGTTATAGATATTCTTTTCTCTTCTAAAGGTTCTCTTAAGCTTTCAATAACGACTCTATCAAACTCTGTAAATTCATCTAAAAATAGTACACCATTATTAGCTAAACTTATTTCACCTGGTTTAGGTGTTCTACCACCTCCGATTATAGAGGATGTTGTAGATGTATGATGAGGGTCTCTAAATGGTCGGTTAATGATGATAGGAACTCTTTCACTGAGTTCACCAGCAATACTATAAATTTTAGTAGTTTCAATAATTTCACTCTCTGACATAGGAGGTAGTATGCCAGTTAATCTTTTAGCTAACATAGATTTTCCACTTCCAGGAGCTCCAATCATTATTATATTATGCCCTCCAGCAGCAGCAATTTCAAGTGCTCTTTTAGCTCTTATTTGCCCTTTAACATCCCACATATCTAAAGTATATTCAAAGTTTTTTATTGTATTTACAACTCTTTTGCTGCGAGTAATACCTTCTTCTATAAATTTAACAACATCTCTGAGATTTTTAACAGCTATAATATCAATATCTTTTATAATTGAAGCCTCTTCTAAATTTTCTTCAGGAATAATAACACCTTTAAATCCTTTACTTTTAGCCAATAAAACACCGCTAATTATGCCTTCAGATCTTCTAATTTCTCCAGTTAAAGAAAGTTCGCCCATGAGTAGATATTCTCTCAAAATCCCTTTATAATCAGAAATAAATTTCATTCCAACCATTATTCCAATGGCAATAGGTAGATCAAAGTGTGATCCTTTTTTTCTTATGTTAGCAGGAGTTAAATTAACAACAATTCTTCTAGGATCCAATAAATAACCCATATTTTTAATTCCTGACCTTATCCGATCTCGACTTTCCGATATAGTTGTATCACCTAAACCAACTATATTAAAAATAGGAAGACCATTAGTCACATCAACTTCAACTTCAACTAGAAATGGTTCAATTCCTAAATAACTTGAGCTTAACACTCGAACTAACATAAAAACCTCCTTATTTATAGATATTTTAAAATTTGAAGTAAGTTAAAATTTTGATAAATATTAGAGTGAGTATTATATATGACTACTGATATTTTGTAATTTTCTTTTTTTAAAAATAAATAAAAAAAGTTTGACATATCCACAAAAAAAGTGTATATTAATCTTATGAAGAAAATTGTAATAATTACAAAATCGTAATTATAACAATTTTAAAAAATATAAAAAAATATAAAATATAGACAGAAAATAATCGAGGAGGATTTAAAATGGCAAAAGTAAAATGTACAGTATGTGGAGAAGTATTTGAAGAGGCTTTAGGAGCTTGCCCTTTATGTAAGGTAGGATTAGATAAATGTGTTGCTTATGATGAAACTGCAGGAAGAGTTTGGGCAACTGAGCACAAAGTAGGAGAAGGATTAGCTTGCGGAGATGAAGAGATCATCGAAGGATTAAGAGCAAACTTCAACGGAGAGTGTATGGAAGTTGGAATGTACTTAGCAATGGCTAGAGTAGCAGATAGAGAAGGATATCCAGAAGTAGCAGAAGCTTATACAAGAATAGCTTTTGAAGAAGCTGGTCACGCTGCAAGATTTGCAGAGTTATTAGGAGAAGTTGTAACTGATTCTACAGAAGAGAACTTAAAGAGAAGAGTAGAAGCTGAGTATGGAGCAACTTCAGGAAAATTCGATATTGCTAAGAGAGCTAAACAATTAGGATTCGATGCAATTCACGATACAGTTCATGAAATGGCTAAAGATGAAGCTAGACACGGAAGAGCTTTCTTAGGATTATTAGAGAGACATTTCCAAAAATAATAATAAATAGTTAGAGTGCTTAATATATTTAAGCACTCTTTTTCGTTATGTTGAAGTTTTGATTAGATTGTGATACTATTAAAGTATTATAAAGGGATAAAAGGTGAGATGCTTGGGGAAAATAATTTATGTAACTGGTGGAGCAAGAAGTGGGAAAAGTTCATTTGCTGAAAAAAAAGTTTTTCAATTGAATAAGGAGAAGATTTATGTAGCTACAGCGATATCTTTTGATGAAGAGATGAAGGAAAGAGTAAGACTACACAAAATTCAAAGAGGAGAAAATTGGATAACAATAGAGGCATATAAAAATCTTTATAAAATTTTAGAAGAATATAAAGAGTTAAATGGAGTTGTATTACTAGATTGTTTAACAAATTTAGTCACAAATATTATGATTATGGATAGAGATATCAACTGGGATAAAATAACTCAAGATATTGTTAAAGAGATTGAGGAAGAGATTGAAAATGAAATTCAAAAATTAATAGATTTTATAAAAAATAGTTCATTAGATATGGTTGTAGTTTCTAATGAAGTTGGAATGGGATTAGTTCCTCCGTATGCTTTAGGAAGATATTTTAGAGATATAGGCGGTAGAATAAATCAATTGGTTGCAAAAGAATGCCATGAAGCGTATTTAATAGTTTCTGGATTAGAGTTAAAATTAAAATAGAGTTTGGAGGAGAAAATGAAAGGTTTAGCTTTACTTTTTAAATTTATGACAAGATTACCATTTCCAGGAGGAAAAACTTTTGATTCGAAAGCTTTAGGAAAAGGAATGAAATGGTTTCCAATAGTAGGATTAGTGATAGGTATTATAAACTTAGCTTTGGCAATGGTTTTAGAAACATTTATTCCATCGCCTATTTTAATGGCAATAATCTTAGTTACTCTTGATGTTATAGTAACTGGTGGATTACATTTAGATGGTCTAGCGGATACTTTTGATGGAATATTTAGCTATAGAAGTAAACAAAAAATGTTAGAGATTATGAAAGATTCTAGAGTTGGAACAAATGGTGTTTTGGTTTTAATACTTTACTTTATATTTAAAGTTGCTTTCTTAGTAGAAACATCGGAATTGTTTGGAGTAAATCAAGGTGTACTAATGCTTATTGTACCTATATTAGCTCGAATAAATAGTGTAGTTAACTGTGCTTTTGAGCCTTATGCAAGAGCCACTGGAATGGGTAAAACTTTTGTTGATAACACTGATAAGATGGGATTATTAATATCTTATGTCACTGTTACAGCTATATTATATGGAATAGCTAAGTATTTTATGTTACCTTTTATAAGTTTATTTATTGTTTTAAATATATTAGTTCTTTGCGGATTCTTCTTTGGAAAGTTGATGACGAAAAAAATAGGTGGTATAACGGGAGATACTTTAGGAGCATTGCTAGAGTTGTCTTCAGTACTATCATTAGTTTTAATGTATGTAACTTTATAGGTGAGATTGATGGGGAAAATTATTTTAGTTAGGCATGGTGAATCAAAATTAAATATTGAAGGGGTTTACTATGGAATTTTAGATCCAGAATTAACAGAAAAAGGAAAAGAGCAGGCAGAAAAAACTAAGGAAATTTTAAAAAATATAAATTATGAAAAGATATATACAAGCGATTTAAGAAGAGCAATAGACACAGCAGAGATTGTAAATTATAAAAAATTAGAACTCTTAATTGATCAAGAATTACGTGAACTAAATTTTGGAATATTTGAAGGACGTAGTTATAAAGAACTTTTGGACAAATATCCAGAGGAGTTAAAAAAGAGTCAAAGTAATTGGGAAAATTATAATTATATAACTGGCGAAAGTGTTTTAGAGCTTCAAAAAAGAGCTATTAATTTTATAGAGAAGAAAGTTGATTTAGATGGAACAACAGTATTAGTTACTCACTGGGGAGTAATTAATACTGTTTTAAGTCATTACTTTTCTAATGGATTAGAATCTTATTGGAAGTTTAGTGTAGAAAATGGTGGTATAGTTATAATTGAATTTTCTGAAGGATATCCCATATTAAAGGGATTAAATATAGGGGGCTAAAATTGGACAGAATAAAAAAGATTCAAAATGATATTATTGGTGTTGATACAGAAGCTATAAAAGAGTGTAAAAAAATATTAGATTCTAGAATGAAACCTGAGAAAAGTTTGGGTGTTTTAGAAGATTTAGCAATGAAAGTAGCGGGAATAACAGGCCAACCCTTAAATGAATTAAAAGCTGGGTGTCATTTTATAGCATCATCAGATAATGGAGTTATAGAAGAAGGAGTATCCTCTTGTCCAATAGGTTATACAAGAATAGTTTCAGAAGCAATGTTAAGTTCTTTTGCAGCTATTGGAATTTTATGTAAAAGTTTAGGAATACCTCTAAATTTGATAGATATTGGAATACAAGGAGATATTCCAAGAAACTATGAAAACTTATACGTAAAAAAAATAGCTTATGGAACTAAAAATTTTAGTAAGGAACCTGCTATGAGTTTAGATGAGGTAATAAAAGCAATCTTAGTTGGAGTAGAAATAATAAAAGAAAAAAAAGAGTATGATTTCTTCTCTAATGGAGAGATGGGAATAGCTAATACAACAACAAGTTCAGCTATATTATACGCCTTAACAAAAGAGAATATAGAAAAAGTTGTAGGTTGTGGTGCAGGACTTTCAGGTGAGGGATTAAGACGAAAAAAAGATGTGATAAAAGATGCTTGTCTGAAATATGATTTATTTAATAAAGAACCAATAGAAGTTTTAAGATGTGTTGGTGGACTTGATATAGCATGTATGGTTGGACTTTACTTAGGTGCAGCATTAGAGAGAAAGCCTATGCTAATAGATGGTTTTATATCAGCAGTAGCAGCATTGGTTGCAACTAGAATAGAACCAAAGGTAAAAGATTACCTAATAGGAACTCATATGAGTGAAGAACCAGGAATGAAAGTTGCTATGGCAGCGCTGGATTTAAAAACATTTTTACATATGGAGATGCGTTTAGGAGAAGGAACAGGGGCAGTTTTGGCATATCCTATTTTGAAAGCAGCAGTAGAAATTCCTAAAATAATGAAAACAAAAAATGAGGTTTATGAAATATTTCAATAAAGTAATAAGGGGTGATTATTTTGGAAAAAAGCCAAATGCAAGGACACCGAAAGAGATTACGAGAGAAGTATTTGAAAGTTGGATATAAGGGTTTAGAGGATTATGAAATTTTAGAGCTACTGTTAACTTATTCAATAAAGTTAAAAGATTGTAAAGGTATTGCAAAGAATTTATTGTCAAAATTTAAAAGCATAGATAAAGTTATAAATGCTGAGTTAAATGATTTAAAAGAAATTGAAGGTGTTGGTGCAGAGACAGCTTTATATTTAAAAGTAATTGGTGAGACTACGTCTAATCACTATTTTAAAAATATGAAAAATGCTGATTTAACAACTTTAAAAGGCAAAAATGATTTGGTAAATTATTTGAAAGACGATGTAGGTACTTTGAAAAGTGAAGAATTTAAAGTAATTTACCTAAGTAGTGATAATAAGATTGTATGTGATGAAATTTTATTTAAGGGAACAATTGATAGAAGTGTAGTTTATCCCAGAAAGATAATAGAAAGAGCAATTGATAATAGAGCTAAAGGAATAATATTTGCTCATAACCATCCAAGTGGAAATTTAACTCCATCTAAAAAAGATATTGAATTAACATTAGAAATGCAAGAATTACTAGAAAAGGTGGATATAAAATTATTAGACCATATTATTGTTAGTGATGAGTCTTATTTTAGTTTTTATGAAAATGGATTAATTGAATATTATTAAAAAGTTTAGCCCTCTTACGCTGATTAAGAGGGTCTTTTAGTAAGGAGGAAAAATGTTAGACAAAATAATTATAAAAGGTGCTAGAGAACATAATCTTAAAAATTTTGATATAGAAATTCCAAAGTATAAATTTGTTGTTGTAACAGGAGTAAGTGGAAGTGGAAAATCATCGCTAGCATTTGATACTATTTATTCAGAAGGGCAAAGAAGATATGTAGAAAGTTTATCGGCTTATGCAAGACAATTTATTGGACAAATGAAAAAGCCAGAGGTAGATAGTATAGAGGGGTTAGCACCGGCTATTTCAATTGAACAAAAAACAACAAATAAAAATCCAAGATCAACAGTAGGGACAGTAACAGAGATATATGATTATATGAGATTATTATTTGCACATATAGGTAAAGCACATTGTCCAATATGTGGAAAATTAGTAGAGAGACAAAGTGTTGATGAAATTGTAGAAAATGTATATGAAAAATTTAAAAATGGCGACAGACTAATGATTTTAAGTCCTGTTGTCAAAGACAAAAAAGGAACACATAAAAATCTATTTTTAAATCTTGTAAAAAAGGGATTCGTAAGAGCAAGAGTTAATGGTGAAATTCTTTATATTGAAGAGGAGATAAACTTAGATAAAAACAAAAAGCATAATATTGAAGTTGTTGTAGATAGAATTGTTGTAGATAAGGAAGATGAGGAGTTTAAATCAAGATTAACTCAAAGTATAGAGCAAGGAATTGAATTATCAGAAGGAAAAATAATAATAAACTGGGGAGATGGAGAACAATTATATAGTGAAAATTTTTCATGTCCAAATCATGAAAATGTAAGCATTCCAGATTTAAACCCGAGATTATTCTCTTTTAATGCTCCTTTTGGAGCTTGTACTGAATGCAAAGGAATAGGGAAAAAATTAGAAATTGATGAAAGTAGACTAATAGAGGATGAAAATTTATCAATACTGAAAGGTGGATTATATATTCCAGGAGCAGCATCAGCTAAAAAGGGTTATACATGGACAATATTTGAGTCTATGGCAAAAAAATATAAAATTGATTTAGATAAACCAGTGAAAGATTTAACTAAAAAAGAGATGGATATAATTTTTTATGGAACTGATGGAGAGAAATTTAGAGTGGACTATACATCAAAAGAGTTTAGTTTTCATGGAGAAAAGGATTTTGAAGGAATTGTAAAGAATTTAGAAAGAAGATATAATGAATCGTTTTCAGAGAGCTCTAGAGAAGAGATAGAAAATAGATTTATGATAGAAAGAATATGTAAGGTATGTCATGGAAAAAGATTAAAGCCAGAAGTTTTAGCTGTAACTGTTTATAATAAAAATATAATTGAGATAACAGAACTAAGTATAAAAGATGCTCTAAATTTTTTTGAAAATATAGAGTTAACAGAAAAAGAGAAACAAATAGCAGCAGAGATTTTAAAAGAGATAAAAGAAAGAATATCGTTTATGATAAATGTGGGATTAGATTATTTGAGTTTAGCTAGAGAGACAAAAACATTATCTGGAGGAGAGTCTCAAAGGATTAGATTGGCAACTCAAATTGGGTCAGGGCTAACAGGTGTATTGTATGTTTTAGACGAACCAAGTATTGGATTACATCAAAGAGATAACGATAAACTTTTAGCTACTTTAAATAGATTGAAAGAGTTAGGAAATACACTTATTGTTGTTGAACATGATGAAGATACAATGCATCAAGCTGATTATATTTTAGATATGGGACCGGGAGCAGGAGTGTTTGGTGGTGAAATTGTAGCTGCAGGAACACCACAAGAAGTTATGGATAATGAGACTTCAATGACGGGTAGATATTTGAAAGGTGAAATAGGTATAGCTGTACCTGAAAAGAGAAGAGAACCAAAAGGATATATAACTTTAAAAGGAGCAAAAGGAAATAATTTAAAAAATGTAGATGTAGATATACCTTTAGGTGTTTTAACTGTTGTAACAGGAGTAAGTGGAAGTGGAAAATCAACACTAATAAATCAAACTCTTTATCCAATTTTATTTAATAAATTAAATAAAGGTAAGCTTTATCCATTAGAATATTCTTCTATTGAAGGATTAGAAAGTTTAGATAAAGTTATAGATATAGATCAAAGTCCTATTGGAAGAACTCCAAGATCAAATCCAGCTACATATACAAAAGTATTTGATGATATTAGAGATATTTTCTCTCAAACAAAAGATGCAAAAGCTAAGGGATACTCAAAAGGTCGTTTTTCTTTTAATGTAAAAGGAGGACGATGTGAAGCATGTCAGGGTGCTGGAATAATCAAAATTGAAATGAATTTTTTACCTGATGTTTATGTTGAATGTGAGGTATGTAGAGGAAAAAGATATAATAGGGAAACACTGGAAGTTTACTACAAAGGAAAAAATATTT
>Ga0114939_10001882_pt1 | contig 16210 bp, 11 predicted proteins | sample AshMeaCrysSpring_FD_87196 | JGI IMG/M metagenome (GOLD analysis project Ga0114939, IMG submission 87196) | Groundwater microbial communities from Big Spring, Nevada to study Microbial Dark Matter (Phase II) - Ash Meadows Crystal Spring | ecosystem: Environmental > Aquatic > Deep subsurface >... | reverse complement strand
CCTCAAGGGCGACCGGGCCGGTCAGCACAGCATCCGGATCAACCAGCAGTGGCGGATCTGCTTCGTGTGGACATGGGCAGGTCCCGAGGACGTCGAGATCGTGGACTACCACTGACGAGAGGTGCCAGCCATGTCGAGGATTGCCCCTATCCACCCTGGCGAGATCCTGCTCGAGGAGTTCCTGGAGCCGATGGGAATCACGCAGCACCGGCTGGCCGTGTCCATCGGGGTTCCTCCGCGGCGGATCAACGAGATCGTGCACGGCAAGCGACGCATCACCGCCGACACTGCACTGCGCCTGTCCCGCTACTTCGGCACCACCGACCGATTCTGGCTCAACCTGCAGACCCGCTTCGACCTCGAGACCGAGAAGGACAAGCTCGGCACAGCCCTGGACGACATCCGTCCCTTGCAGTCCGCCTGAACAAGCTCTCAGCGACCCTCACCAACAGCAGCGGACCGAGTGCTGCCTGCGGATGCCGGCGCCGACGGGCATTCGAGGGCTGCGGCGGCCGGTACGTCGCGGGCCCGCTGCTTCAGAAGAGACTGCAGATTGTGGGCGAGTTCTCTGCCGGGTGGAAGAGCTCTCCCGCCCACCGTCGCACGTCGTGCTCCGGCCCATCTTCACTCCCACCCGTCCGTCAGAGTGTGCAGCCCGATGACTGCCGCGTGCGCTGCCGCGCGGCCCCGCTCCAGGCTCGCGGCGATCAGGAGCGCCACCACACCCGTCACCGCGACCGCCACCCACAGCCCCGCGCCCCGCCATGCAGGGAGAAGGCCGACGAGCGGTACCAGGATCAGCACGGCGAGTGCCACCAGGACGACGACGACTCCCGCGAGGAGGCGGCGCCGCACGCGGGTGAGCACGCCCCAGGCGGCGACGGCGACGCCGAGGAGCACGGCGACCGCCGCGTAGGCGAGCGAGGTCGTCAGAGCCTGCACGAAGGACGCCCCGACCAGGAAGGCGACACCGAGGCCTTCCAGGACGGTGTCGGTCGGCGTGTGCACCGGCTGGCCGTGCAGTCGCCGGTGGGCGCGCGTCACCTCGGCGACGACGAGCAGCGAGAACCCCAGCGGCATCGTGTACCACTGCGGGTTCCCACCCAGGGCGTCAGAGGCGAACACGATCCACGCCAGCACCGCCAGCAACGGCGCAGCAGCCTGCACCAGCAAGGAGTCGAGCACGACGCCTGTCGACGCGGCCGCGACGGCGGCGACCATCAGCGCAGGGGCCAGCAGCGTTAGGTCTGGCCGCTGAGCCGCCGCGACGCCGACAGTCGTCACGGTCGCGACACCGGTGAGAACGAGCACCGGGAGCCGCCATGCGCTCAGGACCTCGATGCGATCGGTGAGCAGCAGCGCACCGCAGGCAGCGACCGTGATTGCGCCGAACACCGCCACCTGTGCCTCCCCCGACAGCTGCAGAGCGACGGTGAGCTGGGCCTGGGCCAGGAAGGCCACGACAAGGGCGGCCCAGCGCAGCACCGGCAGTTGCAGCGGGGCGGCGGCCACGGCCCAGGCGACGGCCACCACCGCGGTGGCCACGGCCAGCGGCACGCTGACGGTCACACCCACCGACCCAGCCAGCCCCGGACCGGCGGCCCCGGTCAGCAGCGTGGCCGCCAACGCCACTCCACCCGTGCCACCCCAGGTCAACGCCCAGGTCCGCAGGGCCGGACGAGCCCGCACCGCGACCGCCCAACCCAAGGTGCTGGCAGCACCCACACCGGCGACCCACGTCACCTGCGCCTGCGCGACCGGCACCAACCAGTCCACCAGCACCAGACCACACGCCAGCGCCGCCACCGCCGCACCCGCCTGCAGCACCACCCGCCACGAGCCCACCGCACGCGTCGCCGCCACCACCAGCACCACCGCGAGCAGACCCAAGCTCAGCGCGTACCACCCTGGTCCGGCTGCGAACGCACCCATCAGCACGAGCCCCACGCCGAGCACCGCGTAGGGCACGGCGACCAGAGGACGCGTGCGGAGCCGGGCGGCCACCGCGACGGCCAGCCCGCCCACGGCCGTGAGGGTGAACGGCCGCGCGACACCGTCGACCGCGGCGACCCCTGCCGGTATCGGCACCACGGTCGCTGCAACGAGCAGTGCGACCGCCCACCGGGCGTCACGGACGCGGATGCTCAAACCGTGGGCGACGACGAGCAGGGAGGCCGCGACGCAGACGCTGATCCACGGACGCGACGTCAGCGCCTCTCCGGCCAGGACGGTCGTGGCAGACCAGACGAGGACGAGCCCCGCGGCCAGCACGCCGGGCAGCGCCGCGACGATCGAGTTCAGCACCCAGACCGTGCCTACGCTCAGAACGATCCACCCTTGGAACGGGGGTTCGACGCCTCCCATGGCCAGCACGAGGGCCGCGGCCGACTCGAGGGCGCCGAGGACCAGCGGCGGCAGCAGCGCGGGTTCGAGCCGCGACGGCTGGAGAGGCCGTCCGCCGCGCCTTACGGCGACCGCGAGGGCGGCCAGACTCATCAGCCCACCCACGACCAGGAGGACCACAGCGACGGTCTCAGCCGACGTCGCTATGTCGACCACGGCCACCGCGACGAGGCCGGCGAGGGGGGCGACCGCCGCCCACGCCACCCACACCATCGGCTGCCAGCGGAGCTCGCTCGGCACGAGGAGAACGGCTACGATCACGCTGGCGAGTCCGACCGCTGCCGGCCCGCGTTCGAGCGGGAGGACAGCAGCAAGGACGGCTTCGGTGTACGCGACGCCCACCAGCAGGTTCTGCATCCGCGGCAGGCGCAGCCTCGCCAGCGAGGCGTAGATCACCGCGGTGAGTGCTAGGACGCTCGCGGCCCACGGGTCGAGCAGGTCGACGACGCCGGCCTGGTCGAGTGCCGCAGCCAACGTCAGCGGGGCCCCGACTGCGGCGAGTACGTACGGCGCACCTCCCAGGCCCGCTGCAGCATGGTCGAGGGCAGCGCCGACCGGCGATCGACCGACCAGGTCGTACCCGCACGTGACCGACATGCCGAGGGTGGCCGCAGCGAGGGCCACCACCAGCCCCCAGCCGGTGCCACTCGTCGCGAGCGCGACCAGGGTCAGCAGGTGTCCGACGAATCCGAGCTGTGCCGTCACGTCCGGACCCGGTGCCCGACGCAGCAGGTGGGCGGCGAGGACCAGGCCCACGCCGATCGCGGAGACCACTCCCCCTGTGACCGCGGCTGCGACGTCGAGCAGCGGCGCGCAGACGTACCAGGCGTAGGTCCCGAGCAGCGGCACCACCCACGTCCGGAGCAGGGTCGGGACGGGACCGATCGCCGCCGCCAACGCGAGCCCGGCGAGGCTCGCAGCGACCCAGCCGCGGTCCGCAGGCTCGACACCGACCGACGCCCCCACCGCGACCCCGGCCGTCAGCGCCGCCGCCCACGACCACCACTGGGCGGGCAACGTGTCGTTCTCGTCCCGCCTCAGCAGGCCTGCACGCGCAGGCCACGCCAGCAGGAGCACGATCACCGTGCCCACCGCGACGGCGATGCCGACGTCACGCGTCGCGTCCCACACGGCGGCCACGGCGACGACGGGCATCACGGCCGCGACGGCGTCGAGCGCGACAGACGCGTACGGGAGCTCGAACGGCCGTCGCCGACGGGCAGCCGCCCACGCAGCGAGAACCGCAGCGGTGCCGGCCGCCCACCACGGCTCCTGCCAGGCCACGACGAGTCCGACGAGCACGAGCAGGCCCGTCACGGCCACCGCTGGGGCGACAGGGCGTCGGATCACGGTGTGCTCGAAGATCAGGAGGAGGCCGATCGTGGCGAACGCACCGACCACTCCGGGGGGCTGGGCCGTGGCGAGCGGAAGCACGCAGGTGACCCACCACAGCGGCTGGACGAGGCCGATCGCCAGCGGCGCCAGCCGGGGCGACAGCAGCTCGACCGTGCCGACACCTGCGACCGCGAGCAGCACCGCTGGGACGGGTGGCCAGCCGGTCGCGAGCAGAGTCGCCAGCGCAAGCGCTCCGACCACGATGCTGCCCGGAAGGGCGGCGGTGAGGGTCGGGGCTGACAGCAGCGCTGTCGGCCTGAGGCGTGCGAGCAGCAGGCTGATCACGACAGCCCAGGCGAGCCCAGTCACCTGCACCGCAGTGGCACTGACCACGTCGGGGCCCGACGGGATCGGTTGACCGACACCGATCAGCGCGAGCCCGACAGCGAGCCACAGCACCGGCGCGACCAGGAATCGCAGCATGCTCGACCGGTGGCGGCGGCACCACCACGCGTACGCGGATGCGAGGACCACGAGCACGGCGGGCAGCGTCACCGCGAGGGCAGCACCCGTGGGGTTGGGAGGGACGGCGACGCCGTCGAGGAAGGCGGTGAGTGCCATGATCGGCAGGACGAGGCCACCGGCGAGTTCGAGGGCCTGCGCTCCCATGCGGGCACCCCGTCGGCGCAGGATCGTGGCGGCGAGGAACGGGGAGACGGCGATCGTGAGCTCCGCCACGGGCCGCCACCGGGGGGCGACATCCCCGAATGCGAAGGCGACCAAGCCGAAGGTGCCGACGAAGAGCAGGGCCACACCGAGGTAGGCAAGGCCGTTTATGGCCAGGTCGGCACTCACGGCGTGGCGGACGCGTTCCCATGCGACCGCGCGGCGGGAGGCACGTCCGCCTCGGCCCGCGGGCTCCGGCCCTAGCACCGGCGTGGTCGCCGGTCCCGGCGCCGGCACGGCCGGGGCGCGGGGCGCGGAAGGGCCCGGTGCGACGGGTGCGGCGCCGACGGGCTGCGCAGCGGAACTCGTCCGAGGCAGGGACGGTTGGCTCGCAGGATGCAGGGACGACCGCGGCGCAAGACCGCGCGCCTCCTCCTCCAAGCGCCGATTCAGGTCACGAAGGCGTTCCAGAGTCGGAATGGTGACCAGCCGGGCCTTCTGAACCGCGGGCAGGTAGACCTCGGCCACGAACCTCGTGTGCTCCGTGTCGGCCGCGACCAGCCCGCGGCGCGAGGGTGGTGTCGGTCGAAGCGGATCGCTGCCCACCACCTCGCCGTTACTGATCCACTGCGTCCACGCCTCGCCCGACCAGTAGCGCAGCGATGCGTGCCCCGCTGGGTCCAGGTACCAACCGGGGACGACCGCGTGTGTTGTGTCCCCCACGTACCAACAGTGGGCGCGGCATGGACGCCGACGTAGAGCACCAAGACCCCCGTCGACCCTGCCCTGCACACCAGGCCTGACCCGGGCCCTGCCTGCCAGTGAGGTGTGCCACGCCGGAGCGACGCTCGCTCATCGGCATCATGCGGGTGGAACTGCGATCGGCTCGCTCGGGTTGTCCTCCGGCGGGTCGGGCCGACGGATGGGTCCCGTCGCTCGCATGACCGCCCACCACGCTGGGCGTCTGAATCGGCGCCGACACGGTCCGCGCCAACTCCTTGACCCGACCCCGACTGCCGTCACGCACCAGTCCTCGGGCCCGGCACCCCCACGTTCTCGGCTGAGCTCCCGCCCCATGACACCTCTCCCCGGTCACCCCACCCGTCTCGTGAGCCGCCCCGGCCGGCCCGAAAGTTCACTGACGTGTCAGCGCGAGGGCTTGCCGACCTACCGTGCGCGGTAACCACTGAGCCTGGACCGCGCCCCAACGCTCTCTCCTCCCATCGCCGGGTCGGAGCGGGAGCGTCTGGCTCCTCGCTGGGCTGCTCAAACGTCTGGGGTCCGGAGTCGACCCTTGGCCTCCTCATCGCCTCGCTCGCGGTACGCCGAACCGAGGTCGAGCACGGGGTGACGAGTTCGTGGTGTGGGACGTACTCAGACCGCACAGCGCCGGCAGCGCAGTTCAGTTCCGCGCACCGGCCAGCAGGACCCGCCGTACCGGTGCAGGTCGAGAGGATCCGCGCGTACAGGGTGATGAGCCGACCGCGTCGAGATGAGCCGCGGGCAAGCGGCCGTCAAGGCAGGGGCGGGTGCCCTATCGCATCGACGGGTATCGTCACCGGCAGCTCATGCTCGACGTCGACCACCGGCGCGACGCCTCCGATCCTGAACGCGCGATACTGCCGCGTGGAGGGCGGCTACGCTCGTCCGACCACGCCGCGGAGAGCGCGACCACCATTGTCCGACAGCCGTTGTTCGGGCGGCTCCGGACCGCGGATCACCCCTGTCAGGGGTGGCCTCTTACAGCTGGAGGTGGGTGCGCAGGGCGTCGTCCAGTCGTTCCATCACGAGGGGTGGGACGCGCCCGATGACCGCGCCCAGGCGATGGATCGACACCGAACGGATCTGTTCGCATTGCGCCTTGGAGTCCACCCGCAGGCCCGTCTCGTCAGCTGGCAGCAGGACTTGAAACGGGAAGACCCGTGTGGTGTTGCTGGTGACCGGGACGACAGTCACCACCCCACGACCCATCCGGGCCGCGGTGGTGTTGGCGCGGTCGTTGCTCACCAGGACAGCGGGTCGGCGTTTGCCGGCTTCGCTGCCTTGCGCCGGGTCAAGGTCGGTCAGACGGATCTCACCGCGCCGCATCGACCAGCCCATCAGCAAGGGCGCTGTCCCACGCAGCAGCATCGCCGGAGGACTCCCACTCCTCCCACGCGGCCGCATAAGCGTCATCGAGGGCCGGGTCACCCAGCATGCGGATGGCGCGTTGGATCACCGCCGACCGTGATGTGAGTCCTGCCGCGTCGGCGTAGCGGTCCAGGACCGCAAGGTCCTCCTCGGACAGGCTGATGCTCAGCTTCATGATGCTATCCTACCGCGGTAGGACCCGTGCTACCACTAGAGGTAGTATTCCCGCTTGGTCGCCTATCAGGAGGAGGTGGGCTTCCGCGCGCTGTTGCAGGCCGCTCTCGACGCCACGGCCGACCTGGCGGACGGCTTCGTGGTGGCCGGCTTCTCCAACGGTGCCGGTGCAACTGCACTACGCCGTCTCGGACCCGAACCGCAACCAGGACTGGGTGGACCAGGTCCTCGCGTCGGTGCGTGCGTCGGGAGCGGACGCCGAGTTCCATGAGTACATCGCGTCCGGGCACTGGTTCACCGACGCCTCCTCGCCCGACGAGTTCGACCCGCGTGCCACGGAGGCGCTGTGGAGCCACGTAGACTCATTCCTCCAGAACATCCCACCCGCGGGCTGATCCGAAGCCACGACGAGGGCCATCCAGGCCAGCTCCGCCCAGAGCCGTCCAGCCGCTGTCGGCGCCCGGGACACGCGACCACAGCCGCATGTCGGGCGTTACGGTCCTGCCGAGTCCTGGGTTCGTCGATGGTGTCAGGGTTGTTCGGCTACCTGCAGGCGGCCGGGGTGGTGGCAGCGAACCCGGTTCCCCGTGCGATGCCGTCGCGCGGAAGAGGCTGCGGCCGGGGCAGGGCGTGCCGCTGACCCGGCGGGCCCGGGGCCAACTACTGATGCCGTACAAGGGTCTGTCCGGACGCCCGCAAGCCAGTCTTGCGCGGCGGTCTTCGTCTCGAAGGTCGCCGGCGCCGTCCGTCGCAGGCCGTCCGGGCCGGTGTAGCGGGCCCGGTACCGGCCCGACGGTAGACGGGTGACGCTTCCGAAGGTGCTGTGGTGACGCTTCAGCGAGATACCCATCGCGGCCTCCTGAGAGGCGTGTCGGTGGCGGTCCGTGACCACCTATTGGTCACATAAATCACGAGGGTCCGACACAACCCCATCAGAACCGCTTCCGATGACCAAAAGGCGTCACTGACCAGCACCGATGCTCGAGCCGACGGGGGGACTCGAACCCCCAACCACCTGTTTACAAGACAGGTGCGCTGCCGATTGCGCCACGCCGGCGTGACGACGCGAGTGTACGAACCGACTCAGCGTGGCCCGACCAGCTCGGTCTCCACCTCGTCCAAGGTCGCCTCGTCGCAGAACCCGAGCTCGTGGGCCACCTGGGCGGCCTGCAGCGCGTCGCGGACGAAGTGGAACTCGACCCCATTGGCCTGAGCCTCCAGGGCACGGGCGGTCAGCTGCTCGGCACGCGGGGCCAGATGCTGCCCCACATCGATGATGATGATCGCGGCAACCTGCTGAGGGTGGCTGCCGGCGAACTCCAGGTACACCTCGGCGTCGCCCTGCCCGGAGTCCCCGATGAGCACGAACCGGGTGTCGGGGTAGCCGCGCAGCAGGCGCCCGATCGCGTTGCGCTTGTGCTCCACCCCCGAGCGCACGATGTACCGGTCGGTCGGGCCCCAGTCGGTGAGGAACAGCGGTCCCCGCGGGAAGCCACGCCCCTGGAGAAACTTCGTCAGTAGCGGGTACATCGACCATGAGCCCGTCGAGACGTAGAAGAAGGACGGCAGCGCCGCGACCGCCTCGCCTTGTTTCCGGCCCGGCCCCCGGTTCAAACCCCGGTACAGCGAGGCCATGCCGGGGATGGCGTCGCGGCTGTTGGCGTCCCCCACCATCGTCCTCAGGACGGCACCAACGCCCTCGGTCACCCTACTGCGCAGCACGGTGTCGTCGATGTCGCTGATGACCGCGAACGGCGCGTGCGGGTCGGGCACGACCACTCGTCCGCGCCCGGTCACCACCTCACCGTCGACGGCCTCCGGAACGAGTGTTGCGTGCACCCGATGCCACCCTGGGGGCAGGCCGGGGACAGTCAGCGTGGCCGCAGCGTAGCCCCGCCGTTGCGTAGTCACCTCGACCTCGACGCCCTCCACCCGGACGGTGACCTGGACCTGCGGCAGCCCGAGTGCGGCGTAGCGGCGGATGTTCTGCTCGGCGATGTCGTAGAAGGGCAGCCCCTGGCCGGCCTCCGGGATCGCCGGCTGCTCACGCACCTGCAGGTGAACCCTGACCTCGTCTCCGACGACGTAGCCGCGATGGACCACGAGTTGCATACCGCGGAAGGTCCCCGCGCCGAACTTGCGGTCGCGCCGGTACCGGGACAACCGCCGGTCGAGTTCCGACACGATGGCGGCAGCCTCCGCGCTGCGGACCACCCGGCCCAAGGTCTGTCGCGGGTGTCGAAATGCGTCCAGTGCTTCGTCGATCACAACCCCAGCCTGTCAGCAGGACGCCACGTCGCTGTCTGACCGGGCACGCCCACCAGCGGTGGCCAGGCTCAGGTCGTTGCGGCGTGGATGTACTGGGCCAGCGAGTCGCGCTCGCTCTCCAGCTCGGCCATCCGGGCCTTGACCAAGTCGCCGATGCTGACCAGCCCGGCGAGCTTGCCGTCCACCAGGACGGGAAGGTGCCGCACCCGCTGCTCGGTCATGAGGGCGAACAGCTGGTCGACGTTGTTGTCGAACTCGACGAACACGACCTCGCGCGTCATGAGGCTGGACACCTCCTCGGCCAGGATGGCCGACCCGCGAGCCGCCAGCGCGCGCACCACGTCGCGCTCGGACACGATGCCGTCGACAGTCTCGCCGTCCGCTGACACCACGGCGGCGCCGATCCCGAACTCTGCGAGCACGTCGAGGAGGTCACGGACCGTTGTGTCGGGCGGGACGGTCACCACTTCGCGTCCCTTGACGCGCAGCACGTCCGAGATGTGCATCCATCACCCCCGTGGTCGGTGTCAGGCTCCTGCCCTATGGCGAGACCACTACCGTAGAACAGGTTGTGACCAGCACGGAAGGCCCTCGCGCATCTCGCCCTCGCGCATCTCGCCGGCGCCGTCAGTCACCCCCCTCCCCCCGGTCGGTTAACCACTTGGTAACAATCGTGCAGCAATCCGAGCGATTCCTTCAGCGCTCCCAGTTGTTGCTCGCTACGGTTCGCTCGCTGGGCAACGAGGCCCGGTCCGCCTCCGGTGAGGCGGGAGCCAAAAGAACAGGGAGTATCCATGAGCTTGCGATGGCGCAGCCTGGCCCTCGTGGCGACCGTAGGCCTGCTGGCAGCGGCCTGCGGCGGTGACGACGGTGGAGACGAGGCAGCCACGAGTCCCGAGGCAGGCGGCGAAGCTGCTGCCGAAGGCACCCTCGTGGTCTGGGCCGACGACACGCGGACCCCGGTCATCGAGGCCATCAGCGAGGACTTCACCGCCGACTCCGGCGTCGAGGTGCAGGTCGTCGAGAAGGCCCGCGACTCGATCCGCGCGGACTTCGAGACCCAGACCAAGGCGGGCACCGGGCCGGACATCGTCGTCGGTGCGCACGACTGGATCGGCAGCTACGTCGACCAGGGCATCATCACCCCCATCGAGCTCGGGGACGTTGCCGGCGGGCTCGCCGACGTGGCGCTGCAGGCAGTCTCGATCGAGGGGCAGACCTACGCGCTGCCCTACGCGATCGAGAACGTCGCGCTGGTCCGTAACACCGACCTCGCACCGGACAAGCCGGCCTCCTGGGACGAGATGATCGCCAAGGGCCAGGAACTGGTCGCCGCCGGCCAGGCGGACCTGCCGTTCGGCGTGCAGATGAACGGTGAGGCCGGCGACCCGTATCACTTCTACTCGCTGCTCACCTCGTTCGGATCAGCACTGTTCGGCCAGACGCCCGAGGGGGACTGGGACCCGACCAACGTGCTGCTCGGCAACGAGGGCGGCCAGCAGTACGCGCAGTTCCTCCAGCAGGCAGGCCAGCAGGGCATCTTCTCGATCTCCAACACGGGCGACGTGCTCAAGGAGATGTTCGAGTCCGGCAGGCTGCCGTTCTGGATCACCGGCCCGTGGTGGGCCCCGGAGGCCGTCGACGCCGGGGTCAACATCTCCGTCGAACCCGTCCCCGGCCCCGGTGGTCAGACCCCGTCGCCGTTCGTCGGCGTCCAGGGCTTCATGATCTCCAACGCGTCGGAGAACAAGCTCGCCGCCACCGAGTTCGTCGTCAACTTCCTCGGCAGCGAGGACGCCGCAAAGGCCCTGTTCGAGGAGGATCCGCGGCCGCCGGCCAACACCGCGGTCTTCGAGGAGGTCTCCAGCGACCCGCTGATCCAGGGCTTCGGTGAGGCCGGGTCCACGGGTAGCCCCCAGCCCAGCTTCGCCTCGATGACCACCATCTTCGAGGAGTGGGGCAGGGCCGAAGGAGCGATCGTGGACCAGCGTGGCGACCCCCTCTCGCTGTGGACCGCCATGGTGGAGAAGGTGACGGAGGCTGCAGCAACCGAGCAGTAGCCCGGTTGGGGTGGGGGCCTGGCGCGGCGACGCGCAGGTCCCCACCCCCCTGGCTCATGCCGCCAGAGAGGCCACGGAGGACTGATGAGCGAAACCCAGACCGTCTCGGATCGAGCACCAGGTCCCGTCGAGAAGCCACGCCGACCCAAGGGGCAGATGTGGTTCGGCGGGTCGACCGGGGTGGCTCTCGTCGCCAAGATCATCGGCCTGGGCATCGTCGATGCCCTGGCCGTGTACGGCGTGCTGGTGCTGTGGCGCGAGGAGGCGTGGGCGTATCTCGCCGCCCTGCTCGTGCTCACCGCGCTGATCAACTGGGCGTACCTCTCACCGCGAGCGATCGCCGCGAAGTACCTGGTGCCCGGGCTCATCTTCCTGCTGATCTACCAGGTCTTCATCATCGCGTACACGCTCGCCCTCTCCTTCACCAACTACAGCGACGTCAACTCCGGGAGCAAGCAGGGCGCGATCGACGTGATCACCGCTCGTGAGGAACGCCGAGTCCCTGACTCGCCGACGTATCCACTCGAGGTCGTTCGCGACGCCGGCCAGCTCGGGTTCGTCACCACCGACCCCGACACCGGGGAGCAGGTGGTCGGGTTCGAGGAGCAGCCGCTGGAGCCCGTGGGCGACCGTGAGTTCACCCCGCTGACCTTCGCGCAGATCATCGAGATCCAGGGTGAGGTGTTCGCGCTACGCGTACCGCTCACCGACGACCCGGCGGACGGGAGCCTCGGCACCCAGGACGGCTCGACGGGCTTCGAGCTGCGCCCGACGGTGGTCTACGACGAGGACGCCGACGCGCTGGTCAACAGCGAGACGGGCCAGACGTTCGTGGCCGACCCGGACATCGGGCGGTTCGTCGACCCCGAGACGGGGCAGTCCCTGACCCCCGGCTGGCGGGTGTTCGTCGGTTTCGAGAACTACTCGCGGGTGCTGACCGACGAGCGTATCCGCGGGCCGTTCATCGAGATCTTCATCTGGAACATCGTGTTCGCCACGCTCAGCGTCCTGCTGCCGTTCGCGCTGGGGCTGGCCGCGGCCATGGTGCTGCAGCACAAGGGGATGCGCGGGGTTCGCGCCTATCGATCCGTCCTCATCCTGCCGTACGCGATTCCCGCGTTCCTGACCACCCTGGTGTGGCAGGGGTTGCTCAACCGCGACTTCGGCTTCATCAACCAGGTGCTGCTCAACGGGGCGAGCATCAACTGGCTGGGCGACCCGTGGCTGGCCCGGTTCTCGGTGGTCTTCATCCAGTTGTGGCTGGGCTTCCCGTACTTCCTCATCGTCAGCACCGGGGCCCTGACATCCATTCCGGACGACGTTCTCGAGGCCGCCAAGATGGACGGCGCCAACGCATCGCAGACGTTCTGGCGGGTGAAGTGGCCGCTGCTACTCGTCGCGGTGGCTCCGCTGATGATCGCGTCGTTCGCTTTCAACTTCAACAACTACAACACCATCCGGTTCTCCACCAACGGTGGGCCGACGAACACCGAGGCGGCGATCTCCTACGGTGCCACGGACATCCTCATCACGTTCGTGGACAAGCTGGCGTTCGCCGGGGCGGTGCGACAGTTCGGCTTCGCCTCCGCGATTGCGATCGTGATCTTCATCTTCGTGGCCGGTATCTCCTACATCCAGTTCAAGAGGACGCAGACCTTCGAGGAGATCGACTGATGCGATGGTTCCGTGAAACGGGGTGGCGCCATCTCGTAGCCCTGGCCCTGGTCGTCTTCGCCCTGTTCCCCGTCGTCTACATCGTGTCGGCGTCGCTGAACCCATCTGGCACCCTCGTGGGGTCCAACCAGTTGTTCAGCAGCGTCGACACCGAGAACTACACGAAGCTGTTCCAGACCACGAACTACGAGCGGTGGTGGATCAACTCGCTCATCGTGGGAACTGCCACCGCGTTGTCGACGGCCTTCCTGTGCGCTCTGGCGGCCTACGCGTTCAGCCGGTTCCGGTTCCGCGGCCGCCGCGGCGGGTTGTTCGGCCTGCTGCTGGTGCAGATGTTCCCGCAGCTGCTCGGCTACATCGCGATCTTCGCGCTGCTCAACTCATTCAAGGAGTTCTTCCCGGCGATCGGCCTGGGCACCCTGCTGGGTCTGATCCTGGTCTACCTCGGTGGTGCGCTGGGGGTGAACACCTGGCTGATGAAGGGGTTCTTCGACACCGTCCCGAAGGACATCGACGAGTCGGCCCGGGTGGACGGCGCGGGTCACGCGCGCACGTTCTTCACCCTCATCCTGCCGCTGGTCACCCCCATCATCGCCGTGGTCGGCATGCTCTCCTACGTGGCGACCGCCAACGAGTACCTCATCGCGCGCACCGTGCTGGGGGACAACCAGGACGTGCAGACCCTGCCGGTCGGGCTGTACGAGTTCATCAACCGAGGGTTCGAGGCTCAGTGGGGGGTGTTCTCCGCCGGGGCCATCCTGGGCGCCATCCCGCCGGTGATCATCTTCTTCTTCGCTCAGCGCTACATCGCCGGCGGCCTGCTGGCCGGCGCGGTCAAGGGCTGAGCCGCCGCGCACAGCGTGACAACCCCCGTTGACCAGCGTCGCCGCGCCAGGCCAAACCGTTCCCTTAACCCGGCGTTTACGGCAGACTGACCTCGTCCCTCCCACTCGGATCGTCCGGCACGTACCTGCCGGTGGAAGGAAAGGTGCCTCATGGCAACGGTCACGTTCGACCAAGCGAGCCGCCTGTATCCGGGGGCTGTCACGCCCGCGGTCAACGCGCTCAACCTCGAGATCGGTGACGGGGAGTTCCTCGTCGTCGTCGGCCCGTCCGGCTGCGGCAAGTCCACCGCCCTGCGGATGCTCGCCGGCCTCGAGGAGGTGACCAGCGGGCGCATCCTCATCGGGGACCGCGATGTCACGCACATGGCCCCGAAGGACCGCGACATCGCGATGGTGTTCCAGAACTACGCGCTCTACCCCCACATGACCGTCGCGGAGAACATGGGCTTCGCGCTGAAGATCAAGGGCACCCCGAAGGACGAGATCGCCAAGCGCGTCCAGGAGGCAGCCAAGATCCTCGACCTCGAGCAGTACCTCGAGCGAAAGCCGAAGGCGCTGTCCGGTGGGCAGCGCCAACGGGTGGCGATGGGCCGCGCCATCGTCCGGCAGCCGCAGGTGTTCCTCATGGACGAGCCGCTGTCGAACCTCGACGCCAAGCTCCGGGTGTCCACCCGGACGCAGATCGCCTCGCTGCAGCGCCGACTGGGCATCACCACGCTGTACGTGACACACGACCAGGTCGAGGCCATGACCATGGGCGACCGTGTCGCCGTGCTCAAGGACGGCCTGCTTCAGCAGGTCGACACCCCGCTGAACCTGTACGACTCCCCCGGCAACGTCTTCGTCGCCGGGTTCATCGGCTCCCCCGCGATGAACATCGGGGAGTTCACCATCGAGGGGGACAAGGCGACGGCGCCCTACGGCTCGATGACGCTGCCCGAGCCCGTGCTGAACGCCGCCCGGGCCGACGGCAAGATCACCATCGGATTCCGGCCCGAAGGCCTGGACCTGGCCAGCGAGGGAACCCCCAACGCCTTCCCGGTGAACGTCGACATCGTGGAGGAGCTGGGCTCGGACGCCTTCGTCTACGCCGAGCCGGCGGCCGGAGGCGCGAGTGCCCTGCGGACCGAGAACGTCATCGCCCGCATCGACCCGCACGACGCGCCCCGTAAGGGCGATCGGGTCTGGCTGAAGCCGAAGGAGGACGCGATGCACTTCTTCTCGACCTCCACCGGTCAGCGGATCACCGAAGCCGGCGAGCTCGTCGCGCCGGCTGGCTGACAGCAGGCGAGGCTCTGCGCGACGGCGCCGGTTCCGCTGGGACCGGCGCCGTCACCGCGTTCGGACAGCCCCGACGCTCCCGTCCGACACCACGGAGGCACGCCCGGTCAACCACCGTCGCCACCTCCAGCAATCACTCCCGCAGCCACCGCGGAGGAGCCGTGCAGCTCAACGTCCTCGCCGGGCCGAGCGAGCAGGCCGCCCTGCTCGACCTCCCGTGGGACATGCCACTGGAGGACTGGCCGTCGTGGTACCTCGTCGCGCTCCCGCGGGGTATCTCGCGACACGTCGTGCGCTTCGTCCGCCTCGACCGTCGGGTGTATGCGCTCAAGGAGGTCGTCGAGTCCTACGCCCTGCGGGAGTACCGGCTGCTGCGCGACCTGCAACGCCTCGGGGTCCCCGCGGTCGAACCGATGGGCGTGGTCAGCGGCCGCGCGGGGCCAGCCGGCGAGCCGCTGGACGCGATGCTGGTCACCCACCACCTCAGCTGGTCGCTTCCGTACCGGGCGGTGTTCTCCGGGCACCTGCGGCCCGACACCGTCGACCGGCTGCTCGACGCGCTCGTGGCCCTCATCGCGCGGCTGCACCTGTCGGGCTTCTCCTGGAACGACTGCTCGCTGTCCAACACGCTGTTCCGCCGGGACGCGGGCGCCTTCTCCGCCTACCTCGTCGACGCCGAGACCGGGGAGCTGCACGCCCAGCTCAGCGACGGGCAGCGCGCCCACGACCTCGACACCGCCCATGTCAACATCGCCGGCGAGCTCATGGACCTGCAGGCCGGCGGCGTACTGGACGAGTACCTCGACCCGGTCGACCTTGCGACCCAGGTACCACAGCGCTACGCGGACCTGTGGGCCGAGCTCACGGGCGTCGAGGAGTTCGACATCGGCCAACGATGGCGCATCGCCCGGCGCATCGAGCGGCTCAACGCGCTCGGTTTCGACGTCGGCGAGCTCAACATCGTGACCGACATCGGCGGACGGAGCGTCCGGCTGCAGCCGAAGGTCGTCGACGCCGGCCACCACTCCCGCCGGCTGCTGCGGCTGACCGGCATCGACGCCGAGGAGAACCAGGCCCGCCGGCTGCTCAACGACCTCGACGCGTACAAGGCATCCACCGACCAGCAGGCCGAGGACGAGTCGGTGGTCGCCCACGAGTGGATGCACGAGGTGTACCAGCCCGTCGTCGAGGCCATTCCCCGCGAGCTCCGCGGCAAGCTCGAGCCGGCCGAGGTGTTCCACGAGGTGCTCGAGCACCGCTGGTACGCCTCTGAGCAGCGCGGCCAGCAGGTCCCCCTCGAGGAGGCCGTGCGCAGCTACCTCAGCGACGTCCTGGCGCACAAGCCGGACGAGGCCGCCGTGCTCGGCAGCGCGG
>Ga0114939_10001881_pt1 | contig 16212 bp, 18 predicted proteins | sample AshMeaCrysSpring_FD_87196 | JGI IMG/M metagenome (GOLD analysis project Ga0114939, IMG submission 87196) | Groundwater microbial communities from Big Spring, Nevada to study Microbial Dark Matter (Phase II) - Ash Meadows Crystal Spring | ecosystem: Environmental > Aquatic > Deep subsurface >... | reverse complement strand
GCGCGCGAGGTCGGCGACGGCCTCAGGCAGCCACGGGGGCGCAGGCGAGGTGGTCACGTCGAAAGGCATCGAGGGAGTCCTCCGCGTCGAGGGTGAGGTCGATGAGGCACCAGGCGACCGACACGCGCAGGTAGGCGCCGAGGTCGGGCAGCGTGTTGGCGAAATGCGGCTGGCTGTAGAACTGCTGCTTGAAGCAGGACCACGCGGTTTCCAGCGGATCGCGGCGGGTTTCGATGATGGTGGCGCCCGGCAACATGGCGCACAGCACGCCGGCGAATTTCCAGTTCTCCGGCAGCTTGTCGGTGAAGCGCGGGCGCGTGGCCCGCCAGCGCGCGGTGCGCGCCAGGTACTCGCGGCCCAACCGATGCCAGTCTTCGGCGCTGGCCTGCGGGATCCACTGTGGATAGGGCACGCCGCGGCGCGCCGATTCCTGCTGCAGGACGATGCCGAGGTCCTGCAGTTCGCTTGCACCCTCGACCTGCGGATGCGCGGCCAGGATCTGCTCGAACAGGGTGGACCCCGAACGCGGCAGGCCGACGATGAAGATCGCTTCCCGTCCCAGTGCCGGATCGATGGCAGCGGGCAGGTGTTCGCTCGCGGCCAGTGCCTGCACGACGAACCTTTCGAACGGTGCCAGCCGCCATGGCGTCAGGCGCTGTTGCAGGGCATTGGCAGCCGCGAATGCAGCGAAGGCGCGCGGATGGTCGCCACGGTCCTCCTCCAGTTTGCCGAGTGCATGCCCCATCGCGACGCGGTCGCTGTCGGCGATGTCGCGCCGTTGCAGTTGCTCCGTAAGCGCTTGCGCGTCCGCGTCGGACAGCGGTATGGTCTTGATGTTCGAGAGTCCCCGCCATGCATCACCGCACGCCGGGTGTAGGAGCAGGGCCTCGCGGTAGCGCCTGCTGGCCTCCTCGAAACGGCCGAGGTGCGCCTGCGCATCGCCCAGCAGGAGCGCGGCCGGCAGCAGGTCGGGCGCCAGCGCCCACGCACGTTCCAGCGCCTCCACCGCACCCGCGCTGTCGCCATCGGAGTGCAGCGTGCGGCCCAGGTTGAACCACGCCACGGCTTGCATCGGATCGAGTGAGAGCGAACGCCGCCATGCCGCGATCGCGGACTCGCGCTCGCCGCGCGCGCCGTGCGCGTTGCCCAGTTCGGCCTGCAGCAGGGCGTCGCCGGGTTGCCACGCGATCGCCTGTGTCAGGGTGGCGATGGCCTGCGGAGCGCGCTGCGTATGCAGTTGCAGGATTGCCAGCAGGCGCAGTGCTTCGGGGTGGCGCGGATGGCTCGCCAGCACCTGGGTGATCAGTTGCTCGGCCTGCGCGGGGAGGCGGTCGCGGATCGCGCGCGCGGCCGCGTGCAGGCAGTCGACCTGGTCCGCCGCGAGGCCGGCCATGCGAGGGTTCGCGGCGGTCACGGCTTCCTGCCGAAGCGCGCGCGGATGCCGTCGATGCTGGAGGCGTACACCACCACCAGCGCCAACGCCACTTCGGCCACTGCAAACGCCCACTGGCCGGGATCGGACCACGCCACCATCACCCCGTGGCTGAACCAGAACAGGGCAAACACGCCGCCGAGGAAGCCCGCGCGCGCCCAGCCACGCCACGCGGCGATGGCCAGCAGCAACGGCGGAAGTGCCAGTACCACCAGCGCCGCCAGCGCATGCGGGCCGCGCACATGCCAGAGGCCGAACAGCACGGCCAACCCGAGCAGGGCGAGCATCAGCAGCCGTTGCGAACTCATGCGCCGAGTTTCGCTGCGAGCTGCGCGATGCGCCGGCCCAGCGCGCGCGCCAGTTGCGCTTCCTCGACGGTCGGCTCGGGCGCATCGTGCGCGCCGGACACGTGGCTGGCGCCGTAGGGCGTGCCGCCGCTGCGGGTGGTGTTGAGCGCCGCCTCGGTGAACGGGATGCCGGCCACCACGCAACCGTGGTGCAGCAAGGGTACCAGCATGGTCAGCAGGGTCGATTCCTGGCCGCCATGCATGGTCGCGGTGGAGGTGAACACCGCCGACGGCTTGCCGACCAGCGCGCCACTGGCCCACTCGCTGCCAAGGGTGTCGATGAAGTGCTTCATCGGGGCCGCCATGTTGCCGAAGCGGGTGGGGCTGCCCAGCAGCAGGCCCGCGCATTCGTGCAGGTCCTGCTTGTCGACGTAGGGCGCGCCATCCTCGGGCTCGGGCGGTGCCGCGACCTCGGTGATCGGCGCCACCGGCGGCACCGTGCGCAGGCGCGCCGCCATCCCGTCGACCTCGCCGATGCCGCGCGCGACCTGCCGCGCAAGCCGTGCGACCGATCCGCCGCGGCTGTAGTAGAGGACCAGGATCTCCGGCATGGCGTGGTGGCGTTCTTGGACGAGGCACGCAGGATAGGCCATGCGGCAGGCCGCGCGGCGGGAACGGGTCATCGGTTAGGCTTGGCCTGATGGAACCACTGGATTCCCTCAACCGTTGGAGCGAACGCCTGCGCGACCGCGCACGCGCAGGCACCTTCTTCCGCTTCACCTGGAAGCGCTTCCTCGGCGACCGCCTGTTCGAGGCCGCCGGCGCGCTGTCGTTCACCACCGTGTTCGCGCTGGTGCCGCTGTCGATGGTCGTGTTCGGCGTGCTGTCGGCCTTCCCGGTGTTCGACGAATGGAGCTCCAGCCTGCAGGCGTACATCTTCGCCAACTTCGTGCCGCGTGCCGCCAGTGCGGTGCAGAACTACCTGACCGAGTTCTCCGCCAACACCAAGTCGCTCACCACCGCCGGCGCGCTGGCGCTGGTGATCTCCCTGCTGGTCACCCTGAGCAGCGTGGAGTCCATCTTCAACCGGATCTGGCGGGTGCCCACCGCGCGCCCGAAGTTCGGCCGCTTCCTGGTGTACTGGACCGTGCTCACGCTGGGCGGGCTGGTCGCCGCCACCAGCCTGGCGCTGTCGACCCGCTTCTTCGCGCTGGCGATCTTCGAGACCGCGCCGGGGCGCTGGCTCGAGGCGATCATGCTGCAGCTGGCGCCGATGGCGATCGAGATGCTCGCGTTCGCGGCGATCTTCAAGGTGGTGCCGCATCGCACCGTGAAGTGGCGGCATGCACTGGCCGGCGCGGCGCTGTCGGTGCTGCTGTTCGAGACCGTCAAGTGGGGCACGGGCCTGTACCTGGGCAGCTTCGGCTCCTACCAGAAGATCTACGGGCCGCTGGCCTTCGTGCCGATCTTCCTGCTGTGGATCTACCTGGGTTGGACGTCGATCCTGTTCGGCGCGTCGTTCGCGTCCTCGATGTCGGCGTTCCGCTACCAGCCGGTGGCGTTGCGCCTGCCGCACGGCTACGAGTTGTACGGCCTGCTGCGCATGCTGGGCCGCTTCCAGCAAGCGCGTGCCGGCGGCCGCGGCCTGCACAGCGACGAGATCCAGCAATTGGAGCCGATCCTGACCGACGCGCTGGTGCAGGAACTGCTGGCGAAGCTGGCCGGGATCCAGGTGGTCAGCCGGGCGGAAGGCGGCGAGTGGCTGCTGGCACGCGACCTTGACGACGTCAGTCTTGGTGAGCTCTATGAAGCGGCACACCTGCGGGTGCCGGTCGCCGAGGCGCACTTGCCGCATCGCGACGACGCCCTGGGGATCGCGGTGATCAACACCTTGGACAGCCTGCGCGTGCCCCTGCGCGAGATGCTCAAGCAGCGCGTGTCCGGTGTCTACGACGGAATCGAAGGAGCATGACTTGATGCATCACAGGATCGCGCCGTTGCTGTTGCTGGCCGCGCTTGCCGCCTGCAAGGCGGGGGATGAACCGGCTGAACCACCGCTGGCGACGCCAGCGCCGGCGCCGGTCGCGCAGCCCGAACCGGCCGCGGCAGCCGCGACCCCGGCGGCGGTCGCGCGACCGGCGCTGCGCGTCGCCACCCTCGATGGCAAGACCTTCGATCTGGCCGACCAGCGCGGCAAGTGGACCATCGTCAATTTCTGGGCGACCTGGTGCGCCCCGTGCCTGAAGGAGATGCCCGAACTGTCCGCGCTGGATGCGATGCGCGAGCACATCGTGGTGGTCGGGCTGGCCTACGAGGACAACACGCCGGAGGCGATGCAGGCCTTCATGCAGGAGCACCCGGTGGTGTATCCGATCGCCCTGGTCGACGTGTACGACCCGCCCAGCGACTTCGAGACACCGCGCGGCCTGCCGATGACCTACCTCATTGGCCCGGACGGCGCGGTGGCCAAGCGGTACATGGGGCCGGTGACCGCGCGGGTGATCGAGGACGACATCGCCAAGGCTGGCGGTCCCACTGCGGGTGCGGGCGCGCCCGCGAACAGCGAAGCTGGCCCGCAGGGCGAACGCCAGGGCGGCGCGAGTCAGGCCGGGTAGCGGGATGGAAGCGGCGCGCTTCCTGGTCCGGGGCAAGGTGCAGGGCGTGTGGTTCCGCGCGAGCACCCGCGATGAAGCCTTCGCCCTGGGGCTGCGTGGACATGCCCGCAACCTGGCCAACGGCGACGTGGAGGTACTGGCGATCGGCGAGCCCGAGGCGATCGACCGCCTGGCGGCCTGGCTGCAGCGAGGGCCGCCGATGGCGCGGGTGGATGCGGTGCAGCGTTTCGACGCCGACCCCGGCAGCGATGCGCGCGGTTTCGAGGTGACCTAGCGGGTTCAGGCGCGCAGGGTCGGGATCGGTTTCAGCACGCCATAGCGTTCCTTCGCGGGCCTTCCCGGCAGCGCCGGGAAGGCGATGGAGGGAACCTCGGCGTGGGTATCCGGCAACCGGTCCAGCAGATCGCGCAGCAAGGTCAGGCGGCCGCGCTTCTGGTCGTTGAAATCGACCAGCGTCCATGGGGCATGGACGGTGTGGGTGGCTTTCAGCATCGCTTCGCGGGCGCGGGTGTAGTCGGCGTACTTCTTGCGCGCCTCGACGTCGATCGGCGACAGCTTCCAGCGTTTCAGCGGGTCGCGCATGCGTTCGGTGAAGCGCTGCTCCTGCTGGTCCTGGTCGCAGCAGAGCCAGTACTTGAACAGCAGGATGCCGTCGTCCACCAGCATCCGCTCGAACACTGGCGCTGCCTTCAGGAACGCCTTCACCTGCGCATCGGTGGCGAAGCCCATCACCTTCTCGACGCCGGCGCGGTTGTACCAGCTGCGGTCGAACAGGACGATCTCGCCGGCCGCCGGCAGGTGCTGCACGTAGCGCTGGAAATACCACTGGGTGGCCTCGCGCTCGCTGGGCTTCGGCAGCGCCACCACCCGGCAATGGCGGGGGTTCATGTGTTCGCGGATCGCATCGATGGCGCCGCCCTTGCCGGCGGTGTCGCGGCCTTCCAGCAGCACCAGCACGCGCTTGCCGGCCTGCTGAGCCCAGCGCGCCATGGCCGCCAGCTCTCCCTGCATCGGCTCCAGCAGTTCCTCGTAGTCCTTGCGCTTGAGCTTGCTCATCTGCCCGCGGCCTTCGGCTTCATGCTGCGCGCCACTTCCAGCAGCGCCCCCTGCTGCCTGGTGTTGAGCCGGCGGTAGGCGGCCAGCAGGTCGTGCTCGCCCTTGGTCCGCGCGGGGTCCAGGGTGGTGGCGAGTTCCGACAGCAGGGCGCCGGCAGGCACGCCGAAGGTACGGGCCAGGGCATCGATCTGGTCCTTGCCCGGCAGTTTCTCGCCGCGCAGCCAGGCGTTGACCGTGCCCACCCCCGCACGCGGGATGGCGGTGGCGATGTCGACCACGCTCAGGCCGCTGGCCTTGCTGAGCAGTCGCAGGGTGGTATCGAGGGCCATCGTCACTCCTGGAGGGCGGTCATGCCCGGAGTGTAGGGCGGGCCAGTGCCCGCTGCATCAATGACTGCGCGCCAGCGATAGCGAGTACCACTGGGTGGCGTCCTCGTTCCAGCCGGCCGCGCGATACAGCGCGCGGGCCGCGGCGTTGTCCCGGGAGGTTTCCAGTGAAATCCCGGCCGCGCCGGCTTCACGGGCGAACGCGGCGGCGGCATCGAGCAACGTGCGGGCCACGCCCTTGCGGCGCGCGCCGGCATCCACGTAGAGGTCGTTGAGGATCCAGGTGCGCGCGGTGCGGACCGAGGAATACATCGGGTATAGCTGGGTGAAGCCGACCGCCTTGCCGTCCAGCGTGGCCACGATCACCGTGGATTCGCCGAAGCGCAGGCGTTCGCGCAGCCATTCGCGCGCGCGCGCCACATCGCCGGGCTGGCCGTAGAACTGGCGGTAGGCGTCGAACAGCTGGGCCAGGGCGTCGAGGTCGGCGGGGCCGGCGCGATGGGTGGAAATGTTCATTGGGTCAGTTCTCGCGGGCCAGTCGCGCCAGGTCCTCGGCCTGCTGTTCCTGCTGCAGGCGCAGCACCAGCGGGTCGAGGTCGCCTTCGATGATGTTGGGGAGGTCGTAGAGGGTCAGGCCTTCCACGCGGTGGTCGGTGATCCGCCCCTGCGGGAAGCTGTAGGTGCGGATGCGCTGGCTGCGGTCGCCGCTGCCGACCTGCAGCTTGCGGTCCGCGGCGGTCGCGGCCGCACGCTTCTCCAGCTCGGCTTCCACCAGCATCGCCTGCAGGCGCTTCATCGCCTTGTCGCGGTTGGCGTGCTGGCTGCGCTCGGTCTGCGATTCCACGACCACCCCGCTGGGCAGGTGGGTGATGCGGATCGCCGATTCGGTCTTGTTGACGTGCTGGCCGCCGGCGCCGGAGGAACGGAAGGTGTCCACCTTCAGGTCCGCCGGATTGATGACGACCTCGGCATCGCCCGCACCCGCTTCGAGCGCGATGATCGCGACCGTCGCCGCCGAGGTGTGGATGCGGCCCTGCGACTCGGTAGCCGGCACCCGCTGCACGCGATGGGTGCCGGATTCGTACTTCAGCCTAGCGTAGGCGCCGTCGCCTTCCACCCGGGCCACGATTTCCTTGTAACCGCCATGCTCGCCCGGGGAGGCCGATTCCACCTCGACCCGCCAGCCCTGCGCCTCCGCATAACGCGAATACATGCGGAACAGGTCTCCGGCGAACAACGCGGCCTCGTCGCCGCCGGTGCCGGCGCGCACTTCCAGGTACAGGCCGCCGCCGTCGCGCGCATCCTTCGGGACCAGTTGCGCCAGCAGCTCGCCTTCCAGCTGCCGCAGGCGGTGGGTCGCCGCTGCGATTTCATCGTCCGCCAACTCGCGCAGCTCTGGGTCGGCGCGCATCGCCTCCGCGGCGGACAGGTCCGCGCGCGCCTGCGCTTCCGCGGCAAGCGCATCGGCGACAGGCTGCAGGGTGGCGAATTCGCGGGACAGGGCGCGGAACCGACCCTGGTCGGCGGCAACCACGGGATCGGCGAGCAGGCGTTCGACTTCCTCGCGGCGCTCGACCAGCGCGTCGAGCTTGCGGCGCAGCGCAGGGGTCATGCGCTGCCGTCGCCCGGTGGCTCGCCGGATCCGACCGGCGGGAACAGTTTCTCCGCAGCGCGCGGCAGTTCGCCGTCGCCACTGAGCGCGGCTTCGCGCAGCGCCACCGTTGGCGCGTGCAGCAGGCGGTTGGTCAGGGTGTGGGCCAGGAACTCCAGCGCCTGCTGCGGCGATGCACCGGCGGCAAGTTGCTGCTGCGCCTTCGCCAGCGCGTCGGCGCGCGCGGCGTCGCCATGCGCGCGCAGGCGCAGGATCGGCTGTTGACGCCCACTGGCATGCAACTGCTCGACGAAGAGGGCGGTCTGCAATTCGACGATGGCCTCGGCCTGTTCGGCCGCCTCGCGGCGGCTGCGACGGTTGTCCTCGATCGCGCGTTCCAGGTCGTCGACGGTGTACAGGAACACGTCGCGCAGGCCGGAAACGTCGCTGGCGATGTCGCGCGGCACCGCCAGGTCCAGCAGCAGCATCGGCCGGTGCCGGCGCTGGCGCAGCGCGCGCTCCACCTGGTCGCGATGCAGCACGGGTTCGCGGCTGGCGGTGGCCGAAATCACGATGTCGGCTTCGGCAAGGTGCTTGTCCAGTGCGGACAACGGCAGCGCCACGCCGCCGTGGCGGCTGGCCAGGTCCTGCGCATGGGCCAGGGTGCGATTGGCGATCAGCAGGCGCTGCGCATTGGCCTCGACCAGGTGCCGCGCGGCCAGTTCGATGGTATCGCCGGCGCCGATCAGCAGCACGGCGGAATCGCTCAGGCGGGCGAAGGATTCCTGCGCCAGGCGCACCGCGGTGGATGCCACCGACACCGGATTGGCGCCGATGCGGGTGTGCGTCCGGGCGCGCTTGGCGGTGGCGAAGGCCTGCTGGAACAGGCGGTCGAGCTGGCCGCCGAGCGCGCCGGCATCGCGCGACGCCGCCCACGCCTGCTTCACCTGGCCCAGGATCTGCGGCTCGCCCAGCACCAGCGAGTCGAGGCCGGTGGCGACCCTGAACAGGTGGCGTACCGCATCGCCGTCGCGGTGCCGGTAGAGATAGGCGTGCAGGTCGTGGCCGGTGTCCGGATGGCGGGCCAGCCAGTCGGACAGCGCGCGGCCGTCGTCGTCGGTATGCGCGTACAGCTCGGTGCGGTTGCAGGTGGACAGCAGCACCGCCTCGTGCACCTGCGGCAGCGCGCGCAGGGAGGCCAGCGCGTCGCCCAGTGCGTCCGGGGCGAACGCCACCTTCTCGCGCAGGGCAACCGGCGCGGTCTGGTGGTTGATGCCAAGGACGTGCAGGCTCATCGGGTGACGAATTCCGTTCAGGTGCCTGCGCTAAGCTGCCGGCACGACCCGATATTGTACCGGCCCGGCTTTCGCCGAGAATGTCCAATGCCAATCCTGCATCGCTTTGCTCCCCGCCTGCTCCTGTGCGTCGCGTTGCTGGCGGGTGTGCCGGGCGCGCATGCGGCGACGCCGCCACAGGCTCCGCTGGAAGCCAGCATCGCCGGTGAATTCGCTTTGCAGGCCGGGCAGTTGCCGGAGGCGGCGCGCCAGTACCTGCAGGCCGCGCGGGCGGCCAGCGATGCGGTGCTTGCTGAGCGCGCCACGCGTGTCGCCCTGCTTGCCAACGAAGACGCGCTGGCTCGCGAGAGCTACCGCCTTTGGCAGTCGCTGGCCCCGCAGCAGTCCGCGTCCCGGCAGGCGGTGGCGGCCACCTTGGCCCTGCGCGCAGGCGACCGGCGCGCCGCCACGCGCGAGCTGAAGGGCTTGCTGCGCGACGGCGACGACGGCTGGAGGTACGTCCTGGGCGCGCTGATCGGCGCGGTGGGCCAGCAACCGAAGCTGGTGGTGGCGATGCTCGATGGCCTCGTCGAAGGCGACGCCTTGCCGAACAAGCTCGAACCGTGGCTGGGCTTCGGCGGACTGGCGCAGCGGCTGGAGCAGCCGGCGCTGGCGGAGCGGATCGTGCAGCAGGTGGTGGCGCGTTTCCCGGGCGAGCCGCGGGTCGCGCTGCTGCGAGCGCAGTTGCTGCGCGAAGGCGGCAAGCTGGCGGAGGCGCGTCCGTTGCTGGCCGGGCTGGAGGACGCGGCGCGCCTGTCGCCCCCGCTGCGCTGGTCGCTGGCCGGCGAATACGACGCCCTCGGCGATGCGGCGAAAGCCGCCGAGGTGCTGTCGCGCGGTCCGCAGGACGACGTCAGCTACGCGCAGCGCTCGGCCCTGCTGGACAAGGCGCAGGACAAGGTCGGGCTGGCCGCCCTCTACGAGGAACTCAAGCGCGAAGCCACCCACCCCGATCCGATGCGCCGGCTGTTGCTCGGGCAGGTTGCCGAACAGCTGAAACGTTACGACGAAGCCCTGGCCTGGTACGCGAACGTGCCGGGGGACGAGGCGCAGGGCATCGCCCGCCTGCGCAGCGCGAACGTGATGTTCCAGTTGCAGCGCAAGGCGCAGGCGTTCGAGGCGCTGCGCGCGATCCAGTCGGATGCGACCCTGGACGAAACCAGCCAGCGCGATGCCTACCTGCTGGAAGCCGAATTGCGGCTCAAGGACAAGGATGCCGCCGGCGAGCTGGATGCCTATGCACGCGGCCTGGCGGCCTTCGCCGACGACGAGGCGCTGCTGTATTCGCGCGCGCTGCTGTGGGAGCGCCGCGACGACATCGCCAAGGCGGAGGCGGACTTCCGCCGCATCCTGGTGATCTCGCCGGATGACGTGAACGCCCTCAACGCGCTCGGCTACACCCTGGCCGACCGCACCACGCGTTACCAAGAGGCCCTCGAACTGATCGACCGCGCGCGCGTCGCGGAGCCGGGCAACGCGGCCATCATCGACAGCTACGGCTGGGTCCTGTTCCGGCTGGGCAAGGTCCGAGAGGCGCTCGGCCACCTGCGCCACGCGTTCGCCCTGCAGCAGGACGCGGATATCGCCAGCCACCTGGGCCAGGTGCTGTGGGTGCTGGGCGAGAAGGACGAGGCGCGGAAGTATTTCGACGAGGCGCGCCGGATCGATCCCGAGAACCGCTCGCTGAAGCGCGCGTTGCAGGATGTCGGGGCATGAGGCTTGGCGTTCCGCTCGCGGCGGCATGCCTCGCCGTATCGGGAGGGTGCCAGACCTTCGGGACGAAACCCGGGATGGTGGATCCGGCGGCGGCCCGGGCTGCCCAGCGGGAACGCGCGGCGGCGTTGGGACTGGCGTCCGGCGAATGCATGGTGCCCGGCTGGGTGATGACCGGACGGGTGGCGCTGTCGAATGGCAAGCAGGGCGGCAGCGGGCAGCTGGAGTGGACGCAGGGGGTGGGCGCCCTCCGCATGTTGCTGTCGGCTCCGATCACCCGCCAGAACTGGATGCTGGAGGTCGACGCTGAGGGTCGGGCGAGCCTGCAGGGCCTGGCGGACGGTCCGCTGGTCGGTGACGACGCGGCACAACTGATTCGCGAAGCCACCGGCTGGGATATCCCGGTTGCTGCACTGGGCTGCTGGCTGCGCGGGATTGCGGCGGCCGAGGCTGCGCTGGGCACGGCGCAGGTCGCTTTCCGCGCGGACCTGCTGCCGGTGCGCATCGTGCAGGGCGGCTGGACCGTCGATTACAGCGGCTGGAAGCCGGATCCATTCACCCGCCTGCCGATGCCGTCCCGGATCAACGCGCAGCGCGGGGAGGACCGGGTTCGCCTGGTCGTGGATCGCTGGGGCCTGGAGTGACCGGGTTCCCGGAGGACGACGGCTGGAGCGCTTGGCCGGCCCCGGCCAAGCTGAACCTGTTCCTGCAGATCACCGGGCGCCGCCCGGACGGCTACCACGAGCTGCAGACCGTGTTCCGGCTGCTGGACTGGGGCGATACGGTGTTCCTGCGTCCGCGACCGGACGGCGTGATCGCCCGGATCGGTGCGGGCGCGGCGGGCGTGGCAGAGGCCGACGATCTTCTCGTCATGGCGGCAAATCGCCTGCAAAAAGAAGCGAAATGCAGCCAAGGCGCGGACATTGGCATTGAAAAAGTCATCCCCACGGGCGGCGGATTCGGTGGCGGTTCATCGGATGCGGCCACCGTGCTGGTGGCGCTGGACCTGCTCTGGGGCCTGAGCCTGCGGCGCGATCGCCTCGCCTCCATCGGGCTGGAATTGGGCGCCGACGTGCCCGTCTTCGTGCATGGCGATAACGCCTGGGCGGAAGGGGTGGGTGAACGCCTGACCCCGGTCGACCTGCCGGCGGCCTGGTATGTGCTGGCCAGCCCGGGCGTCCACGCCGCCACCGCCAGCCTGTTCCAAGCGCCTGATTTGACGCGGGATGCTGCACCCGCGAAAATGTCGGGCTTCCTTTCCGGAACCGTGCTCGGCAATGCGTTCGAGCCGGTGTTGCGCCGCCGCGAGCCCGCCGTCGAGGCCCTGTTCGTGGCGCTGGCGCACATCGGCACGCCGCGCTTGACGGGTTCGGGCAGCGGTTGCTTCGTCGAGTTCGCCACCCGCGAATCCGCCGAGGCGGCGCTGGCCGCATTGCCGTCGGGGCTGCATGCCTGGCTGGCGCGCGGTGCCGAACGGTCGCCGCTGCTGGATGCAGTGGAGCGTTTCACCACAGGGGCGTCGCCAAGCGGTTAAGGCACCAGGTTTTGATCCTGGCATGCGTAGGTTCGAATCCTTCCGCCCCTGCCAGTTGTTCGACGACCCCGGGGTGACGGGTCTCGTCCGCAACACCCCGGCAACACCTGTATTCGCAATCCCTTCCGCGCGCACCTCCGCGCGGCCCAGTACCACCGCCACGGTCAGAGCGCAGCGGAGCAGACGATGCAGGACGAACGCAATTTGCTGGTGTTTTCGGGCAACGCCAACCGGCCGCTGGCCGATGCGGTGTGCAAGGAACTGGGCGTGCGCCCGGGCAAGGCGCTGGTCAGCACCTTCTCCGATGGCGAGGTGCAGGTGGAGATCGAGGAGAACGTGCGCCGGCAGGAGGTCTTCGTGATCCAGCCGACCAATGCGCCGACCGCCGAGAACTTCATGGAGCTGCTGGTGCTGGTGGACGCGCTCAAGCGCGCCTCGGTCGCCAACGTCACCGCGGTGGTGCCGTATTTCGGCTACGCCCGCCAGGATCGCCGGCCGCGTTCGTCGCGGGTACCGATCACGGCGAAGGTCGCGGCCAAGATGTTCGGCGCGGTGGGCACCGACCGCGTGCTGACGGTCGACCTGCACGCCGACCAGATCCAGGGCTTCTTCGATATCCCGGTGGATAACGTCTACGCCTCGCCGCTGCTGCTCGCCGACATCTGGCGCGCGCACGGCACCGACAACCTGATCGTGGTTTCGCCCGACGTGGGCGGCGTGGTGCGCGCGCGCGCCATCGCCAAGCGCCTGGACGATGCCGAGCTGGCCATCATCGACAAGCGCCGCCCGAAGGCGAATGTCTCCACGGTGATGAACATCATCGGCGACGTGGAAGGCAAGACCTGCGTGCTGGTCGACGACATCGTCGATACCGCCGGCACCCTGTGCGCCGCCGCCGCAGCCCTCAAGGCGCGCGGTGCGCTCAAGGTGGTCGCCTACTGCACCCACCCGGTGCTCTCGGGCGCGGCGATCGACAACGTCGCCAGGTCGCAGCTGGACGAGCTGGTGGTGACCGACACCATCCGCCTGTCCGACGCGGCCCGGGCCTGCCCGCGGATCCGCCAGCTCAGCGTCGCCGAGCTGCTGGCCGAGACCATCCGCCGGGTCGCGTTCGGCGAATCGGTCAGCTCGCTCTACGTCGACTGACGTCGCGGGCCGGGAAAGTTTCGCGATGCCGGGTCATCCCGGGATCGCACCCCCACTCACCTGGTCGCGGGTGAGTGTCTTCATCGCCGCGAGGCGGTTCCAATGCAACGAGAGTGAATCAACATGGCAACGCATGAAATCAACGTCGAACGCCGCGAAGTGGGGGGCAAGGGTGCGAGCCGCCGCCTCCGCCAGTCCGGCAAGATCCCGGCCATCGTCTACGGTGGCGAGCTGCCGCCCGTCAGCATCCAGCTGGACCATGAGAAGGTGTGGCTGGCCCAGCAGAACGAGTGGTTCTACGCCTCGACCCTGGACCTGAGCCTCAATGGCGATGTGCAGAAGGTCCTGCTGCGCGACATCCAGCGCCATCCGTTCAAGCAGATCATCATGCACCTGGACTTCCAGCGCGTGGACGCCGACCAGGCCCTGCGCGCGCGCGTGCCGCTGCACTTCCTCAACGAGGAGAAGTCCCCGGCCGGCAAGGCAGCGGACGTGGTGGTGCTGCACGAGCTGAACGATGTCGAAGTCAGCTGCCTGCCGAAGGACCTGCCGGAGTTCATCGAGATCGACCTGTCGGCGCTGGCCGTCGGCGACATCATCCACCTGTCCGACCTGAAGCTGCCGAACGGCGTCGAGCTGCCGGAGCTGAAGCTGGGCAAGGAACACGACGTCGCCGTCGTGATCGCCAAGCACGGCCGCGAGGACGTGGCGGCGGAGGGTGCGCCGGAAGCCGCCGAAGTGCCGGCCGCCAAGGTCAGCAAGAAGGACGACAAGTAATCGCGGCGCGCCCCGCCGGTTCGCGCCGGCGGGGTGCCCGCATTGCTGAGCGAATCCGCGATGGCAGGCCTGCGCCTCATCGTCGGGCTGGGCAACCCCGGCCCCGAACACGCCCGAACCCGGCACAACGCCGGGTTTTGGTTTGTTGACGCCCTGGCGGCACAGGCGGGCGTGCGGTTCGGGCTGGAAGGCAAGCTGTTCGGCGACACCGCGAAGGTGGAGATCGCCGGGCAGAAGGTCTGGCTGCTGAAGCCGGCGACCTTCATGAACCTGTCGGGCAAGTCGGTGGCGGCGGCGCTGCGCTACTGGAAGATCGAGCCGGAAGAAGCCTTGCTGGCGCATGACGAGCTCGACCTGCCGCCAGGCGTGGCGCGGCTCAAGTTCGATGGCGGCCACGGCGGCCAGAACGGCCTGCGCGACACCATGCGCCTGCTCGGGCATGGCAAGTTCCACCGCCTGCGGATCGGCATCGGCCATCCGGGGCACAAGGACAAGGTCACGCCATGGGTGCTGGGCAAGCCCGGGCGCGACGACGAGGCGGGCATCCTGCGCGCCATCGACGATGCCATCGGCGTGCTGCCGCTGGCGGTGAACGGTAATTTCATGGACGCGATGACCCGGCTGCACACGCCGCGGCCTGGCTGATCCATGCCGAATTTTCCTCGCGCGGGCGAAGCCCGGGCGATAACGGAGCAACAAGCGACATGGGCATCAAATGCGGCATCGTCGGCCTGCCGAACGTCGGCAAGTCGACCCTTTTCAACGCACTGACCAAGGCCGGCATCGCCGCCGCCAACTTCCCGTTCTGCACGATCGAGCCGAACGTGGGCGTGGTGCCGGTGCCCGACCCGCGCCTCAACGCGCTGAGCGAGATCGTCAAGCCGCAGAAGTGCATCCCCACCGCGGTGGAGTTCGTGGACATCGCCGGCCTGGTCGCCGGCGCCGCCAGCGGCGAGGGCCTGGGCAACAAGTTCCTGGCCCACATCCGCGAGGTCGACGCGATCACCCACGTGGTGCGCTGCTTCGAGAACGACGACGTCATCCACGTCAACAACAAGGTCGATCCGCTGGCCGACATCGACACCATCGACACCGAGTTGGCGCTGGCCGACCTGGATTCGGTCGAGAAGGCGCTGAACAAGGCCGAGCGATCCGCCAAGACCGGCGACAAGGACGCCAAGGCGCGCGCCGAGGTGCTGGCCCGCATCAGCGCGGGCCTCAATGCCGGCAAGTCGGCGCGTTCGCTGGGCCTGTCGGAAGAGGACACGGCCGCCGTGCGCGACCTGTTCCTGCTGACCCTGAAGCCGGTGATGTACGTGGCCAACGTGCTGGAGGACGGGTTCGAGGACAACCCGCACCTGGACGCCGTGCGCGCCCGCGCAGCGGGCGAGGGCGCCGAGGTGGTGCCGGTGTCGGCCGCCATCGAGGAAGAGCTGAGCCAGCTCGACGATGCCGACCGCGACGACTTCCTGAAGGACCTCGGCCTCGACGAGCCGGGCCTGAACCGCGTGATCCGCGCCGCCTACAGGCTGCTGGGCCTGCAGACCTACTTCACCGCGGGCGTCAAGGAAGTCCGCGCGTGGACGGTCAAGGCCGGGTCCACCGCGCCGCAGGCCGCGGGCGTGATCCATACCGACTTCGAGAAGGGTTTCATCCGCGCCGAGACCATCGGCTACGACGATTTCCTGAAGTACAAGGGCGAAGCCGGTGCCCGCGACGCCGGCCGACTGCGCCTGGAAGGCAAGGAATACCGGGTACAGGAAGGCGATGTGCTGCATTTCCGCTTCAACGTCTGACGAAAACCCGCGCATTCGGCGTCGATTGCCGTTGACAGGCGGCCGCATGCACCCCAAAATTGCGGGCTCTTTGGGATGTCCCTGCGGCTGACCAACGAAACAACGGAGGGATACCCAAGCGGCCAACGGGGGCAGACTGTAAATCTGCTGGCTTACGCCTTCGGTGGTTCGAATCCACCTCCCTCCACCAGCTTCAAGCGGTACCGGTTCCTGTTCCACCCGGCGGCCTCACCAGCCACCGGCGCACCACAGGCAGGGCTCCCGGCGCGGGAGTAGTTCAATGGTAGAACTGTAGCCTTCCAAGCTACTAGCGCGGGTTCGATTCCCGTCTCCCGCTCCACCATTGAGTTGCAACGCCCGCCCCGCCTCACAACCTGCTCACGTAGCTCAGTCGGTAGAGCACCTCCTTGGTAAGGAGGAGGTCGAAGGTTCGATTCCTTTCGTGAGCACCACATTCAGCAAGAAACCAACGAGACGCAGCCATGGCAAAGGGTAAGTTCGAGCGCACCAAGCCCCACGTGAACGTGGGCACGATTGGCCACGTGGACCACGGCAAGACGACGCTGACGGCGGCGCTGACGAAGGTGGGCGCGGAGCGTTTCGGT
>Ga0114939_10001880_pt1 | contig 16214 bp, 10 predicted proteins | sample AshMeaCrysSpring_FD_87196 | JGI IMG/M metagenome (GOLD analysis project Ga0114939, IMG submission 87196) | Groundwater microbial communities from Big Spring, Nevada to study Microbial Dark Matter (Phase II) - Ash Meadows Crystal Spring | ecosystem: Environmental > Aquatic > Deep subsurface >... | reverse complement strand
TTGGTCGCAGCGATCAGTAGCCTCCCGATCTCCGTCGGGCTTTGGCTCGTCAGCGCGTGGCGTTTCGCTCAAGGACAACGGCTGCTTCCCGCGGCACCCCGTCCGATCACCTCATGGACGCTCGTTTCGCTGATCAGTGTGGTGTTGGCTTACGCGTTTAGCGCGATCCTGTTCAGCCGACTGGCCGTATGGAGCGGTTGGCTTGTGCCAATCAATGGAGCGCCGCCGACGAGCAGCCAGTTAGGACTGGTGATGCTGATCGACGGCATGGCGAAGCTGATCGCCCTGGTGTTCGCCGTGGTATGGGTGTCACGGCGAACACGCGATGTGTGGGCGCAGTTTGGTTGGATTTCCGCCTCGCCGTTGAATATGGCTCAGATCGCAGGCATTGCCGTGTTGATGCTGTTGCCGCCCACGATGGTCCTGCAGGCGGTGCTGACGCAGTTCTGGGCCTATGAGCATCCGATTCAGGATGCGTTGCTTGCAGAGAGCCCGGCCTGGGTGCTGTTTGTCGCCGCCATCTCTGCCGTCGTCTTGGCTCCGATCGGAGAGGAACTGTTCTTTCGCAGCATGGTTCAGGGGTGGCTTCAGACTTTGGCGGACAGGCCGGAGCGGCCGCAGCCAACGACTGGGAGCCCGATCGTTGCGGTTGCTTCGGGTGGAGAGGACGGACCTGCAAAAGCTCCGTCGGAATCGGCGCTCCTGACAAACCACCAAGCTTGGCCTTCGTTTGAGCGACCGGGACCGAGTTTGCTCGCGGCAGATCCACAGCCTGATGCCCTGTCCACGAACTTCGATGGCGGTCAGCTGTATGTGCCCCGCGCCTGGTGGCCGTTGTTTGTCTCGTCAGCGATGTTCGCGCTGGCGCATATGGGTCAGGGCCCGGCGCCTGTCAGTCTGTTTTTCCTGGCGCTAGGGCTAGGCCTGCTCTTCCGGCAAACCGGCAGGATCTGGCCGTCGATTGCCGTTCACATGGCACTCAATGCATACTCGATCACGATGATGCTGCTGGCTCTTAAGGCGGGCGTCAACGTTTCCGCGGGTTCAGCCGGCTGATCGATAGCCCACGGGCAGGCGGATCGGATCGCACCGTTGACCGGGGGTGATCGACTGCATACGAATTGCTCGCAGTGGGTTGCGGGGGATCCCTCCCGCGGCCTATCTGGCTGAGGGAGTAGCCGCCCGGGCCGTGGCGCAGCATTTGTCGCCACCCTTCTAATCGGCCCGCGGCCGACCGTGTCCTAGCGGTTGCATCGTGCCTGCGGATTGGGAGATCCCAGTTCCGTGGGAGTTTTTTTGACCATGTCAAGAATGTGACCTATATTCCCCCAGCCTCGGTGGGAGAGCCGCCATGCACCGACCGGTGCCATGCGTGGTGTCACTGGGCTTTTTCACTGTTGCAGCAGTATCCATCTCATGCGTTGCAAGTTGAACGGTCCCTCGTGTTCGCAGCGCCTGTTCATGGCGTTCGCCTTGTGGTGCATGTTGGGCAGCCTGTGGCTGCCTTGCCTGTCAGCAGGCACACCTGACGCCGATATTCAAGTCGGGTTGGATCTTGAGCGAGAACGGCGTTGGAGTGAAGCGGTCAAGCACTATGAGGAATCGCTGCGGCGGCATCGCGAGGCTCCCAGTCTAGAGCAGCGACTGCAGATCGCGCGGGTGCACTACGATGTCGATCGTCGGTACCGCGACCGAAGCTTTCAGGCGACCCTGGACGAACTCTCTGCGGGGCAGGCACTCGACCTGTACACGGAGGTTCTGGCGAACATCGAGTCGCACTACGTCGACACGCCCAATTGGGCTCAACTTCAGCGACATGGAACCGCGTTCCTGGAAGTGGCTTTGCTGGACGAAAATTTCCGGCAGCGACACCTCCGCGGTGTTGATCCAGAACTAATCGAAGCGTTCCGACTTGACGTGCATCATCACGCCGAGCGCCGCGTCCCGCAGAGCAGACAAGACCTTCGTGTCACAGCGTCTCTGATCGCTGATCTCGCCGCCGACCGACTTCAACTGCCGCGGACGGCGACCATTCTGGAGTACGTTTGCGGAGCGATCGGATTACTAGATCCCTATACGCGATTCCTGACAGGGGATCAGCTTGACGACACCTTTTCCAATATCGAGGGCAACTTCGTCGGGCTGGGCGTGGAGATCAAGGCCCAGCAAGATGCATTGGAAATCGTCAGCGTGATCGGCGGAGGGCCCGCGGCGGAAATCGGGATCCGCGGTGGAGATCGAATTCTCGCAGTCGACAAGACGCGAGTTGCAGATGTCGAGCCAGATTACGCTGCCGATCTGTTGCGGGGGCCGGAAGGTAGTCCGGTATTGATCGAACTTCTCACGGCGGCGGGAGAACCTCGTGAGTTAAGCGTGGTTCGACGCCGTGTCGATGTGCCGAGTATCGAAAATGCACACATCATCGATGTTGACCATGGGGTTGCTTATTGTCGCTTGACGAGCTTCCAACGCTCGACATGCGATGACATGGACCGCGCTCTATGGCAGATGCACCGTAAAGGCATGCAGACATTGATTCTGGATCTGCGAGGCAACCCCGGTGGTTTGTTGCCCGCAGCGGTGGAGGTCGCCGATCGGTTCTTGAACCAGGGGCGAATCGTCAGTACTCGCGGGCGAAATACTCGAGAGAATTTCGATTACGTCGCGCACCGGCCGGGAACGTGGAACGTCCCGCTGCTGGTGCTGGTAGACGACCACAGTGCTAGCGCGAGCGAGATTTTTGCCGGAGCAATTCGCGATCATGAGCGGGGGATCCTGTTTGGATCGCAAACTTACGGCAAAGGCAGTGTCCAAGGGATCTTCCAACTGCACACCTTGCACGCCGGGCTATGCCTGACCACCGCGAAGTTTTACTCACCCAAAGGGCAGGCCATCAGCCAGCGAGGGGTGCAGCCTCACCACGCGGTGGCGACGGACGCCGAGCACACGGTTCTTCGCCCCGACCCCGGTCGGCTCGATCAGGTGCCCACCGATCCCGTCGTCGCGGCTGCCCTGCAGTATGCTCGCGAGCAAATTCGTATCTCCGAACGCTCGGCCCCTTAAGTGCCGACGCCCACTGGGCGCGGACACGTGAGAGAGGCCGTTCTCCATCGGCCATCACCTCGGCCGCTTTCACTGCCGTGAGCCGGTTCCCGACCATTTTCTGGCCCAACCGTTAGAGCCCGCATCTTCGTCACACGCGGTACGGCGAGCACCGCAAAAGTCGGGCAGCTCCCCGCCTTCAGGTATCCCAGTGACCTAAGGTTTCTGGAGGATGCCCGATCGCAATTGCCAGCTATTCAGCACAACGGGGCGCGTGCATGATGAGCCACATGAGTCCATTTGACATTCAGAACGTGCTCGATGACTTCGCTCAATCAGAGCACGATTTGCAAATAGAACTTCAGCAAGTCTTCGGTGAACTCTCGGCGCTTGCCGATTCGATGTCGGCCGCTTTACAAACGCCGGTCGCTCGATCCGAAGACGGGGACGCTGGAGCCGCGAAGCTCGGGCAGCGGTTGTTGACTGCCTTTCAGGAGCAATCCTCGCAATGGCAATCCGTCATGCAGGATACGATTGGTGAGCGACTGAACGACCTGCGGGCTGAGTTGCAGTCTTCGGCTACTCCGGCCCCGGATCCCGACGAGCTCCAGCATGCGAAGCTGGCGCAGGCGAAGCTGGCGGCTGAGCTGCAGTTGGTCCGCGCTCGTGCGGCGGAGCTGTATCGGGTCAACCAAACGCAACAGCAATTGCTGGAACAGAGCCGGGCTCTCGATGCCGAACTGGCCCGTCTCCGAGCATCGGTTGACGCTTGCAGTCGACTGGTCACCTCTCAACAGCCGGCACCGGATGGTCCCCAGGACCACGTTCTTGGTGATGCTCTGGAAACGCTGGAGCAAGCTCGTGATTGGACCGAGACCGCCGCCAGCCTGACTTGAGCCTTCGCTCGATTCAGGATCATGCTTCGGACCGGTCGATAGTCGGCTCGAAGGTTCGTGCCCCGTCCGGCACGCAGAATTTGAAACGGCTGGAGAGAACCGGCAGGCGAGCTCGGGTTGCCAGTCGCCGGGCAATCGGACATCTTCAGCGTCTTGAGCCGCTCGGGTGGTTTGTGGACGCGGTAGAAGCATGTCCAGCAATACGAAGCCTTGCGAATCGCTGAACGGAGTAATTGAATCCAGCCAAGGGATTCAAGGACCGCTGCGACTGCCTCTCTGCGGGGTTGATGAGTTCATTGCGGAGTTCAACGAACGCTACGCGACTTTCGGTTGGAATGCGCGCCCTCAAGACAATCTCAACGCTTCATCGCCCGATGATCAGTCAGGTTCGAAGCAGGATCCGTCGCCGTAAGGGAGGCGATGCATGCCAATGATCTTCGGGCGGATGGGATCCCTAGGACGCGGCGCTCACCAGCAAACTGCAGGCGTGACCGCGGACGGTTTGGTTGACGACCAGCAGATGGGGGGCATGGAACGGGCGTGGTTGGTCGCGCACGACATCGAGCGTGCAGTCGGGATCGATATCTGTAATGAACGGCAGATGTGGTAGCTGCATGGTCTGCAGCGCCAAGACCGCGGCGGCAGAGTCGATCAGACCGCACGCGGCCCCGCAATGTCCGATCGTCTGTTGCAAGGTAGTGACGGGACAGTCGACCCCAGCGGATCGCAGCCCGATCCCGGCAGTCATGTCCATCGAATGGTCGCCAGTGCCGTGTCCCCAGCAACCACCCAAAGCACCGGGCGTGACCCCGGCTGCGTCGCAGGCGGCGGTTGCCGCAGCGCGGACCGCATGGGGCGAACCTCGCCGGCCCGTTTCGGCAGGGACAAAGTAATTGCCGTAGCCATTGATTTGAGCAAGTGGGGTACGTCCACGTCGCTGGGCCGAAGCAAGCGACTCCAGCACCAGCACCGCAGCTCCCTCGCCTCCAATCGCCCCACCACAGTCGAATGACCAGGGCTGGCACGTAGACTCTAGCGGTTCCCGGCGATGGGCCACTGGTAGCGGATTCAACCAGAGCGAGCGGGCGGCGTTGCCGCGTGTCCCGGAGGCGCCCGCCAGGACGATGTCCGCGTGACCACGCTCGATGTATCGAGCTGCTTCTGCAATCGCCGACAGGCCCGAGCAATCATCGAGCGTGACTGTATTGTTTGGACCGCGTGCGTCGATGGCGATTGCCACGTGACAGGCAGTCATATTCGGCAAGTATTTGAGCATCCACAGCGGAAACACTTCGCTCATTGCCACGCTGCCCCAGCGTTTCACATCGATTCCGTCTCCCTGGATGTCGCATCTTCGAACTGCAGCCTCCAGCTCATTCCATTCCCCGTACAGCATCTCCGAACCGAAAACGACCCCGACGCGCTCAGGTTCGGGCGTGGACGTATCGAGTCCGGCGTCCTGCCATGCGAGCTGTGCAGCTGCAAAGCCGGTTTGGATCTCGCGGCACATCACCTTGAGCGCTTTCCGTGGCCGAATCAGCGCTTTGGGATCGAAGTCGACCAATGGGCAGCCGAACTCGACGGGCAGACCATGGCCGACCAGTTCGGGAAACAGCCGGACACCGGATCGTCCGTCAGCGACGGCCACGGCAAATGCTTCACGCCCAATTCCCAGCGGCGTCACGAGGCCGACGCCCGTAACGACCACGGAGACTCGGTCTGAATGCCCCATCGCCATGCATCGGGTTCCTGCGATGGTCAGCCGCAAAGCACAAAGGAATGTTTGGACGAGAGATTCAGCGTACGGAGGGTACGTGACAAGATCATAATCGCTCAGCGAACTTCCAGTGGGCCCCGCCTGGGCGAAGCATTGACCCGCTAGCCGGACAGGTCGAAGTCATACAAGCGGTAGGAGCGCGTCCTCTTGGTGCCGGCACGTTCCAAGGTCGCTCGCGAGAAGTGATTGCTTTCCAACACAAACGAGAACTCGGCTTCGCTCACCCCCATTTCCAGTGCACCCGGCAGGATTCGTTCCAGCGTGGCCAAGCCCAGCCCCCATCCATGATACTCGGGTAGCACATTGGTGCTTAGTAAACGAATCCGTTTGCAGCGTTTCTTGGTTTGCAGCAGGTACCACCAACCAAAAGGGAACAACCGACCACGAGCCCGCTTGATGGCGGGGTTGAAGTCGGGCATTCCCCAGCCAACACCGATCGGCTTGCCTTCGATCGATGCAAAGCTTGTCAGTTTCGGGACAAGCAGCCACTGCAAACTTTTCGCCATGAAGCCCAGTTCAGCTTTGGAAAGAGGGACAAACCCCCATGTGCCGACGAGCGAGCGGTTGTAGATATCTAGAAACAGTTCAATGTCGCGTTTGAAGTGTCGGGGATCCAGCGCGCGTGTCTCAACTCCGAACCGCCGTTTCACCTCGGTGAACGCAAAACGGATTTTCGGGTCCAGGCGTTCCAGCATATCGACGTGCGCATCGAAAGCATAAACGTCCTGGCACTTCTCTCCGCCTTCAGCGACGATCAGCCGCTCGTAGTAGGCGTGGTTGTAGGGCATCATGAATGTCGGCGGCAAATCGAACCCTTCGATGAGCAAGCCGCATTCGTAGTTCAGGCTGGGAAACACGGGGCCACGCATCGCCGTCAGCCCACGCTGCCGACACCATTGTTTGGCCTCGGAGAACAGCCGGTGAGCCACTTCAGGATCGTCATCCGCATCAAAGAATCCGAAAAAGCCCCGCCGCTCATTGAACCGTCGGTTGTGGGCATGGTTGACCAGCGCGACGATGCGACCGACGACCCGGCTCCCTCGCCGCGCGAGAAATGCCTGACCTTCGGCATCCAGCCAGAACGGGTGTTTGCGGAGGCCCGACAGTTCGGCCTCGGATTGCCTGAGCCTCGGAACCCAAGGTTCACAATTCTCGTAAAGCCGATATGGTAGGTTCAGAAACGCGCGCCGGTCGCTTGCCGATTGAACGGGGCAAAGTTCGAGCGATTCAGCCATATCAAATTCGCGTCAGAACGAGCTTGAGCGGAGCACAGTTGCCGGCGAGATGGATGAGGACGCGATAATAGCCCTTGGCTCTGCTCGGGTCACCGTGGCTTGGCCCAAGAATCTGCCCACAACAGGGGAAAACGGGGGGGCGATCCCAGGTACGCGATGGGCAGGGAACCCGGCGCCAGCGGCTGTCCAGCTTGGCAACGAGCCAGGTTGATCCACGGGCCCGATCAGGCAACCAGTTCATGGACTACTCGGCCATGCACATCGGTCAGACGAAAGTCTCGGCCCGCATAATGATACGTCAGACGTTCATGGTCGAATCCCAACAAATGCAGGATCGTCGCATGGAGGTCATGGACATGAACGCGTTTTTCGATCGCTTGATAGCCGAAATCGTCTGTCGCCCCGTGGATCGTGCCGCCGCGAACGCCTCCTCCTGCCACCCACATCGTGAATCCATGGTGATTGTGATCGCGGCCATTCATCTTGCCCTGGTTGCTGCCCTCCTTGGGTAGTTCCACGGCCGGAGTGCGCCCGAATTCGCCTCCCCACAGAACGAGTGTCTCTTCAAGCAACCCGCGTTCTTGCAAGTCACTCAGCAGCGCGGCGATCGGCTGATCGACATCCCTGGCCAAGCGACGGTGATTCTCTTCGAGGTCGTCGTGATTGTCCCAGGGCTGGCCAGCCCCGGTCCAGACCTGGACAAATCGTACATCCCGCTCGATCAGACGCCGCGCGATAAGCAGCTGCCGCGCTTGGACGCCCGAGCCATACTTGTCCAACACGTACTGCGGTTCGCGGTGAATATCGAACGCATCCGCAGCATCGCTCTGCATGCGATATGCCAGTTCAAAATTTTGAATCTGGTTTTCGAGCTTCGCGTCCTGGTCCCCGCGAGCCGCCAGGTGCTTGCGATTGAGCATTTGAACCAGATCAAGCTGTGCGCGTTGCGCTGCCTGGTCGATTCGATCGTTTGTCACATATTCAACAAGCTTTTCGATCTGTTCATGTTGCGTATCGACGTATGTTCCTTGATAGATCCCCGGCAAGAATGCACTGCGCCAGTTATCCGTCTCCTTGATCGGATAACCTCCAGGGCACATGGCGATGAACGCAGGCAGGTTATTGTTCTCGCTGCCCAAACCGTAGGTGACCCACGAACCGACACTGGGCCGGACCAACTGCCCGTCTCCGGTGTTGAGCAACATGAGGCTCGGCTCGTGATTGGGCACGTTCGCATGCATCGACCGAATGACGGCGATCTTGTCGATCCATGCCGCTGTCTTCGCAAACAACTCGCTTACCTCAATACCGCTCTCCCCATATTTTTCAAACTTGAAGGGGCTGGGCATCAAAGCCCCGGTAGGACGCTCCGTGCCAAGATTTCCGCCCGGCACAGGCTGGCCTGCAAATTTCGTGAGGGCAGGTTTCGGGTCGAAAGTGTCGACATGACTCGGTCCACCATTCATGAAAAGGTGGATGACCCGCTTGGCTCGCGGAGGAAAATGCGTTCGCCCTGGCACAAATCCCGGGTTAAGCGGTCGCTGTTCATCGGCCATCAACCCAGCGCAGGCCAAAGCACCGAACCCCATGCCGGATCGGCGAAGCCATTCACGTCGTGACCAAAGGAAGGGCGTCATAGCAGGGATCGGTTCGGGGATTCGAAGGCTTTTCTTTCCGTCGGTTTGGCGCATCCGTCAGTCGACGAAGAAGAACTCATTCGTCATCAACAGCGCTTGAGCCAAACGCTCGCGGGCCGTCAAAAGCCGGGGTTGCGGCCGGGAAAATTCCTGTTGCGCGCGGCGCGTCGTCGAGTCCGCTGGCGTCTGCAGACTGATCTCCCAGGAGAACGAATCTGAATCGATATCGCCGGCATCGTCGACGACAAAATCGATCGTGTCGCCGGGGGCCAGTGCGCACGGTAGGTCGCCATAGTCTTGAGATCGATTGTGGACCGTCCACTGTGCTAGAGGTTTGTCAGCGACCACGATCGTTGCCCGAATGCCATTGCCTGCATCCGTTGGATGGCGGACAACCCCACTGAGGACGTAGCTGCCGGCATGAATGGCTGTGAAACGCCGTACCACGGCGCGTGCAGGACCGCTCCCTGGATGCCCACCATCGGCTGTCAGGCGACACCAGTCATACTCCGGATCGGGCAGTCGTTCCGATCCCTGGTAGCTGTTCTCTACAAATCGAGGTAGCGGTCGGACCGACAGCGGTACTCCTGCGGAGTCGATCGCTGCCACGCCATAAGACCAGTCACTGCGACGATCGGGCGGTTCGGCTCGAGAAGCAGCATCCGCCTGCAGCAGGGAGATGGCGGCGGCAAGCTCGTCGGCCTCAGGCCGTCGAGCCAACGTAAGTTCGAAGCAACGTTGAGCAAATGTCTCATCTTCGCATGGATTGCCGGCGGCCTTCTCAGCGGAAGCAGCAAGATCGATCGCGAGCTGCTGGACGAGCGGACTGTTCAGGAGCACAAGTCCCTGCTGAGGGACCGTCGTGAAGGAGCGTTGGGGTGCATGCAAGTCCGCGCTGGGGAAATCGAATGCGCGGAACAGGCTTGGTAAGTACTGTCGGTCAATAAAGGCGTAGAGCGTGCGGCGGGACGAACTTCCATCGGTAATCCCCTTGTCCGGCGGCCCGCCGATTCGACGGTCCAGTCGTCCCGCGGCGAGCAGCATTGTGTCGCGCCACGATTCCAAATCGCGACGGCGACGTTCGGCTCGCGTGAAATGTCGGTTGTCTGCGTCCCTGCCATCGGCTCCGCCGCTCTGCAGCTGGTAGGTACGACTTGAGACGATCCGCCGTACGATCCACTTCGTGCTCCAGGCATGCTCTTGAAAGTCAAGCGACAAGTCGTCGAGCACGGGCTGTAACAAAGGTGCAGGGTTGCGGACACCAAAATCGCTGGGGCCTTCGACCAGCGGTCTTCCAAACAGATGTAACCACAACCGGTTGACGCGAACCCGTGAGGTCAAAGGGTTCAGGGGATCCGCGATCCGATCTGCCAGTTCCAAGCGACCGCTGCCATCGCGAAACGGTTCGCCACCGGTGCGATCCAACAGGGATATGAAACGGCGTGGAGCGATCGGTCCATGATTGCCGGCTTGGCCCCGCAGCAGGATTGGATAGTCGTGCAACTCGTCAGCCGGCGCGTCCACCACGCGCAGCGGGCCGGGCTCGTCTTCTGCATCTCTGGAGTTGGCAAGAATGCCATACAACGCGTAGTAATCTTCCATGCTCAACGGATCGAACTTGTGATCGTGGCACCGCGCGCATGCCAGGGTCAATCCGAGAAACGTCCTTGAGATCGCGTCAATCCGGTCGTCGATGATCAACTGTCGATTCAGCAGAAACTTCTGGCCCAGCGTCAGAAATCCCATCGCATCCAGCTGCCCCGATTCGCCACTGGGATCAATCGTGTCAGCGGCCAGTTGGGAACGGATGAACTCGTCATATGGCAGATCGGACGCGAAGCTGCGAATCAACCAATCGCGATATCGATATGCGTTTGAGTTAACCCGCTCCTGTTGAAAGACATATCCCTTCGTGTCGCTGTAGCGCGAGTAGTCCATCCAGAATCGAGCCTGTCGCTCAGCGAACGCGGGATCCGCCAGCAAACGGTCAATCACCCGTTGCGTCGCATCGGGCCGACGATCAGCGGTAAACCTCCGAATTTCCTCGCTGCTGGGGGCAAGCCCCGTCAGATCAAAATACAAGCGTCGAATCAACGTCGACCTGTCGGCCGGATCATGGACCTCCAGCTGTTCGGCTTCCGCTACCAGGCGAACCAGTTCGTCGATTCGATCGGCAGATCGCGGGTCCGATGGCTCACGTGGCAAGGTCGGAACGGATGGCGGCTGAAAAGCCCAGTGCGCGCCCGCAGCGTGCTCGAACGCTGGGGCCGCCGAGGAGGTTTCCGAATCTGCTGCCGGGACACGCGGGTCAAACGCTCCAGAATCGAGCCAGAGTCGGAGGTCTGCCAGCTCGGTGTCCGACAGCTTACCGTCAGGAGGCATCTGGAGGGATGGATCTCGGTAGGAGACGGCACGCCAGAGCCAGCCGTGTTCCGGTTGGCCCTCGACAACTCCCGACCCCCGAGCTCCGCCTCGTCGCGTCGACTCGCGGTCATCCAGATTCAAGTCCCCTTCGACGGTCCCCGCTTCGGCCGAATGGCAGCCGAGGCATCGCTCGATCAATAAGGGACGGATCCTAGACTCAAAATGGGCCTCCTGGTCCGCGATCCCTGATGCTTCGGCCGAATCGCCTGCTTGGCTGTCGGCGACGCCGCAGATGCTTACGCCCAAGGCGATCCCTAGCACGCATCGAATCCAGGTGGCCTGGCCGAGGAGTCCGCAGGCCACTGCCGGGACGACAAACCGTGAGACCACGGGGTGAGCAGAAGTCATGCAGGTCGCTCGCGCGGGGCTGCAAAGGCGGGTGGGACGCAGCCGAGGTGGGAAGACGCTCCGAGGCGGGGAGGGCCCCCAATCGACGTCCTAATCAAGTTTATCCCAAGGTGGCTCTGGGCACACTGCCAGCCCGTCCTGAAACCTTCGTCCCCCCCAATGACTACCCATGGCGACGCCACGCTCCCCAAAAAAGCAAAAAAGGACAGGCATAACCTGCCGGTGCGCTCCCGAAAAAGGACAGGCATCATCGGTCGCGAACGGGGCTTGGGTGGCGAAGTTTTCAGGGCGGTTTCCAGGACGTTGTGAGCTTCCGTTGGGCGACCGCAGCGGTGTCATTGAGTGACCGCGGGCTCAGAAATCTTGGCGCGGTCGTCGGCGAGAATGGGATGCGAAAGCCGAGGAAACGGCTTGGTGGTGGATGGGGCAATGGATGGTTTTGTGCCTTTGTTAGTTCCTGACAGTTCCGCAATCTGCCTGCAAGTGCAAAATTTTGATGGGCTTATGGATAAGGTGGCTTTTTGTCGATGTAACTCTCTGCTCCGTTAGCGAATCGTTGGACGTCTTGACCGATTCAGGCGGGCCAGGTATTTGGTGACGGAGTGCTGGCCGTGGCAAAAGGGTGCTCGGACGCACGTTCGCTTGAGAGAAGCCTGATGAGTGATTTGCCGCCGTTGGTGGATATTCACTGCCACCTGCTACCGGGGTTTGGTGACGGGGCGAAGACCTGGGAGGAATCCTTGGAGATGGCTCAGATGGCCGTTTCCCAAGGAGTCCGCACGGCGATCGCGACACCGCACCAGTTGGGGATGAACGAAGACAATGGCTCGGACAAGATTCGCGAGGCGACTCGTGAACTTCAGGAGCGTTTGCTTCAAGCGGGCATTCCGCTAACGGTCCTGCCCGGGGCCACGTTACGAGTGGGATTGAAGTTGGTCGACAGCGTTTTGGCGGGCGCTGGCATGACCATGGCCGACATGCGACGGCACGTGCTTGTGGAACTACCCCCCGACCGGTGTCAGGGGCTAGAGCACGTGATTGAATCGTTGCGTGGTGAACGGATCGTTCCGATCCTGGCTCAGCCGGAACGGAATCAGGTGCTGTTGGCACATCCGGAGAAGGTTCCTCCCCTGGTCCATCGGGGATGCCTGCTGCAGTTGACGGCTGACAGTCTGCTGGGGACGTTTGGCTCGGCCCCGAAGAAGATGGCCGAGTGGTTGATCGAGTGTGGGTTAGCGCACGTGGTGGCCAGCGATGGTCATGGTGCCAGCACGCGTCGACCGCGGATGGACGAAGTCTACGAGCGGCTCCGCAAGCGGTTCGGGCAGTCGCTGGCCCTGCTGCTTTGCAGTCGCAACCCCGCTGCGATCGCCAGTGGCCGGCGCGTGACGACGCCCCCGAAAGGGCGCCAGATCGGTCTGTTCGCCAGACTGCTGGGGCGCGTAGCCTAGGCTGCCCCGGGGAAATCGAGCGTATGGATCGTCGGCTTCTGCCGGCGATCCGGTTGGGCCCTTGCGGTTTCCGCACGGCGAGTGTTGCGGCAGCTGCTTCCGGATAGTCGTCCTTCTGTCGACGAGTCAGGAAATGGCAGAGGCCGGCATGTAGTGGTTCCCCGGATGGCCAAGGATCAGGCAATGGGGCAACGACCGGGCAAATCACTCACCGCTTCACCGATCAGCCTGCTGACAAGGCGCGAGTGGTTTCGTGGAATCATTCGCGGTGCCGCCGCCATCGGTTCGTTGGGTTCGACCGGCTATCGCTGTCGACCGGCTGACGCGGATGAACTGCATTCACTGGTCGGCCTCAAGCGAAGCAACGACGCTGCTCCTGGTGTTGGGCAGACGGCAACGGCTCCAGCGAACCCCATGGCGTGGCCGTTCGAATCTCGACGCGAATTGATCTATCTGCACGCCGATTTTGACGCGACAGAGCTCGAGGGCTTGCTGGAGGAGCTGCATGGGCTGCCGAAGTCACTGAGTCAGATCTTGGGGCTGACGCTTCGAGATTCCGTCGTGCATCTGGTGTTATTTCAGCAGGAAGCGACGTACGCGGACTATGTCCGGTATTACTTCCCGGGTGTCCCGATTCGCCGCGCACTGTTCATCCGACGCAACGGACCGGGCATGGTGTTTGCCCACCAGCATCATGATTTGTCAGAAGACTTACGGCATGAGCTGACTCATGCGGTTGTGAATGCCAACATGCCGAACTTGCCGTTGTGGCTTGACGAAGGGCTGGCAGAGTACTGCGAAGTACCGGAGGCCCAGCGCCGTTGGAGGAATCCTCATCACGTTTGGGTGCGCCGCGCGCCGAGCAAATGCCTCGATGTTCGTGATCTGGAAGCTTTGCCGGGGCTCGAAAGGTTCGGACCTGTGGAATACGAATCAGCTTGGGCTTGGGTCCACTTTCTGATGCACCATCCAGATCCGAAGGTCAAGCAGCTCTTGCAGGAGTTCTTTCGTGAACAGATGCAGCACAGCGGCGGTGGAGGCGATCACGTCACGAACGAGGCCGGAGCGATCGAGCCGGTGAGTCGGCGGCTAGTTCGCTGGAACCGGCAGTATCGGACGCTCTTCAACGCCCACTTCGCGGCGCCTGTTCCGCGGAATGGATAAGCGCTGGACCGGGCGCCTGGCGGTCAACTTATTTCTTAGATCGCCGCCTACAGTTCGGCGGGCTCGTGCTCTTCGTCGATCGCCGCGTCGATGTTCAGCAGCTTCTGCAGGGTCAGCCGCAATTCTCGAACTTTCAGCGGCATGGCCAGCAACATCCGGTGGGGTCCCAGTTTTGCGTTGCGAATGACGTTTTGCTGCTTCCGATCCGCCAGGAGGATGGCCGGGATTTCTCGCGTGTGGTCGCTCAAGGCAAAATGATTGAATGCCTCCACCGCGCCCGTCCCGAGCTCGGGTGCGGAAAAGATCACACAGTCCGCGGGCGGCTGTTCGCCAGGAACGAATCGCTCGAGCGCTCGCTGCGGATCGCCAATCACCAGCACGCGATAGCCCCGGCTTTTCAGCCGTTCGCGCAGCATGTTCTGCAGTTCGAGTTTCGACTCGACCACCATGACGGTCTTTGTGGCACCTTCACGGCTCAGTTCGGCAGTCCGCGAATGGATCAGGTCGCCGCTTGTCTCGATCGGATTGCGGAGCCGTTCCAAGGTTTGGCGAACGTCGGCGAGCAGCTCCCCGGCCGACTGGTAACGTTTGTCGGGTGAGTATTCCATGGCGCGATTGCAGACCTGGATAATCGCCGGATGGACGTCTTCCCGCAACTCATTGATCGGCGTGATCTGCTGAAAGCGGGTGATGTTCAACCGCTGGATGCGGTCCCGCGTATCCGTCAATGGATTGCGGCCGGTCAGCATGTTGTACAGCAGGATGCCAGCGAAGTAGATATCGCTTCGGGCGTCGCCATTGCGGACTCCCGTTCCACGCTCCAGTGCCGCGTAATCGATGGCCCGCGCGTTGGGGCAATCGGCTACAGCGCGATCGTTATTTGGATCGGTCAAAGCCGCCAAGCCGAAGTCCACCAGCTTCGCTTTGCCCTCCGCGCTGACCAATACGTTCGACATCTTCAAGTCGCGGTGCGTAATCCCCAGTGACACCGCATACGCCAGTCCGGACGCGACGTCCTGCAGGAACTTCATGGAGACCATCGGGTCCAACTGGCCTTGGACACGTACCATCTCTCGCAGTGTCTGACCTTCGACGAACTCCATCACGAGATACGGGTGCCGCACATCCGGCTCGACCTCATAGATCGCCACGATGCTCGGATGACGCAACCGAAGACCCATTCGTCCTTCGCGGAGGAACTGCTCTAGCTGAGCAATCTCGTCGCGAAACCGCTTCCGCAATACTTTTAGCGCAACGACTCGACCATCGCGTAGATCCACGCATCGATAGACGCGTGCGAAGGTACCGACGCCGATCAGATACAAAACCTTGTAGTGCCCGAAGAAGAAGCCCGTGCGATCACCCTTGAGGACCTTGTCGGCCTGAAGCGTCGTCACCAGGCCGCGCCGCTGCAGGACGCGGATCATTTCATCGAGCGTGTGCGTACCCGACCCCAGCGCCGCGCGGGCTTTCTCCACTTCGAGCGGCTCGCACAAACCGAGCTCGATCACGCGCTGTGCAAATTGATCAGCCGTCAGTTCTGCCATCGCAACCAAGTCGCTCTATCGGCGCAACTTCCCTGCCTGCCGCCGGCCGGAAGCGAAAATCACCGGCCACGCTTCCAGGGCGGATCCTTGAACATCTTATTGTAGTCGGTAACCGGAGTGCGACCGAGATATCGAATCTCGATCGGGTCGATCGGTCCCTCCACTCTCTCGACGGGGCCAAGGAAGAGGTTGGAAAAGATTGCGAGGCGTCGAGGTGGAGGGAGGCTCCCGCTCCACCTGAACGCCTCGCCGGGGTGGTTTGTTGGATCGGTAGGCCTCCAGGCAGGCCCCCGGTCAGGCTCACGCCTCCGGTGACTTGCCGTCCAAGCGGAGCTTGTATTCGTCCCGCTCGCGCCGCGTCGCCTCGAGATCGAACACCAGATACTTCATGTCCAGCCGCAATTGGCCAAGGGCTTCTTGGACCAACGTGAGAATCCGTCTCCGCCGCTGGGACGCATCGAGGACCTTCCGCAGGGATTCGGTGAGCAGGTCGCGCTGAGCGGTTGGCAGGCTCTCCACGAGGCGATGCAGTTCCACGAGTTCGGCGGGGGTGTCGGTCGCCAAGGCTCGCGAGGCGGAGGCAGTCTTGGAACTCATTTGGGTCACTCTCGGGGTGCGGGGGCTCGTCGTGTGTCCACCGTGCCAATCAAGCAGGTGCGATGCCAGCCGGGTGAGGGGGCCGCGATATTGGCT
>Ga0114939_10001879_pt1 | contig 16237 bp, 14 predicted proteins | sample AshMeaCrysSpring_FD_87196 | JGI IMG/M metagenome (GOLD analysis project Ga0114939, IMG submission 87196) | Groundwater microbial communities from Big Spring, Nevada to study Microbial Dark Matter (Phase II) - Ash Meadows Crystal Spring | ecosystem: Environmental > Aquatic > Deep subsurface >... | reverse complement strand
GTCGCGGTACCGGCGGTCGCTGCAGCGGCGCCGGCGAGGAAGCGGCGACGCGCGCCGGGGGTCTGGTCCTTCATCGGTAACTCCTCCGTTTGGGGTGGCATGGTTGGCGGGGCCTGTCGTTCGCGGGCCCCCTTCTAGTGGCAGTTCGCTCGTAGCGGCTCCTGTTCGGTCCCCTCTGCACTGCGGGGTCGCCTGGCGCGGAACCGGAGCGAGGGAAATGCTACGGGGAGCGTCACGCAACTGCAATAGTCAGCAGCGCGTTAGCTCGCCGCGACAACGATCGTTTTCGGATCTTGCAGTGCAGCAGCGGGCGCCGGTGAAGTGACGGCGGCGGGCGCCGATGCTCCATGCACCTGCTTCGGCGTCGGATGCCACCCGAGCACGGCGAGCATCACGAAGAAGCCGACCACATAGGCCACCGCGACGTGCCAGCCGTCGGCAACCCAGCGGCCCGCCGACCGCGCCTGCGGGAAGAGGCTCGCGAGCGCCACGCCTGCCGACGAGCCGAACCACAGCATCGAGCCGCCGAAACCCACGGCGAAGGCGAGGAAACCCCAGTCGTAACCGCCCTGCTTGAGGGCGAGCTCGGTCAGGGGAATGTTGTCGAAGACGGCGGACACGAAGCCCAACGCGAGCGCTGTCGGCCACGACGCTGGCGGGAGATGCTCGACCGGCATCATCGACGCCGCCGACACGAGCGCGATCAGGAACAACGCACCGAGCGAGGCTTCGCGGAGCACTTCCCAGTCGGGACGGCGGATGAGCGCGGTCAGCAGGATCGCTCCCCAGACGGCGAGTGCCAGCCACGGTGCCGCATCGGCGCGCCCGGGGAAGCGGGTGTTCACGGTCACGTTCATGGCGACCGCGGCGACGAGGATCGCGAACACGATCGCGAGGCGCACCCAGTCCACGCCGATGTTCGCCGCCGGCTCCCTGTGCAGCGGCGAGTACCGGTGCTGCTGCATCGCTGCGGGGATGCCGCACACGACCAGCGCAACCACCGCAGCGACGTAGGCGCGGACCACGTCGGAAGGCGCGACGTGATCGATCCACATCATCGTCGTGGTGGTGTCGCCGACGACGCTGCCGGCGCCGCCCGCGTTCGCGGCAGCGACGATCGCGGCCAGGTAGCCGACGTGCACGCGTGCGCGAAACAGCGTGAACGCCATCGTGCCGCCGATCATCGCGGCGGCGATGTTGTCGAGGAAGGACGAAAGCGCGAACACGATGACGAGCATCGCGAATGCGCCCGGCCAGCCGCGCGGCAGGTATCGCGGCAACAGCGACGGGATCCGCGTCTTCTCGAAATGACGCGCCAGGACCGCGAAGCCGACGAGCAGCCCGAAGAGGTTCGCGAGCAGCACCGCTTCGTGACGGAAGTGTGCGACGAGCCCCGGCAGACCGGCGCCCTCCTTGAACGGCGAGAAGCCGAGCTTCCACGTCGCGACGCCGGCCAGTCCCACGAGCGCGACCTGCAGGGCGTAGCGATGGAACATCGCGACGCCGGCGAGCGTGAGCCCGAAGAGCAGGAAGTCGACCGGCACGCCGGCGAGGGACGGCCCATCGCTCGCGGCCGCCGGCGACGCCGCAACCTCGGCGGCTGCAAGCGCAGAGGTCGCGGCGACGCAGGCCGCCCGCGCGAGCCCCCGACTTCCGCGCTCCATCCCCCCTCCCCGCTCGACCCCGTCGCACGCCGCCGAACGGCTACGCGCTCTCTCGCCGCATTCTAGTGCCGGGCGTCCAAGTGCAGCGTCGGCACCCGGGAGGCGGCCGAGTGCCATCCCGTACAATCCTGCGCGCTCATGACCGCCACCGCCTGGCTTCCCACCGCCGTTGCCCTGCCGCTCGTGGTCGGCACGCTACTTGCGCCGCTCGCGGCGCGCGCGAGCCGCACCGCATCGGCCTGGACAGCGGCGATGGTCACCGCGGCGAGTCTCGCGATCGTCGCCTCGCTCGCGCCGGACGTCTTCCGCGGCGCCGACGTGATCGAGGTGTGGCCTTGGGTGTCCTCGATCGGCCTCGACCTCGCATTCCGGCTCGACGGACTCGCGCTCCTCTTCGCGCTGCTCATCCTTCTCGTCGGCCTGCTCGTCATCCTGTACGCGCGCTACTACCTGCACGACGACGACCCGATCGGCCGCTTCTACGGCTTCATGATGCTGTTCATGGCGGCGATGCTCGGCATCGTCCTGTCGGACAACTTGTTGCTCCTCGCCGTCTTCTGGGAGCTCACGAGCCTCGCGTCGTTCCTTCTCATCAGCTACTGGAACCATCGCGCCGACGCGCGGCAGGGCGCACGCATGGCGCTCGCCATCACCGGCGGCGGCGGCCTCGCGATGCTCGCCGGGTTCCTGCTGCTCGGTCACATCGCCGGGACCTATCGGATCTCCGAGATCAACCTCGCGCGCGAGGCGATCCAGGCGCACGCGCTCTTCGTCCCCGCACTGCTGCTCGTACTGCTGGGGGCGTTCACCAAGTCGGCGCAGCTGCCCTTCCACTTCTGGCTGCCGGAGGCGATGGCCGCGCCGACACCGGTGTCGGCCTACCTGCACTCGGCAACGATGGTGAAGGCGGGCATCTTCCTGCTCGCGCGGCTCTACCCGGCGATCGGCGGCAACGCGACTTTCGAGTGGGTCGTGGCGCCCGTCGGCCTGGCGACCATGTTGTACGCCGCCTACGTCGCGATCTTCAAGCACGACCTCAAGGGGCTGCTCGCCTACTCGACCATCAGCCACCTCGGCCTGATCGTGTTCCTCATCGGCCTCGACTCCGCGCTCTCGGCGGTGGCCGCGGTGTTCCACATCGTCAACCACGCCACCTTCAAGGCCTCGCTCTTCATGGCCGCGGGCATCATCGATCACGAGTGCGGCACCCGGGACATGCGTCGCATCAACGGGCTGGCGAAGTACATGCCGATTACGGCGACGCTCGCCATCGTCGCCGCCTGCGCGATGGCGGGCGTCCCGTTCCTGAACGGGTTCCTCTCGAAGGAGATGTTCTTCGGCGAGGCGCTCGAGGCGCGCGAGCTGGGCAGCATCTGGTGGCTCGTCCCGATCCTGGCGACGCTCGGCGGTGCCTTCAGCTTCGCCTATTCGGCCCGCTTCGTGCACGACGTGTTCTTCAACGGCGAGCCGCGCGACCTGCCGAAGACGCCGCACGAGCCGCCGCGCTTCATGCGCCTGCCGGTGGAGCTGCTCGTCGTCGTCTGCATCGCCGTCGGGCTGCTGCCCGCGCTCACCGTCGGGCCCATCGTGCGCCTCGCCGGGCACGCGGTGTACGGTGCCGATCTGCCGGACTACTACCTGGCCGTCTGGCACGGCTTCAGCCTGCCGCTGGCGATGAGCTTCGTCGCCACCATGGTCGGCGTTGCGCTCTACTGGGCGCTCGCGCGCGAGTACCGGTTGCACCTGCACACGCCCGCCGGGCTCACCGGGCGGCTGATCTTTCGCCACGCACACGACGCCGCGTTCGGCGCCGCACGCGCCATCACGGCCGGCATGAGCAACGGATCGCTGCAACGCTACGCGGCCCTGCTCGTCTTCCTTGCCGTGATCGCCGGCGCCGCCCCGTTCTTCGGCGCGGCGCTCGAACCCGGGACGCTGCCGCGCCTGCCGGCGAACGGCGTCGCACTGTCCGCGTTCCTGGTGCTCGCGGTCGCCTCGCTCGGCGCCTGCGTCCTGCACCGGCAGCGCTTCCTCGCGCTCGTGCTGGTCGCTGCCGCGGGCCTCGTCGTCTCGTTGGCATTCGTCTATTTCTCGGCACCCGACCTTGCGCTCACGCAGATCTCGGTGGAGGTGGTTACCGCAGTGCTGATGATGATGGCGCTCGCGCTGCTGCCGCAGCGGACGCCGGAAGAGTCGAGCGCGCCGCGGCAGGTGCGGGACATGGTGCTTGCCAGTGCCGCCGGCCTCGGCCTCGGCGCGCTCGCATACGCCGCCATGACCCGGCCGACCGACTCGATCGCCTGGTACTTCCTCGACCAGGCCGTGCCGGGCGGCGGCGGCACGAACGTCGTCAACGTGACACTGGTCGACTTCCGCGGGTTCGACACCTTCGGCGAGATCACGGTGCTCGGGATCGCTGCGGTCGGCGTCCTGGCGATGCTCGAGGGCTTGCGCGTGCGGCGCGAGCGCGCGGACGCCGACGGTATCCCCTTCGGAGAGCCACGGTTCGACACGACGCTCGGCTTCGCCGCGCGCCTGCTGCTGCCGTTCGCGCTGGTCGTGTCGCTCTACCTGTTCCTGCGCGGCCACAACCAGCCGGGCGGCGGATTCATAGCCGGGTTGGTGACCGCGGTGGCGCTCGTGATGCAGTACATGAGTCTCGGGCGTGAACGCGCGGAGCGGCTTCTTGGCATGAACTACGTGCAGCTGGTCGGCGCGGGGATCGGCATCGCAGGTCTCACCGGAGTCGCGGCCTGGGCGTTCGGCAGGCCCTTCCTCACCACTGCGCACGGCCATCCGCACCTTCCGCTGATCGGCGAGCTACCGCTCGCGAGCGCCGCGGTCTTCGACCTCGGCGTATACCTCACGGTGGTGGGCGCGACCATGCTCACGCTCTCCGCCCTCGGCGCAGCGACGCGGCCGCCGCCGGAAAAGGCGGTTCGACACGGAGGCGCCGATGGCACGACGGTCACGGAGGGGAGCATTGGCTGACGTTCGACCTCGCTGTCGCGCGACGAGCGTGGGGTAGGCGCGATGCCGCCCCACCCGCTCCCGGCTCTCGCCGCCTCCCGCGCGTCTCGGCGTTGACGGTTTCCGGTTCGCCATGAGCCTCGAGCTTCTCGTCGCGGCCTCGATCGCGCTGCTCTTCGCCTGCGGCGTGTATCTCGTCCTGCGCGCCCGCACCTTCCCGGTGGTGCTCGGCCTCTCGCTCATGTCCTACGCGGTGAACCTGTTCATCTTCGTGATGGGCCGGCTCGCCGCGGACGTCCCGCCGATCCTGGACAGCGCGAACGCCACCTACGCCGACCCGCTGCCGCAGGCGCTCGTGCTCACCGCGATCGTCATCGGCTTCGGCATGACCGGCTTCCTCGTCGAGCTCGCCGTGCGCGCCCGCGACGAGACGGGCACCGACCACGTGGACGGCGTCGAGCCGAAGGACGTGCCCATCCTGCCGCTTGCAACGGCGGCGGCGCCGCCACGCGAAGAGGAGCCGCATTGATCGTGGATCACCTTCCGATCCTGCCCGTGGTGCTGCCCGCCTTCGCGGGCGCGCTGCTGCTCCTCGTCCACGGCAACATCCGCCCGCGGCGCGCGATCGGCATCGCGGCGACGCTCGCGTACCTCGTCGTCGCCGTGCTCCTGCTCGAGCGGGCGATCGCGGCGGGTCCGGTCGTGTACGAAACGGGCGACTGGCCCGCGCCGTTCGGGATCGTGCTCGTCGCCGACCGGCTCGCGGCGCTCATGATCCTCGTCCTGGGCCTCATCGCCGTCTGTGCCGTGGTGTACGCGCGCGCCGGGTGGGACACGCGCGGCCGTTACTTCCACGCCTTCTTCCAGTTCCAGCTGATGGGCATCTCCGGCGCTTTCCTTACCGGAGACCTCTTCAACCTGTTCGTGTTCTTCGAGGTGCTGCTGATCGCCTCGTACTGCCTGCTGCTGCACGGTCTGGGAGCAGCCCGGGTGCGGGCCGCCGTGCACTACGTGGTGCTCAACCTGATCGGCTCGGCGCTCTTCCTGATCGCGGCCGCGCTGCTCTACGGGGTCACCGGCACCCTCAACATCGCCCATCTTGCGGTACGCGTCGGCGAGCTCGCGCCCGCCGACCAGCCGGTGGCGGCGGCGGCGGGACTGATCCTGTTCGTCGTGTTCGCGCTCAAGGCAGCGAGCTTCCCGATGCACTTCTGGCTGCCGGCCGCCTATGCCGCCGCCGCGGCGCCGGTCGCAGCCCTCTTCGCGATCATGACGAAGGTGGGCGTGTACGCAATCGTGCGCATCTTCGGCGTCGTGTTCGGCGCCGATGCCGGACCGCTCGCGCAGCTCGCCTCGCCGTGGCTGCTGCCGCTTGCGATCGCGACCATGATCGCCGGCGTGCTCGGTGCGCTCGCCTCGCGGCGTCTTGCCGAGATGGTGGCCTTCCTCACCGTGAGCTCGGTCGGCACCATGCTCGTAGGCCTCGTCCCCGGTACCGAGGAGTCCGTCTCGGGGTCGCTGTTCTACATGGTCCACAGCACGTTCACCGTCGCCGCGCTCTTCCTCGTCGCCGAGCTGCTCGGTGCGCGCCGCGGCCCTGCTGGGGACGAGTTCGTGCCCGCGCCGCGGATGGCGAAGCCGCTCGTGCTCGGCACGCTGTTCGTGGTCGGCGCTGCCTCGATCGTCGGGCTGCCGCCGTTCTCGGGATTCCTCGGCAAGGTGATGATCCTCCAGGGGACGAGTGCGAACGCTGCGGCGCCCTGGATCTGGGCGAGCATCCTCGGCGTCGGCTTCCTCATGCTCATCGGTGTGGCGCGAGGCGGCGCCGTGATCTTCTGGGCGAACGCGCCCGGCGCGCCGGGCGTGAGCCCGGGCTACGCGAGTGCAGGCGCACTCCTGCCCGCGATGGCGCTTGCCTCCGCGGGGATCGGCATGGCCGTGTTCGCGGCACCGATCAAGGCGTACACCGATGCCGCCGCAGGCGAGGTCGTACACCCGCAGCGCTACGTGGAAGCGGTGCTCGCCGCCTCCGGCGGTTCCAAAGCCGCGATGCGCAAGCCGCTGCCGGCGGTGAACGAGCGATGAGCCGCTTATTCCCGCATCCGCTGCTCTCGGTCGCTCTCGCGATCGTGTGGATCGCGCTGGTGCGCGACGCGGGCCCAGGACACCTGATCCTTGCGCTCCTGATCGGCGTGGGCGTGCCGCTCTTCACGGTGCGCTTCTCGCCGCAGACGGCGCATATCGTGCGGGCGGGCGCCGCGCTGCGGCTCCTGCTCGTCGTCGCGTGGGACGTCGTGCTCGCGAACCTCGCCGTTGCAAGGCTCGTCGTCGGCCCGACCGCGCGGCTGCGGCCGGCCTTCGTCGAAGTGCCGCTCGACACGCGGCACCCGTTCGCGATCGGGCTGCTCGCGAGCATCATCACGATGACCCCGGGCACCGTCTCCTGCGCCGTCGACCGGGAGCGTTGCCTCATCCACGTGCACGTGCTGGACGCTGCCGATCCGGCGGCGGTCGTCGCCGACATCAAGGCGCGCTACGAGGCGCCACTCAAGGAGATCTTCGGATGCTGACGCTCGCGGTCTGGTTCGCGTTCACCTGCGTTGCCGCGGCCTTCGTGCTTTGCGCCTGGCGGCTCGTCCGAGGCCCGGACTCCGCGGATCGTCTGCTCGCGCTGGACACCCTGTACGTGAACGGCCTCGCCCTGCTGGTGCTGCTCGGGATCCACTGGCGCACGCCGCTCTACTTCGAGGCAGCGCTCCTCATCGCGCTGATGGGATTCGTTTCCACCGCCGCGTTGGCGCGCTTCGCGACGCGGGGCGACGCGATCGAATGAGCCCCGTTCTCGAAGCAGTGCTGTCGCTTGCCGTCGTCATCGGCGGCCTGTTCACGCTTCTCGGTGCGGTGGGCCTCGTGCGCCTTCCGGACTTCTACAGCCGGCTCCACGCGCCGACGAAGGCGAGCACACTTGGCGTCGGCGGCATGCTGGTCGCCGCCATGGTCGACTCGTTCGCGCTCGGCGAGCCGAGCGTGCGCGAGCTGCTCGTCACGCTGTTCGTGTTCCTCGCCGCGCCGGTGTCCGCGGCGCTCCTTGCGACCGCCGCGTTCCATCTCAAGCTGCGGTCCGTTGCACCCCTGCCGGAGCACGCCGCAGCGGACCGATCGCACCGCGACGTTCCGTAGGCCGCGAGGCCGATACCCCCGCCGAGCGTCGTCGCCTATTCGCCCCGGCGCGTCCGCGTGCCCGAAGGTCGCGCGGGCGTACCCCGGGCCGCGGAGGCTCGCGCCAGTTCGGGATCGTCGATGCCGGGGCTCGCCGCGATACAAGGAGGCATGGGACATCGGGGTGGCGCTTCTCCCGGCGACTCCCCGTCCTCGATCACCGGCGGGAGGCGCGCCTCGCGCTCGCGACACCGATCGCTCCTGCCGCCGAGCCGCAGGCCGCAGGCGGCTCACTTGCGGAACAGCTCGACCTGCCGCCGCACCAGCTCGGCGAGCGAGCGCGAACGCTGGAACGTCTCGCGCATCCAGCGCGCATCGCTGCCCGTCTCGCGCGCCCAGCCGCGCAGGCGCTGGTGCGCCTCGGCCGCACCGGGCGACCGCGCATGCGGCTCGACCCGCTCCAGCGTCGCGAGCAGATCCTCGCGCACCGTGCGGACCGCGTGCGTAGTCGGATCGACCAGCGTGCCCTCGAGACCGAAGCGGCAGGCGTGAAAGCGGTTCGCGTTGTACACGAGGTAGTGGTCCTCGCAGGGCGCTGCAGGCTGCGACGCGAGGATGTCGCGCGCAAGCATCTGCGCGTACGCGGCGAGCGCCGCGGCGCGCACGACGGTGAGCGGCGTGTCGCAGACGCGGATCTCGATGGTGCCGTACTCGGGCTTCGGACGGATGTCCCAGTAGAAGTCCTTCATGCTTGCCACGATGCCGCTCGCGCGCATGCGCTCGAAGTGGCTCTCGAACGCGCTCCAGGGCGCGATCGCCGGCGCGCGCCCGGAGAGCGGGAAGGCGAACACCGAGTTCAGTCGCGCGGAGTCGAAGGCGGTGTCGACGCCCTGGAAGTAGGGCGACGACGCCGAGAGCGCGATGAAGTGCGGGATGTAGCGGCTCGTTGCGTGCAGCAAGGCGAGGGCTTCGTCACCATCGCTGCAGCCGACGTGAATGTGCTGGCCGAACACCGTGAACTGCTTGGCGAGATAGCCGTAGAGCTCGGAGATGTGCCGGAAGCGCGGCTTGTCGTAGATCTGGCGGTCGCTCCAGTGCTGGAACGGATGCGTGCCACCGCCGCAGATGGCGACGTTCAGCCGGTCGCCGGCGGCGAGCAATGCCTGGCGGATCGCTTCGAGCTCGGCTGCGAGCGTCGCATGGCGCGTGTGCACGCCGGTGCTCACCTCGATCATGCTCTCGGTGATCTCCGGCTTGATCTCGCCGGCGTGAGGCCGGCGCTCGACGAGCTCGAGCAGGTCGGACGCGGCGTGGGTCAGGTCCCAGTCGGTGCGGTCCACGAGCTGCAGCTCGAGCTCGACGCCCAACGTGAGCGGGTCCGAGGGCTTGAAGGGCAGCGTCGGCGCCTTGCGCTCGTTCGCCGCGATTTCCGCGGATCCGTTCACGCGTTCACCCTGATGCCGATCGCGCCGGAAGGCGGCGTCGCCGCGACGCGGCGCACGCGCGGCCTGACCTCGGGACGCGGCGAGTGGCGACTCATGGCGCGACCTCCGGAGCGAACGGGCGATCGCCGGTCCGGGGAGCGGCGCCCTTCCACTCGCCGGCGCGCACGAGCGCGAACCGGGTCGCGATCGGCCCGATGACCTCGAGCAGCGCAACGGCGGCAAGCAGCGTGCCCTTGAGCTCGGCCGCGAGGTCGGGATACACGGTTACGGTCCGATGCGCCATCACCAGTGCGAGGGCGGACATCGGCGTGAGGCCGATGGCCACGAGGACGCCCTTGCGCAGCCCGAGTCCGCTCGGCCGCGCGAACGCAAGCACGCCGACGGACTTGCCGATGCCGCGCGCGAAGACGATGGCGAGTGCCGCAGCGAGCCCGGCCGGGACGAAGGTCGCTTCGAGCATCGCCCCGGTGAGGGTGAAGAGCGCGACGATCGCGACCGCCTCGACTGCGCCGAGCGCGGGCACCGGCAGGCCGCGGCCGCGCGCGAGCGTGCGCGCGATGGCGCCGAGGGCGAGCAGCGCGAGGACGACGGGAAGGTCGAGCGCGTCGGCGAGCGCAACCGCTGCCGCAATGGTCGCGAGCGTCGCAACCGACTCCGCCGCACCGCCGGGCGTCATGCGTACACGCGCGACGTGCAGCAGGCCGGCAGAGATCGCAGCGAGCGCCAGCGATCCGAGCAGCAGATACGTGGGGTGCAGCAGCACCGCGGAGAGGCTGTGCCGGTACTCGAGATGCAGCCACGCATAGAGCATCGCCATGGCGACGAAGGCATAGACGCTGTCGAGCGCGGTGAGGAGCAGCAGGCGCTCGGTCACCTGGCCGCGCGCGCCGAGCTCGCGCGCAACGGTGATCACCACGGCCGGCGAGGTACCGGCGGCGATCGCCGCCGTCGCGAGCGCGGTCGCGAGCGACACGCCGATTCCGAGCAGCACCACGAGCACCGCCGCGAACGCGAGCAGGCTCTCCGCGACGCTCGTCGCGGCAATCCAGGGGTTGCGCACCAGCCAGCCGAGATCGACGCGCCGGCCGAGCTCGAAGAGGACCAGGCCGATCGCCACGTCGAGGAACACGCCGAGGCTGCGCAAGGTGGTCGCGTCCACGAGCCCCAGCGCCTGCGGCCCGAGCGCCACGCCCGCGGCGACGTAGCCGACCACCCGCGGCAGCCGCAGAAAACGCTCGCCGGCTTCGCCCGCGAGGACGGCAACGAGCAGCATCGCCGCGATCCAGCCGAGCGGCCCGGGGCGCAGCGGCCAGTCGGGGAGGAAGAAGTAATCGGGCATCCGGTGGCGCGAACGCGCACGTCGGCGCCGCCGGCCTTCCCCGTCACCGGCGGCGTCTGCCGTCCCCCCGGACGGCGGTCCATGACAGCGGCCGAAGCCTTGTTGGCTTGTTCGTCTCCCGCCTGCGGCGGGGCGGCTGCGACCGAGCGAGCGAGCGACGCGTACGAGCAGCGAGCCGGCGATCGGCGCCGGCTCAGCGCGCTCCCTCGCGGACGAGGATCATGTGCACGCGGTACGGACCGTGTGCACCGAGGACCAGGGTCTGGTCGATGTCGCCGGTGCGCGACGGGCCGGAGATGAAGTTTACCAGCCGCGGCAGCCGCCCCAGCGCTGCGCGCGCGAGCGCCCACGCGTCTTCCATGTAGCCGACGACGAGGTGCTCCGGGACGACTGCGATGTGCGTCTCCGGCAGCAGGCTCGCGCTCGCCGGCGTGTCCGGACCCGAGACCACCATCAACGTGCCGGTCTCGGCGATCGCGGCGAACACGCCCGTGACCCCGACGAGGTCCTCGTCGCGCGCCGCGCGCGCCTGGAGGGCGAGACCGGCGCCGGTCCAGTCGAGCGACGCGAGCTCCGGCCAGACGCAGCCGGAGATCGGCAGGTCGTGAGCCGCGAGATAGCGCGCCGCGGCGAGCGGCACGTCGGCGAGCCCCGCAACCGATTCGGTCGTGCTCTGCATGCTCTCGGCACGCGCCCTGAAGCGGGCGACGAGGTCCGGCGCGAGCGGCCGCACCGGCCCGCGCGGTCTAGCCCGGATGTAGCTATCGACCGCCTGCGACTCCGCCGCCGCCTCGCGCTCGGGCCTGCCCTGCGCCTTGCGGATGCGTGCGAGGATGGCGGCGCGCGCGACGTTACTGTTGCCGAGGGTCATGGAAAAGCGAACTGCGCCACCGCGGAGCGCGCAGAGAACGCGGAGTTACGCAGACACCGAAGGAGCCAACAGCGGCACGGCGGGAATCCGACGACTATTATCCTTGGAGGCCTGAGGCCGCCCGAGCTTGATGATCTCTCTGCGACCCTCTGCGCTCTCCGCGCCCTCTGCGGTGAAGTCTTTCACTCCAACGCCTTCACCATGTCCTCGACGACCTTCTTCGCGTCGCCGAACACCATCATCGTCTTGTCCATGTAGAAGAGCTCGTTGTCGAGGCCCGCATATCCGGTCGCCATCGAGCGCTTGTTGACGATGACCGTCTTAGCCTTGTAGGCGTCGAGGATCGGCATGCCGTGGATGGGGCTGCCGGGCTTCAGCGCGAGCGGGTTCACCACGTCGTTCGCGCCGAGGATCAGCGCGACGTCGGCCGTGCCGAACTCGCTGTTGATGTCCTCCATCTCGAACACCTGGTCGTAGGGCACTTCGGCTTCGGCGAGGAGCACGTTCATGTGGCCCGGCATGCGCCCCGCGACCGGGTGGATCGCATAGCGCACGTTCACGCCCTTCTCGGTAAGGGCGTGCGCCAGTTCCTTCACTGCGTGCTGGGCGCGCGACACCGCGAGTCCGTAGCCCGGCACGATGATGACGCTCTCGGCGTTGCCCATGATGAACGCCGCGTCATCGGAGGAGCCCGACTTGACAGAGCGCTGCTCCGCACTGCCCGCCGCGACGCCCTCGGCCGCGCCGAAGCCGCCGAGGATCACGTTGATGAACGAGCGGTTCATCGCCTTGCACATGATGTAGGACAGGATCGCGCCCGAGGAGCCGACCAGGGAGCCGGCGATGATCAGCATCGGGTTGTTGAGCGAGAAGCCGATGCCCGCCGCCGCCCAGCCGGAGTAGCTGTTCAGCATCGAGATCACCACCGGCATGTCGGCACCGCCGATGGGAATGATGATGAGCACGCCGAGCACGAAGGCGATCGCCAGCATCACCAGGAACGGGAACCAGTGCCCGGGCGCATCGGCGAGGAAGAACCAGACGCCGAACGCGACCATCACGATCGCGAGCAGCAGGTTCAGCATGTGCTGGCCCTTGAAGACCACCGGCGCGCTCGAGAACAGGCGGAAGCTCTTGCCGAGGCCGGCGAGCTTGCCGAAGGCGATCACCGAGCCGGAGAAGGTCACCGCGCCGACGAAAGAGCCGATGAAGAGCTCGAGCTTGTTGCCGGTGGGCATCGGCACCGGGATGCCGATCGAGGCCGGGTTGTTCACCGCCGCGATGGCGATCAGCACCGCCGCCATGCCGACGAGCGAGTGCATCGCCGCCACCAGCTCCGGCATCTGAGTCATCTCGACGCGTTTCGCGACCACCGCGCCGATCGCGCCGCCGATCGCGATCGCGAGCACGATCATGGCGATGTTCTTGGTGAGGGCGAGCGTCACCAGCACGGCGATGACCATGCCGATGATGCCGAAGAGGTTGCCGCGGCGAGCGGTCGACGGGTGCGAGAGCCCCTTGAGCGCGAGGATGAAGAAGACGCTCGCGACGAGATACCAGAGCGCGACTTGGTTGGCGGTCATCGGTGTTGTCCTGTCCCTGGGAGCGGCCGGCGCGCGGTCAGTGGCCGGCCTTGGCCTCGGCCTTCTTCTCGGCCTTCGGCTCCTTCTTCTTGAACATCTCCAGCATGCGGCGCGTGACGAGGAAGCCGCCGAAGACGTTCACCGCCGCAAGCGCCACCGCCACGGCGCCGATGACCGAGCCGAAGTCGATCTGCGCCGGGCCGGCGGCGAGGATCGCGCCGACGATAATCACCGACGAGATCGCGTTGGTGACGCTCATGAGCGGGGTGTGCAGCGCCGGCGTCACGGTCCACACGACGTGGTAGCCGACGAAGACGGCGAGCACGAACACGATCAGGTTGACGATGGTGGGGTCGACGGTTCCGGTCATGTTGGGGTTCCCGCGAGAAAGGCGTTCACCGCAAAGGCGCAAAGAACGCAAAGGTTCACGAAGAAGAGAATGAGGCTGGAGTCCTCGGTGGGCGACGTCACACTGCGTTTTCGCGGTTCGGCCCTGCGGAAGAGCCAGGCATTCGGCATCGGTCTTCCCCATGGCGGCCTGCCCGCCGCTCAAGAACCCTCAACCCTTTGCGTCCCTTTGCGTCCTCTGCGTCTTTGCGGTGAGATCTTCGGCCGTCACCCGCGCTTCACCACCTCCCCGCCGGTGGCCACCATCGTGCCGGCGACGAGGTCGTCCTCGCGGTTGACGCTGAACTCGCCCGTCTTCGCATCGAAGAAGAGCGCCATGAAGTTGAGCAGGTTGCGCGCGTAGAGGGCACTCGAATCGGCCGCAACCATCGACGGCAGGTTCGCGATCCCGACGATCTTCACGCCGTTCTTCATCACGATCTTGTCGAGCTCGACACCCTCGACGTTGCCCCCCTGCTCCACGGCGAGGTCGACGAGTACCGCGCCGGGCTTCATCGCCGCCACCGTCTCGGCCTTGATCAGCTTCGGGGCCGGACGACCGGGGATGAGTGCCGTCGTGATGACGATATCCGCCTGCTTGCAGCGCTCGTGCACGAGCTCGGCCTGGCGTCGCATCCAGTCCGGTGGCATCGGCCGCGCGTAGCCGCCCACGCCCTTCGCGATCTCGCGCTCCTCGTCGGTGAGGTAGGGCACGTCGATGAACTTCGCGCCGAGGGACTCGATCTGCTCCTTCACCGCGGGGCGCACGTCGGAGGCCTCGATCACCGCGCCCAGCCGCTTCGCGGTCGCAATCGCCTGCAGGCCCGCCACGCCGGCGCCGAGGATCACCATCCGCGCCGCTTTCACCGTGCCCGCAGCCGTCATCAGCATCGGCATGAAGCGGCCGTATTCGTTCGCACCGAGGATCACGGCCTTGTAGCCGGCGATGTTCGCCTGCGACGAGAGCACGTCCATGGACTGCGCGCGCGTCGTGCGCGGCAGCCACTCCATCGCGAAGGCGGTCAGCCCCTGGCTCGCGTAGGCCTGCACCTGGGCGGTGTCGAAGGGGTTGAGCAGGCCGACGAGCAGCGCACCGCGCTTCATCTTCGCGAGCTCGCCCGCGTCCGGGGCGCGCACCTTGAGCACGATGTCGGCGCCCAGCGCCTGGTCGGCGCCCACCAGCTTGGCGCCCACGGCGGCGTAGGCGTCGTCGGGCACGGCGGCTGTCGCGCCGGCGCTCGCCTCGACCAGCACGTCGTGCTTGCCGCCCGCGGCGAGCTTCTTCACCGTCTCCGGCGTCGCGGCGACGCGCCGTTCGCCCGGCCGCGTCTCCTTCGGGATTCCGATCTGCATGAGGGGCACCCTCGGGTTCGGGCTGCTTTCGAATTGTTGCAGCAGGGACGGGTCGCGACGGGCGACCCGCGGAAAGCGCCGGATGATACCTCAGCGGTTCCCGCAGAGCAGCACGCTTGCGATCACTCGTGGCGCGGCCGAAGCGAACCCGACGCGTCGCGGCCCGCTGTTCTCCCGACCGGCCCACCTCGCTCGAACGGTGCCGGCGGGCCCGTTGCCCGATGTTCCTGTGCCTCGGCTTACGGCGCGTTGCGCGCGGCTCGCGCCCGCGTCCCCCTCCCGGATCGCGGCGCAATTCCTCGGGACACGCGGGCTCGACGGCGAACCGTCACCGGCTCGCCGCCTGCGCCCGCATGGCGCCGAGTCGCCGCTCGAAGACGTCGAACCCCGCCTGCGCAAGCAGCGCGAGCGCTGCAGCCGGCAGCGCCCCGGCGAGCATGAGCCGCGAATCGTTGAGCGCCAGTCCCTGGACGATCCGCTCGCCGTAGCCGCCGGCGCCGACGAAGGCGGCGAGCGTCGCCGTTCCAACGTTGATCACGGCGGAAGTCTTGACGCCTGCGAGCAGGGTGGGCGCCGCAAGCGGCAGCTCGACCGAAAGCAGGCGGTCGCGGGCCGAGAGGCCGAGCGCGAGCGCCGCGGCGCGCATGCCCGGACGGATGCCGACGATGCCGGCGTGCGTGTTGCGCACGATCGGCAGCAGCGCGTAGAGCACGAGCGCGACCAGCGCCGGCAGGGTGCCGATCGTACCCAGCGCTGCGATCAGGAAGGCGAGCAGCGCGAGGGAGGGCACCGTCTGGACGATGCCGACCAGGGCGAGCACGACGCGGCCGAGCCGCTCGCGGCGGGCCGCGAGCAGGCCGAGCGGGACGCCGAGCACGACCGAAAGTGCCACCGAGGCGCCGACGAGGAACACGTGCTCGCGCGTGAGCCGCCAGAAGTCGCCGCCGAAGAGGAGCTCGAGGAAGGATCGCGGCGCCACTGGCGCGTCCTTCGCCTGCAACTGGCGCGCGGCGTCGGCGAACGACGCGCGGTGGATCTCGGCGGCCGCGTTCATGCGCATCATGGTGACGGCGTCGATCGCGCCATCGAGCGACTGCAGCGCCTGCCACGCGCGCGGCAGCCGGTGCGGCAAGCCAGTGCGGTAGAGCAGCACCGCCTCGTAGCGCGGGAAGTAGCGCCGCTCGTCCTCGAGCACCCGCAGGCCGAAGCGCTCGATCTTCGCGTCGGTGGTGTAGACGTCGATGACGTCGATCCGCCCTGCAGCGACCGCATCGTAGGCGAGGCCGTGGTCGAGTCCCGAAGGCGTCGTGTGCGGCAGGCGGTAGCGGGCCTTGAGGCCGGCCCAGCCGTCGCCGCGGCCGATGAACTCCTGCGACAGCCCGAGGCGAAGCTGCGGATGCGCGGCGAGGTCGCCGATCGTGCGGATCCCGAGCTGCGCGGCGCGGTCCTCGCGCATCGCGAGCGCG
>Ga0114939_10001878_pt1 | contig 16239 bp, 17 predicted proteins | sample AshMeaCrysSpring_FD_87196 | JGI IMG/M metagenome (GOLD analysis project Ga0114939, IMG submission 87196) | Groundwater microbial communities from Big Spring, Nevada to study Microbial Dark Matter (Phase II) - Ash Meadows Crystal Spring | ecosystem: Environmental > Aquatic > Deep subsurface >... | reverse complement strand
AGTTTGCGGATCCGATATTCCGGCGCAAGTACGGGGCGCCGGCGCCGCGCCACGGCCGCCATTTGCTGGCGTGGTACCGCACGCCGGGGCCGGGCTGGATTCCTGTCGCGTACCTCAACTACCTGCCGTTCAAGGAAGCCATGCTCATCGGCGGGGCCTGCACGGACGGCGAGCGCGTCCGGGCGATGACCGAAGAACAACGCGCGCGACTCGCGGCGGGCGGGGGGCTGATGCTGCAGCTCGTGCGGTACGGCGAGGCGCGATTCGCCGCGGAATCCATCGGCACGTTCGGCCACTGCGGCGATGAACGCTCCTGGTCGGTGCTCGTGCAATGCGGCTATGTCCGCATGGACGACCCGCACCTGATCGTGCGCTGGAACCGGGAGCCGGACCGCGCGGCGCAGGATCGATGGATCGCGGATCTCAGGGCCATCGGGCCGTTTTGACCGGCGCGTGATCTCCCGTCTCCTGGTCGGCATGCAGTTCGGCCTGATGGCACTGGTGATGCTTCGCCTGGAGGTCTCGGGCGTGGACTTGCGGCACTTCCTGCTGCCTGCCGGGATCGGGGTCGGCATCTGGGCGATGCGGGCGAACCGTCCCGGCAACTTCAACATCCGACCCGAGCCGAAGGAGGGCGGCAGGCTGGTCACCGAAGGCCCCTACCGCTTCGTCCGCCATCCGATGTACCTCGCCGTGCTGCTCTTCACCGGCGGCTTCGTCGGCGCCGATCCCGTGCAGTGGGCCGGATGGGTCGCGTTGGGGACCGTGCTCATTGCGAAGGCGCGGCGGGAGGAGCGCCTGCTGTCCCTGTCGCACCCCGGCTACGCCGACTATCGCGCGCGCACCCGTGCGATCATTCCGTTCATCCTGTAGGCATTCGGCCGTTTCGGCACGCCTTTCCCCGGAGGTTCCATGAAGCGCCTCTTTGCCCTGTTCGCCTGCCTCGCGGCCCTCGCCGCCGCCGCGGAGGAGCGTTCCGTGCGCAGTTACGTGGTGGTTCCGGCGGGCATCGACGACGTCTGGAAGGCGTGGACCACGACCGAGGGGGTGAAGAGCTTCTTTGCCCCCGACGCCCGGGTCGAGGCGCGCGTGGACGGGCCCTTCGAGGTCTATTTCAACCCCTTCGCGCCCGAGGGCATGAAAGGGGCGGACGGCATGCGCTTCCTCGCCGTCCAGGAGAAGAAGATGATCACCTTCACCTGGAATGCGCCCCCGTCGTTGCCGGAGGCGCGGAAGCAGCGCACCTACGTCACCGTGCGCTTCCTGCCCGAGGGCGAGAAGTCCACCCGGGTAACGCTCTACCACGGCGGATGGGGCGAGGGCGGCGAGTGGGACAAGGCCTTTGCCTACTTCGAGAAGGCGTGGCACGCCGTCCTCGTGGCGCTGGAGGAGCGATTCACCCGGGGACCCAGGGACTGGACGGAATGGATGAATCGCATGCGGCCGGCCGCGCCCGCCAAGTGAAGGGTGGGCGATGGCGCACGCGCTGACGCTCGAGGGACCGTTCGCGATCGAGGACGCGGGCGGCCGCGCCGCGCTGTGCGGACGCCTGCGCGTGGAATCGGCCGTCGTGTTCTTCCCCGCGCTGCGCGTGCGCATCGAAGGCGCGGGCGGCGTCGTGCAGGCCGATTCCGCCGGGACGCATTACCTCGGGTGGCTGCCGCGCGGGGCGTACCGCGTGCGCGTCTTCCTGCCCGGCCCGCTCGGTGCCGGCGCGTACCGGTTCACGCTGGAGGCCCGTCACCGCGAGGCGATGGCCGACGCCGTGGCGGCAAAGCTCGAGGGCGGCTTTTCCCTCGCGAAGCCCGCCTCCGCGGGCGGAGAGCCGCTGGCCTGGACCGTGGACAGCATCGCCCCGGGCGTGGCCGTCGAGAACCTGTCGTGGAAGCGCGGCCACGAGGACTGGTTCTTCCGCCACTTCGACCACGCCGCGGCGACGGTCGTCAGCTACATGCTTGGCGACTCCCCGAAGCTGAGGGGGCGCATCCTCGACGTGGGCTGCGGCGACGGCATCACCGCGCTCGGCGTGGCGCTTCGCACCGGCTGCGAGGAGATGGTGGCGATCGACCCCTTCCGCGGCTTCGATCGCCTGCCGGAGATCCTTCGCGCCAACCACCTGCCCGCCGACGTCATCCCGAAGCGCGTGAAATACCTCGCGGAGGACGCGAACTTCCTGCCCTTCGCCGACGACAGCTTCGACGTCGTCACCTCGTGGGCGGCGGTCGAGCACTTCGCGGGCGGCTACCTGCAGGCGCTTCGCGAGATCAAGCGCGTCCTGAAGCCCGACGGGCTCCTCTTCATCCACCCCGGCCTCTACTATTGCGACGGCGGCCACCACCTCGCCGAGTACAGCCGCGAGCCCTTCTTCCACCTGCGCAAGTCGCGCGAGCAGATCCGCGAGATCGTCTTCTCGGCCAAACCCGTCTACGAAGACCGCGCCGGCGAGACGCCCACCCCGGCGCAGCACTGGCAGTGGTTCAACGAGCTGAATCCCATCACCGCGACGCGCTTCGATCAGGAACTGCGCGCGCTCGAGTTCGAACCCTGGCGCGTCGCCGTCCGCACCCAGGGCCTCGTGGAGTACACGCCGGAGATGCTCGCCTACCCGATGCTGGACCTCGCGATCAACGAGCTCTACGTCTCCTGCGTCAACCGCAAGAAGCGCCGCTAGGAAGGTTCGTCCGGGCCCTTGTCGGCGCTTTCGGGAGGGCGACGCAGGATCGCCACGGCCGCGGCGGCCAGCTTCGCGACGACGAGGGCGCGCCGCGCGACGGTGAGCCAGCGGGCGACGCGCTCCGTCCCCAAGGCCTCGGCAGCGAGGAGGAACACGGCGCCGCGGCCCGCGGGCGTGGAAGCGGCCGCCCTTGCGGCACGGGGCCACGTGAGGCTTCCCCGCAGGAGGCGCGTCTCGTGGCGGATGTGCAACCGGTAGAGCGACGAGCGCGCGACGAGCAGCTTCTTGCGGAAGGCGAGGTCGTCGCCGGCGCTATTCATGGCGTCCCCGCAGCATGTCCAAGTCCTTGCGGAACTCGGCGAGCGTGGCGCTGAAGGGTGGCGTGCTCTCGCGCACGATCTCGCGGATGCGCAGCACCGCCCAGGCGCCGACGCCGGCGTGGACCAGCGTCACGCCGGCGATGGCGCCCAGGCGGTAGGTCTCCCAGAAAAGCACCACCACGAGGAACGAGAGCGCCACGAGGCCCAGCATGAGGAACACGGCGGCGACCACGCCGAGGATGAGCAGCCGCTTGCGGCGCTCGGCCTCCTCCCCGAGTTCCAAGGAAACCAGTTCGACGCGCGCCTCCAGGAGCGCCAGCAACGAACTCCCGAGGGAGCGCGCCGAATCGCCCGGACCCCCCCCGCCGGCGGGGCGCGCATCCACGCCGTCCACCAACCTAGCGGCGGTTCAGCAGGAGACCGATCGCGAGGCCGATCGCCAGGCCGACGCCGGCGGAGATGCCGACCGCCTGCCACGGTTTATCGTGCACGTAATCGTCCGTCGCCCGGGCGGCGGCCTTCGTCCTTTCCACCGCGGCCTCTTCCATCGCGACGAGCTTCGCCTTGGCGGTCTGGAGGTTGCGCTCGACGTTCACGCGCCACGCGTCGGCCTTCTCGCCGCCCGCGGCCGCGGCCGACTTGAGCAATGCCTCGGTGTCGGTGACCACGGCATTGAAATCCTTGAGGAGCTGCTCCCTTGTCGCTTCCATTGAGGCTTGTGTCATGTCGTTCTCCATCCTTCATCGGGAATCCGGGAAGGCCTTGCCCGCCCCCCACGGTCTCCGCCCTTGCGGAGTGCACCAATACTACAGTGGGACGCCCGGCCGGGCACCATCTTGACTCGCGTCAATGGCCCGGGGGATAGCCCGGCTTCCGCGAGCCAGCGCCGCAGCTGCGTCCCCGCCTCCTGGCTGGACAGGAGGTCCAGGTGGCCGATGCCGGCGCCCAGCCAGCACCGCGAGTCGGGAATCCCGAGGTCGCGCGCTTTCGAGCGATGGCGGCCGAGCGCGCCTGCCGTGCGTGGAGTCGAGGGCGATGTCGTCCAGCCGGTTCCAGCGCTGCTTGACGATGCCGCGGTAGGTCGTCCAGTTGCCTTCGATCTGCTCCCACTTCATGGCCTTCTCCTCGATGCCGCGGCACGCATCCGCCGAAGCGGGGGATGCAGGACCATGATAGGCCCAAGGGGGCGCGCGCGGGGCGCCCGCGAATCACCCGGGCGCGGCCGCTCGGATCGGAAGGCGGCGCTCCTCCACGGCGTGGCAGGCCGCCTGCGCGCCCGCGACATCCCTGAGCTCGGGCCTTTCGGACCTGCAGCGGTCGTTGGCGTGCGGGCATCGCGGATGGAAGGCGCAGCCGGTGGGCGGATCGAGCGGATTGGGCACCTCGCCCGCCACGGGCGTGCGCGACTTGCCGCTCATGGTGATGTCCGGGATCGCGCTCGCCAGCATCTGCGTGTACGGGTGCAGGGGCCGGTCGAAGAGGGTCTTCGTGGGCGCGATCTCGACGATCCGCCCGAGGTACATGACGCCCACGCGGGTGGAGATGTGCGACACCACGGCGAGGTTGTGCGAGATGAACAGGTAGGTGAGGCCGTGATCGCGCTGCAGGTCCTTCATCAGGTTGAGGATCTGCGCCTGCACCGAGACGTCGAGCGCGCTGGTCGGCTCGTCGCACACGAGGAACTCCGGGTTCGACGACAGCGCCCGGGCGATGGAGATGCGCTGCCGCTGGCCGCCGGAAAACTCGTGCGGGAACTTCTCCGCGTCCTGCGGGGAGAGCCGGACGTCCTCCAGCAGCTCGCCGACGCGCCTGCGGATGGCGGCCTCGCCCGTGACGATGCCGTGCTGGCGCAGGGGCTCCGCGATGATCCTGCCCACGCGCCAGCGCGGGTTGAGGCTCGCGTACGGGTCCTGGAAGATCATCTGGAAGCGCCGGCGCAGGGTGAGCATGTCCGAGCGCCTCGCGATCCGGCTCATGTCCCGGCCGTCGAAGACGATCGATCCGCGCGACGGCGGGTAGAGCCCGCAGATGAGGCGCGCCACCGTGCTCTTGCCGCAGCCCGACTCGCCCACCAGCGAGAGCGTCTCGCCGCGCTCGATCGTGAAGGAAACCCCGTCGACGGCCTTCAGCAGTTGCCGGGGCGCACCCTCCAGCACGCGGTTGAGCCACGGCTTCGAGACGTCGAAGTCGCGGGCGAGGTCGCGGACGTCGAGCAATGCCTGGGTGTCAGACACCGCCGGCCCCCTCGGCGTGCAGCCAGCACGCGGCGCGCGTCGCGCCCGCCGCCATCAGGTCGGGCCGGTCGCTGCGGCAGCGGTCGAAGACCTTCGGGCAGCGGGGGTTGTATGCGCAGCCGGCCGGAATCGCGTTGAGGCGCGGCATCGCGCCCTCGATCTGCGGCAGGCGCTCCACTTCCTGCCCGATGGCCGGGATGGAGCCCATCAGGCCGGCCGTGTAGGGGTGCTGCGGGTGGTGGATGACCTCCTGCACCGGCCCGATCTCCGCCAGGCGCCCGGCGTACATCACCGCCACGCGGTCGGCGGTTTCCGCGATCACGCCCATGTCGTGCGTCACCAGCATGACCGCCGTGCCGTGTTCCCGGCAGAGCTTCTTGAGCAGGGTGATGATCTGCGCCTGGATCGAGACGTCCAGGGCGGTGGTGGGCTCGTCGGCGATGATGAGGCGCGGATTGGCGCACAGCGCCAGCGCGATGACGACGCGCTGCCGCATGCCGCCGGAGAACTGGTGCGGGTAGTGGTCGATGCGCCGCTCGGCGGCGGGGATGCCCACTTCCTTCAGCAGTTCGATCGCGCGCCCGCGCGCCTGCGCGGCGTTCATCGGCAGGTGGGTCTGGATCGTCTCGATGATCTGCCGGCCGACCGTGTAGAGCGGGTTCAGGGACGTGAGTGGATCCTGGAAGATGGCGCCGATCTGCCGCCCGCGGATCCTGCGCATCTCCTCGGCGGGCAGGTTGTCGATGCGGCGCCCGTCGAGGAAAACCTCGCCGCCGGCGATGCGGCCCGGCGGCTCGAGGAGCCCGATGATTGCGGTTCCGGTGATCGACTTGCCCGCCCCCGACTCGCCCACCACGCCCAGCACCTCCCCGGGGGCGATGTCGAAGCTCACGTCGTCGATGGCGACGAGCGTCCCCCGGCGCGCGTTGAACTCCACGCGCAGGTGGCGGACTTCGAGCAGGGGGCGGGGCGCGGCGCTCACCTGGCGTTCAGCCCGCCCTTGAACTTGAGGAGGCACTCGCCGATGGACTCCGAGGAGCGTATGACGGGCTTCCAGCTCTGCCCCACCGTCGTGTCCAGCTTCGCGGCGAGGAAGTAGCGCATGCAGGGGTTTGCCTGCAGTTCGAAGTTCTCCTGCGTGCCGAGGCTGAAGCCCTGCCGGGGCGGCAGGTCCAGCGTGATGATGCGCAGGCCGGGCTCCACCACGGCCTCGCGCCGCGTGTTGGTCTCCCCGTCGATGCGGTTGATGATGACGGGGCGCAGCTTGTAGTCCGGCGAGGGCGCGGTGTCCGTGGTCACGATGGACCACGGCTGGTCGTACGGGCCGGCCAGCGCGCCGCAGGACGCGGCGAGCAGGACGACGGGCATCAGTCGCTTCATGAAAGCCTCCACTAGCGGAGTTTCGGGTTGAGGGCGTCGCGCAGCCAGTCGCCCAGGACGTTGATGGCCAGGACGAGCATGACGAGCGCGAGGCCGGGGAAGACGGTGATCCACCACTCCCCCGAGAAGAGGAAGTCGTTGCCCACGCGGATCAGCGTGCCGAGCGAAGGCTGCGTCGGCGGGACGCCCACGCCGAGGAAGGAAAGCGACGACTCGGTGATGATGGCCGCGCCCACTTGCAGGGTGGCCAGGACGAGGACGGGTCCCAGGACGTTGGGCAGCACGTGCGAGAACATGATCCCGACCGGGTGGCGGCCGATGACGCGCGCGGCCTGCACGTATTCCTTGTTCCGCTCCACGAGGGTGGAGCCGCGCACGGTGCGCGCGTAGCCGACCCAGCCCGAGGCGGCGATGGCGAGGATGAGGATGTAGACCACCGCCTGGTCGTGGGAGCCCTTGGGAAGCGCCGCCCTCGCCACGCCGTCGATCAGCAGCGCGATGAGGATGGCGGGGAAAGAGAGCTGGATGTCCGCCACGCGCATGATGAAGGCGTCGATCCTGCCGCCGGCGTAGCCGCTGACGAGGCCGAGGGTCACGCCCACGACCATCGCGAGCAGGGTGGCGAGGAGCCCCACCACCAGCGACATGCGCGATCCGTAGATGATCGAGGACAGCACGTCGCGTCCCTGGTCGTCCGTGCCGAGCAGGAAGGCGGGGTTGCCGCGCTCCGTCCAGGCGGGGGGCGTGAACGCGTCCAGCAGGTTGAGGGTCTTGAGGTCGAACGGGTTGTGCGGCGCCACCCACGGCGCAAGGGCGGCCGCGAGGATGCACGCCGCCGCGACGATCGCGGCGAGCACGACCACCGGCGAGCCCTTGAAGCTGTGGAAGATGTCGCTGTCCAGGAAGCGGTGCATGGCGCTGCCGGGCGGGCTGGCGGCGCGTTCCTCGGCTGTTTTCTTGACGGCGCGTTCCTCGGCTGTTTTCTTGACGGCTCGTTCCTCGGCTGTTTTCTTGACGGCTCGTTCCTCGACCATGGGTCAGTGCCCCCCCGCCGTGCCGTGGTCGACGCGCAGCCGCGGGTCGACCACGTAGTAGAGGATGTCCACGACGAGGTTGATCACCACGAAGATGAAGCCGATGAGGCACAGGTACGCCGCCATCACCGGGATGTCGGCGAACTGCACCGCCTGGATGAAGAGCAGGCCCATGCCGGGCCACTGGAAGACCGTCTCGGTGATGATCGCGAAGGCGATGATGCCGCCCAGCTGCAGGCCGGTGATCGTGATCACCGGCACCAGGGTGTTCCTCAGGGCGTGCCCGAAATTCACGGCGCGGTCGGTGAGGCCGCGCGCGCGCGCGAACTTGATGTAGTCCGTGCGCAGCACCTCCAGCATCTCGGAGCGGACCAGCCGCATGACGAGCGTCAGGGGATAGAAGGCGAGCGTGATGGACGGCAGGATCAGCGCCTTGAGTCCCGAAGCGGTGAGCAGCCCCGTGGACCAGAGGCCGACCTTCACCGTGTCGCCGCGCCCGAAGGACGGCAGCACGCCCAGCCAGACGGCGAAGATGAGGATGAGGAAGATGCCGATCAGGAAGTTGGGGAGCGACACGCCGATGAGCGAGGTCGTGAGGATCGCGCGCGAGGACCAGCTCTCGCGCCTGAGCGCGGTGAGCACGCCGAGCGGGATGCCGACCAGCAGCCCCAGCACGGCGGCGGCGATCGCCAGCTCCAGCGTGGCCGGCAGCCGCTCCACCAGCAGCGTCGACACCGGCCGCCCCAGGCGCAGCGAGATGCCGAAGTTGCCCTGCACCGCGTTGGCGATGAAGTTGGCGAACTGCACGTAGAAGGGGCGGTCGAGCCCGAGGGCCTCGCGCATGGCCTGGCGGTCGGCCTGCGTCGCCTCCGGCGGCAGCATGAGCGCCACCGGGTCGCCGACGAAGTTGAACAGCGAGAAGGCGATGAATCCCACCACGAGCATCACGACCACGCCCTGGATCAGCCGGCGCAGGACGAAGGCGAGCATCAGTCGAGCCGAACGCGGTGGAAGAAGAGCGCGTTCACCGGCGAGACCCACGCCGTCACGTTGCGGCGCATCGCCCAGGGGATGAGGGGCTGGTGCAGCGGCAGGATGGGCAGCTCCCGCCCGACGATCAGCTGCGCCTCGCGCGCGAGCGCGTCGCGCCGCGCCATGTCCGGCTCCACCTGCATGCGCTGGACGATCTCGTCGAAGCGGGCGTTGGACCAGCGACCGATGTTGAAGTCGCCCTCCGCCTTGCCGCCGTGGGTGTGCAGGAGCGCCTGCAACGTGTAGAGCGCATCAGCCGTCCCCCCGGAACCCCACGACAGGATGTAGAAGCTGGTGTCGAACTTCTCGATCTTCGGGAAGAAGGCGGGCTGGGGAATGATGTTGACCTTCACGCGGATGCCCACCTGCGACAGCATGGCGGCCACGGCCTGCGCGATGTCGGCGGCGGGCTGCAGGTTGCCGGCGTCGAGCGTGACCTCGAAGCCGTTGGGGTAGCCCGCTTCCGCCAGCAGCCGTTTCGCCCGTTCGCGGTCGTAGGGCAGGCGGCGGTCGGCGTCGGCCGCGTAGCCCTGCACCCCCGGCGTGAGGATGGAGCCGGCCGGGCGCGCGAAGCCGCGCATCACCTTGCTGCGGATCGCCTCCACGTCGATGGCGTGCGCGATGGCCTGGCGCACCCGCAGGTCCTTGAACGGGTTGCGCGCCTTCTCGCCGCCGTGCAGGAGCTCGTCGCGGAACACGTCGAAGGTGAGGTACTGCACGCGCAGGTCGGCGCCCTCGGCGATCTTGAGCTCTGGGGAGGCGCGCAGCCTCGCCACATCCTGCGTGGGCGGGTCGATCACGAAGTCCACCTCGCCGGAGAGCAGGGCCGCCAGGCGTGTCGCATTGGACTTGATGGGGAGCATCACGACCTCCGTGAGGTTCCCCTCGTTCAGCCCCGCCCGGTGGCCCCACCAGTCCTTGTGGGACACCAGCACCGTGCGCACGTCGGGCTGGCGCTCCTTGAGGATGAAGGCCCCCGTGCCGTTGGCGTGGCGCGAGGCGTACGTGTCCTCCTTCGCCTTGTAGTCCTGCGGACGCTGGGCGCCGTTCTTCACCGCCCAGGACTTGCTCATGACGCGGAAGTTCGTCAGGTGCGCGAGCAGGACGGGGTTGGGCTCGCGCATGACCAGGTCGACCGTGAGCGCATCCACCCGCACCGCCTTCTCCACCCCCTGCAGCGCGACCTTCCACTGGGACGTGGGCAACATCGCGCGCTCGGCGGAAAAGACCACGTCGTCGGCGGTGAGCGCCGAGCCGTCGTGGAAGCGGACGCCCTCGCGCAGGCGGAACCGCCATGTGCGCTCGTCCGGCCGCGACCACGATGCGGCGAGCCACGGAACGATCTTCCAGTCGCGGTCGCGCCACACCAGGGGCTCGTAGACGTTCGCGATGACGCGGGTGGCCGAGAGCAGGTTGGCCGCGTGCGGGTCGAGCGTCTGCGGGTCGTCCTGGCTCGCGTAGCGCAGGGTCTTCCCGGCGGCGAGCGCGGGGAGGCAGCCCAGCAGGAGGGCGGCAAGGACGCGACGGAGGGACATGGCAGGGAGCATAACGCAGCCGGCCCCGCGCGAGGCGGGGCCGGGAGGGCCGTGCACGTGTCAGGCGGTCAGTTGACCTTGACCCATTTCACCGTCAGGCGGTTGTCGGCGCGGTGCACGACGCCCACGTTGGCGCGCATGGCCCACGGGATCACCTGGTGGTGCAGCGGGATGTGCCCGACGTCGTCCTGGTGCAGCTTCGTCACCTCGCGGGCGATCTCGGCGCGCTTCTTCGGGTCGATCTCGGTCTTCAGCCGGTCGATGGCGGCATCGACCCTGGCATTGGAGTAGCGGCCCAGGTTGGAGTCGCCGTCGGCGCTCTTGTCGACGCGCGTGCGCAGCAGGCTCTGCAGCGAGTACTGCGAGTCGAAGGTCGGCACGCCCCAGCCCAGCATGTAGAAGCTGGTGTCGAGGTTCTGGATCTTCGGGAAGTAGGTGGCGCGCGGCATGGCGTTCACCTTCACCTTCACGTCGATCTGCGCGAGCATGCCGGCGATTGCCACGCAGATCTTCTCGTCGGCCACGTAGCGGTTGTTCGGGCAGTCGAGCGTGACCTCGAAGCCCTGCGGGTACCCGGCCTCGGCGAGGAGCTTCTTCGCCCTGGCGCGGTCGGGCTTCGCGGGCTTGTCCAGGTCCTTCGGGTAGCCGTCCACCTGCGGGGCGAACATGATGCCGGAAGGCACCGAGAGGCCGCGCATCACCTGCGACTTGATGGCGTTCACGTCGATGGCCAGCTGGACGGCCTCGCGCACGCGCCTGTCCTTGAAGGGGTTCTTGCCCTTCACGCTCGAATACGCCAGCTCGTCGCGGAACTGGTCCATGCCGAGGAAGATCGTGCGGTTCTCGTTGCCCTCCACCACCTTGATCTTGGGGTCCTTCTGCAGGCGCGGAACGTCCTGCGGGGGCGGGTCGAGCACGAAGTCGATCTCGCCGGAGATGAGGGCGGCCAGGCGCGTGCCGTCGCTCTTGATGGGCTGGTAGACGATTTCCGTCACGTTGCCGTCGCGCTTGCCCCACCAGTTGGAGTTGAGGACGGCGACCGTCTTCACGTCAGCCTCGCGCGTGCGCAGGACGAACGGGCCGGTGCCGTTGGCGTTGCGCGAGGCGAACGTCTCCTCCTTGTTCTTGTAGTCCTGGGGCTTCAGCACGTTGTGCTTGGCGGACCATGCCTTGCTCATGATCCGCACCTCGGTGAGCTGCGGGATGAGCACCGGGGCGGGCCCGCCCGTGACGATGTCCACGGTGAGGTCGTCCACCTTCTTCGCTTCCTTCACGCCGGCGAGGTAGGGCTTGAAGTTGGAGGTATCCGAGAGCGCCCGGCCGATGGAGAACACCACGTCGTCGGCGGTGAAGGGCGAGCCATCGTGGAACTTCACGTTCGGGCGGAGCTTGAAGCGCGTCACCGTCGGGCCGACCTGCTGCCAGGACAGGGCAAGGGCGGGCTCCAACTTGAGATCCTTGCCGCGCGTGACGAGCGGCTCGTAGATGTTGTCGAGGAAGGCGTTGGTGAAGCCCTCGTTGTTGCCGTGCGGGTCGATGGTGGTGATGTCGCCCTGGCTGGAGAAGCGCAGGGTCTTCGCTTCAACCGCGGTGCCGAAGGCGAGCGTGACGGCGATGGCGAGGCTCGCCGCGCGCAGGACGTGGGTAACGGGCATCGATCGATCTCCTAGGGAAGTGAAGTCCGCACGCCGCAAGCGGCGGCGTTCCGGGACCGCCAATCGTGAAAATTCAATGACTTGGCGGCGAAATGGCGATGGCGGCGATGATGCCGCAAGCCCTCGGGGGCGTCAACGCGCGTCGCAGCGCTCGCTCTCCGGCACCAGGTACGTATCCGGTACGCATTGGGTGTCTGGAACGTGCCGGACACGCGACCCCTTGAACCTGACGCGGATTGCCTCTACGGTAGCGCAGCCATTTCACTCGGAGACCCCACCTTGCCGAAGAACCGCCCCGTGCTTGCCTGCCTCGCCGCGCTGGCCCTCGCCGCCTGCGGCCGGGAGGAGCCGCCGAAGCCCGCGGACCCGGCGTCCAAGGTGGAGCAGGCCGCGCGCCAGATGAGCGATGCGGCGCGGCAGGGGGACGTCGGCCAGGTCGGCGAGGCCATGAAGCAGATGGGCGAGGCGCTCTCCGGGTCGGCCAAGGTGGCGTCGGTGGACTTCCGCGTGCTGCGGGAATGGATGCCGGAGTCCCTCGCCGGGATGAAGCGAACCGCCTCCGAAGGCTCGCGCATGAACGTCATGGGCATCGTCGCCTCCAGCGCCGAGGCCGCCTACGAGGACGGCAAGGGCGGGCGGATCCAGCTCGACGTGAAGGACGTCGGCAACCTGAGCGGGGTGGCCGCCATGGCGCTCGCCTGGGTGAACGTCGAGATCGACAAGGAAGGCGACTCGGGCTACGAGCGCACGTCGACCGTGGGCGGCCGCAAGGCCTTCGAGAAGTACGCGAAGGCGACCCGCAGCGGAGAGTACGACGTCATCGTCGCGGGCCGCTTCGTGGTGGGGATGAAGGCGAGCGGCGTGGATCTCGCCGCGTTCCGGGCGATCGTGGCCGCCCTGGACCTCGACAGGCTGGAGTCGCTCAAGACGCAGGGCCTGCCGCCGCCGGCAGCACCGCCGCCGCCGCCGAAAGGCTAGGCGGCCCGCCATGACGGAACCGTCGCCGCTCGTCGCCCCGCAGGGCGCCACCTACGAAATCCGCGACATTCCCGCGTTTTCGCCGGTCGCGTGGCTGGTGCGCGGCTGGGACGATTTCCGGGCCGCGCCCCTGGCGAGCGGGTTCTACGGCGCCGCCTTCGCCGCCATGGGCTGGGCGCTGCTCGCGCTCTACGACTTCGCCTACCAGTACGTGTCGACGCTGGCTGGCGCGTTCCTCCTCGCCGCGCCGTTCCTCGCCACGGGCCTGTACGCGCTGTCGCGGGACCGCGAGCGGGGCGGCAAGCCGCGCTTCATCGCCTCGCTCACCGCGTGGCGCGAGAACATCGGCGGACTGGGCATCTACGTGCTGGTGATCACGGTGATCTTCCTCGTCTGGGCGCGTGCCTCGCTCGTGACCTTCGCCCTCTTCAGCTCCGGGACGATGCCGGACCTCAAGGGCTTCCTGGCCAAGGCGTTCTCGCTGGGCAACATCGAGTTCGTGCTGGTCTACCTCGCCGCCGGCGCGATGTTCGCGACGCTCGTGTTCGCGGTGAGCGTCGTCTCCGTCCCCATGCTGCTCGACCGCAACAACGACGCCGTGAGCGCCGCCATCATCTCCGTGCTCGTGTTGGCGAAGAACCCGGGAACCATGGCCCTCTGGGCGCTCTCCATCGTCCTGCTCACGGGTATCGGGCTCGCCACCGCCCTGGCGGGCCTCGTGGTCACCATGCCGGTCATCGGGCACGCGACCTGGCACGCCTACCGCGACTGCGTGTCGTGGCGGGAAGGTCCGGGGTGACGCAGCGAAGGCGCGTAGAATCCGCCAATCCCTGCCGAGGAACGTGACCATGCAGCAAAGTCCCGTACAGAACCCGATGGGCACCGACGGCTTCGAGTTCATCGAGTACACCGCGCCGGACCCCGCCCTGCTGGGCGCCCTCTTCGAGCAGCTGGGCTTCGCTTGCGTGGCCCGGCACCGCTCCAAGGACGTCGTCCTGTACCGCCAGGGCCGCATCAACTTCGTCGTCAACCGCGAGCCCGACAGCTTCGCGCAGTCCTTCGCGCGCGTGCACGGTCCCTCGGCGTGCGCCTTCGCGATCCGGGTGAAGGATGCGGCGGCCGCGTACCGCCGCGCGCTGGACCTGGGCGCGAAGCCGTGGCGCGGCCCGATCGGCCCGATGGAGCTGAACATCCCGGCGATCCGGGGCATCGGCGAGAGCCTCATCTACCTCGTGGACCGCTATCCCGGAAACGGCGGCAACCTCGCCATCTACGACGTCGACTTCGTCCCGGCCGAGGGCGCGCACCCGCAGCCCGCGGGAGCCGGCCTCCTCGAGGTGGATCACCTGACGCACAACGTCTACGCCGGCCGCATGGACGTGTGGGCGGCGTTCTACGAGAAGCTCTTCGGCTTCCGGGAGATCCGCTACTTCGACATCCAGGGAAGGAAGACGGGCCTCACCTCGCGCGCGCTGGTGAGCCCCTGCGGCAAGATCCGCATTCCCATCAACGAGCCCAGCGACCGCAAGAGCCAGATCCAGGAGTACCTCGACGCGTACCACGGCGAGGGCATCCAGCACATCGCCCTCTCGACCGCCGACATCTACGGGACTGTCGAGCGCCTGCGCGCCGCGGGCGTTCGCTTCCTCGACACGCCGGACAGCTACTACGAACGCGTGGACGCGCGCGTCCCCGGCCACGGCGAGGATCTCGCGCGCCTGCGCGCCAACCGCATCCTCATCGACGGCGAGGGCCTCGACAAGGATCGCCGCGAGGACAAGCTGCTGCAGATCTTCACCGAGACCGTCATCGGCCCGATCTTCTTCGAGATCATCCAGCGCAAGGGCAACGAAGGGTTCGGCGAGGGCAACTTCCGGGCGCTCTTCGAGTCGATCGAGGCGGACCAGATCGCGCGGGGCGTCGTGTGAGCCTCGCCTACCTCTCGGGGTTCGGGTCGCACCACGAGACGGAGGCGGTGGCGGGGTCGCTCCCGAGCGGGCAGAACTCGCCGCAGGCCACGCCCTTCGGCCTGTACACAGAGCAGTTCTCCGCCACGGCGTTCACGGCGCCGCGGGCCCAGAACCTGCGGTCGTGGCTGTACCGGCTGCGACCGAGCGCGATGCATGGGGCGTACCGGCGCATCGGCGACGGCCTGCTGCGCACGGCCCCTTGCCGCGAGGCCGACGCGGGCCCGAACCGGCTGCGCTGGGCGCCGATGGCGATACCCGCGACGCCGACGGACTTCATCGGCGGGTTGGTGACGCTCGCCACGAACGGCGATGCGGGCATGCAGGCGGGCGTCGGCGTTCACCTGTACGCTGCCAACCGGTCGATGGAGCGCGTCTTCGCGAGTTTCGACGGCGAGATTCTCGTCGTTCCGCAGGAGGGCGCGCTCGCGATCGCAACCGAGTTCGGTCACCTCGACGTGTCGCCCGGCGAGATCGTCGTGATTCCACGCGGCGTGAGGTTTCGCGTCGCGGTGGCGGGGGCGGTGCGCGGATACGTATGCGAGAACTACGGCGCGGCGTTGCGGCTGCCGGAACTGGGCCCCATCGGCGCCAACGGGCTTGCCAACCCGCGCGACTTCCTGGCGCCCGTTGCCGCCTTCGAGGATCGCGACGGGAAGACCGAGGTGGTGGTGAAGACCGGCGGGCACCTCTGGATGACGGAGCAAGGCCATTCGCCCCTCGACGTGGTCGCCTGGCACGGCAACGTCTATCCGTACAAGTACGACCTCGCCCGCTTCAACGCCATCAACACGGTGAGCTTCGACCACCCGGACCCGTCGATCTTCACGGTGCTCACGTCGCCGTCCGACACCCCGGGCACCGCCAACGTCGACTTCGTGGTGTTCCCGCCGCGCTGGATGGTGGCCGAGCACACCTTCCGGCCGCCCTGGTTCCATCGCAACGTGATGAGCGAGTTCATGGGGCTGGTGCGCGGCGAGTACGACGCGAAGCGGGGCGGCTTCCTTCCCGGAGGAGCGAGCCTGCACAACGCCCTGTCGGCACACGGCCCGGACCGCGCCTCGCACGACGCGGCCGTCGCGGCGACGCTGGAGCCGCGCTACCTCGCGGATACGCTCGCCTTCATGTTCGAAAGCCGGTATCCCTTCCAGCTTGCGTCACATGCCGCTGGCGCGCCCGCGCTCGAAGGGAACTACGACGCGGTGTGGGCCGGCTTTCCGAAAGCGACGATCGAACCATGAAGCTCGCCTCCCTGAAGTTCCCGTCGCGCGACGGAACGCTGGTCCTGGTCAACCGCGACCTCTCGCGGGCGGTCCGCGCGGACGGAATCGCGCCCACGATGCAGAACGCCTTGGAGCGCTGGGACGAGATCCACCTGAAGCTGCTCGACGCGTATGAGAGCCTCGAGTGTGGCAACGAGCGGCACGCCT
>Ga0114939_10001877_pt1 | contig 16239 bp, 14 predicted proteins | sample AshMeaCrysSpring_FD_87196 | JGI IMG/M metagenome (GOLD analysis project Ga0114939, IMG submission 87196) | Groundwater microbial communities from Big Spring, Nevada to study Microbial Dark Matter (Phase II) - Ash Meadows Crystal Spring | ecosystem: Environmental > Aquatic > Deep subsurface >... | reverse complement strand
TTTAAGTTTGTCAACAACTAAATTTTAGCCGAATTTTTCGGTTGGTTCAATCGCTGCGGGTTTCTATTCCTGAACGGCTTATCCATCTCGGATCGCTGGGCGGGTCGACAATCACGGCTCGTTGCAAACCTCGCACCGAATTTATAAGCCACAAGCCGGTCGCTGACGACAGATCATCGATAGTCAACTCGCGTTCGGTAATTTCGCCGTTCTGCAACAGATGTGCGCGAAATGTTCCGGCCAGCAGGCCGGAACTGACCGGCGGCGTATAGCGCCGGCCGCCAAGTTCGACGACAATATTGGCCGAGGTTGATTCGGTCACTTCAACGCGTTCATTCCAGAGAATAACCTCGTCGCAATCCGGCCGCGATCGCCGCGCCCGCTCATACACGTCACGCCGCGTCGTCTTGTGGTAAAGCCACACATCGCCGGATGAAACGGGATCTGTTGCATAGCCGATGTGAATAGGTTCTGGTCGCCCGCCCTGGGACAAGGGTTGCCACTCAATGGTAACGTGACCGTTCCGGTCAACGAGCAACCGCACTTTATGGGCTGTCGTCCGGCCGATCATGGCCTGGTTAAGATCGTCACGCGCAGCATCGATACTGCATGAAAAACCAAAATACGCCGCGGAATCCCCCAATCGTCGTAGATGCCGGTCGAGCAAAAAGAAACCTTGTTCCGGCGTCCAAAGGATGGACTCCAGTAGCTGGAAGTCGTGGGGAAAATTCCGGTTGTGGGCCAGGACCCGCGCTTTGAGCAGGCACTCCTCATACTCAGCGTCCGCATCCGAGTCCCAGACCACCCCACTCCCCACGCCATAAGCGAGTTTGCCCGACGCCCGGTCTATGACCGCCGTTCGAATGGCGACATTGAACTGCGCCCGCCGGCCCGGGGCGACAAAACCGATCGCGCCGGTATAGATTCCCCGCGGGCCGCTCTCCAGATCACGCAAGATGCCCATCGTTCGAACTTTCGGCGCGCCGGTGATGGAGGCGCAGGGATACACCGCGGCGAAGATATCCTCCAGCGGGGCATTTGTCCGGGCCGTCACCGTCGATGTCATCTGCAGGAGCGTCGGATAGCGCTCGACAACAAACAGGGCAGGCACTTGGACGCTGCCGGTAGCGGCGATGCGGCCGAAATCGTTGCGGATCATATCGACAATCATCACATTCTCGGCGCGGTTTTTTTCTGACTCTTTCAAACACGCCATCTGGGCTTGATCATCGAGTAAGGTCAATCCCCGCGAAGCCGTGCCTTTCATCGGCCGCGACTCGAGGCGATCGCCATCCAGGCGAAAGAAGAGTTCCGGCGATACGGAGCAGATCACGAAGCGACCCAAATCCAGGTAAGCCGCATAGCTGGCGCGCTGGGCGGCGGCGAGGTCTGAAAAGAGAGCTAACGTGTCGCCTGAGAAAGCGGCCTGCAATTGAAATGTGAAGTTAGCCTGATAGGTATACCCGTCAGCAATGGCTTGCTTGATGCGCCCAAGTGCCGACCGGTAGGCGGCAATATCGATCGACGGCTGCCAATTGTCGATCGAATAGAAACCTTCATGGTGCGGCCATCGGAATTCAACGGGCGCTTCATACAGACCGAACCATAACAACGGCGGGGTATCGGGGTCCGGGTCACGGACGGCGAAACCATAGGCCGCGGCGGCTTCGTAAGCGAGATAACCGGCGGCGAATTGCTTGTCCTTCTCAACGGCACGGCGGACCGCGGCCAGGGCGGCCGGGATTTCGGCCGGCCGATGGGCGACGATGATCCGCACCGGATTGGCAAACCGCCACCACCGGTCGTCATATTGAATGAAGACATTGGGCGAGGCGTCGTCGAAAGGATTCACGCGGGGCCTTTCACTTTTTCACCCTGGCCCAGTTCGACTGATCGTTGGTAGGCCGCCCAAATCCCACGCGATAGGACGGTTCGCAACCCACCCTTCTCGAGATGATAGAGCGCGGCGGCCGTCGTGCCACCGGGCGAAGTCACCTGATTGCGTAGTTCGGCCACATGCTTGCCCGACTGGGCAGCGTACTCCAGCGACCCGCGCATGGTCTGGAATACCAATTGCTCGGCCACGCGGCGGGAAAACCCCAAATGAACCCCCGCATCGATCAACGACTCCATGAACATGAAGATATAAGCCGGGCCCGTGCCGCTCAACGCGGTAGCCATGTCCAGATACCCCTCATCATTGACGAACAACTCCGCGCCCAGCGCCCCCAAGATGGCCTGAGCCTGGCCGCGCTGTTCTTCGGTCACTTCCGGCGTCCCTGTCCAGACCGTCATCCCCATACCGATCTGGGCCGGAGTATTGGGCATCGCCCGCACGACGGCTGCGTGCGCGGCGCCGTCGGCGAGCCGGCGGATCGGTGTCCCGGCCAAAATAGACAGGAGCAGATCCTGTCGCCGCAGATGGCCGCGAATGGAGGGGAGGACATCACTCAGGTTTTGAGGTTTGACTGACAACACAACAACCTGTCCGGCTTCGGCTGCCTCGGAGTTGTTGCCGGTGGTGTGGATACCATAGCGATCGCGCAACTCCCCGAGACGCTCCGGTAGGGGGTCGGCGGCGATGATATGGTCCGGTATGACGATATTTTGAATGATCAGGCCGCGTATCATGGCTTCACCCATGATACCGCCGCCGATAAAACTCACGGTTTTGTCGGTAAACATGGTCAAATGTCTCCTCAGGCAGGAAATAATCCGCGGCGCAAGGTAACAGCCGCCAACTGGTCGAAGTCGATCTCGATCCCTAAACCCGGCCCATCAGGGACATCGATCGTGCTATCCTCGCGGTTCAGAATGAATGGCGCGGTGATATCCCGTTCGTAATAGCGATCGGTCGCGGAAATATCTCCCGGCAGGGTAAAACCGGGTAACGAGGCCAAAGCCAGCTGAGCGGCTCGTCCGATGCCAGTCTCCAGCATGCCGCCAACCCACAGGGGCATTCCGGCTGATCGGCAAAGATCGTGTATCCGCCGGGCTTCAGTCCAGCCGCCGACGCGCGATGGTTTGACGTTAATGATGTCGCACGCGCCAATCGCCAGAGCATACCGGGCATGATCAGCGGAATGGATACTCTCATCCAGACAGAGCGGCGTATGAATAAGCGGCCGCAGGCGACTATGGTCGTAGATGTCCTCGTAGCCGAGCGGCTGCTCCAGCATGAGCAGGTTCAAATCGTCCATTGCCTGGAAGATGGGAGCCTCTTCCAGCCTGTAGGCGGAATTGGCGTCGAGCATGACGGGCAAATCGGGGAAAGCTTTCCTCACGGCTTGGGCCAAGGTGATATCGTGGCCCGGCTTGATCTTCAGCTTGGCGCGGCGGTAACCCGTTGTCACGTATTCGCCGACGACGTCGATCGTCTTGTCGATAGAGGGTTGAATTCCGATGCTAACGCCAACTTTGACCCGCGAGAGCGGTCCTTCCGGATACGGCAAAGCCAGTTTTTGACTCAACGAAAGGCCTTCTCGTTGGGAGGTCAAGTCCCATATAGCCTGATCCAAAGCGGCTTTGGCCAGCGGATGCCCGCGAACAAAAACCAGCAGCGAGCCAAGCCCTTCCGGTTCCTCGATTGTTTTACCCAGGATGGCAGGAATGAGAAAGTCGCTCAGGATATGCCAGGCGGTACCGACTGTTTCGTAAGAATAGCCGGGGTCGTTGGTGGCGACGCATTCCCCCCATCCGGTCAGACCTTCACTGTCAATCGCTACGATGAGACTGTCGCGCTGTTGCTGAGGACCAAAACTGGTGACAAAGGGGCTGACCAACCGCTGGGTGATGTGATAAAGGGTGACACGCTCGATCTTCATGCCTATGAATCCTGGTGGGTTAATAAATAAAAGCTTCGCCGGTGGCCACGATTATCCTGGTGGGGCACGAAATCGGTCACGATGAAACCACTGTGAAATAGTTGCTCAAACAAATCACGGCTATGAGACCTCCAGCGCAACGCGAGATCGAAGTTCGTTTGCTTGATACGCTGGAAATCTGCCGGTATCTCGACGAGGATCAGATTGGTGGGCTGGCTGACATAATTGAGCGGCGGCACCGGCAGACCATTATCCGGAGGGAATTCAGCTTCATTGACCAGCAAAGCCCCACCGGCCAAGAGAGAGTCCAGTTTTAACGGTCGCCAGGCGGTCGCCGCCTTGTTCTTCACCCGGTTGCCGGTTACCCACCATTCGACTTCAAACCGATCGGTTGGCAAACCGGCATTGATGCCGGTCATGTCACCATGGAAATGGCGCAGATATCGGCGACAAACCGCACCGAGCTTGCCGATATTAAAGCGGCCATTCAAACTCTCCAGGGGATCAAAAGTCCAGGTAACTAGTCGAATACCGATTCGGAGGGCGAAATCGCGCTGGGCCATTTTTAACCGGAAACCGACGTCGTGGCTTTGATAACCGGGCAACACGCCGGTAACGACGGAATACATCTTCAATCGAGCGGCGGCTACCTGGTCGATCCGGCCAGGCTCGTCTTCGGTGGCCAGAATAGCGAATGAAAAACCGATTAAATGGTCAGCATCGAACGCGCCCAGCAACGCCGCCCCATTATGCTGCATGGCGTGCATGGCGTGGGCCGGGATGATCTCCAGGTCGGTCATTGACCAGGTGACCCGCTGAATATCCTCAGCCGCTTGAATTTCTGCCATCGTCGCCAACGGCCGGATAATCACATCGCTCATGGCATCGATTCTACCTCATGAAAAGAATTTTTAATGAGACCATTATGGAGCAAATCCCATAACCCGCCCGAAAAGGATTAACAAACCACCCGCCGCTAAAAACACGCCGTATGGGATCGTCGATCGCCACGTTATCCGGTTGGTCGCCAGCAAGAAGGCGGACACGATTCCCGCAAGGAGGATGCCCAAGAGCAATGCGGTCGGCGCGAGGCGCAATCCGAGCAACGCGCCAAGAAGTGCCGCCAGTTTTACGTCCCCTATCCCCATTGCCCCCGATCCATAAATGCGGCGGCCGACGGCATAAAGTAGCCAGAATGCCGTCAGTGCCAGCGCCAATCCCGCCAACGCCTCGCTAAATCGCCCAAATTGCCATTGGATGATAAGCGTCAATCCGAACGCAGGGAAGACGACGACATCCGGAATTCGCCGCTGCTCGAGATCGATGACCATCAGCAGGATTAAAACCACGCTTGATAGCAACCCAAACCATAATAGGCGCGGATCATCGATTAGACCAGCGAATATTGAGAAAACGACCGGCACGCCAACCAACACCAGTTTTTCCCGAACGGGATGGTTGGTCAGGCCGCATTGCAGGCGTTGAGGATTCAGCCAGCAGTCAGCAGCCCGATTGATTAGGAGGGCACAGAAAAGCCCGACCAGCGACCAAATTACGATTGGCATGGAAGCGTATTATAGCGATAACGCTCCGACGCGCCTTTTGCGCAGCCCTAAAATGATCGCTATCATGGAATGCAAATTCGAACGGCCCAAGGAGAAAGCCCATGTACGACCTACCAATCCAGTTCGCCAACACCGACGCCGACTTCGAAATGTTGAGCACTGTTGTTGTTGCCGCCATGCGCCGGCTTTCTGTCCCGGGCGTGGCCGTCGGTGTTCTCGCCAACGGCCGGCAGTACATGGCCGGTTTCGGCATAACCAGTGTTGAGAACCCATTGCCGGTGACAGCCGACACCCTGTTCCAGATCGGCTCGACGACCAAGACCGTGACCGGCATGATGATCATGCGCCTTGTGGAACAGACGTTGATCGATCTGGATGAACCCGTTCGCACCTATATCCCCGATTTCCGCCTGAAGGATTGGGATGCCGAAGCGACGGTAACTGTTCGCCACTTACTGACTCATATGAGTGGTTGGGCTGGAGATTACTTCAGCGATACCGGTAACGGCGATGACTGCCTGGCTCGGTTCGTCGTCGAGATGGCCGAATTGCCGCAGCTCGTGCCTCCGGGATCGATCTGGGCTTACAACAACGCCGGATTCAGCCTGGCCGGGCGAATCATCGAGGTTGTCACCGGTAAGACATATGAAGAAGCAGCGCAAGCCTTGGTTCTCGAGCCGATGGCTATGACCAACTCTTTCTTTTATCCAGCTGATGTGATTTCTCGCCGCTTCGCCGCCGGCCACCGGGTGGACGACAAGAACGGACCAGTGGTGTCAAGGCCGTGGGCATTGGCCCGCGCGGCCCATTCAGCCGGTGGTTTGTGTTCCAGCATCCGGGATCAATTGCGTTATGCCCGGTTTCATTTGGGCGACGGGACAGCGCCGGGCGGCGAACAGCTGTTGAGCCGGGAAACGATGCACGCCATGCAATCGCCACACTTCCCGGCGAATTTGGGACGACAGATGGGACTCAGTTGGATTCTAAAAGAGCTCGACGGTCAAAAAATCGTCCTCCACGGCGGAGCCACGAACGGTCAGCTATCCGCCTTTCTGATGGTTCCCGGCCGGGACTTCGCCATCACCGTCCTGACTAACGCCGAAGAAGGCGGCATGTTACACGATGAAGTCACAAACTGGGCATTGGACCATTATCTGGGCTTGAAGGAACCGGAAGTGACGCACCTAACGCTCGGCCAAGAAGAATTAAGCCAATACCTGGGAATGTATGAGGCTCAAATGATGCGCCTCAGGTTGTACGTCGAGGGTCAACAACTCATGGTGCAAGCCACGCCACTGGGCGGCTTTCCCGACAAGGATTCACCCGCCCCGCCGGCCCCACCCCCAAGCCGGCTGGCTTTTTATGAGACAGACCGGGCGATTGCCCTTGACCCGCCGTTGGTGAATTCAAAAATAGAATTTCTGCGTGACGAAAACAGCCAACTCGCCTGGTTACGGACCAGCCGTCTGTTCCGCCGATTGCAACCATATTAGCTCTTACGGATAGGGCGGTGGCTGCCACCCCATCTGGTATTCTTCGATCTGCCTGCGTACCTCATCCGGAATGGGGAAAGCGCTGCGCTTGATGTAATCATACATCACCTGGATCGTCTTGCCGTAAGCGACCAAACGGCCGTCTTCCCCTTGAACGCGATAAAGCATATCGAAGCTCTTGGTTCCGAATCGGGAAATACCGGTGCCGATATAGAGGACCTCGGTCAATAGCGCCGGAGACTTGTAGGTACAACTGGCTTCCACCAGAATCAGGGGCAGGTCCAGCAACTCTGTGTTTAACAAACCACTGCGTTCCATCGTTTCGCCAATATATTTGATCCGCACCGTCTCAAAGTAGGCAAAGAATATGGCGTTGTTAACATGTCCCATCGCATCGATATCGCGAAAGGCGACTTCAAGAGAAATCTCGTAGGGATAGTTCGTTTTCGTCATCATCGCTCCAATTGAGAGAAATCAAGACTACGGGATCGAGATCATAGCTGGCCGGTCACCACGCCTGCGCCATCAGTGGCTGTGCAAATATACATTTGCGCCTCCAGATTTGTCGCTTGTTGGTAAGCCGCGGCCACCTCGGCGGCAAAAGCATCGGCATCGGCCAGCCGGACGAGGGCTACGGCAGCGCCACCAAAACCCCCACCAGTCATCCGCGCCCCATAGCATGCCGGATGGGTTTGGGCTTCGGTGACCATGATATCCATCTCGGCGCGAGAGATTTCAAAGTCGTCACGCATACTGATATGGCTCTCGTCCATGAGTTGACCCATGCGCGTCGCATCGCCCTTTCGCATTGCTTCGGAAGCCTCCAAGGTTCGTTGATTCTCGGTTATTACGTGACGCGCCCGGCGGCGGGTAATGGGATCAAGTTCATCAGCCCGCGCCTGAAAAGTATCGATATCGACATCGCGCAGCGCCGGAACACCAAAGAAGGCGGCCGCTTTCTCACACTGCGCCCGCCGCTCGTTATAGGCAGAATCGACCAAGCCGCGGCGCGTGGCGGTGTCGAGCACCACGACAACCGTTTCCGGCGGCAGGGGAACTAATTGCGTGGCCAGCGAGCGACAATCGATAAGGAGGGCGTGGTCGCGCTGGCCGGCGGCCGAAATCATCTGGTCCATGATGCCACAGTTCATACCAACCCATTCGTTTTCAGCTCGCTGACCGGCCTTGGCCATTTGAGCCGGGTTCCAGGGCAGATCGCTGACGGCGGCAAAGGCGCGCGCCGTGGCCATCTCGACGGCCGCCGAAGAAGACAAGCCCGCGCCGATCGGCACGTCACCGGCCAAAACACCTTCCCAGCCGCGCAACGGATGACCTTGCTGTTGCAAGACATAGGCGACGCCTTTAACATACTCGCGCCAGCCGGCATTCTCGTATTGCAATCCATCCAGGTCGATCTCTATCCCATCCTCAAAGTTCAGCGAATTCAATAAAACCTTGCGATCCGCCCGCGGTCGAAGGGCGATCCAGACAGCACGGTTAATGGCCATGGGCAAGACGAAACCATCGTTGTAATCCGTGTGTTCGCCTATCAAATTCACGCGCCCAGGCGCGCGAACAACCAGGGAAGGCGAGGCATTGTAACGCCGGAAAAAACTATCAATGACTTGCTGCTGGATTAACTCGGTCATGGTTTGTAGACAATAGGCGCAAAAATATGAGTTTCATCGAGTAGACGGTTATTGCAATTTGTCCCAAAAAGCCGGCAGCGAGGCAGCGCCACCGGTGTGCCAGAATAAAACCCGCTGTGACCGGGTAAACGCGCCCCACCGAATCAGATCGATCAGGCCGCCCATCGCTCGACCGGTATATACAGGATCGAGCAGGATGCCCTCCAATTGGGCAACCAGGCGTATGGCCTCGCGTTCGGTCTCGCCGACCTGAGCATAACCCTCGCCCAGGTAATCATCGTTGACATGAACGAGATCAGCCACAGACAACGTCCCCAGTCCTAGATGAGTCGCGGTAGCTGTCGCCAGGGCCGCGACTTGGGTTTGGAGCGTGTCCGCCGGGTGATCAACGCTGATCCCCAGCAGGTTGCCGTGATACCCATAAACCTGCGCGCCCAATACAAGTCCAGCCTGGGTTCCTCCGCTACTGGTGGCAAAAACGACGAAATCAAAATTTAGTCGTTCGGCTGCTAACTGGCTCATGAACTCCTCCATGGCCAGCACATAGCTGGTCGCGCCGATGACGTTCGAACCGCCCAGGGGAATGGAATAGGGTTGGCGACCAATGGCCTTGAGGTCAGTCATGACCCTGCTAACAAAAGTGTTGCAGTCACTCCCATCCGTCCAATAGACGTGGGCGCCGAGTAATTGATCCAGCAATAGGTTGCCGGTGACCATCTCTGGTTTTTTGCCGCGCAGGACCAGGCTACAACCCAGCCCAAAACGCGCGGCGGCGGCGGCGGTTTGGCGGCAGTGGTTACTCTGCGGCGCGCCTGTTGTCACTAAATGATCAGCTCCTTGAGCCAGTGCATCGGCCACCAGGAATTCCAGCTTGCGGGTTTTGTTTCCGCCTGTGGCCAAACCGGTCTGGTCATCGCGCTTGATCCAGATCTCCGGCCCACCGAGGTGTTTGCTTAACCGGTCGAGCCGGTCAATCGGCGTCGGCAGGTAGGCGATTGGGACTCTATTGGGAAACTTGGGTTCCATCAGCATTTTTCCGGAGTCGAACGCGCAAGGTGTTGTATCGGTCGAATGGCGCGTATTGTAACCCATTTATGAACCATGTCGATCATGGTTCGTGCCCGGGCTACTCAGAAGAAATAGTTCTGGCTACAATCAAAATAATGGGTTCACAATCTCGAAGCCATTCTTTTGACTCACTGGCTGACGATGATGTCCTGACCACAAGCCTGTTTCACAAAGTATTGGTGGGTTTTAATCTGCCTGCAAACTGGCCGTCCGTTGTCGTGTGGTCGATCGTCAGCATCCTCTTGCTTCCGGTTGCGGCCTGGTGGTGGTGGGTTTCGGCCGACATACGGCTGGTTATAGGAGTTGCCGCCATCCAGTTGGTTTATTTCATGGCCGATGCTTACCTTCTGCAACGCCTGCCCCTTCTGCAAATATCCTTTGGCCCCTGGAAAGGCCAGTTCTTTGCCCTGTTGTTTCCGCGACTGGCGGCCACGCTCCTCCTCGCGTCGGTCGTCATCTGGATCGGTTGGCTTCCAGCGATCGCGGCCGTTTTCACCGTACAGCTTCTCGGCACGGTAGCTCTCTATCGAGGCGCAGTCGTGGAACCGCGCTCATTGGGACTCACGCAATTGGCCATTCAAACCAGCCGGCTGCCGCCCGGGGGTCGTGCACTCCGCCTGCTTCATATCAGTGATATACATCTTGAACGCTGGAGCACTCGCGAGGATCAATTGCTCGAATGGGTTCGACAAAGTTCCCCCGACCTGATCGTTATCACCGGCGATTTCGTCAATCTGTCGTTCAATGTGGACCCGATCACCCACGATCAGGTGCGAGGACTTCTGGCGCAATTAGCCGCGCCATATGGCGTTTATGCCGTTCTGGGTAGCCCGCCGGTCGATCTGCACGATACGATCCCGCCTCTCTTTCAAGGCTTGCCGGTCAGATTATTGCGCAATGAAGTGGTTGACATCACGGTCGGGCCGGACCAATCGATATCCTTGATCGGCTTGGATTGTCACCATGATCTTAGCAAGGACAAAACCGCACTAGACTTAGCCGTGGCCAATTTGCCGGAGCATCGGCCGCAGATTCTGCTCTTCCACTCCCCGGAGTTAATGCCTCAGGCGGTCGAGCGCGGTATCGATCTATACGTATGCGGCCACACCCACGGCGGCCAAGTACGGCTACCCATCATCGGGCCTATTCTGACCAGCTCACGGCTTGGCCGGCGTTATGCAATGGGGCATTATCACGAGGGGCAAACGCATCTCTATATCAGCCGCGGTATCGGATTTGAGGGTCTCGGCGCGCCCCGCGTCCGTCTATTTTGTCCGCCGGAGGTCGTATTGGTTACGCTTGGTCCGCTCGAGACGACGGGCCTTTCGCGAACCCAGGGCTGACCGTTTTTTTTCGTATGCCTCGAATCCCTCGGCTAAGCTTCTCTAAACCGGAAGGACCTCGGCTTCACTTTGACCCCGCCGGGCTCGTAAATAATCCAGGTAACGCGGAATCATCTCGGTATAAAACCGGTACAAAATCGGCCGCGCCGGATAATCCCAAGCGCCAATAAAACGAACCACCTCGCCATTAAAACCCGCCTTGAACCGCCACACGCCCCACATGCGGTCGCTTTCGTTGAACATATCCGGCGCGCCCCAGAAATCATAAACTGCGAAACCGTGCGCCTTGGCCCAGCGAATTGCCTCCCATTGCAGGAGATAATTCGGCATGCGCTCGCGTGCCTCATCGCGCGATGCCCCATACATGTAGATCACCCGATCGCCAAACTGCACCAGGATCACCGCGGCTATCGGCCGCTCCTCGACTTCGGCCACCAGTGGTTGAACCATGCCGGATGCGTACAACGCCGTCCAACCGTCCAGATAGTAAGCCGCCGGGCGAATGGCAAAATCATCACGGGCGGCCGTTTCGCGATACATTTCGGCAATGACCGGGAAATCAGCCGGTGTACCTGGCCGGACAACTACATCTCTCCGGGCGGCCAAGCGGATGTTGTAGCGCGTCTTTTGTTTCATCGCCGCGAGCAATTGATCCTCGGTCGCTTCCAAGGGCAATTCAACTGTATTGCGGAATTGAATTTGTTCCGTAGAGGGGTGCCAACCGCGATCGTTCAAATCGCGCATAAAAGCCGTACCCAGGGGCGAAACCCGCTCGGGCTCAATCCCCCAACTCATCACAACCTCGGGATCGATCTTGACGAAAATCGCCCGCTCGCTTCGGGCCAGAGACTCCAATTGGGCCAGCACCTGTCGGCGAAGCGGGACATCATGGTAATCCAGGATGGGGCCTTTAGGTACATAGAGGACTGAGAACGGCAGACGGGGAAGCTTCCGCTTGAGAACCATCGCCGCGGCCACCGCCTCCCAACTGTTATTCCCGACGGACATCACCAGCGGAATCTTTTGCCACCCCCAGCGCGATTTGAATTGGCCCCATGTCCAACTCTGCAATGCATGGGCATTGGGCAAGCGCGACAGAGTATGTTGCCAGGTCGCCGGAGAATGTTCAACCTTAAAGGATGATGCGCGGTAAGTTAACTCGGCGTTTGTCATCACCGTATTACTCGTTGCCTCTCATCAGGATTCAGCGGTGGGAACATACAAACGCCGGTATCTTGTTGCGAGTCGGGTAAATGTATTTCATGCCAGGAAGGATTATTGTCAATTCCTTGTGATAATGCCATCTATGGTTAAAATTCGAACAAATTCAGAAGCCAAAAGGAATATTCTGGAGGGACGACCATCGTGAATGCAACGCTATCCCGAATTGAACATTGGACCGGGTTGAACCCGGTTCTGATGATCTTCGCCATTTTCATTCCCATCGCCATCATCCTTGAATTGACCCACGCCAGCCCCATCCTCATCCTTCTGACCTCGGCCGCGAGTATCATCCCACTAGCGGCCATGATCGGCGAAGGCACGGAATCGCTGGCGGAGAAGGTGGGCGAGCGAGCCGGGGGCTTGCTCAACGCTACCCTTGGAAACGCGGCCGAACTGATCATCGCCATCGTCGCTCTACGCCAGGGATTGATTGAGCTTGTTTTGGCGTCGATCACCGGTTCGATCCTGGGCAACCTGTTGCTGGTGCTCGGTCTCTCCTTATTGGTCGGGGGCATCAAGCACGGCGTCCAACGCTTCAATCGGGCCAATGCCGGCATCGATGCCACCCTGTTGGTGTTGTCGGTTTTCGCGCTGGCCATCCCGTCATTTTTCAACATTAAATTGGAGCCTGATTTTCGGTCTGTTGAGTTCTTAAGCATCGGCGCTTCCATCGCCATCTTGGCCATGTATGGGTTGACCATTCTGTACTCTTTCACCTCAAAAACGTTGGAAGCTGATCCCCAAGCTCGCGAAGCGCACGCCCCGGAGGGTTGGACCACCACCCACGCCTTGATCATTCTGGTCGTAGCCGTCGGATTTATCGCTCTTTTATCTGAATTTTTGGTAGGCGCGGTGGAACCGGTCACGGAAGCGCTCGGCCTCAGCGAGTTTTTTCTGGGTATCATCTTGATCCCGCTGGTCGGTAACGCCGCCGAACACTTTGTGGCCGTCCAGGTCGCCATGAAGAACAAGATGGATTTGAGTCTGGGAATCGCAATCGGCTCCAGCTTGCAGATCGCTCTCTTCGTTGCTCCAGCTCTGGTTTTCATCAGCCTGGCATTGGGAAATCCGATGCCGCTGGAATTCACCAGTTACGAGATTCTGGCCGTGGCGGCCGCCTCCATCATTGCCGCCTTCGTCTCGCTAGACGGTAAAAGCAACTGGCTGGAAGGAGCGATGCTGCTGGTTTTATACGTTATCCTGGCAGTCGCCTTCTTCTTCCTGTAGGGTATGATCCACGAGCGAAACAGGGCTTCTGAGAAACCCCGGTTATGAATAGGTTAGCGGCCGCGTCGCCAGACATATAGCCGGTGCAGTGTCTGGTTGTAGACACGGTCGGCCGCGCCGACGGTTCGCTTGATCTCCCCGCCGAAGCCGCGCTTGAAGCGATAGACCGGCCAAAGCCCTTCCTGTCGTTCGGTGAAATCCGCTTCCAACTCAGCCTCCTCGGCATCCGGGATACCCCAGAGGTCATAGACCCTGCACCCGCGCCGTTTGGCCCAGCGGATAGCGGTCCATTGGGCGGCATAGGCAGGCATGCGCTGGCGTTCCTCGTCGCTCGACGCGCCATAAAAGTAAGCCGCAGTTTTGCCCCAGGCAAAAACCATCACCCCGGCCAAGGGCTTACCTTCATACTCGGCCAGAAATATAGCGGCGTGGTCCGGGGCGAATAATTCATAGGCGGCACGATAATACTCCGGTTGGTGGATGCCAAACCCATCGCGCTTCCCGGTGAGTTGCATCAGCCGGTTGAAAGCCGTCAAGTCAATGGACGATCCCTCTCGAACAGTTACGCCTTTCTTCTCGGCCAGCCGAATGTTGTAGCGTGTCTTTTGTTTCATCGCCGCCAGGATGTTATCCTCGGTCGGTCGGAGATCGATCAGGATCGTGCGCGGCGGCTGGATGGTATCCGGCGAAGTGACGCAGCCATACCGGTCAAAGACGGCCGCCCAGGAATCGCTTGAGATTTCATCTTGCCATATGCGAGGCTCTAGCTTCAACATCCCGGCGCCGCGTTTGTAGGCAGCCTGATCGATGTAATTGAACAAGACCTCCACCTGTTCATCATCCCCCCATTCCACCAACGGCCCGTGGGGAATATAGCCCATCTTGACGATACCAATGGCGACGGAACGAAAGAGGACCTGCGCGCCGGCCACAAGGCGGCCGTCCCGCCGCATCCACACTCGCTGCGACGACCAGCCGAATCGATTCTTCAATCTGGCCCAGTTGGTGGTCTGCAAAATACTACCGTTGGGGTGATTGATGACAAAATCGTCCCATTCCGCATCGGTTTCCGTATACGGCTGCTCGCCTAACTCAAACATTCTGGTGACCATTGCGCCGGGATTATACTCTCGTTCGCCATCATCGGTCGATGTGTTAAAATCTTGTTGACAAAGTCGAGAGGCAACCATGAGCCAGGCACGAGTACTGTACGACTTACAACAAATCGACTCGGAGATACGGACCGGGAAGCATCGCCTGGGTGAGGTTTTGCGCCTGCAAAAAGAGCCGGCTGAATTGATAAGTGCTCGTGAGCAGGCCAAAGCTGCCGGCGAAGAACTCCAACGTTGGCAAAATCAACAAAAACGCCTGTCGATGGAAATCGAATCGATTGCCGACAAGAACAAGCGATCCGAGGAGCGACTCTATTCAGGCAATGTCAAGAACCCAAAGGAATTGAACGACCTGCAGCATGAAATCGACGCACTCGGCCGGCGGCGGGCAGCGCTGGAAGAGGAAGCGCTGGAAGTAATGATGCGAATCGATGAAAACCAGGTCAAAAAAGCGGCCGTCGACGGCGATGTGGATCGTCTGGCACAGGCTTGGCAACAATCATCCGCATCGTATCACCAGGAGCAACAAACACTCGCCCTGCATCTGAATAAACTCCTGGAAAAACGGCAGCGCCAGGCCCAACTCGCCCAATCGGATTGCCTCAGGATCTATGATAAGCTGTTGCAACAAAAGAATGGTCTGGCCGCTGCCGGCTTGCGCGAGGCCAAGTGTCAGGTTTGCCGCGTGACTGTCTCAGCCAGCACAGTTCGGGCGGCCGAGGAAGGCAAGCTGGTTTATTGTGACAGCTGCGGCCGGATCCTTTGTCCTGTCTAACACGAAGCAACAGAGCGTTTTTTGGTTTGTAGACGCTACTTCAGTATCGCCCATGAGAGGCGGCACTGAAGCACCTCCAACAAAAAATTCGTGGTTAATAGCGTTACCTTTGACATAACTTCCCAAAGGAAAAATTATGAGCATTTTGGTTACGGGAGGCGCCGGGTATATCGGCAGCCATACAGTGCTGGAACTTTTACAGGCCGGGCAGGATGTGGTTGTCATCGACAACCTCATCAACAGTCATGAAGAAGCGCTGCGGCGAGTTGAAGCCCTGGCCGGTAAATCCTTGCGCTTTTATCACGTAGATTTGCTTGACCGCGCCGCAATTGAAGCCATCTTCGCCGAGGAAGCGATTGAGGCCGTCATCCATTTTGCCGCGCTTAAGGCTGTGGGAGAATCCGTTGAACAACCCCTTCGCTATTATCACAACAATGTCACCGGCACCGTGCAACTGTTGCAAGTGATGCAGGCTTTCGGTGTCCATCGTTTCGTCTTTAGCTCATCAGCGACCGTCTATGGCGAACCGGACAAGATGCCGGTCACCGAGGATTTTCCGCTGAAGGCGTTGAACCCCTATGGTCGCACCAAGCTGATCATCGAGGATGTCCTGCGCGATCTGTATCGCTCGGACCCTCGATGGAATATCGCCATTCTCCGCTATTTCAATCCGATCGGCGCGCATCAAAGCGGCCGTATTGGTGAGGACCCAAATGGCATTCCCAATAACTTGTTACCTTACATCGCCCAGGTAGCCGTCGGCCGCCTGCCCTATTTACGCGTGTTCGGGAATACGTATCCAACTCCGGATGGGACGGGTATTCGTGATTACATCCATGTCGTCGATCTGGCAGCCGGTCACCTGCTGGCGCTAGACAAGCTGGCAGCCAATCCGGGCTTGGCGACCTACAACCTCGGGACGGTCTACGGCCATAGCGTTCTTGGAGTGGTGGCTGCGT
>Ga0114939_10001876_pt1 | contig 16241 bp, 17 predicted proteins | sample AshMeaCrysSpring_FD_87196 | JGI IMG/M metagenome (GOLD analysis project Ga0114939, IMG submission 87196) | Groundwater microbial communities from Big Spring, Nevada to study Microbial Dark Matter (Phase II) - Ash Meadows Crystal Spring | ecosystem: Environmental > Aquatic > Deep subsurface >... | reverse complement strand
TTGTGAATCACAAATATAATTTATTTTTGCACATTTTTTTGACGCAAACTAAAGCTTTTGAGTACATGAATCAGAACGTTTATAGTTCTGATTCCACACTAATTCAGAGTAAAAAATCGAGGAGCTATAGTCAATGTCTTCTATCAAAATTTCTGAACTGCGTCCTTATGGTGCTGAACTTTTTCAAGATTCAGAAAGCTATCTCAATGAGCTAAGTGAGTCAGAAATGGGGATGATGGGAGGTGATGCTAACTTGATTATCGTCAGTAGTGTCGTCAAAGATGTGATTAGTCAAGTGACATTATCTCAGGGAATTAGTGTGAAAACATTTTCTATCGTCACCAAGAAGGTATAGCATTTCCTGTGATGTTCAATACAACAACAGGAAAACTCTAAAAATACCTCTCTAAACAGCAATAAAAGATACTAAAAATGCTAATATGCACTTTTTAAGTATCGTAAATAATGTTTAGAAAAGGAAAATGTCTCACTTTACCTTTATTTTCTTTACCTAGGTATACCAGAAAATATTCTATATGTTCGTTACCTTGAGTGACAGAAAATTAGTGGTTTAGTGAGGCATCGGATGTTTAGTTTTTGATAGCAGGAGATTTCCAATGGCAAGAATCAAAATCTCTAAACTACATCTTGCAGGTAAAGAACTGTTTGAAGATGCCGAAAGTTTTCTGAATGAGCTAACTGATGAAGCCACGGAAGTAATGGGAGGAGATGACTACAGTTTCTTCCCATCTTCTGATGTAGATATACCTACAGTATTACCTAGCTACAAGAGTCGTGTGGTTAGCAAATTCTCCAACTCTGTAGCTCATTCTTTTGCAACCGTTTCTGTTATCACTGCCCCTAGCAAGTACAACTACTACCAATAAAGCACACCGACTTGAAAAATTGCTTAGCCTTAAACAGACGTGATGAACATCGCGTCTGTACTGGGTTATATGTCAGAAATCTGGGGTTTTTAGCAGTTTTTTAGTCTTCCTGGTGTAAGGAGTTGATGGGAACTACTTAAAACCAATTTCTGGAGGTGCAATCACATGTCTCAGATCAATATCTCAGAACTAAAACCTTTTGGCTCAGACTTATTCTATGATTCTGAAAACTTCCTGAATGAGCTAAGTGATGACGATATCATAGATGTAACAGGAGGTATGGTAATAAGTCAGGTTACTGTCACTGCTGGTTATAAATTAGTCAGAGCTAACGATGTCAATTTTGTCGGTATAGCCAAGAGAGTACCTGTGATGAACTTTACACGTATACCTGGTAATTGGCAGAATTTTTTCAAAAGATGGTCGTTTTTTGTTTAGACATAACTACAGGAGATATGTCTGAAAAATCAATGTCTAAACCTTGACTTGTTAGCTGGATTACCTCAAAGATAAAAGGTATGGACATCTATAGAGCTAATCTCTAGCTTGACTTTGCCCAAACTCTTTAATCCTCAAATCATCAGGATTATAGTCCGGGCTAATAATACCTTCTCTGAAAAAACTTGACGATTCATAGTCTAACAGCCAAAACAACATGATGTATCGGGGTGTATCTACAAGGGTTTGATTTGCCAGAATGTTTTCCGCTATAGGCTCCACATTCTGGCATTCTTGAAAAAAATTAAGAGTAAGCATTAAATCTTGTTTATGGGTTTTGTGGGTTTTGTGGATTGAAAATTTCACATCTTGTCTTGCACCGCAGGAGGTATAACCTCCTAGATATCATTTCCAGGTTGAACCTGGGAACGAGAAAAACGAGAAAATTTAAAAAAGTTAAACCATTCAGCTATTAGCCATCATGACATTTGTATTAAGTTCTCAAAATGTTTTCGATTATCTGATTGAGCATGGTCTTTGCACGACCGAAGATAAAGCTAATAACAAAATTGAAAGAAAACCTGCTAAGAACTTTAACTTGTTAGTGACTTTGTTAGATGGACGAAAACTGCTTGTAAAGCAAGAACCTCGGAATCGCGAAGGGAAAACAGGAGGTGAATTTCTCCGGGAATGGCGGGTTCAAGAATTGCTCCAAAAATTCCCGGAACTCAGCCAAATGCGCGGTTTACTCCCGGAAGCAATTCATTTTAACGCTGAGGATTCCATCATGGTTTTCAACTATTTGGATAACTATCGCGATGTGATGGATTTCTACTTCAAGGAGAATGTCTTTTCTACACAGATTGCGACTAGCATTGGCAAAAATATAGCCACAATTCATCGGTTGACTATCAACCGTCAAGACATAAACGAGTTTTTCTCTCAGCAACAGGAGAATGAATCTCAAACACAAGAAAATGAATCTCCTTCCTCAGAGGAGAATCTAGGGAAAGAGTTGGAGAGGATTACTCCGGAAATTTTCGGTTTGCTCCCTAGCGATGGTTTAAAATTCTTTTCTCTCTATCAACGTTATGACAGTCTGGGAAAAGCAATCGCAGAAGTTGGTAGTTCTATGACTCCTTGTTGTCTCACCCATAATGATTTAAAGCTGAATAATATTCTACTTTCTAATGATTGGGAGGAAGCAGACGTCACGCGCATGGTGCGATTTATTGATTGCGAGCGTTGTATGTGGGGAGAACCTGCTTTTGATTTAGGCACCCTGATCAGTAGCTATTTGCATATCTGGTTGAATAGCTTAGTTGCTAGTAAAACCATGAGTATCGATGAGTCTTTGCGAATGGCTACAACTCCTCTGGAAATGGTTCAACCTTCCCTGATTGCGCTTGTGAGGGGATATTTTGAAGAGTTTCCCGAAATTTTAGAACAGTATCCTGAATTCTTGCAGCGAGTCATGCAATTTTCCGGTTGGATGTTAATTTCTTTTATTCAATCTACACTGCAATACCAAAAATCCTTTGGTAATACAGGTATATGTATGCTTCAGGTGGCTAAATCTTTGTTATGCCGTCCGGAAGCATCTATTACAACAATTTTTGGGATGCAAGCATCAGAACTCATTTCGACAAGTTTATCTCCCGTTTAGCATCAGCAATTCAAAATTTAAATCAAAATTCCCAAACAAAATACCCTCGTTACTGGGCTTCACCCTGGTAACGAGAAAACGAGAAAAGATTGGGCATTTTGAATTGTTTCCATCACCAATTATTAACATAAGAGAGCTAACATGCAACTTTTAGATAACCTCTCTCTGCAATCACAATCGGCTAATGAGCCATTGCAAATCAGCCTGGAAGATATTATTAATAATCTCCAAATACAGTCCAATTTTTGTATTAAACATCCAGACTACAAACCTTTAGAAGTTCCAGAACAGGCACTTTCCCGGTTTCAGCAATTGCCATCAGATTTGCAGAATAAGTATCTCAAACTGCTGCTATCTAATTTTCTCTACGGTATCTATTACAATGGCTCCCTCAAACGTGCCCTAGCACTGGATGGGGAAACAACGAATTTAGCAGTCAACCAAAATTTAGAAAATAATACCTTTTTAGGAGTAGATTTGCAGTTTTACGACCGCTTGCATGATAGCAATAGCGGTGATGGCTACTTTAGCCCAGACTGGTTGGTGGTGAAACAAGAAGAAGATGGTGCTGTGGCTGTATACAGGGATGGGTTGACGCTGCACATTGAACGCGATCGCCATCTCAAACCAGAAGACCAAGCTGTCACCACAGGTATGTCAGTTGCTATCAAAATGCCTAAGAATCTAGTGCAGAATGGATTTTACATGGCGGTTGGTGATGCTGGCATCCACCTAGAGGAAGAGTTAACACGGGTATACTTCAACCTCACCTCAGAAGGTGCCGTTGCTGTGATGAACAGCCTGACTTCCCAACTCAACGCTATTTCTCTTCCCTTCACCTTTAAAGCTTTATACAACCCTTCTGATTATTCCCGTTATGATTCAGCGGTGCTTTACTTTGGCAAAAGCAACTATCCAGAAGCGCGCACCGTACTAGAAAAGGTATATAGCGAACACCAATCCCATTTCCGACCCGAAGTACCTTTGTTTACCAAGATACTTGCACCTGGATTGGGAACTGCAGAGGAACCAAACCAAAAATTTGGTGAAAAAGAAAGCTTTGGTCAAAACCGCTGCCAAATTATTGCTAATGGTTTGCTGGCTGCTTGGCACCAAGGGGATGATTCCCCAGAAGGTCGGATGAAATCAATTCTGCAACAGTTTGACCTAGTGTCCGTTGACTTGCAGCGTCCGTATCTCAACGCCAACTCTGAGGATATTTATACCCCTTTATTCACTGGTAATAGCTAATAGGTAATAGGTAATAGCTCCATTACCCATTACCCATTACCCATGCCCCATTACCCATTACCCTTGAAGATGAAACTTACCAATCTTGTCCCCGATACCCCACCACCACAGTTAGTTACCCCGGATACGGAACTAGCCCTTGCTAACAGTAAATTTCTCAAGTCGGATTTGCCTTTTTATCGCAAGCTGGGAAGGACTGATTTAACGGTTAGTTGTTTAGGATTGGGTGGCGGTGGTCACATCTCCAGTGAAGACACCCTTTACGCTTTTGACCAGGGTATTAACTACTTTTTCTACTCCAGCGATTTGCACCAATACCTCTATAGTTCCATGCGCGGTGCATTGCGGGAATTATGCGGACGCGGTTCAGCACTGCGGGAAAAGGTGGTGCTGGCAACGGTATCTTACATGATTCGCACCCCAGACGCTATATTCACCTATCTGTTTGACCAGTTTATCGACCTGGGTATTGACTACGTTGATGTGTTTTTCTGGGGCTGGATTGACGAACACAACGCCGATTCTTTTGCCAAGTGCGTTGGTGCCTCAGACGATATTCGCGGTCCGAATACGGTTTGTCAGCGCACCATAGAAAGGATGTTTGGTGTTTCCGAACGTCTGAAAAAAATGGGTGCAGTCCGCTATATTGGTGCGTCTTTCCACGACCATGACCTAGCGAAACAGTGGCTGAACAGTCCTTTGTTGGATGTAGTCATGGTCAGGCACAACATAGCGCACCGCACAGCCCAAAGAAAGGTCTTCCCCCATGTAGACGCTAACGACCCTCTGCGACCAGGTATAGTCACCTTTAAGTCGGCAGGGATGGTAAATTCCCTCTCCGACCCCCCTGCGGGTCTACCCTCTGGATGTTGGGTACCGGAAGTGCCAGATTTATATCGCTATTCCTTAAGTCAAAACTCTGTGGATATAGCATTAGCAGGTTGGCAATATCGCGAAGAGGTTGACGCCGCAATTAAAGCCGTTCAGAAAGGTAAATTAACACCTGAAGAAATCGACTACCTCAACCTTTATGGCGATATGCATCGCAACCGCGTCAACATCAAGCAAGTACCCCAGGAAAGGTTGTTAGTTAATAGCAAATAGGGTAATAGCTAATGGGGCACACACTGATATCACGGATACACGGATGATGGAGGGTAATGGGTAATTGGTAATGCGTAAGACATGAATTTCCCCATGCCCAATGCCCAATGCCCCATGCCCCATGCCCCATGCCCCATGCCCCATGCCCAATGCCCAATGCCCCAATCCCTTATTCAGCCATGCAAAAATCTGTGGAAGAAACTACATTTACCGCTGTGGCTTCACCTGAAGATGAAGCCAATCAAGAAGCTCGCAATCCGGAAATCCATCCAGTGACAGATGCAGACATCATTGCATATCTGCGTCAAAATGCGAAAATAGCCGAATTTGCCACACAAGCAGAACGACAAGCCTTAGTTTTAGCTTGTTGTGAACAGTTTCAGATTCAAGTTTCTGATGAGGAATGGCAAGCAGCTGGCGATGCTTTTCGTCAGGATAACAAGTTGCTGGGTATTCAAGAAACTATGGCCTGGTTAAACCAGCAGCGGATTAGCGTGGAGGAATGGTCGGAAGGAGTTCGCGTCAAGCTATTGGAGCAAAAGCTCAAAGAACATCTGTTCGGTGCAAGTATTGACGGCACCTATATGAGCGATCGCGACAAATATCAACGGGTAGCGCTATCGCAGATTTTGGTGACAGATTTAGGAACGGCTTGGAAAGTCGTGCAAATGTTGCGCGAGGGACACTCTTCTTTCTGCGCTTTAGCGTTGCAATACTCCAAGGGTAAACAGTCTCAAAACAACGGTGGTTTTGTTGGGTTGCGCTACTTAGTAGAACTGTTACCAGAAATTGCTGATGCCATTAAGGAAGCCAAAGAAGCCGAAATTATTGGTCCAATTCAAACCAAATTGGGTTATCACGTTCTTCGAGTAGAAAAGTGGTTTCCTTCAGAATTGACTACCGCAGTCCGGGAACAAATTATGAACGCATTATTTGAGATGTGGCTGCATAATTTGAAAAAATCCCAGATGGAAAATAATTCGTGATGATGAATTATTTTGCACCACGGGAGGTATAACCTCCCGGTTATCGTTCCCTGGTTCAACCAGGGAACGAGAGAAACGAGAGAAATTGAAAAAAAGAAAAGGTTGAAGTGTGAAATATGAAGTCAAAGTGGGGTGTACTTCATATTTCATACTTCATATTTCTTACACTTTTTGATTTTAGATTTGGGAGTTTAGATTGACTCCACGGATAAATTTGTGTGGGTCTGGGAATGAAAGAATTTCAGATTTTGAATTATTTAATTTCAAATCCAAAATCTAAAATCCCAAATCCAAAATCTAAAATTCCGTCAGGAGGAACTAGCATGTTAATTCAACTTGGCACCGACGGTAACGATTTGATTAACGGTACTGCTGATAATGACATTCTTGTGGGTTTGGGAGGTGACGACACCATCAATGGTGAAGCAGGTGATGACCTCCTTTCCGGAGATGATGGCAATGACATTGTAAATGGTGGGGATGGTAACGATCTACTGACTGGTGGAGCGGGTAAAGACACCCTGACTGGTGGAGCGGGTCAAGATGTCTTCTTGTTTTCCGACCAACCCTTCTCTGGTGGTTCCCCATCACCGACGGATATTCTGACCGACTACCAAATCGGCACAGATAAACTGGCTTTTAGCCGTTTTCAGTTTGGCATTGATGACCTCAGTTTCCAGAGTGGGAATAGCAACCAATTGTCTGGTAATAATAATTTACTGGTGCTGCTAGACCCATTTCCCAATGCAGCCGCAGCTGCTCAAGCTATTGCAAATAACAACGCTATCACAGCCGATGCCGGTTTCTTTGTCTATTTCAACACCACACTCGGCTTTTCCCGCGTTGTTTTCTCCCAAGACCTGAGTGACGGTGGACAGATTAGCGTCCTGGGAAATCTGACAAATCAAACAAATCCAGCGAACCAAGGACTATTCTCATCGGAGGATTTTTTACTTGGTTAATTGAATTTGAGATGTCAGGAGTAGAAAATTTTGTAGTCAATGACTCTAACCCTTTGATTGAGCGATAAATCGCTCACTACGAACCTCTCACTAGTCCGGTAAATTACCCTCAATCAACATTCCTCTCCCTCAAGTCCTCTGTTAAGATGGGAGAGATTTTTTTATAGCTATAGGGTGGGCAATACTTTGCCCACCCTACGTTTTAATATTACACAGATTTAGCTAATTTCTCATCGTTAACAGCCTTAGAATTGCCATTGGAATTACTCTCTAACTGCAAGTGCATCACAATTTTCATTTCTTTGATTTGCTGCTGTAACCAATCAGAAAACAAATTTGTCAGAATTTGATAACGCAATTCAGGTGTTAATTCTGGTTGAAGAATTTCTTCCACTGAAATTAGATGAACTCCTTTGGGAGTAACAATTGGTTTGAGGACTTGGGGTGGATGTGCTGCAAATACCGCAGCAGCAATTTCTGGTCTAAAATCACTACGCTGCTGTGTTCCTAGATACCCACCAGCACGACGAATTTCCGGGTCTTGAATGTATTCACGGGCAATTTCTTGAAAACTAATTTCGCCTTCTTGTAAGGCATAAAATAGTTCCCAAGCCACGTCTTCATCATCTAAAACGACTTCATAGGTGACAGCACCAGCATAATCGAGTTGGTTCTCAAAAAAGAATGGTTCGACTTTATCTTCAAATAAATGATTTGCTAGCTTCGCAGAATAGAGATTTAGCTGAGCAATTGATTCAAATTCATCCAGGGAAAGATAATGTTTTTCTAACCAAGCCCAGGTGTCTTCTGCTTTCAGGAGTTTGTTGTTTAAGCGCAGGCTATCTGCTGCCTGTTGCAGTTCTTCTAGCTCGATTTTAATACCTGCTTTTTGTGCTGTATCAGTAATAATTTTTCGCGTTGCAATGGCTTCAATTACATCAGGAATTTGGCAAGTAATCTTGATGTGTTGTAGGATGTCTTCGGCGGAAATATTGAGAAGTTTTAACATGGTAAAGCACTCCAATTGCAAAAAAAACTGATGTACAAGAATAATGAACCACAGATACATCTATAATTTCTTGCGGCGATGAGAATCGCTATACTACAATTCCAAGCCGTCTTTTTGCAGCTTTTTAAACGGATCTAACAGGAAGTCAATCACCCGACGCTGACGAACAATTACCTCGGCGGTTGCTGTTTGTCCGGGGGTGATAGAAATCCGTTTTCTGCCACTTTGAATATAAGATTTATCTAGGGTAATTTCTAATTCAAAAGTCTCCACTTTCCCTTGTACAGTTTCCTCAACTTTTGAATCAGGAGCAATCCAATTTACCCGTCCTTGTGTGACGCCATAATCTTGGAAGGGATAGGCATCAAATTTAATTTTAACAGGCATTCCTACCCGGACAAAACCACTTTGTTGGCTAGTCATTTGGGCTTTTAATACTAAAGAACTACCTTTAGGAGCAATTTGTGCTACCATTTCACCTGCTTGCACAACAACTCCCGGTTTAGCAATTGGCATGTGGAAGATTGTGCCATTAATCGGAGAACGTAGCACTCGTTGTTCGATTTGCAAATTGATAGATTTAATCTGGCTTTGTGTCTGAGCAATTTCTGATTGTAGGCTGGTAATTTGTGTTTGTAGGTCTTTGAGTTGCTCCTGACTTTTTAGTACGGCTATTTGACCTGCATGTACGACACTTTCATAGCTACTTTGCTGCTCTTGAAGCGCTAGTTCGGCTTGTTTAATATCAGATTGTCCCTGATTTATAATACTCCGATAGCGACTTTCTTCCTCTTGTAGTCGCAGTTTAGCTTGTTGGTTTTCTGATGCATAACGCTCCTCGTATAATTTACTTTCTTCTGCTACTTTTTCAAGGTCTACAATTTTGACTTCCGGAATCACACCTTGTTCAAAAAGTTTACGAAACCTTTGGACTTCACTTACGTCTCTTTCCAAACGCTTGCTAACTATTTTGTAGTTGTTGACGCTAGAATCTAGATTTTGTCGTGCCTGATCGACTTGGGAAATTTTTTCAATTTTTTGTAAATTAAAATTACTTTTTTTGGCTGCTAGGTTTTGCTTAGCTTGATTAACCTGTGCTATTTTTTCTAAGGCTTGGGATTGATTTTGTTGCTCTTGAACGCGCATTGTCAGCATGACTTGATTTTTGACTAATTCTAACTGTGATAGGCGAGTTTGTAGTCCTTCAATTTTTGTCTGTGTCTGCTGTAAATCAGTTCGTAAAACATCAGATTCTAATTCTAAAAGCAACTGTCCTTTTGTTATGATTTGACCGGCTTTTGCTCGCACTGTAGTTACTTTTCCCGACGCCGTAGCATCTATTCTTTGTGTTGCTCCTTTCGGTTCTATTCTGCCTCTAGCGCTACCTGTTTCATCGACTTTGGAAAGCATTGACCAAGGTAAAACAATGACTGCAAAGCCTACTAGAAAATACAGCAAAGAGCGCGTCCAAACTCGCGGTAAAGCATCGAGTAATTCCTCAGTGCCGTAAAACCAATCTCTAGTCTCATTTTCTGTGAGTGTGTGCTGATTATCTCTAAGCTCTATATTTGGTTCTGCCGTGATTTCACTTCCCTGGTCGTTATCTATCGGTTTGGGGATAACCGATGATGAATTGTTTGTTGGATCTGGCATGGTCGTGATTGATTTCTGTTAAAAAGCAGCAAATTTTTGTCGTGAAAATGAATATTTTGTGTCTCGCGCAAAGACGCAAAGGCGCAGAGACATAAGAACGCAAAAAGGGCAATTATTTGATTAAAAATGTCGGATATGGAAACACGAAATTTAGGGACAAGACTCAATCTACTTGCGCTAATTGTTGCTGGTTGAGGTAATAGTAATGACCTTTGCGTTTGATTAATTCGTCATGACTACCACTTTCGATTAATACACCCTTATCTAAAACCAGAATTACGTCAGCATTGCGGATAGTAGATAGACGATGGGCAATAATTAGAGTGGTGCGACCTTGGCTAATTGTATTCAGGTTGTTCTGAATAATTCGCTCTGATTCCGCATCTAGGTGGCTGGTGGCTTCATCCATGAGTAATAAACGGGGATTTCCTAATAAAGCGCGAGCAATTGCTAGCCGTTGTCTTTGTCCACCGGAAAGCATTCCTCCACCTTCACCGATGGGTGTTTCATAACCCATTGGCAATTGTTTAATAAATTCATCTGCTCCTGCTAACCGCGCTGCCTCGATAATCTCTTCTAGGGTCGCTTCTGGGTGAGCAATACTCAGGTTTTCTCGGATTGTACCTCCAAACAAAAAGGTATCTTGATCGACTACTCCAATTTGCGATCGCAATGACCTCAGAGAAATACTTGCTACATCTTGACCGTCTATTAACACTCTGCCATCTGTCGCTGGATATAGACCTAGAATTAGCTTCGAGAGGGTAGTTTTCCCGGAACCGCTGCGTCCTACGACTGCTACTGTTTGCTCTGGTTTAATCTCAAAGCTGAGGTTTTCTAGGACGTTGCGATCGCTGTCTGAGTGATAGCGAAATGTCACATTATCAAAGCGTATATCACCCCGCAATCTGGGTAAAGACTGGCGGACTTGTTGTTGCAAGTCTTCTTCTGGTTCGGCTTCTAGGACATCATTAATCCGCTCTGTGGAAACCATGACTTCCTGGATTTGATTCCATAATACTATCAGCCGTTGAAAAGGCTGAATAATATTTGCCAACAACATATTAAAAGCCACTAATTGCCCAATTGTTAGTTGGTTTTGAATCACCAATGATGCTCCAAACCAAAGTAATCCTGTGCTAGCTAAAGATTCAATTGTGACGCTAAAAATTTGTAATTGATTACTAATTATCTGCCCAGAAAATGTTTTTTTAGTCAAATTATTCAGTTGTTCTTCCCAACGCCAACGTACTGTTTGCTCCACAGCCATAGAACGGATAGAACGAATCCCTGTGAGGGCTTCAATCAAATAACTGTTTTCTTTAGCTACAGCCGTAAAAATCTCGCGGGAAATGCGCTGCAAGAAAGGTGTAGCAATGACTGCGAGTAAGAAAAATGGTGGCACAATTAACAGTGTCATTAATGCCATTTGCCAGCTGTACCACAACATTAATCCCATATAAACAAACACTGTCAATAAATCCAGAATGATTGACAGTGCTTCCCCTGTAAGAAAGCGTTGAATTTTCTGGTTTTCTTGGACACGAGAAACAATATCACCGACGTAACGAGACTCGAAGTAGGCTAGGGGTAAGCGAAAGGTATGCTTGATAAAGCCAACCAGCATTGACACCCCAACACGGTTAGCAGTGTGATCCAGCAAATATTGCCGCAATCCGGTCATAGCGACACGGAATAAGCTAAAAATCACCAATCCTAAGCCTACGGCGGTTAAAGTGACGCTGCTACCTTGGACAATTACCCGGTCTAATAACAACTGGGTGAATAGGGGTGTTACCAGTCCAAATAGCTGAATAAACACCGAAGCCATAAACACTTCTAGCAGTACTACCCAATGGGGTTTGAGTAATTCAAAAAACTCCCACAAGCCTACAGACTGTTCCTCGGTTTCTTTCAGGAAGGCTGTAGGTTGCAATAACAATGCATAACCAGTCCAGCCAGCTTTGAATTCCGCCGGGGTGAGGTTACGTTGTCCAATAGCAGGATCGCCGACAATTACATGCTTTTTAGTGATTTCATAAACAACGATGTAGTGCTTTCCTTCCCAGTGAGCGATCGCTGGTAATGGTTGTTGTGCCAATTTGTCCAAACTTGCTTTCACCGGACGGGTAGAAAAGCCAATACTTTCAGCAGCGGCTGCTAATCCCCGCAGTGTCGCTCCCATGCGGCTGACGTTAGCAGTATCCCGCAGTCTGTTGACGCTAAATTGTTTCCCCCAATAACGTCCAATCATCACCAAGCAAGCGGCGCCACAGTCGGAGGCGCTTTGTTGTTCAAATATGGGATAACGCTTGGTTAACCGTCCCCACAAATGACCAATGGTGACGCTGGGACTGGGAAAATAAGCGCGGCGGCGTTTCTTCTTTCCAGAGGGCTTCTGGAGACCTTCAGAGGCTCGATGGGAGCGAGAATTAGAGGCGATGAGAGACTCAAATTCCCCTCTGCCATTTTTGCCATTTGTCTGGCTATCTCTGGGAGTAACTGTAGTTTCCGCTACCCCTGTTCTGGATTCATTAGCTACAAATTCTCCCAATTGCGGACAGTGGGAGAGTGCGGCTTCCCAATCGGAATCCCTCAAACTGTAAACGACAGTTGGTTGAATTGCCTGCCACTTACTCACCTTGCCATTACGACTAGGGGTGTAGAATGTTCCTGGACTCAGGGTATTACCTTCTGTATGTAGCAATTCCCCCCGACGCAGCAGCCATAATTTGTCATGTTTGGATAGTTGCGCTGGTAGAGAGCCAATTTCTAGATGGTGAGACTTAAATAGCGACAAAGCTCTGAGCATTTCCTCAACGGATATGTTCCGCTGCTGGGAGTTTTGCTGTAATAACAGTAGCAGCAAATCCCAAGTTTCTGCCCTATGGTAGAGGCGCTCTTGGATGCTAGGATATCTGCGATATAAGTTTTGCAATACCTCAGTGTTCAGATATGCCAGCTTTAATGCAGCGGCAGCTCTCGCAGAGTAAGGCTGAAATTGCTCTAGTGGGAATAAAGTTAACTCCCCAAAGCAACCCCCTGCAGAGAGGGTAGCAATCAAGTTATTGCCACTATCAAGCAATCTCACTTTCCCTTTCAGGACTATGTAGATTCCTGATGCGCGCTCTGTGGCTTGCCAAAATTGCTTGGCTGCTGGTGGTTCCACAATTTCCACCGCCGATAAACATCTTTCCAGTTCTGCTTGTGGAAGTTTCTCACCTAAACTCTGAGTAATATACTCAGCTAGCTGTGCTTGAGGAAATGCAGATGACATTGACTCTTCAGCCTCATAAAACTTATGTAAATGGGGAATTGCTAAGGTCTCCAATGGGTAATGGCTAATCAGTTATTACCCATTACCCATTACCCATTTAGTTACTGCTATGCATCAAATTGAATGACCAAGGAAAACTAGATGCTGTGGCGAATTGCAAGTCGCAAATCGTAATACTAGAATCCTTGGTATCCTCTGGTTGTTCTTGACTATCTTCCCCAGGTTTTTTTGTAGACATTCCCATTTGTTTAAGCAGCCGATTAATGTGGCGATCGCTAATTTCAATCCCCATTTCACTTGCTAAATGTTTACTCAACCATTGGGCTGTCCAAGACTTAAATGCATAGCCATATTCTCGGGGATTGCGGCTGACTAATTCTTTCAGTCTTTGCAAATATTCCTCGTTCACAGTTTTTGGTCTACCTATGGGTTTCTCTTGCCATTTGTGCGCCATACCTGCTTGCGCGACAGCAATCCAATACCTTGCCATTTCTTGAGAACAACCTAACGTTTGACAGATTTGAGTTTGCGATTTCCCTATATCTGCCAACAACATAATTTCTAGCCGTCGTCGATATTCTGGGAGTAAATTCCCTTGCAAATTCTTGAGTAAAGCCTTTTTCTGAAACGAAGTCAAAAATTTGCCCCCAGCCGCGTCATCGCTCTCCAAAACTTGCTTTTTACTGGAATTGTGTGTCATAATTACTCCCAGGTACAATCAAGTTAATCTTTTTGTGTGAATCTAGTTATCAACCAAAAAATTGTTTAATCGTAGAAAAATTTACCAGGGGATAAAAGCTAAATCCTAATTGCTTCAGCTAATTGGAATAATATTTCAGCTTTTATCAGTTTATCCTGTGTCATTTATCATTAGTTTTTGTCTTGATTAACAACTAATGAGTAATGACTTCACTTGGTTTCAGTCAATCAATAAAAAATCGACTAATTTCTTGATATCAAATTAGCAAAATTTTTCCTCTTGACATACTCATGGTTAACCAACAATGACCGAAAACCGAGTATCATTGCTGTTTTTTGCTACTAACAAGCATTTAGTTTCCCACACATACATATTCCTAACTCACCAGGAAATAAACTCCATTCATGCAATTAATTACGATTGATTACTTAGGGGTGGTCCTGTTTGTGAGTTGCAGCCATAACAGAACTTGTCAAATAGCTGCTAAATTGCGTGCTATGGGTTTAGTAGATGCCATTCAAAAAGCTTCCTGAATAGTTATGTGTCGTACATGCTGTATACCTTGACGTTGCAGTTGGTTAAAACGGTCAAACAAAATCCAATTTTGTGAAAGATTCAGAGCTAGAAACAGAGCCAACTATCTGTGGGGTGTGAATTATAGCTAACTCCCTAGCTTTCTAGCTCTGTTTTATCTTGTCTATGTCGGGCAGATTGTTATAGCTAGCTGTTGCTTCAGGTACACAACTTTCTGTTTGTTTGGTTTGGTAAGGATAAAACCTTTACTCAGGATGCTGTCACCTGACAACATATAACATTATCTCTTCTATCTCCGTGTTATTGTCAATACCATTATTAAACTTTTAAGAAAATTTTATTGAAAAATCATACTTGCTTCATCAAATCTTTAAATTTTAGCCCAATCACAATGTAGTCTAAAGAATTATTAAATTTATAGAAAAATTAGGAAAAGTCAGATATATAAATTATTTTTTGATATTCAAAAATCTAATTGAAAACTAAAACTTTGACATACTTGCGAAAGTTTATATCCTGTTAAATCATTTTTTCAACTTACATCTATCTTAGGTTTAATTATCCGCTTAACAGCTATTTGTGTAAAGACATAATAGACATAAATTATCTTTAGTTATACATCTACCTGGAGTTAGAAATCAATTAAAAGGATAAAAAGGGAACAGAGAACAGGGAACGGGAAACCGGGAACCGGGAACGGGGAATAGAAAAATCTCCTAACCATCTTGGTGACTGCTATAGCAGTCCTTGGAAAAGTGGGGAATCTGAGACTTTCAAGTTTCACAAACCAAATAGAATTGCTATATATGAGCTATTACCTCTTACTATTGCTTTAGACAAGGATTTTGCGTTATCCCAGAGGATTGTAGACAGATGTTGTGTTGTACCCCGTACAATTAGCTTTATCAGATGTTTGGCTGTTTGAAACTGGACTTTCTTCTTTTGACAGCTTCTCTACTTCCAGGCTTGGTAAAGGAAAAAAGTCTTCTTGCTAAAGAAGATAATAACCTTTTGAGTTTTCTGAAAAGTATTTTCAACAATCTGATGATTCCTCGTATTCTTCGTTTTTTCCGGGGTCGTGGTGTTCTAGGTGGGTGTCTTTCGGAGCTAGGGACTGGTGACTGGTGACTAGTGACTAGTGACTGAGAAAGAGATGTTTTCGCTGGTATTGAAAGTTTTATCAAGATAATCACTGATATCACCACTATAATCATCTGAAATAACTGATTTTTCTGGGTTATTAACTGAATCTGGAGCAGCAGCAATAAACAGATTTTCAGTAAAATTACTGTTATTATCAGTATTATTTTCCGATATTATCGATGCTTCTCGTGCTTTCTGAGTGTAAACACTAGGAGTAGATATACATGGTTCGGAAATTACTGATATGTCTGACGGCTCATCGGTTTCTAGGGGCTGGGATGGTAAATTAACCAAAGATACAACGAGTTAGGCACAGAAGGATTAGGCGATCGCAGAAAGTTCTTCATCTCCGTCTTACCCGCCGTAGCGCGTACCGTCCCATCACTAATACGTACCGTGATTTTCGGTGGCATTTCGATGATAATTTCACGCGGCGTCGAATTAGCTGGGATATTGCGAACAGCCGCTTTTAGTGTCTTCTCATCAGCCTCAGCTAGGGGTAGGCGAAATATTGCTTCATTTGTGTTCTTCAACGGCGGGCGATCGCGCTCATTGTACAATCTACCAATCAAAATCGGCTGATTGGCGCGTTAATTAGTGGCAAATCCTCACCACAACCGAGAATTGGTGG
>Ga0114939_10001874_pt1 | contig 16250 bp, 19 predicted proteins | sample AshMeaCrysSpring_FD_87196 | JGI IMG/M metagenome (GOLD analysis project Ga0114939, IMG submission 87196) | Groundwater microbial communities from Big Spring, Nevada to study Microbial Dark Matter (Phase II) - Ash Meadows Crystal Spring | ecosystem: Environmental > Aquatic > Deep subsurface >... | reverse complement strand
CTCTGGTCGTGCGCAACCGGGATGGCCAGAGGCTATCCTCGCCGCAGGCGGTCCTCGACAAGCTGACCGCCAGGATCGCCTTCGACCCGCTGGCATTCGTCCGCATGGACCCCCGCAAGCAGGCCGAGACGCTCCGTGCGGTGAGCGGGGTGGACGTGAGCGCCATTGAAGAGGAACGGGCGAGGCTCTACGCCACCCGCACCGACCTCAACCGGGACGCCGAGCGGATCAAGGCGCGCCTGGCCGGCGAGGAGGTCGATCTTTCCGTCCCCGACCAGGAAACCGACTCTGCCCAACTCCTTGAGGAACTCTCGCTCGTGCAGGAATGCGAGGCACTCGCCGCGCGGATCGCCGAAATCGAGGCCGACCTCGGGCGGGCGCGCAAGAAACTCGCCACCCTGCAATCCGCCCGCAAGAGCGATTCCTCAGCGGATGACCTCAAAGCGCGGCTGGCCGGGGTCGAATCCGGCAACCGGGCGGTCCGGGCCAAACGCGCCTACCTCACCCAGAAGCTCGCGATGGACGACCTCATCGAGGAATCCCGCAAGCTGACAGCGGCCATCGCCGCCCTCGACCGGAAAAAGGCGCTCGTGTTGGCGGAATCCAAGCTGCCCATCGACGGGCTCGCCTTCGACCCGGACGGGGTCACCTACCGCGGCGTCCCGTTCGGCCAGTGCAGCGCGGCCGAGCAAATGCGGGTCTCGATGGCGGTCGCCCTCGCCATGAACCCGTCACTGCGGGTCTGCCTGATCCGCGACGGCTCGTTGCTGGATTCCGACTCGCTCGAAATCATCCGCGAGATGGCCGAGGCGGCGGACGCTCAGGTCTGGCTCGAACGCGTCTCCGAGGGGGCCGACTGCCAGGTTGTCATCGAGGACGGCACCATCGCCGCGCCCAAGGCCAAAACCCAGCCCGCTCCGGCGGACGCAACCAAGCCCACCGATGCGAGCTGCAACTATTGATCCCCGCAGGCTGGGCGTGATCGCCATGCCGACCACCCGCTCGCTCATGCTGCCGGGGGACCGCCCTCCGAACCGCAAACGCCATACGTGGCTCTGGCGGGCGGTCTTCTTCGCACTCGGATTCCTCACCGGCTGGATCGCCCAGCTTTTCCTATGACACCCGAGGAAGCATTCGAGCAGGCCGTGGCCGAGAGGCACAACGTGTTCCTCACCGGCCCCGGCGGCTCCGGCAAGACGACATTGCTGCGGCGGGCGATTGCCCGCGAGCCGGACCGCTTTTCGGTGACCGCCTCGACCGGGATCGCCGCCCTCAACGCCGGGGGAGCGACCCTCCACCGGTGGAGCGGGATGATGCTCGGGCCGCAGGACGGGCAATCCGACGAGGACTACTTCGCCGAACTCCGGGGCGACCCGCGCCGCAGCATCCGCGCCGGGTTCGACCGGATCCGCTCGTGCCGCACGCTCGTCATCGATGAGATCAGCATGCTGACAGGGCGCACGCTGGATTTTCTGGACTTCCTGTGCCGGAAGTTGCGGCGCAACGACGATCCATTCGGCGGCATCCACGTCATCGTCCTCGGGGACCACCTCCAGCTTCCCCCGGTGAGCAAAACCGGCTGCTACGACTGGACGTTCCTCTCGCGGGCGTGGCGCGAGGCGGGCTTCAAGGTCGTCCACTTGCGGGAGGTCCGGCGGCAGGACGACCCGGAATTTGTGCGGGCGCTCTCCGAATTTCGCTTCGGCGAGCTTGGCCAGGAATCCGCCCGCCTCCTACGCTCGCGAGTCGCCCGGTTCCCCGACGCCGATCTGCCGCGCCTCTTCACCCACAACGCGATGGTGGACAAATGGAACGCCTGTCGGCTGGCCGAAATCGACGCCGAGCCGCGGGTCTATGAGGCCGAGCTGAGCGGTCCGGTCAGCCAGCAGAACTTCCTCATCAAAAATTTGCTCACCCCCCGCACGCTCGTCCTCAAGTGCGGCGCGCACGTCATGTTCACGGTCAATTCGTCAGAGGGCGGCTTCGTCAACGGTCAGACCGGCCACGTCACCGACCTGAGCACCGGGATCGTGGTGGTCGAGTCGCGCGGACGCCGCATCCCGGTCGAGCGCTTCAAGTGGCAGTTCGACTCGAAGGACAAATCCAGCGCCACCTTCAGCCAGTTTCCTCTGCGCCTCGCGTGGGCTTGCACAGTTCACAAAACCCAGGGACTCACCCTCGACGCCGCGCTGATCGATGTGCGGGCCGCCCGCGAGCCCGGCCAAGCCTACGTCGCCCTTTCCCGCGTGCGCACCCTTTCCGGCCTCCACCTCAAGAGCTGGTTCATGGGGATCTACGTGAGCCGCGCTGCGGTTGACTTCTACCGCAACTCCAAATGACCGTCCTCTTCGACACACGCGAACCGAACCCGCACCCGTGGGAACCATTTCTCCCGAAGGGGTGGGCGGCCAAATCCGGCGCTCTGGAAACCGGCGACATCGCCCTCGCCTGCCTGCCCGAGGGGGTCGTCATCGAGCGCAAGACCGCCTCCGACTTGGCGGGCTGCATCGGCGCGTCCCGCGAGCGCTTCGAACGCGAACTCAAACGCTCCCGGTATTGCGGCCGGTTCATCGTCGTCTGCGAAGGCACGCTCTCCGATGTCGGGCTCGCTTCCCGCGGGCTCACCGAGAACGCCATCGCCGGGACCCTCGCAGCATGGACCACCCGCTTCTGCCCGTTCGTTTTCGCCGGGTCGGTGGCCGCCGCCGCCGACTTCGCATTCCGCGCCCTCCGCGCACAGGTCCGCGACATCGAGCGGGCCGCAAACGCCATTTTCCAATGAAAACCAAACCACCGCGCATCACCGAGGCTCAGGCCCGCAAACGCAAGCTCCGCCCCCTGGCGGGACCCTACACCGAGAACGAAATCCACATGATCGAGAACCTCTGCGCCGACCTGCGCCGGGGCGGCATCGTCCACGCGGTCATCAAAACCGGCGACACCTTCGAGGTTTGGCGCACCGGCATCGGCTGGATCGAGAAATCCAAGGCATCCATTTGACACCGACCCCCATCACGATGACCTCACAACTCACACCGATCTTTACTTTCCAGCACCGTCCGGTGCGCGTGGCGGGGACTCCCGACAACCCGCTTTTCTGTGCTGCCGACGTGTGCGCCGTCCTTGGGTTCTCCAGCCCGAACCAATCGATAGCAAACCTGCCCGATGACGAGAAGGGGGTCGAAACTTTCGACACCCCTGGCGGCCGCCAAAAATTGACCGTCCTCACCGAATCCGGCATCTACCGGCTGATCTTCCGCTCCACGAAAGCGGAGGCTGAGGAATTCCGCCGCTGGGTCCTGCGCGAGGTCCTCCCGGCAATCCGGCGCACCGGCACCTATATTCCAACCGCGCCATCCAGCGGGAATTCCGCCCTCGACTACGCCGAGGCACTCGTCAAAGCGATGCGCGAACAGGAAAACCGCCTCGCCCGCGTCGAGGCCCTCGCCGTTCAGGCCAATTCCTACAACTCGGCCAACACCGGATTTTTCACCGTCCGCGCCTACTCAAACATCGTCGGCGTCCGTCTCTCCCTCTCCGAGGCCAAGGCCATCGGCCGGCGCGCCTCCGAATTTTGCCGATCGCAGGGCATCCGCACCGGACAGGCCCGCGACGAGCTTTTCGGCGAGGTCAACAGCTACCCCTCAGAGGTGCTGGAGGAAATTTTCAACCAAGGACACATCAAATGAAAACGACCGTTCCCGATCACAAGGGCCACCTGACGCTCGTCCACGTTTATCGTGCCGCCCGGCGTCAAATCGATGAATTCGCCTGCACCATCTGGCGGCAATTCCCGAAGACGCACCGCGTCAGCAGGCAAGCCGACAAAATCAGCAAGGCGGTCGCCGAACTCCAGAACCTTCTCGACTGCGAATACCACCGGGTCACAAGCGAAGCCCAGTTCAAGAAGGCCGGCCACATCTACTACAACGACCCGGAGAGGCTTTTTCACGTGGAACTCCTCAAGTGGGTCCACAGTCTTGAATACGGCCACCCGCGTTACCGTGATCCCGAGAAGGGGGAACTCGTCTTGGGACTCTACCGCGACGAGGACAGCGTGAGCCCGATCCTCCTCTGGGCGGATCCCAACATCGACCTCTTCTATGATGTCGGCCTGCGCCAGCACGTCAAACCCCCGAAATTCTACCTGCGCATCGACGCCCAAGGTCAGGCCGCCGCGAACCTCGGCATCAAGCAACTCACTTTCGAGGGAATGGAATGAATTGGGATGCCGTCAAATCAGCCTATCTCGCGACTCGGAGTTTCAAAGTCACGGCCGAACGGTTTGGTTTGTCCGCGAACACAATCAAAACAAGGGCTCGGCGGGAGGTTTGGGGGAAAAATCTGAACCCTCAGGGTTCAACAGGAGGTTCAAGTGAGCCCTCGGACCATGAAAATCTGAACCCTCAGGGTTCAACAGGAGGTTCAGGTGAACCCTCGGACCATGAAAATCTGAACCCTCAGGGTTCAACAGGGGGTTCAAGTGAACCCTCGGACCATGAAAATCTGAACCCTCAGGGTTCAGCAGGAGGTTCAAGTGAACCCTCAGACCATGAAAATCTGAACCCTCAGGGTTCAACCATCCTCGCCGCCCAAGTCACGACCTATCCGAACGCGATGTCGCCCGACTCCCCGGATGTGGACACGGTCGCTTCCGTCCTCGAGGCGATCAGAACCGGCCAGTTCCGTTCCCAAATCGACAATCTGCGGCGCATCCTCATGCGGGATGGCAAGGCGACCTACGACCGCGAGAAGACAAAGCTGCCGGCGTTCTGCGCGTCCGGCACGACCGCCGACCGCAAGCGCCTGCTCCAGCACAGCAACCTTCTTCAACTCGACTTCGACGGACTCAACGGAACCCTCGCCGACGCCCGGCGCAAGGTGGTTGCCGACCCGCACGTGGCCGCCGCCTTCACCTCCCCGAGCGGGGACGGTCTCAAGGTGCTCCTGCGCATCGACGGTTCGCGCCACGACGACAGCGTGACCGCCGCAGTCGAGTATTTCTCGCGCGTCCACGGCCTCAAACACGACCCGCAGGTCAAGGAGCCGGCCCGTCTCTGTTTCGTCTCCTACGACCCCGACGTTTTCTCAAACCCGTCACCCGTCCCGCTCCCGCTCCCCGAGGCCGCCCGCAAGACCGGCAAGGACGAAAAGCCGTGGTGGACCGCCTTCAAAGGCGACCTGCACACCCTCGATCTGGTCGCCGCCCTCCGCACCGCCGGGCTCCTCGGCGAATGCCTCGACCCGGACACCGGCAAGTGGGCGGTCAAGTGCCCGTGGGCGTCCTCGCACGGCAATGGCGGGCGCGACTGGAAGCCGAACGAAAGCTCGACCGTCATCTTCGAGGGCGACTCGCTGCCGGCATTCAATTGCCTCCACGCTCACTGCGTCGAACGCAAACTCCAGGATGTCATCCTCTGGCTGGAGGCCAACTACCCCGGCATCATCGACCGCTACTGCGCCAAGTTGCGCGGGAAGTTCGCCCCCGAGGCGCTCAAAAAGCACGGCATCACCTCCCCTTGGGGCGAGCCGCTCGAAAACGCCGAAGCGGAGTTGGTCGAAAAGAGTGGAGCCCCGTTTTACTTCCGCACCAAGAGCGACGGCGAGCGCGAGGTCACCGACATCAACCCGCATTACTGGGCCGCCCGCTTCGCATTTGAGAACCTCGTCCTCTTCGAGCCCCACAACAACCAGTTCTACACCTACCTGCCCGAGAACGGCGTCTGGCGCTGGCAGACCGACGCCACGATCCGCGTGGCGGTGGCCGAGTGGATGCTCGAATACTCCCGCCTCCTCAACCAGCCCTTGCTGGAAACCGGCCGCACGGGAGAGCGGCTCAACCACATGCTCACCGTTCTGCGGGGAATCTCCGAGCGGCGCGAACCATTCCGCAAGTCCGAAAATATCATCCACTTGCAAAACTGCATGATCCACCTGGACGGCTTGAAGCCCCAGCTCCACAAATTTTCCCCGCATTACTTCAGCCTGGCCCAGTGCCCGATCACCCTCGACCCGACCGCCGAATGCCCGCGGTTTCTGAACGAGGTCGTTTACACGTCCATGACCATCGAGGACGCCTTCCTGCTCCAGCTCGTCGGCGGGCTCTTCCTCACCGGACGCAACAACTGGCAGAAAATGCTCATCCTCACGGGCATCGGCGGGGCCGGCAAGGGCACCATCGGGCGCATTCTGGGCCACATGATCGGCAGTCAGAACATCAAGCAACTGCGCACGAAACTCCTCCACGATCGCTTCGAACTCGATGACCTCGACCGTGTCAGCCTGCTTGTCGGGTCGGATGTTTCCGGGGACTTCCTGTCCTGCGAGGGGGCCAACCTCATCAAGGCCCTCACCGGCGGCGATCCGCTCACGCTGGAATTCAAAGGGGGACGCAAACGCCAGATCACCGGCGACCACAACGTCCTCATCACCTGCAACGACCGCCTCCGCGTCCAGCTAGACGGCGACGAGAGCGCCTGGCACCGCCGCCTCCTCATCATCCCGTTCCTCCACAAGCCGCTCAAAGTCACTCCCGACCTCGACCGCATCCTCCTCAAAGAAGAAGGCGCGGGCATCCTGAACTGGTTCATTATCGGGGCGGCTCACCTCGCCCAGCTTGCGAGTGCCGGTAAAGGTTGGCCGCTCAGCGACGAGCAGCGCAAGCGCGTGGACGACATCCTGGCCGAGAGCGACTCCCTGCGCGCCTTTGTCGGCCAGAGCATCATCCGCGTCCCCGAGGCTTCCATCACCGTCGATGAACTCGTCGCCGCCTACGAAAACTTCTGCGCCGAGCTGGGCTGGGTCGCCCTCAGCAAAGCCCAAGCCGAACGCAAGCTCAGTCCCCTGATGATGGAACTCCACCGCGCCGCCAAGCGCAACGACATCCGCCGCGGCACATCCCAACGGCGCGGCTTCATGGGCGTCTGCCTCATCGACCCCACCGAAACCCCAACCCAAAAAACCGATCATGAAAACTGACATCCCCGGCGAATTCATTGGCTTCCTCGACATCGCGGCACTCGAACAGCGCTTCCTACCGCCCCCCTGGGCCAGATCGGAACGCGACGCCAAGCGCCCCTCCAAACGCCGCCGTTCCGCCTCTCAAACCGGCCCCTCAAACACACCACAAACACCCCCTACGGACGTTTCGGACGGATTTTTTACGAAATTTTCCACGGCTAAAAATCAAAATCTCAAAGGGGGTCATGGGAAGGGTCATGTTGTGGCTGGAAAAAATTTGGAGAAAAATCCGTCCGAAGTGTCCGACCTCGGGTTGGTTTCGCAAACCGACCGCTTCCCCGAAATCGCCGCCGCCGTCTCCTCGGCCGGGGCAGTCGCGCTCGACATCGAAACCTTCGGCCCGCGCAAGGGCGACGGACTCAACCCGTGGCGGGGCGACATCCGGCTCCTCACGCTGCGGGTGGCGGGGGCGTCTCCCTGGCTGATCGACCTCCAGGCGACCGGCTACGACCTCGGCGATCTGGGGCACGCCATCGAGTCGGTCGAGGTGATCGCCCACAATGCGAAGTTCGACTTGCTCTGGCTGGCGGTGAAGTGCGGCGTGCGCCCGCGGCGGGTCTTCTGCACGCTGACGGCCGCCCGGTTACTGACGGCGGGCACCAAACCCGGCAACAACCTCGACCAATGCCTGGAGCGCTACCTCGGCATCGCCCCGACCCCCGACCAGTCTCGCTCGGATTGGGGCGGCATGTTCCTCACAGAGGCCCAGCTCGCCTATGCGGCCCGCGACGTCATGCACCTTCACGATCTGGCCGCCCGGCTCGACTCGGAAATCGGCGGCGTGGAACTCGATGCGGTCAAGGCGCTGGAAATGCAGCTCCTCCCCGCCATCGTCGCGATGGAGGAAACCGGCCTCTTCATGGACCGGGGGCGGCTTGAGGCGATCCGTGACGCGGCCCGCGAGGTCGTCCGGACGAAATCCGACGAGCTTCGTGTCATCCTGAAATCTCCAACCCTGAACCCGGGCAGCCCCGACCAGATCAAGGCGGCGCTTTCCCGTGCCGGCATCCAAGTCGCAAGCACGAACGAGGAATCCCTCAAGGCGGTCGCCGACGATCACATCATCCCCGCCATCCTCGCGCTGCGGGGGGCCGAGAAGTCGGCACAGCAGGCCACGAGCCTGCTCGATGCGATTGAGGCCGACGGGCGGATCCACGGGCGGTTCGAGCCGACCGGCACAGACACCGGGCGATTCTCCAGCAAGTCGCCCAATCTCCAGAACATCGGGAGGGGCGACCTCCGTGATTGCTTCCGCGCCCCGGACGGTTCGCGCCTGATCGTGGCCGACTATTCCCAGATCGAGCTGCGGGCGGCGGCGGCCATCGCGGGCGAGGAAAAGATGATCGAAGCCTACCGCCGCGGCGACGACCTCCACAGACTCACCGCAGCGACCGTCCTCGACAAACCAATCGAGGAGGTCACCAAGGAGGACCGTCAAATGTCGAAGGCGTGTTTCTCGGGCGACACCGAGGTGCTCACGCCGACCGGCTGGGTCCGCTTCGACCGCTACGACGGTCAGGCCCCCGTTGCCCAGTTTACGCTCCCCGAGGGCGTTTCATGGAATCCTCCGCGCCCGCGCTCAAACCGGTGGGGCCACCCGACCGGCAAGGTCCACTGGGACGGCAACGGATCCATCGAGTTCGTGCGCCCGCTGGCCTTTGAGTCCTTCTCAAGCCGTGTCGTCATGGCGCACACGGATCGCAACTCGGATCTGGTCGTCACACCGGATCATGAAATCGCGTTCGTCACCAACACCGGCAACCCGACCAAGCGCCGTGCCGACGAGGTCACAACGGGCAACTGCCGCCACTTCATCGCGGCGGGATTCCTCGAACGCGCCCCACAGCTCAGCCCGCTCATGACCCGCGCCCTGGCGATGGTTGTGGCCGACGGTTCGTTCGCTGACGGTCGGGTCATCCGGCTTGGCTTCACCAAGATGCGCAAGATCCAGCGCTGCATCGCCCTGCTGATGGACCTGCGCGTCGAACCCCACATCTCGGTGCTCGGACGCGTGACCACCATCAAAATCCACGACGAGGAATTCACACAGCACATCCTGCGCTGGCTCACCCGCAAGAAGGACCTCTCTTGGGATTGCCTCACAGGCGTCGATGCGGCGGCCTACCTCGACGAGGCGGCATACTGGGATTCGCACATCATTCAGCGGGCCGACCACCGGCGGGTGATGTTCACCACGACATCCGAGCAAACCGTCAATGTCATGCAGGCCATGGCGGCCACATGCGGCGTCCCATCGACAATGAGTTACCGACGTCAAGTGGGCGCAAATCGTTCCCCGGTTTTCGGGCTCTCCTACCGTCTGGGCGGCTCCTCCCTCTGGCGCGCAAGCTGGAACCTCAAGCAACTCGCCGACCGTCAGAGCGTCTTCTGCGTGCAGGTTCCCTCGGGCGCGATCCTCGTACGCCGCAACGGCAAGGTGACCGTCCAAGGCAACTGCAACTTCGGCCTCCTCTACGGCCAATCCGCCAAGGGCCTCGTCCGTTACGCCGCCACCACCTACAACGTCACCCTCGCCGACGACGATGCCGACGAAATCCGCCGGGCGTTCTTCCGCACGTATGGTGCCCTGCGTCAGTGGCACGGCGAGAGCCACAACGCGGCCGAGCGGGGCGTTGGTGAGGTCCGCACCGTGCTGGGCCGCCGCCGGCTCATCCCGGAATCCGCCGATGCCTGGCAACGTTTCACCGCGCTCGTCAACACGCCGGTCCAGGGCGGCTGCGCCGACGGCATGAAGCGGGCGATCGTGCTTATCGCCTCCCGGCTCCATGCCGGTGCCCGCATCGTGAGCACCGTCCATGACGAGGTCATTGTCGAGGCCCCCGAGGCGGATGCGGAGGCGGTCTGCGCGCTCGTCCGCGAGTGCATGATTGCCGCCATGTCGGACCTCTTCCCCCAGGTGCCCATCGAGGTCGAGGCGGGCGTCTGCCAGCGCTGGAGCGAAAAATGAGCGACGACTACACCGCGAAACAGGCCGCTAAAAACGCCCGCTACAAGCGCGAATACGAGGCGTGGGTCGCCGGGCTCCCGCCAAAGGAACGCGCCCGCCTTGCAGCGGCGGGGCTCGACTCGCCCTGGCTCGACAACCAACCCGCCTCCCACTGCGGGCTCGCCATGGACATCGCGGACTCCCCGTTTGCGCCCGCCACCCACGATCCGGACCACGACCCGTCGCCGGAACCATCCCCGGCCCCCGAGGACACGCTGACCAACGAGGGCCTCTGGGACATCGTTCGCCGCCTCATCGGCGAGATCCTCGGCATGCAGAACCGCTCGCTGACCGTCGAATGCCTGGCTGTCGTGTCCGGCCTCTCCTACGTGGGCGACTCGATGAGCGAGATCGCCGCCCGGCATGGCGTGACCCGCGCGGCCGTCTCGAAACGCTGCGTCGAACTCACCGAACGCCTAAGTCTCCCGCCCTCGCGGGCCATGCGCTCGTTGACAGCCCGCAAAAAGTATCGCGCCGCGCAGATCCGCTCGCGGGCCAAACAGGAATTCCCATGCTCACCAGCACCGACAAAATAACCATCACGCCCACCGGGCTCTGCTTCAACTCAGACCTCACCTTCGAGGAATGGAGCGCCCTCGCGCCCCAGATCGGCACCGCCCTCAAGTCCATGGCCTTCGTCATCGGCGACTGGCTCGTCTATGGCGAGGACCGGTTCTCGCCCCAGCCCAGCCTGCCCGGCCTCGCCGATGACCCGCAGAAAGTCCGCATCTCGGCGGCCCGCTATGCGGCGACCGAGGCGGCGACCGGCCTCGATATGGCCACCCTCAAATCCTACGCCTACGTCAGCCGGCGGGTCCCAATGTTGTTACGCAACAACCTTTTGTCGTGGGAACACCACAAGGTCGTCGCCAAGCTCAACGCCGAGAAGCAGGCCGAATGGCTCCAACTGGCCGCCGCGGGCACCGAACGGCTCAGCGTGCGCCGCCTGCGCGCCTCGATAACCTCCGGACGCCTCCTCGCCCCCGAGGAACTCATCACCCCGCCCGCCGAACTCGGCGTCACCAACCACATCCCCTCCATCAACCGGCTCAGCGGATGGTGGAAGCAAATCGGCGGGGCGGACTGGATCAAGACCCGCTCGCGCGACCAGCTCAACGCCATCTTACGGGATTTCGAGCCGGTCATCACCATCATCAACCAACTCAACAAATCCATCCAATGAACCTCACCATCAACAAAGACATGACCGTGGACAGCCGCACCATCGCGGCGGGCTGCGGGATCCACCATCAAACCGTCATCCGCATCATCGAGCGCAACCGGCACAAGCTCAAATGCCTGTTGGTCATCGCCGGGAGTCCGGGAAAGCCACCGGAGATGCACGCTATTCTGACCGAGAAGCAGACACGGGCGCTCATTGGGCTGTTCCGTCCGACAGTCCCGGTCCTCGCATTCGCGGCGCACCTCGATGCCGTTTTCGCTCAGGCCCGTGCCGACGAAGACACCCGCGCCGCCCTGACCTCCGCCAAAGACATGCTGGCCCGCGACGCACGCCTGCTCCAAATCGCCGCCCACATCGAACTCCGCCTCATCGAAGACAAATGAATGCACTACTCGCCACCGCAGAACAGAAAGCCGCCATCGATGCCATCACCGACCTCCTCAACGCCCACTACGCGGAGGCGGTCGATTCGGCGGACGAGGACGGGAAATTCAGTATCGGATTCAAGGTCACGCTGGACCGCTCCCATGCGCCAACGAAGCTCAAAGTCACCTCCCGCATCTCGAAATCCTTCACCGACGAGGTCGAGACGAGAGTGGAAGACCCTAGCCAACCGGAATTGCTATGAGCGCGGAGGATTTCTGTGCTTGGTCACAGAGGAATCCAACCAGAGGCGATCATTTCTTGTAAACTGTCCACCCGCTGGCCGATTTCACGACCCTGCTGGTGGTGCCGTTGTAGTAAATCGTGAACCCGCCCGCGCTGGAAACAACCGACCCTGTTTTTCCATCGCCATAGAGGTTGAAGCCGGATGCTCCTGGAACGATTCGGACGGTCTCGCCCTTGGCCACCGCCGCCACGGCACTGGAGACAACCGTAGGGTCGATTTTGCGGGGATCGTCAGCACGGGATTCCAAAATGGATGACGCCAAACCAAGTGCGATGAGGGCGGGGAATCCAATCGTTCTCATGGCTGCACTCTCACATGAATGCCCCAAACTGACAACCAGCGAGAATGCTTGCCTTGAACCCGGGCGGGACGGATGATTTCAAGCGCAATGGACATCAAAAACATCACAAGCGAATCCCTCCGCCGAATCCTCCGGCTCATCGACCAAAAGGACAACCTTCTCAAAGCGGTGACCGAGGTCGAGAACGAGATGGCAAAGGTTCTTGGCGGGACGGTCGGCACGGTGGCGGGGGTCTTCGGCGTCGCCGCGGCATCGGCCAAACCGGCGGGAGTCAAACCCACGGGTGTCAAGCCGCGCAAGCAGAAGCGCACGGTCAGCCCGGAAGGCAGGGCGAGGATGGCGGCGGCTCAGAAAGCCCGCTGGGCGGCAAAGCGGGCGGGCAAGAGCGCCTGATCGCCCGAGGCCGGACGGCCCCAGGTTCCCTCTGTCAAGCGAGTGTAAAGTTGACACCCCGGCTTTACACAAAAAGAGGGGGATGAGAGCCATGAAAAACCAGCCTTGATTTGAGCGTAGAATGCTCGTTATCAGCCACATGCCATGCGCAGTGGGTGTGGGGAGGGAAACGCAAAAAAAGTGTAAAGCGCAAAAATCAGCCTCTCATGGAATTGGGGGGATGGTCGCTCCCCCCATGGTCTAAGTCATTGACAATAAGAGATTTCCTACACAACTTATCACACATTTGTCACTTTTCGATCAAAAAACTATCGAAAAGAATTGGCTGTCAAGCGGGGCTCAATGCTAATACTAACGCTCGGACATTAGCATAATCAGGTGGGCCTCATTCTGTGCCGGGTCAAATAAATCGTGACAAGCGTAATCAATGCTAATTTCGTTAGTCTGATCCGATACTAATACTGACGATGGTTCTGATAATCCTGGCGGGTTACAGCTAATACCTATTCCAAATACTACATTGCCAACATGGGCGCAAAACAGCCAATCTAACTCTTCATGCGATCGAGAAACCGGCCTGAAGGTCGGCGTTCATGCTCCCGCCTTGTTGATCAAATTTTCCCAACCAATTGCCGGAATTTGATTTTTATGACACACCTTTTTGTAGTCGTGAACTCCCCAAAATGAATTTTCTTCTTGCCTGAATGGCAGTTCACGAGTAGTATGTCGATTTGTTCTTACATCTATGAATACAAAATTAGTCAAACTTGTAGCAATTAATATTCTTTTGTGCTCCGTGAACGTTTTGGCGAGTGACTATGATATTACAATTCAAGAAAAGCCATATAAGAGGGAGAGTCCGAAAGAACGCAGAGAGCGCGAAGAAAAAGAGAGTATGCAAGAGTTGTTAGATGCCGCGCAAGCCTTAAGCGACGTGCGGGAGCGCGATGCCCGAGCAATGAAAGCATTAGTTGATCTTCAATACCAACAGCAACAAGAAAAACTTAACAAGGAAAAAAAAGAAAAAGAGATCGAACTTCTAGAATTGCAGATCAAGCTTCTTAAGCAAAATGCTGAAGCGGCTGGACAAAAGCAAGCTGATCCAATTGGGACTTCATCCGCCACTAATCGGACCGAAGGTCCGAAACAAATCAAGCGAGGTGTTTACATAACGAAAGAGTATTCAAACATCGGTCCCGACTTCTTCACCGGAAGCTCCGGTGGTGGAACAACTGCCAATTGCAAAAAATTCCTCGATTCCCAAGGTGTAACTTTCGATGCATATTCAACAATTCAATATAGTCACATGGAAAAGAGATTAACGGTTAAAAATCTCGAATCCGAACTTGACTTAATTGATGCTATGGTTTCCGAATACTACGAGCGGAAGGGGTTTTGATCCGTGCATAACGGCGTAGCCGTTTTATCAAAGCTGCACGTTGATTTTAATTCGGCTACGTGCATTGGATTAAAACTAACAAAGTCGCCATGGGTTTTTAAACTGTTCATTTTTAAAAAAGTTCTGACGGTCGTGACGACATTGTCCATGAGGAACTCAGGCAGGGCGCGCCATCCACCGACCTCAAGAAAGCGTGATTGGCGGCGCTGGGTCCGGCCAGGCCCCGACGGCGGCTGTCTTTCAGTCGGTCTTGTCTAGGGCGCGAAAATCCCACGACAACCACGGCGGTCCGCCCGTTTTATCTTGTTTGTCTTTGGTTTTGTCTCGTCGAGGACTCAGAAATCTCGCGGCGCTCACGACGGATCTGCTTGTCTGTCTTTGGTAGGAGACGGCCTCGAAACACACGAAATGCCACACCGGCCACGCCGCCCCGAATCGGTCATCTTCGTTTGTCTTATGCAGGTGCGTCTCAGTAGCGCGAAAACGCCACACCGGCCACGTCGCCCCGAGTCGAGCATCTTCGTTTTTCTTGTGCAGGGGCGTCTCAGTGGCGCGAAATGCCACACCGGCCACGCCGCCCCGAATCGGTCATCTTCGTTTGTCTTATGCAGGGCGTCTCGGTGGCGCGAAAACCCGCAACGGCCACGCCGCCGCGAATCGGTCAACTTCGTTTGTCATATTCATGGGCGTCTCGGTGGATCCCAGAAGGAGGCGGTGAGGGTGTTGCGGATTGGGCGTTTATCAGCCTGATTTCCGTCGTTTGCGGCCCATGTGGTAGTTTGGTGAAGCATCGGCAAAAACGAGGCCAGTTCCCAACCCGATTGCCGCGCGGGCGGCTGTGAGGGTCGCCCCGGTCGTGATGACGTTGTCCACGAGGAACACGGGCAGGGCGAGCCATCCACCGACCCTGACAAACTCGTGATCGGCGGCGGTGAGTCCGGGCAGGCCCCGGCGGCGGCGGTCGCAGGAGGACTCGACCGGGTGAACCCGGAGCATGGCGGCAACGACGCGAGCCTGCGGGCCGTATGCTGTGGCTATGGCATGGGCGAGGAGGCGGTTGGCCTCGGTGCAGCCCGAGCTGGACGGGACCGGCACGAGCGTGAGGGTCGGCAAATCAGGCGGGATGAGGCCGGCCATCTCGCGGGCGGCAAGATCGATTTCCTCGCCTCGCTTCAGCGCGTAAGCGATTCGGCGTATTTCCGCTTCTTCGGCGGTGAGTGGCCGCGCCTGCGGCGACACGTATCTTCTCGCTGCCAAGGTGGGGGGAATTGAAACCTCGCGGGGAGGCGCGTTTATCAGCCTGATTTCTCCCGTTTGCCGGATGGCGGGGTGGGAGATGCCCCCGGCGCTCACTCCCTTGGCATGAGGACCGTCATGCACCGTTCCTCAGAAATGAGGATCACGGGCACTCGGTCGGCGGGGACCGCGCCGATCTTCCTCGCGTTCGGCCAGCCATGGGCGAGCAGGGCATTGGCGTCCTTGATCGGCAGGGCGAGCGTGAAGGCGGGATACGCGCCGCTCGCCTTGATCGCGTCGCGTTTCTCGGCGCAATTGGGCTGGTAGTAGGAAGCGATTTCAAACCCGACGGAATCTTCCAGATCGAGGATCACGAAGACGGGGGCCTTCGGGCTTGTGCCGAAACTGGCAAGGTCGCGGTGGTAGTCGAGGATGGCGGATTGGCGTGGCGTCATGGCTGGCAGGGTAGCGGTGGGAGGCACATTCTGGCGATGTCTTTGACCCGGACGGTCACCACGTGCGGGTTGCCGCGGGCGTCGTAAACGACGATGAACGGGCGGTCTTTCCCGCGCCGCCAGACCGCGCGGAAGTCTTTCGTGTAGCCGACTTGGGCGGCACCTTCACAGGGCGATTTCATACGACGCGCAGGTTGTCACAGTTGCTCCAGTCCGAGTCGAAATCATCCGCCGCATCCCAGAAGGGCGAGGCGAATCCCTCACTCCCGAACGACTCGTTCACGATCCGGTTGGCTTCTTCCTCCGATGCGGCCTCCACTTGAACCTTTCCGTAGCTGGGCACATCAGCGGCAACGATCACGGTGAATTTTTTCATGGTCAGTTGAGGCTGATGTCGGCGGTGCGGACCTCGTGGGCGCGTTTGCTCGCCTTCACCTTGCGGACCTCGGCGATGAGGATTTCATCGCTCAAGCGCCACTTGGCCGGGTCGGGGTCCACACTCGCCGCGTGGATCGCGTTGAGGCACACATTGACAATATCACCGCCGGAAAGCCCGTGGGCGACCAAGGCGACATTGCGCAGGTCG